>Ga0209066_10000698_pt1 | contig 47864 bp, 32 predicted proteins | sample All_14_2_FD_187198 | JGI IMG/M metagenome (GOLD analysis project Ga0209066, IMG submission 187198) | Freshwater microbial communities in response to fracking from Pennsylvania, USA - Allegheny Zone_MetaG_DW_15 (SPAdes) (version 2) ... | reverse complement strand
GGGTGGGTGGATGGGTGCGGGGCGGGCGGGCTAGAAGTAGCCGTCCCTCTTTTTCTCTTCCATGGACGCGGCGCCGTCGTAATCGATCACGCGGCCCTGGCGCTCGGAGTTGGTGGCCAGGAGCATTTCCTGGACTATTTTTTCCAGAGTATCGGCCTCGGACTCCACGGCCCCGGTCAACGGATAGCAGCCGAGGGTGCGGAAACGGACTTTCTTCATCTCGGCTTTCTCGCCCGGTTCCAGCGGAAGACGGTCGTCATCGCGGAGGATCAGTGTGCCGCTGCGGCGTACCACCGGTCGTTCCTTGGCGAAGTAAAGGGGCACGATGGGGATGTCCTCGCGCATGATGTAGAGCCAGATGTCGAGTTCGGTCCAGTTGGAGAGCGGGAAAACGCGGATGGATTCGCCCTGGTTGACCTTGCTGTTGTAGAGGTTCCAAAGCTCGGGGCGCTGGTTTTTGGGATCCCACTGGTGGAAGGCATTGCGGAAACTGTAGACCCGTTCCTTGGCCCGGGATTTTTCCTCGTCGCGGCGGGCTCCACCGAAAGCCGCATCGAAGCCGTAGTGGTTCAAGGCTTGTTTGAGCCCCTCGGTCTTCATGATCTGGGTGTGCTTCTCCGAGCCGTGGGTGATCGGGTTGATATCCAACTCGACGCCCTCGGGGTTGGTCCAGACCAGGACCGGGGAAATCTCCCGGCTCACCCGCTCGCGCAGGTCGTACATTTCCCTGAATTTCCAGCGTGTATCCACATGAAGCAGCGGAAAGGGCAGTTTGCCGGGGGCAAAGGCTTTTTGGGCCAGCCGAAGCATCACGGCGGAATCCTTGCCAATCGAATACAGCATGACCGGCTTTTGGAATTCCGCGGCCACTTCCCGGATAATATGGATGCTTTCCGCCTCCAATTGGCGCAAATGGGATAGTTGATAGCTGTTCGACATAGTGGCTGGTATCTCAGTTCAAAAAGAGAGCAGATAGGAATAGTCGACTTTTTTGCCGTGACAAGGACAATTCCTGAGTTATAGCTGTATCATGTCTTTGGCATCTGTCCAAGCACCATCCCGTACTTCGGGGGACGCCTCCCTTGATTTGGTGGCCCTGGATGCGGAACTCCATGCCCTTTCAGCCGAAGAGCGGGTGGCTTGGACCCTGGCCCGTTATCGCGGTCACATTGCCCTCTCCTCCAGCTTTGGAACCCAGGCAGCCGTCATGTTGCACATGGCCACTGCCCAAGCCCCCAATATCCCCGTCATCGTCGTTGATACCGGCTATTTTTTCCCGGAAACCTACCAGTTCATCGACTTGCTCCAGAAGCGGCTCGATCTGAATCTCAAGGTCTACCGCAACCCGCTCAGTCCCGCATGGCAGGAAGCCCGCCATGGGAGGCTTTGGGAAGGCGGCGTCGAGGGCATTGAAAAATACAACGAGATGAACAAGGTCGAGCCCCTCAACCGGGCTCTCCAGGAACTCAATATCCGCGCCTGGCTCAGCGGAGTCCGCCGCCAGCAATCCAGCACCCGGCAAAACTGGGGGGTTCTGGCCCTCAAGGAAGGCCGGGTCAAAGTCCATCCCATCATCGATTGGACCGACCGCGATGTGTTCCTCTACCTCAAAAAACACGATCTGCCCTACCATCCCCTCTGGGACCAGGGCTACGTATCTGTCGGCGATACCCACACCACGCGCCAAATGGCGGACGGCATGACCGAGGAAGAAACCCGTTTTTTTGGCCTGAAGCGCGAGTGCGGCATTCATGAAAACTCGGCTTCAGACGGCAAGCTCCCCGAGTATTCGATTTGAGCACCCGCTCTTTTTAAAGCCGATCCTTGTCCCGACAGCCCCTTGGCTGACCCGCACGAAAGCTTACCGATTGACATGACCTGATTTAAACGTATGTTTCAAACATACGTTTATATGAGCCATTCAGCCATCACTGAGTCTCCCTCCCAGATCGATAACAGGGCCAAAATCTTCGAGGCTGCCGAAGAGCTGTTCGGCAAACATGGTTTTTCGGCCACCTCGCTCCGCGCCATCACAGCCGAGGCGGGAGTCAATCTGGCCTCGGTCAATTACTACTTCGGATCCAAGGACCAACTCATCGTGGAGGTACTCTCCCGGGCCATCGGCCCACTGAACGAACAACGGCTTGCCCTCCTAGGAAAAGCCCGCCGCGCATATCCCTCCGGCCCCATCCCGCTGCCCGAAATCCTCAATGCCATCCTCCGCCCCTGCCTCGAGATGGCCTTCGACCCCGGGCGCCAATCCACCTTCCGCTTGCTGGGCCGGTCGCTTTCGGAAGAAGGCAATTTCATCGGCCAGGTCATTGAGAGGGAATGGACCCCGCTGATCGGGAAGTTCATGGAAGCGCTGAGGGAAACCCTGCCCACCATTCCGGAATCGGAAATATATTGGCGCATCCACTTCACCGTGGGCGCCCTGATCCACCTGTCCTGCCATCACCGCGACCTTCCCCTGCTCAGCAACGGCCTCTGCCAGGCCGACATCGAATCATCCCTTGCCCGCCTGATCGACTATGCCAGCGCCGGGCTCCAATCCGCCGCATCCCGCCCGCAACCATGAAACCGCAAGCTTCCTCCATCCGCATTCTGTCCTCCGCCCTCTGCCTCATGCTGGCCAGCTGCGCCATGGGACCGAACTACCAACGCCCCACCGTGGACAATCCCACCGACTGGCGTTGGAAAAAGGCCGAGCCCCGCGATGAAGCCTCCAAAGGCCCGTGGTGGGAATTGTTCTGCGACACCCAACTCAACGATCTCCAGGAAAAAGCCATCGCCGGAAACCAGAATCTCCGCGCGGCCATCGCCCGGGTCGACCAGTCCCGCGCCACCGCCCGGGTCTCCAAATCGGAACTCCTGCCCACACTGGCCGCCAATCCCTCCTGGGACCGCTACCGCACCACGGCCCACGGCAATCCGCAACGCGGCATCATCATGCCGACCCAGACCGTGAGCAACTTCAGCATCCCGCTCGATTTGAGCTACGAAATCGACATCTGGGGCAAAGTGCGCCGCGGCTTCGAATCTTCGCGCAATGAATTCCTCGCCTCCGCAGCCGCCTACCAGAACATCCTCTTCACCCTCCAGGCCGATGTGGCATTGAATTATTTCCAACTCCGGGCCGTCGACCGGGAAATCGACATCCTCGGCCAGGCGGTCAAGCTCCGGGAGGAAAACGCCGCCCTTTTCAAATCCCGCTTCGATGCCGGCTACTCGAGCGAGCTCGATGTCTCCAGCACCATCACCGAACTCAACAGTGCCAAGGCCTCCCTGGCCGACGCCAAGCGGCGCCGCGCCCTCTATGAAAGCGCCATCGCCGTCCTCTGCGGGCAGCCGTCCTCGCGATTCGAAATAGCCCCGGCCCTCATCAACCTCAATCCCCCGCAAGTTTCCCCCGGTCTTCCCTCCGAACTCCTCGAGCGCCGGCCGGACGTCGCCCAGGCCGAGCGCACCCTCGCCGCCCGCAATGCGGAAATCGGCGTCGCCTACGCCGCCTTCTTCCCCTCGGTCAGGCTCACCGCCAGCGGCGGCCTGCAAAGCGCCGAACTCTCCGACCTCTTTTCATGGGAAAGCCGGGTCTGGAGCTTCGGCCCCAGCATTTCGCTGCCCATTTTCTCCGCCGGACGCAATGCCGCAGGCCTGGAAAAAGCCAAGGCCGCATACGAGGAAGCCATCGCCAACTACCGCCAATCCATCCTCGTCGCCTTCCAGGACGTGGACAATGCCCTCGCCGGACTGCGCTTCCTCCAGGAACAATCGGAAGCCCAGAACGGGGCCCTGGCTTCCTCGCGGAAATCCGCCGACATTTCCCTCACGCGCTACAAAAACGGTATCGCCAGTTATCTGGATGTGATCAATGCCGAGCGCAGCCGCCTGGCCGAGGAACTTTCCTCGGTCCAGATCGACAGCCAGCGGATGACCACCACCGTGCTCCTGGTCAAGGCCATCGGCGGCGGATGGAATCCCCCGCCCACCGAACAACAGGCCAAACAACCCTGACCTTCCGGAATCACCTGAATTTTACCCATCCTTTCCCCACTCCCAACCACACGCCATGAAATCTTCCACCCCGGTTTACCTCCTGCTGCTGGCCCTGGCCGTCCTCCCCATGGGCTGCGACAAAATATCGTTCAAAACATCCGGGGGAGGAACTCCTCCGCCTGCCGCCCCGCCGCCCCAGGAAGTCGGGGTCATCACCCTCACAGCCCAAAACGCCCTGCTCACCACCTCCCTTCCCGGGCGTGTCACCCCGTTCCGGATCGCCGAAGTCCGCCCCCAGGCCAATGGGATCATTCTCAAGCGGATGTTCGAGGAGGGCGCCGAGGTCAAGGAGGGACAGCAGCTCTACCAAATCGATCCCGCCCGCTACCAGGTTGCCTCGGACAGTACCCAGGCCACCCTGGCCCATGCCGTGGCTGCGGAAAAATCCTCGCGCCTCCTGGCCGAGCGCTACAAAACCCTGGTGAAAAGCCGCGCCGTCAGCCAACAGGAATACGATGATGCGGAAGCCGCGCACCTGAAGGACGAGGCGGATGTCGCCTCGGCCGTGGCCGCCGTGGAAAATTCCCGCATCAACCTGGTTTACACCAAGGTGCTTTCCCCGATATCGGGCCGCACCGGAAAATCCTCCGTCACCGAAGGCGCCCTGGTCACCGCCAACCAGTCGGAGGCCCTGGTCACCGTCCAACAACTCGACCCGATCTACGTGGACATCACCCAGCCCAGCGTGCTTTTGCTGAAACTCCAAAGGCAGCTTGCGGCGGGGAATCTCAAGAGCACCGGCCCCGGCCTCGCCCCGGTCAAACTGGTCCTCGAGGACGGCACAGAATACCCCCACCCCGGCCAACTCCAGTTTTCCGAGGTCACCGTCGACAAGGGCACCGGCTCGGTCTCCATGCGCGCGGTCTTCCCCAACCCCGAGGGCATGCTTCTTCCCGGCATGTTCATCCACGCCCGGCTTGAGGAGGGCATCAAGGAAAAGGCCATCCTCGTCCCCCAACGGGCCGTCACCCGCAACAACCGCGGGCAGCCCACCTCCCTGGTGGTCGGTCCCGACGGGAAAGTGGATCTGCGCATCCTTCAAACCGAGCGCGCCGTCGGCGACAAGTGGCTCGTGACCTCGGGTCTGGGCGAAGGCGACAAAGTGATCGTGGAGGGCCTGCAAAAAACGGGCCCCGGCGCCACCGTGCACACGGTCGAGGTCCAACTGGATGCCCAAGCCAAAGCCCCGGGACACTAACCCCCATTTCCACCGATCATGGTAAGATTTTTCATCGACCGCCCCATCTTTGCCTGGGTTATCGCCATCGTTGTCATGCTGGCGGGGCTCCTCGCCATCCATACACTCCCGGTCGCCCAATATCCCAGCATCGCACCGCCCGCCATCGCCATCTCGGTGGTCTATCCCGGGGCTTCCGCCGAAACCGTCCAGAGCACCGTGGTCCAGGTGATCGAGCAGCAGATGAGCGGCATCGACCACCTGCTCTACTTCTCCTCGGAAAGCAACAAGGACGGGAGCATGACGATCACCCTGAGTTTCGAACAGGGAACCAATCCGGACATCGCCCAGGTCCAGGTACAAAACAAACTCCAGTTGGCCACCCCGCTGCTTCCCCAGGAAGTGCAGCAACAGGGCATCCGCGTGGCCAAGGCCACCAAAAATTATCTCCTCGTCATCGGATTTTATTCCAGCGACAGCAGCATGACCGGGGTCGACATCGCCGACTTCATCGCCACCTACATCCAGGACCCCATCAGCCGCACCCCGGGGGTCGGGGATTTCCAGCTTTTCGGCTCCCAATATGCCATGCGCATCTGGCTCAACCCCGCCAAACTCAACAACTACAAAATTGCCGCCCTCGATATCCGCGACGCCATCCAGTCGCAAAATGTCCAGATCGCCTCGGGTGAACTCGGCGGGCTCCCCTCCTTCAAGGGCCAGCAAATCAATGCCACCATCATCGGCCCCTCCCGGATGCAAACGGTGTCGGACTTCGAGAACATCCTCATCAAGGTCAATACCGACGGCTCCCAGATCCGCCTGAAAGATGTCGCCCGGGTCGAGTTGGGGGCGGAAAATTACACCACCGAGGCCAAATTCAATGGCTATCCCGCCTCCGGTCTTGCTGTCAAACTGGCGTCCGGAGCCAATGCCCTCGACACGGCCAAGGCCGTCCGCCACACCCTGGACAAACTCAGGCCGGTATTCCCGAAGGGCCTCGAAGTGGCCTACCCCTATGACACCACGCCCTTCGTTCAAATATCCATCGAGGAAGTGGTCGTCACCCTGTTCGAGGCCATCGTACTCGTTTTCCTCGTCATGTACCTCTTCCTGCAGAATTTCCGGGCCACCCTGATCCCCACCATTGCGGTCCCCGTCGTTTTGCTGGGAACTTTCGCCATCCTCTCCGCTTTCGGCTTCTCCATCAACACCCTGACCATGTTCGGCATGGTCCTGGCCATCGGGTTGCTCGTCGACGACGCCATCGTGGTGGTTGAAAACGTGGAGCGTGTGATGAGCGAGGAGGGACTCACCCCCAAGGAGGCCACCCGCAAGTCGATGGACCAGATCACCGGCGCACTGGTGGGCATCGCCCTGGTGCTTTCGGCCGTCTTTGTCCCCATGGCATTCTTCGGCGGATCCACCGGGGTGATTTACCGGCAGTTCTCCATCACCATTGTGTCCTCGATGGTCCTCTCCGTACTGGTCGCCCTGATCCTGACCCCCGCCCTCTGCGCCACCCTGCTCAAGCCCCAGGCCAAAGGACACATGGAGGCCCACCGCGGCTTTTTCGGATGGTTCAACCGCGTGTTCAACCGCGGAAACCAGGCCTACAAATCGACCGTGCAGCACGTCCTCTCCAGGACCACACGCTACCTTCTCGTCTACGGGGGGATCCTCGTGGCCCTCGCCTGGCTGTTCCTGCGACTCCCCACTTCCTTCCTTCCGGATGAAGACCAGGGCGTCATGTTCATCCAGGTCAACACACCCCCCGGCGCCACCAAGGAACGGACGGCCAAAATCCTCGACCAAGTGCGGACCTATTTTCTCGAGGATGAAAAAGAAGCCGTCAAATCGGTCTTCACGGTGACCGGATTCAGTTTCGCCGGGCGCGGCCAAAGCTCCGGGATCGGCTTTGTCAGCCTCAAGCCATGGGACGAACGCAAGGGCGCCAAAAACCGCGTCCAGACCATCGCCCGCCGGGCCATGGGCCACTTTGCCCAATACAAGGACGCCCTGGCCTTCGCCTTCGCCCCCCCCGCTGTTTTGGAACTCGGCAATGCCACCGGCTTCGATTTCGAACTGATCGACCGCGCAGGACTCGGCCATGCAGCCATGATCAAAGCCCGCGGCGAACTCCTCGGCAAAGCGGCCGGAAACCCCTCGCTCGTCGCCGTTCGCCCCAACGGACTCAACGACGAACCCCAGTTCCACTTTTCCGTCGACCGGGAAAAAGCCCAGGCCCTCGGCCTGACCATGCAGAATGTCAACGCCTCCATCTCCGCCGCCTGGGGCTCGGCCTACATCAACGACTTCGTGGACCGCGGCCGCGTCAAACGGGTTTTCATCCAGGGCGACGCCCCATACCGCATGATGCCGGAAAACTTCAATGAGTGGTACATCCGCAACACCGCCGGGCAGATGGTACCCTTCACCGCTTTCTCGAGCGGCGAGTGGATTTACGGTCCGCCCAAACTGGAACGCTTCAACGGATCCCCCTCCATGGAGATCATGGGACAACCCGCACCCGGGGTCAGCACCGGTGCGGCGATGAAAATCATGGAGGAACTGGCCTCCACCCTCCCCGAAGGGATCGGATATGACTGGACCGGTCTCTCCTTCGAGGAAGTTCGGGCCGGCGGGCAAACCCTTTCCCTCTACGCCGTTTCTCTCCTTGTGGTGTTTTTGTGCCTCGCGGCGCTCTACGAAAGTTGGAGCATCCCGTTCGCCGTCATGCTGGTGGTTCCCTTGGGAATCATCGGGGCCGTGCTGGCCACCTACCTGCGGGGACTGTCCAACGACGTCTTCTTCCAAGTCGGCCTCCTCACCACCGTCGGCCTGACCTCCAAGAACGCCATCCTGATCGTCGAATTCGCCAAGGATAATTACAACCAGGGCATGGACCTGATCGAGTCGACCATCCATGCCGCCCACCAGCGCCTCCGCCCGATCCTGATGACTTCCCTCGCCTTCGTGCTCGGGGTTTTCCCCCTGGCCATTTCGACCGGGGCCGGCTCCGGGGGACAGAATGCCATCGGCACCGGCATCATCGGCGGCGTCATCGGGGGAACTTTCCTCGCCATTGTCTTCGTCCCGGTTTTCTTCGTCGTTTTCCTGCGGCTGTTCAGGGTAAAGCCCGCGAAACCCGACAACCCCGGGACCGATGGTGACATCTGACGCCACCGCCCGGAGATTTGCGGATTGTTCCAACCTACCCCTTGATCTTCCCGCGGGGGAATCCACACTTTCCCCATGTCCCATATCCAGGACCACGGCGTCATTGTCCACTGCCTGCCGTATTCCGAGACCAGCGTCATCGCCATCTGGATGACCGAGGGCCATGGCATCCTCCGCACCCTGGCGAAAGGGGCGCGCCGTCCCAAACAGGCCCTCTTCGGGAAAGTGGACGTCTACCGCCAGGGCCACCTCGGTTTCAAGCTCAGCCGGTCCTCCCAACTCCACACCCTGCTCGATTTCACCCCCGAGCACCACTACGGGGGCGTCGCCGCGGACTACGGAAGAAGCCTGTGTGCCGCCTACTTCTACGAAATCATCGCCCGCCTGACCGAGCCCCAGCACGCCCAACCGGAAGTCCACCAACTTTTCCTGAAGGCCCTGGACTACCTCGACCGGAAGGACGCCTCCAGGGCGTTGGTGGAACGTTTTGAAAAACGCCTCTTTGAGCATCTCGGGCTCTACGAAGCCACCCAGTCCTCCCGCGTGCTCCGCAACCGCCTGCTCCAACCACTGCCCAGGACCTGGAAGCGGCTCGAGGGAATCCTCGGCTGAACCATCCCCACACTGCTGAACTTTTCATGAACATACGCCCCCTGAAATTGCTGCTCGGACAACTGCCTTCAATCATGGGCCTGGCCCTGGCCACCCAACTCCCCGCTGAAGTTCCAAACAGCGACACGCTTCCGGCCCCCGCCGGCCTGGTCTTCCCTGGAATGGATTGGAACACCGCCTCCCCGGAATCCCAGGGCATCGACCCCCAAAAACTGGAGGCTGCCATGGAAGCCCTGAAAAGCTTCTGCGGCACCGACGGCACCACCAAGACCGCCGTCATCCGCAACGGCCACATCATTTGGAAAGGAAACAATGTCGCCGATCGCCACATCGTTTATTCCTGTACAAAATCGGTCACCAGCACCTGCTTCGGGCTGTTGTGGGACGACGGGAAATGCTCGCCCGACACCCTGGCATACAAATACATTCCCGAACTGGAAAAAGACTACCCCGGAATGACCCTGCGGCACCTGGCCACTTTCACCAGCGGCTACGATGCCCCCAAGGATGATATCCTCAAGCCCTCGGCCCCCATGTACCCGCTGGGCACGGCCATGCACTACTCCTACCAAACCGACCTTCTCGCGGCCATCCTGACCCGCATCGCCGGCGAGCCCCTGGAGGATCTTTTCATGAGGCGGATCGGCCATGAAATCGGCCTGACACCCGGGCACTTTCTCTGGGGCAGCACGCGTTCGATCGACGGCATCAAACTCAACCGCGGGGCCTCGGGTCTCGAGGCAACCCCGCTGGGATTGGCCCGCATCGGCTGGCTCTACGCCAATGGGGGGAACTGGAACGGCAGGCAGCTCATCAGCAAAAAATACATCTCCGAGGCCTGTGTGGTGCAGGTTCCCGCCAGCCTCCCCCCACATGACCCCAAGGGTTGGTACACCGTACTCCCCGGAAGCTACGGGCTGAATTGGTGGATCAACGGCGTCAATGCCTCCGGGGCCCGCAAATGGCCCCACGCTCCTGTGAACACCTTTGCCGCCCAGGGCATGGGAAACAACATCTGCCTCATCGTTCCGGATTGGAAAATGGTCATCGTCCGGTGTGGCGACGACAAGGTTTCCGACATCGGCCTTTACGACCGGATGTTCGCCCTTTTGAGAGAGTCGATGGGGATGTGACCCTGAAAATCCGGATGCCACCCGGCACGTCCCGCTCATAGAAAGCCACGCGCATGAACCCAACCATCCACAACCCCATCCTGCCCGGTTTCCATCCCGATCCGTCGATCTGCCGGGCGGGAGATGACTACTACATTGCCAACTCCACCTTCCAATGGTGGCCCGGGGTCGCCATTTCCCATTCGCGCGACCTGGCACATTGGGAATTGGTGTCGTATGCCCTGACGCGGCGATCCCAACTGGAAATGGATCGGATTCCCGACTCGGGCGGGATTTGGGCCCCCTGTCTCAGCTACAATCCGGAGGAGAAACTCTTCTACCTCATCTATACCGTGGTCAACCGCCACAGCGTGCGTTCGCCCATTGAAACCCCGAATTTTCTGGTGACCGCCCGCGATGTCCGGGGGCCCTGGTCGGAACCGGTTCTCCTGAATTACAGCGGGTTTGATCCCTCCCTCTTCCATGACGACGACGGCCGGTCCTGGCTGGTGAACATGTACATGGACGACCGGCCGGCCCAGAAATTGTTTTTCGCCGGTGTATTGCTGCAAGAGTATTCGAAGAAACGCAAACAACTGGTGGGCCCGGTGAGGAACATCTACCTGGGGACCGAATTGGGTGCCACCGAGGGACCCCACCTCTTCCGGCGCAATGGCTGGTACTACCTGATCGTCGCCGAGGGGGGAACGGGGTACGGCCATGCCATGACGATGGCCCGCTCACGGAAAATAGCCGGCCCCTACGTGCCGCATCCGGGCAATCCCATCATGACCGCCCGCACCACGCAGTTGCCCATTCAAAAAGCCGGGCACGGACAGTTGGTGGAAACCCCGCAGGGAGAGTGGTATGGCGTGTATCTTTGCGGACGCCCGCGAAATGGAAACTACTGCATCCTGGGACGCGAAACGGGCATCGAACGGGGAACATGGGGACGCGACGGTTGGTTTCACTTCGACAGCCCCCACCCCCGCTTCGAAGTTCCCGCCCCGGAAGTGGCGCCAACCACCGCTTCCAAGACCATCCGCCAGGGCGAAAAGGGGCCGGCGGCGAATTCCTATGCCTACGGGCAAAAGGAACGGCGGGATGATTTCAACCGGAAAAAACTCGGACTGGAGTGGAATACACCGCGCATTCCCCTGGGGGACATGGGTTCCCTGACCGCGCGCCCGGGATTTCTCCGGCTTCGCGGACAACCCCACCCTCTCGAGACCAACAGGGGCCAGGCCCTGGTGGCACGCCGGATCGAGGACCGGGACTTCACAGCATCGACTCTGATGGAATACCGGCCCGGTGCGGGGCCCGTCGCCTGCGCATGGCAATGCGCCGGGCTTGTCTGTTTCTACAGCCACACCAACTACTATTGGCTGCGTGTGGCCCGTGACGAAAAACTCGGGATCATCGTTGAACTGATGAAACGCCACGGGGAAACCCGCTCCATCGAGGGGCGCATTCCCGCCGGGAACTGGAGACGTTTCCACCTCCGCGTGACCGCCCGGAACGACCGTTTCCAGTTCGCGGCAAGCCGTGACGGCATGTCGTGGAAAAAGACCGGCGCGCCGCAGGACGGGAATTTGCTTTCCGACGAAGCGTCCGCACCTTTCGGTTTCAGTTTCACCGGCGCCTATGTGGGCATGGCCGCAATCGACCTCTCCGGGGCCCGCGTGGCGGCGGACTTCGACTGGTTCGATTACCGGCGCTTGGAAGGCAAATAAACCGGATCAGGCCATTCCGTATTCTTCCACCCCCTCAAATCAATACCGCTTTCATGCCCGGAACGGCCTTCGTGCAGAATGCAATCCCCCGATATACCTTTATTGGCGCTATTCGTCAAATTTGATTCAAAGATTCCGTCGCTCGGTGGACAATAAACCATTCGCCTCATGTACCCATCCCGTTGCCTCATCATCCTGTGCCTCCTATTTTCCACAGGATGGGTGTCTTCATCCCCTGCTGAGCCGAAAGTGCAGGTCCTGTTTGCCGACGAAAACACCCCGCGCGATGCGATCCTCCGCCAGATCAACCTCACCAAAAGCAGCATCCATCTGTTGATGTATTCATTCACGGACGGCACCATCTCCGGCCAACTGGCCGCGGCCCACAAGCGCGGGGTCAAAGTGGTTGTTGTGCTGGATGACACCCAGAACAAAGGAAAAAATTCCGAGGGCCCCTTCCTGGTCTCCCAGGGAATCCCGGTCCATATCAGCCGGGGACAGGACCGGGGCGGGGTCATGCACAACAAACTCGCCATCTTCGACGGCAAAACGCTCATCACCGGCAGCTACAACTGGACCAACAACGCCCGCGAGCACAACCACGAGAACCTGGTGATCATCGAGGATGCCAAGGCCGCGGAGGATGCGGAAAAGGAATTCCAGCGCGTTTTGGCCAAAGCCGTGCCCCTGGCCCCGAACTGAAAGCGGCCTCAGGGAATCAACCGCCCCACATACAGGGGAATGGTGTACTGGGCACCGAACCGGACGGGAAACTCCGTGTACGGCGCGTCCTTCGCACCACCCGGGGAAATTTCCCGGACAGCAACTTTGAAGACATGCTTCGAGGTGGACCCGTACGTGGAGGCGATGAACGCCACATCCGATCCATCGTTCAGCACCACCGGCACATCGTCATTGCCCCCGAATAGGAGAATCCCCCCCAGCACTTCCGTGCGTCCCCGGTTTTTGGTGGTGAAGCCGATTCCTTCCCCCTCGGTTTTGAAACCCATGATGAAGAGGGTGGACCCGTCGTTGATGATCTTGTCAGGCGTGTACTCGGGATCAAGCTGGCGGCACCAGGCCTTCTGCCCCCGGAAGACGAAACAGGGCTGCTGGTAGGTGTCGTTGAATATGCCCGTGGTGGTGACGATATTTTCCAGGAACACCGTCCCACCCGGGACGGAATTGATATAGGCGGCGCAGGACTGGGAATGGATATTCCGTACGATCAGGGTCCGCGTGGAGGCTTGCTCGAAAAGGTAGTGGTAGCCGAAATTTCTCTCGAAGCAGAACAGGTCCTCCATCAACAAGGGCTCCGGACACTCCCCGACCGTGGTAAACATCCCCCGGTCCTTCATGTCGTGCATCTGTTTGCCCGCCACGAGGTCGACAAACATGAAATTCACCTGCCGCACGGAAGGGGGAATGAGAATGGGGGCATTGATCAAATACCGGCCGGGTTGGAAATAGACAACCGGTTTCCCGGAGTCCATCGCGCGCTGGATGGCCTGCGTGTCATCGGTTGTCCCGTCGCCCACGGCCCCGAATTCCCCGGGGTGGATCCAGTCGCCGGCATCCAGGTTCCAGCCGGGAACAGGCGCGTCTTCAATGCCGAAATTGAGCGAACGGGTTGACTGTCCCGTGCCCAGGGTGCACACCGGATCGGAAACATACTCGTCCACATTGGATTCATGCACCAGCGGGTCCGTCCCCCACCCGGGAGTATAGACCATGCCGAGGGCACAGCGGTAATCCGCCGTGCGGATGTTGCGGAGGAACAGGTGGCCGACCGGCAATTCGATGGCGGGTGCGTCATCCAATCCGCCGGTCAATACCGCATCCACCAACACCACATGGGCGGCGATCCCCTTCACGCCCAGCGCCGGCAGCTTGTTCCGGCTCGTCAATCCCCTGATCGATACAACCGCATTGTTGTTGATGGATATCCCACGGTCACCCTGGTTTCGCAAATGGATATCCTCAAAAACCAGATAGCCATCCGGCGCCAAAACCACCACTCCCTCGTCAAAACCATCGATCTCCACATTCCTGAAAACACATCCGGTGGCCCCGCGGCGGGAAATGGAAAGACCCACCTGGCCCCGCCGTTCCGGATCGCTGGTACGGATGGTCACATCGCGGACTCCGGCACAATTGTCGCCCATGAATTCCAGGCCGATGGCACCGGGATTTCCCGTACCCACATCAATCGTGAGGTTCCTGAAGAAATTGGACATGGCGATGTTGGAAAACATCCCCCGCATGAAACTCACCACGGGACGTCCCATGCCGTATTCAAACCCCTTGCAGTGGTCTTGCAGCTTGATGACGCATTCCTCGCGGCATTCACCCTGGAAGCGGATGCACCAGTTCAGCTCCGCACCCAGTCCGTTCCGCAGATTGTCGAAGGAATAGCAAACCGTATCGCTGACCAGATAGGTTCCCTTGGGGAAATAGATGATCTTGGGAAGCGGTTTCTCCAAGGGGAAAACCCCGAAGACTTTCCCGTCCTGCCGGCGGTTCTCGAAGCTGCCGGGCAGGTTGTAATTGTCCGCGGTCTCGGCTTCCAGAAGGTCCATCACCTTCTTCATGCCCTCCATCGAAGGACGGGCGATGTCATCCAGGATCGCGACCAGGATGGCGGTGCAATCTTTCGTGCCCGTATTGTCGGCAAAATAGGGTGCCTTGGTGACATCGATGATGGTGAGTGCCCCGGGGGGATAGGCGATCCTTTGACCTGTGGGAAGACTGGATTTTAGCGGAACGGCCGCATGCGGAAGTGAAGGGTTTTTCATGATTTCGGGCGCCCGAAAGAATGATGATTCCACGCCGGGTGTCAAATCCGCGATATATCCCCATCAGCCGGGGCGGGGATGCCCCATAGCTGTTGGATTGGGCCGTATTGCCAGGCAATGCGGGCGGGCTGTCTCAGCAGGCAGGCTGCCTGCGGCGGCGTACCCCAACGCCGATAACAAGCACCCCGAGAGCCAGAAGCACATACGTGGAAGGCTCGGGAATCAGACCCACGAAACTCAAATTAACGGATGTGGGCGTATAGCTCAGGGTGTAGGTTCCCTCCGGAACCGTCAGTTGGTTGGCGGTGAATGCCACTGCATCGAGGGTAACAATGTCAAATTCCCCGATGACACTGCCTGCGGTGATGAGGGCGATATTGAAATCAAGGCCCGGGGCGAATGAATTCACAAGGGAAAGGGACAGGGTGTCACCCACGGCGCCCAGGTCCACGGTGCCTGCTCCCGCCGGGTCGGTGATCCCGGTTTGCAGGTTCAATTGGTCGAATTGTCCCGCACCCGAGCCGCCCAAATCCATCTTGAGATTGCCCGTAGCGCCCATGGTCAGATTGATGTCCTGGAGAATCATGGTACCGACCGAGGCCAAACCCGCCCCGTTGGAACCGGCCCCGGGGGCGATGATGCCGTTGTTGGTGATGGTCATCCGGTTCGAGAGGGCGACCTCTTCATTGAACTCAAGCGTGTCGCTGGCCCCACTGCCCTTCAGGGTACCGGTGGTTCCGATGGTCATGGTCGGGACCGTCACATAGGCGGCGTTGTCGGACGTGGTCAGACGACGGATCACCGCATCGCTTCCCGAGACGGTCCATGTGCCATTGTTGACCAGGGAAATAAGGGGGCTGTTCACAGATGCCGCATCATGGTGCGCTCGGAGGGCCAACGTGCCCGCTTGGGTAATACTTCCGGCGGTTTGGTTGGTCATGGTCACACTGGCCTCGTTGCTCGAATTCGCCCCAGCAGTCCACACTTCGGCCAAAGTCGCCCCACTGGAAATATTGATGGAACCCGAATTGTTCAAATTCAGAGCCCTGGATTGACCCCGCCGGCCGGCAATCTCCACTGAAAAAACCCCGCTGGTAATGTCCAAGGAAGATCCGGACATGAAGTTGATTGTGCCATTTCCAGTGCCGCTTGTTACGCCGTTGTCACGGCCGATCCGGCCGTCTGCCGTGGCGACCAATGCGCCGAACACATTGATTCCGGTATGCCCGGCCGAAGTTTGAACCATCGACGACCCGGCCGAGTTGAAGTTGACCGTGCCACCAATGTTCATGCCTCCTGTGGCTCCGGAGCCATTGGTTGTGGTATTGATCGTAAAACCGTTCAGATCCAGCTGCACCTGGTCAACCGTGGCCCCCCCGCTGAGAGTCACGCGGAATGCACTGCTTGTACTGTCCACCGTGGCATTTTCCCGGCTTGCAGCCGAAAGCGTGATATTGCCCGAAAGGCTCAGTTTGTTGACACCAGTAGGGGACGACTGGATCAACTGGAGGGCGTTTATCGTCGTACCCGCCCCAATATCCTGCGTGACTGTGCGCGTACTGCCATCGGTGACGGAGGGGAGAACGGTAAGGTTTGTGGTTGTGGGCAATGCCCCGGCATCCCAATTCACCGTATCATTCCAGATTCCACCCGTATTCGGGCTGGCAGGATCTCCGCCATCCCATGTAACAGTCTGTCCTGAGGCTTGGCCCACTGCAAAAAGGGCCAAGGCCGTGATGTAGATATATTTGGGCATTGCTTTCACTCCCATTGTTCAGGCCTGTTTCTTGGTACCGATACTTGCGAATGAAGTGGCTTCACCCCTTTTTCATGGGCAGCCAACGACACCCGCTTGCTATATTTTAATCAAATAATTGATCCGGCCAATCCTAATTCGCGGTCATTGCTGGCTGATTAAACGATGATTCATTACTTTTTTTCGAAACACCGAACCATTCTGAACCCCTCATTCAATAATGAAGGGATCCGTTCCTCCCACAACATTCGAGCATCGCAACCCGGCTTGGGATTTGAAGGAGGAAACCACGGTTGACTGCAACCGATGGATTATATTTCAATTATCTAGCCATTCAAAAACCCCAAGTTTCCTTGGAGTACAGGCCCATGCCGGACGTCCATGGGACCATCCGGGATGGATCCATGGCGTCTGTTTTTTATCGAGGGAACCCGGCTCCCGCAGGCCGATTCAAACCACGGACGCTTCAACCACCGGCTGGGGATCCACCCACTTGCCGTTTTCCTTGATCAGGTCAACCAGGCGTCCGACCGCTTCATCCTCAGGGATGTTGAACTTCACCGGCTTTTTGCCGATGTAGAGATTGATTTTGCCGGGGGCCCCGCCGACATATCCGAAATCGGCATCGGCCATTTCCCCGGGCCCGTTGACGATGCAACCCATGACGGCAATTTTGACGCCCTTGAGATGCAGGGTCGCCGCCTTGATCCGTGCGGTCGTCGACTGCAGGTCGAACAGTGTGCGTCCGCATGAGGGACAGGCCACATAGTCCGTTTTGAAAATGCGGTTTCCCGCGGCCTGGAGGATGTTGAAACCCAGTCGGATGGCGGCCCCGGGGGCCTTTTCCTGCCGGATGAGAATGGCATCACCGATGCCATCACACAGCAACGCCCCGATGGTGATGGCTGAAGACAGCAGGCTTTGCAACACGTCCAAGGAACACCCCGGATTGAAGGTATCCTTGATCAAAACCGGGTGCCGGGGATGGATGCGGGAGGACAGGATGCGATAAGCCACGATCGGGTTGAGCTGGCAGCCGTCCTTGACCGTGACCATGACCGGGGACTCCATGTCATTGACCGTCCGGATGACGTTGTCATCCTGGAGATCCACCTCGATCACGCCGGACGTTTCGTAAACCACCTCCGGGGCCGTGTCGCCCAGTGCGGCGAAACGGGGCTGGAGGGTATTGTAATTGTCCTGGGTGGCAAAAACCCGCGCGGGCTCACCGGCACCGGCCTTTACCCCGCCGACATCCACCAGGAGACTGTTGCGTTTGGCGTACACGAACGGATCGAAGCTGAGGGCGTAATCCCCTTTCGGATCCGTGCCTTTTTGCAGTGATTCGGCAAATTCCACCAAACCCCTGGCCACGGGAACCTCATGGACACTGTCCTCGGTGAGCGAGACGCGGATCGTATCGCCCAGCCCGTCGCGCAGGAGCGAGCCGATGCCGATGGCGCTTTTGATCCGGCCATCCTCCCCTTCCCCGGCTTCGGTCACGCCGAGGTGGATCGGGTAATTCCAATCGGGCCCGAGCTCATTCAACTTGGCCACCAGCAAGCGGTAGGCGTTGATCATGACCTTGGGATTCGAGGACTTCATCGAGAAGACAAAGTTGTGGAAGTGGTGTTTCCGCGAGATGCGGGCGAACTCCAGGGCGCTTTCGACCATGCCCAGCGGGGTGTCGCCGTACCGGTTCATGATCCGGTCGGAGAGGGATCCGTGGTTGGTCCCGATGCGGATGGCGAGCTTGCGGCGGAGACAGATGTCGAGCAGGGGCTTGAAGGTGTCCTCGATCCGGCCGAGCTCCTCGTAATATTGCTCGTCGGTGTACTCGCGGATATCGAATTTCTTTTTGTCGGCGAAATTGCCCGGGTTGATGCGGACCTTGTCGACCCAGAGGGCGGCCTCGATGGCGGCGTCGGGTTTGAAGTGGATGTCGGCCACAAGGGGAACATGACAGCCGACCCGGGCGAGTTCCTCCTTGATGTTCTTCAGGTTGGCCGCGTCTTTCACCGTGGGTGCGGTGATCCGGACGATCTGGCAGCCCACCTTGACCAGGTCCAGGGTCTGCTTCACGCAGGCCGCGGTATCCATCGTGTCGCAGGTCAGCATCGATTGGACAACAATGGGGTTGTTCCCCCCGATGACGACATCGCCCACGCGGACCTCGCGGGTCAGGCGGCGTTGGTAGCGGAAGGGGTTGGCGCAGTATTGGAGCGACATAAGCCGGAGGGGTCAGGGTTTGGAGGGTTCGAATTGAAGGGCGGCGGGTTCTTTGGATTCTTTTGAATTTTCAAAAAAATTCATCACCCTGCGTGCCGACCGGTTGATGTCGAAGAAAGTCACGTAGAGGAAAAAACAGAGGATGATGCCGAGCGAGGCCATGTGCATGACCTCGACGATCCGGGTCTCGGCCGGTTTGCGGCGGATCCATTCGGCCAGGGAAAGGACGATGTGGCCGCCGTCCAGGACGGGGATCGGGAGCAGGTTCATGATGGCCAGGTTGACATTGAGGACCACGGAAAAATACAGGACAAGGCGCCAGTCAACCGTGAGGAGATTCATCAGGTTGTCAAAAATGCCGACCGGCCCGCTGAGGTGGCGGATGCCGACTCCGGACTTCGGACTGAACAGCGCCTCAATGGTGCGCTTGATGGTGAAGACGCCGTTGAGGATCTGTTCCGAGGGCGGGACACTGACCACCTTGCGGTCGACCAGATTCCACCCGATTCCGAGCAGACGCCGCTGGGAAGTTTTCTCCATGACCGGGGTCATGGTGAAGGCAAGGATGTCCCCTCCCCGCTGCACGGACAGGGTGACGGGGCCTTCGGACTTGCCGACGAGGTAACCCACCAGTCCCGGGCTGGAGACGGTTTGGCCATTGAGGGAAACCACCGTGTCACCCTTGTGGATCCCGGCCTTTTCGGCGGGTGAACCCTTGTGCACCTGCCCGACAATTGCCGGGCGTGAGGGGTAATCCTCGATCCCGATCATACGGAGGTTTTCCAGGGCCGGGTTCGGAACCGGCAGGATGGAAAACACAAGCGACTGGCTGCCGCGCTCCACTTCGATCTTGATGCGCTCATTCTTGGAAAGCATGAGCGACTCCACCACGCCATCGTAACGCCCCTGCCAGCGGCTGACCAACTGGCCATCGATCCGCTTGATGACATCCCCTGGCATCAGGCCGGCCTCGGCCGCCGGGCTGCCCGGTTCGACAAAGCCGACTGTTTGGGTAAGCAGCCCCTGGTTCTGGGGAACTCCCACGGCATAACTCAGGAACGCGAAAGCCACGGCCAGCAGGAAACTGAACAACGGACCGGCAAAAGCGGTGATGATCTTGGAAAGCGGGCTGACCGGGGGAAGGTCTTTGATATCCTGGTCGCTTTTGCCCTCGACCGCTTCCATGGCGACCATCTGGGGAAGTTTCACAAACCCGCCGAAGGGCAGCAGCCGCAGGGTGTATTCCACGCCGCGCCAGGGGAACCCCCACACTTTCTTGCCCATCCCGATGGCAAACTCCTCCACCACCAGCCCACGCCAGCGGGCAGCCAGAAAATGGCCCAATTCGTGGACAAAAACGGTCACACTGAACAGGCAAAAAGCCGCCAGAAACGTAGCCAAAACGGTGAAAACAATGCTGAAAGTCATATGTGGAGGACGCTCCGGGCCTCTTTCCGGGCCCAAGCATCAGAGTGAACTATAGCATCCAGGGTCGGTGAGGCAATGTTGTCGTGCCGGTCCATGACCTTCTCCACCGTCTCCCAAATTCCCGGGAACAGGCAGGCCCCGGAAAGGAAGGCATCGACGGCCACCTCGTTGGCCGCGTTGAAAACCGCGGGCAACGTACCCCCGGTTGTTCCGGCCTCACGGGCCAGGCGGAGAGCCGGGAACCGCACCGGGTCCGGAGCCTCGAAAAGCAGCTGGCCCAGTTTGGCCAGATCAAGCACCGGCAGTTGGTTGGCCCTCCTCTGGGGATGGGTGATGGCATACTGGATCGGGAAGCACATGTCCGAATGGCTCAGTTGGGCGATGACCGAGTGGTCGATGAACTCCACCATGGAATGAACGATGCTCTGCGGGTGGACCACCACATCGATCCGGTCCATGCCGGTTCCGAAGAGCCAGCGGGCCTCGATCATCTCCAGGCCCTTGTTGAAGAGGGTGGCGGAATCGATGGTGATTTTCCGCCCCATGTCCCACGTCGGATGCTTCAGGGCCTGGGCCACGGTCACCTTGGGCAGGTCGGATGCCGGTGTGGTGCGGAACGGCCCGCCGGATGCGGTCAGGATAAGGCGCCGGATCTCGGGGTTGGAGGCGTTTTGAAGGCATTGGAAAATGGCGTTGTGTTCGCTGTCGATCGGAAGGATCGCCCGGCCCAGTTTGGCCGCGGTACCCATCACTTCCTCGCCGGCCATGACGAGGATTTCCTTGCTGGCCACGGCCAGATCACAACCCTTGCGGAGGGCCACCAGGGCCGGACGGAGCCCCGCAGTGCCGACGATGGCAACCAGAACCATGTCCGCATCCACCTCCTCGATCAGGCGAACCAGGCCTTCTTCACCGGCAAAGCAACGGCAGCCACCGGGCAGGCTGCCTTCGACCTTCGAGGCTGCGGCGGCATCGGTCACGGCCACGGCCCTCACGCCGAATTCCGCCACCTGTTCGAGCAAAGTGTCCGTGCTTCGCTGGACGGCCAAGCCGACCAGTTTCATTTCGTCGGGAAATTCCCGGGCAACTTTGCAGGTGCTCAGGCCGATGGAACCGCTGGAACCCAGGAGAATGACACGCTTCATGGGACGATGAAAAAGAGGAGATAGGAAAAGAAGAGCGGCGCGGTGAAGAGGACACTGTCGATCAAATCCAGACAACCCCCGATGCCCGGAATGATGCCGCCGGAGTCCTTGATCTGGGCGTCGCGCTTGATGACGGATTCCGCAAGGTCCCCGACCACGCTGAAGAGGGAGAGAAGCACGCCGAGAATCCAGGGATGGGGCCCGTGGAAAACGGGACTGATGTCGCCGAAGAAATGCGCCAGACCGAGGCTGACGGCAACGGCCAGGGCCAGTCCGCCGGCGAATCCCTCCCATGTTTTCTTCGGGCTGATCCGCGGGATCAGCTTGTGCCGCCCCATGGTGCTACCGACGATGTACGCCCCGATATCGGTGGCCTTGGTGACCGCAACCATATAGGCAGCCAGCAGCACCCCCTGTTGGGCGGGATACCCCGCTTGGAAGAGGGTTTTGATGACGAACGCAAAAAGGAAGGGAATGTAAAAAAAGCCGAACAGGGTCAGGGCCACCGTGGCCATGGGACTGGTCTGGTTTTTCTCGAAGACCTGCCGGCTCATCACCCCGATAATCACAAGGAGGACCGCCAACGACTCGGCACCACTCCACCATGCGGAGCTGTCACCCAGCGGAATGGCCGGCAGCGAAATGACCAGGAGATAGAGCGCACCGCAAAAAATCCCGGCCTTTTTGAAAACCTTCAGGCCCTTGGATTCCTGGAGCACATAGAACTCCCACTGGGCCAGAAGCCCGGCCACCGCCACAAACGCACACACCCCCCAATAAAACCCGGAGTAAGCCAGAAAAACCAAAAGGCTGATGAGAAGAAAACTGGACAGGGCCCGCTTGGCAAACATCACACACCCCCGAAACGCCTCTGGCGTTGGTTGAAATCGGCCACCGCCTCCGCAAGGTGTTTCTTGCGGAAATCAGGCCAAAGAACAGGCGTAACGAACAATTCGGTATAGGAGGCCTGCCAAAGGAGGAAATTGCTCAGGCGCATTTCCCCGCTGGTGCGGATGAGCAGGTCGGGGTCGGGGAAACCGGCGGTGTAGAGATGGCGGGAAATCATCGCTTCATCAATGTCCCCCGGGCGGATTTTTCCCTCGACAGCCAATTGCGCCAATGAGCGGCAGGCCTCGGTAATTTCCACCCGTCCGCCATAGCTCAGGGCCAGAAGCACGGTCAGGCGGGTGTTTTTCTCGGTGGCCTTGACCGTTTCCGCCAATTGGCCGGCCACGACCGGGGGAAGGTCGGATAGACGCCCGATCGGCACCACGCGGATGCCTTCCTTGCCCAGGGTCTTTTGGTATTGCCTGAGGACCTTCACCAACAGGCCCATCAGCCCCTTGATTTCATTCTTGGGCCGGGACCAGTTCTCCACGGAAAATGCATAAAGCGTGAGGTACTCGATCCCCATCTCCGCCGCGGCACGGATGGTGTCTTCCACCGATTTCGCGCCCTCCCGGTGGCCGGCAATGCGGGGAAGCTTGCGCTTGCCGGCCCAGCGGCCGTTGCCATCCATGATAATCGCCACATGCCTCGGCACGCGGGACGCCGGGGTTGCCGCCTCGCTGCGCCGGGTAAGGGTCATAGAAACAACGTCTGTTCCCGTTTGGGTCCGACTGAAACGATGGCCAGGCGCGCCCCGGTCAGGTCCGCGATCGCCTTGAGGTAATCCCGGGCGGCGGGTGGCAGCGAACGCCACGATTTGCAACCCGAGGTGTCACGGCGCCATCCCTTGAAGGTCTTGTAAACCGGCTGGCAGCGGGCGAAGTCCCCGATATCGGCGGGCGGCGTGTCCTGCTTTTTCCCATCGAGCCTGTAGCCGGTGCAAACTTTCACCGCGGCAAAGGTGTCGAGGCCGTCGATGTTGGTCACGGCAAGGTCATCGATCCCGTTGACGCGGCGTGCGAAACCGGTGAGGACGGCATCAAACCAGCCGCAGCGGCGGGCCCGTCCCGTGGTGGCGCCGAATTCGCGCCCCATACCGTGCAGCAGGTCGGCCAATTCGGACGAATCGGAAGGCAGCGGCCCCTCGCCCACACGGGTGGTGTAAGCCTTCATGACCCCGACCACCTTGGTGACATGGTGCGGAGGCAGACCGGAGCCCGTGCAGGCCCCGCCGGAAGTGGTGTTTGAGGAAGTGACGTAGGGATAGGTTCCGAAATCGATATCCAGGAAGGTTCCCTGCGCGCCCTCGAACAGGATATCCCGGTCTTTCTCCACGAGCTTGTGGAGCAGCGAAACGGTGTCGGCGATGTAGGGCCGGAGCACCGCGGCGGCGGCGGTGTAGTCCTTCACCACGTCCAGTGAAACACCCTCCCATCCATTGAAGCGGCAAAGTTCGTTCGCTTCCCCGATGCGCTTCTTCAGCGCGGCACGCAGGCCGGCGGGATTGCGCAATTCGTGCATCCGCAACCCCACGCGGGCAATCTTGTCACCATAGGTGGGCCCGATGCCGCGGCCGGTTGTGCCGATCTTTCGCTTGGCGGCGCTTTTCTCGCGCGATTTATCGATGGCGGGGTGATAGGGAGCGACCAAGTGGGCACGCTCGCTGATGAAAAGGCGTCCCTGGGTGCGGATCCCGCGGCCGTGGAGCATGGACAGTTCCTTGCCCAGGGCCACGGGGTCGATCACCGTGCCGTTGCCGATGATGCAGGTGGTCCCCTTGCGGAGGATGCCGCTGGGGATCAGGTGGAGGATGAATTTTTCCGGGCCGACTTCGACCGTGTGGCCGGCGTTGTTGCCGCCCTGCGAACGGACGATCACATTGTGGGATTCCGACAGGACGTCGATGATCTTGCCCTTGCCTTCGTCGCCCCACTGGGCGCCGACCAAAATAGTGCGTGATGCCATAATCAACGCCCCACGCTGTGGTATTCGAACCCGAGGGCCCGCATTTCGTTGGGAACCAGCAGATTCCGCCCGTCAAAAAGAACCGGGGTCCTCATGGCTTCACGGATCTTCACCCAGTCCAGCACTTTGAAATCCTGCCACTCCGTACCGATCACCAGGGCGTCGGCGTCCTTGGCGGCCTCGTAGGCATCCTGTGCCAGGGGGATCTGCGGGTAGGTCTCGCGGCATTTGTCCATGCCCTTGGGATCGAAGGCCCGGATCCTGGCGCCCTCACCCAGAAGGCGCTTGGCCAGTTCGATGGCCACGCTGGAACGGATGTCATCGGTGTTGCCCTTGAAGGCCAGCCCGAGGAGACCGATGTTTTTCTCGTTCAACACCCAGAGAATCGAGCGCATCTTCTTGAGGAAACGCTCGAGTTGGTCGCGGTTGATCTGTTCGACCACCTTGAGGAGCTGGAAATCATAGCCCAATTCCTCGGCAATCTTGATGAAGGCGGAAAGATCCTTGGGGAAGCAGGATCCACCGTAGCCGAGGCCGGGGTTGAGGAAGGCCTTGCCGATGCGGTGGTCCGCACCCATGCCCTCGGCGACCTTGGTGACGTCGGCACCGGAGGCCTCGCAGATGGCGGCCACGGCGTTGATGTAACTGATCTTGAGGGCGAGGAAGCTGTTGGACGCATGCTTGATCAGCTCGGCGCTGTTCAGGTCGGTAACCATCATCGGCGCCCTGAACGGCTGGTAGATCGCTTCCATCAGGGGGATGGCCCGCTCCCCGCTGACCCCGAACACAATGCGGTCGGGGTTCATCAGGTCGGCCACCGCGCTGCCTTCGCGCAGGAATTCCGGGTTGCTCACCACGTCGAAATCAATGCCCTTCTTCCCGTAGCGCCGGATGGTGTCGGCCACCCGTTCGCCCGTCTTGACCGGCACGGTGCTTTTATCGACGACCACTTTGTAAGAGGTCATGACCTCCGCGATGCTGCGGGCGACCTTCTCGATGTAGCTCAGGTCCACGCTTCCGTCCGGCTGGGGCGGCGTGGGCACGGCGATGAAAACCACCTGGGATTTTTCCACGCCATCGGCGATGGAATCGGTGAACTGGAGGCGGTTGAGCTGGACGTTCTTGCGGATGAGGTCCTCCAGCCCGGGCTCATAGATCGGGATCTGCCCCGCCCGGAGGCGTTCCACTTTCTTGACGTCGTTGTCCACGCAGATGACCTGGTGGCCCACTTCGGCAAAACACGTTCCTGTGACCAATCCGACGTAGCCGGATCCAATAATGGCGATATTCATGAAGATTATTGATCGACCGTGAAGGAGGCCTGGGGGAAAGCCTTCAGGGTCAGCGTGAAGAACACGAGAAACTCGTCATCCTCCAGGCGGTTGTTGCGCATGGCGGCGCCCACTCCCAAATCCCAGGCACGGAGATCGCGGAAAACCTCATACCGTTGCTCATCCAGGGTTCCATCGTCCATTTCAAAGGACAAGGACTGGGAAACGCGCCAGTTTTCGTTCAGGCGCCAAAAGCTGCTGAAGTTGATCTTGTTGCCGTCCACCAGGGTGGTACGACCCAGCGGATTGATCGGGGTGACGTAGGCCGGATCGCTGTAATCAAACCCGTGAAGGTAGGTGTGTCCCAGGCTGAGTTCGACCGCCGGATGCACCTGCCAGGTGAGCGAGGTCGACATCTCATCGAAGGCATCGGAGGTGATTCCCGCGGCAATGTAGGAGTCGAACCGAAGCCAGGGAAGCGGATGGAATTCGGCTTCGCTGTACACATGGGAATAAACCGAGTCGACCAAAACCCCCATTTCCGCGCTGCGGTTGATATTGGCCTGGCTGTAGAGGTCCCATGTCAGGAGGTCGACATTGAGGCCATCCCGCTTGGTCTGGATGCGGTTGCGGATACCGTGGCGGATGGCCGTCTGCTCATCGATGGAGTCGATGGAATTGAAAGCCGGAAAATTGAGCGGGGCGATGCGGGTATTCGGAATGCGGTCGTCATAACCCAGGAACTCGTCGGGTGTTTCGTTCGGCTTGTGGATGAAACTGGCATTCACATAGGGCTGGAACACATGCCGGATTCCATCGATGCCGAGATTGGCATTCTGGACGTCAAGCCAGGCCCGGGAGACCTTGAAGGACGATTCCAATCCCAGGTTGAAAACAACGCGGCCGATTTCCGGATTGGGGCTCTGGTTGATGAACGGGGTATTGGATTGGGTGTACTCGGTACCCCGGATCCCCGCACGCGGGGTCACGGACAGCCAGCCGAAATACTGCTTGGGATACAGCAATTGGTGGAACGTGTCATAGCGGATCGCCGAATATTTGGGGGCCTTGCTGTCGCGGTCGAATTGGCGCGCGAAATTGACCACCGAGCTTTCGCCCTCATAGTACAATCCCCAGCCCACCGGCTGGCGCTTGAACTCCAGGCTGAATTCGGGCTTGCGCTCGGTGAGGTTGAAAAGATTGTCCACCTGGCTGCGGACCAGGAGCGTACCGGTGAAATTGGGATCGTAGTAGACCATGTCGGCAAAATTGTCCGGCTGCCCCTCGTTCCGGAATTCATTGGTGAAGAAATCCTCCGTCACAAAACGGTCGCTCCAAATATTGATGTCGGCCGTGGTGTCGAATTCCGGGGAAAGTTTGTATTTGTGCTGGTAGGCCACGCGGTAACGCCCGTTGTCAGGCTCCACGGTGCGGGCCGGATCCTTCATGCCAATGTCGGTCCCTTCGTCGCTGATGTAAAAGGCCTTGAGGGTTCCCTTGTCACCCGGCCGGGGATTGAAGTCGAAATCCAGCTCGTAGGGCACACCCCGCTTTGAATAGTAACCGGTGCGGGCGGTCATGTTCAGGCGGTTGTTGAGCGCCACGGTGTAGGAACCGAGGGCATAAAAACCAAGCCGTGAAGTGGAGCCCACCGTGAAATCAAAACAATCCAGGCTGTCTCCCAGGGGCACCGCAACATAGGGCAGCCACATCACCGGGACATCCCCGATCTCGACCAGGACATTCTTCATCACGACCAGTTCGTCGGGATGCAATTCGATCGTCGAGGCCTTGAGCCGGTAGGAGGGATTCTCCCGGTTTTCGGTGCTCAGGATGGCATCCTTGGCAATGAAGAGATCCGGGCGGGGATTCTGCAACTCCTTGCCCGCCATAAGCAGCCGGTCCTGGACCGTTCGGAAGTCGAGGGACTTGACCAACTTGGAGTCGACATTGAATTCCAGGAACTCGCCCCGGTACATTTTCTGGGGCAGATAAACGCTTACATTGCCCTTGGCGGTAACAAGGCGCGTTTTTTGGTCGAAGGTGATCGAATCGGCATAGAGGACATCGTCCCCATAGCGGACAATGACATTGCCATCCGCATAGGCCACCCCGCCTTCGAACCGGTTATCACCATCGGCCGTGATCTCAATGGGGATTTTTTGTCCCGAAGGCTTTGCGGCAGCAGCTTCACGGGCCGTCAATAGACCCATCAGCATCAATAAAATGAACAGTAACCCTTTCAAGCGGAACACTCTATTAACATTCGCCACCCGGCCTGCCAACAGGAATTAAAGAATTAGGAGGGATTTTTGATATAAAATCCAGTAAAAACCCCGTTTCCGGAGGCGTTTTCCCCTATTTCTTGGGAAGTTTGCGTGATTGGCAGGCATCCCCGGCAGATCGGCCTCTCGTTGAGGGTTGTTTTGCCAAGCCCATCCCTCCAAAAGCGCCGGTTGTTCCCGGCCTTCGACCCTCCCGGGCGATGGCCTGTTCCCCATACGATGGTCCCGGGCAATGCCCGGGCATTTCAGCGACTCCACTCCAGCATGCGCTCAATGGGAGCCCGGGCCCGTACGGCAAGATCCGTGGGGAATTCGATCCGGGGCTCAAGGGTTTCCAAGGCCCGGACCATTTTTTCCAGGGTATTCATCTTCATGTAACGGCAGTCCGCACAGGCGCAGGCATCGGTCGGACCGGGGATGAAGGTTTTTCCCGGCAATTCGCGGCGGAGGCGGTGGAGCATGCCGGACTCGGTGACGATGATAAATTCAGATGCCGGCGATTTCCGGCAGAAATCCACCATTTTCTCCGTCGAGCAAACCTCATCGGCCAGAAGGCGTACCGCCCGGGTGCACTCGGGATGGGCCACCACCGGTGCCTGGGGATATTCTTTGCGGATGCGGACTATGCTCTGGTGGGTGAATTCCACATGTACGTAGCAATTCCCCTCCCATAGCCGCATGTCGCGCCCGGTCTTCTGGCGGACCCACTCGCCCAGGTTCTGGTCCGGCACAAAGAGGATTTCCCGGTCGGCAGGCACCTTTTGCACGATGCGCTGGGCGTTGCCCGAAGTGCAAATGACATCGCTCAAGGCCTTCACCCCGGCCGAGCAATTGATGTATGCCACCACATAAAGACCGGGATTTTTGTCCAGGTAGGCCTTGAGTTCGGCCGGCGGGCAGGAGTCGGAGAGTGAACATCCCGCATTCAGGTCGGGCAGGATGACGGTCTTGCCCGGGTTCACCAACTTGGCCGTCTCGGCCATGAAATGGACCCCGCAGAAGAGTATGACGTCCGCCTCGGTTTCCTTCGCATGATAGGCCAAACCGAGGGAGTCCCCCACGTAATCGGCCACCTCCTGGATATCGGCGGTCTGGTAGTTGTGCGCGAGAATGACGGCGTTGCGCTCCTTCTTCAATTCGAGGACGCGCTGACGGAGATCGGACATGGGTAAAACATACGGCTCCATGACGGGGAATCAATCCTCCCGTGCACAAAGCAAAGCGGTAGGATCGGATCATCGGGCTCCACATCCACTCCAATGTGACATTGAATATCGGGGAAAGCCCGCGATACTGGCGCTGTCCACCCACACCCCCGTGAAACCCGCATTACTCATGATGGCCCTCACCCCTTTCACCTCCGCCCACGCCGCCGTGGAAATCGTCGCCGGCGCACCGAAAACCGAGGCGGTCAGCGAACCCTTCAGTATCGACTTTGATTCGAAGGGCGTGGCCTACGGCGTCGAATTCACCAAATCAAACCGCATCTTCCGCGTCACCGGCGACAGGGTGGAATTCATAGCGGGAATGGCGCACAACGCCGAGAAAACCAAGCCGGTCGGCGACATGCACGACGGCCCGGATCCGCTCCAGGCGGTCTTCCACGGGATGCACGACCTCCAGATCACCCGGGACGGTCGCGCGATCATTGCCGACGCGTTCAACCACCGGATCCGATCGCTCGACCTGAAGTCGGGCCAAATCTCCACCATCGCCGGCACGGGAACGGCCGGTTTCGGCGGCGACGGCGGCCCGGCCACGGCCGCGATCCTCAACTCCCCCATGACCACAACGCTATCGCCCGATGGGATGCGTATTTACGTGGCAGATATCGGCAACCACCGCACACGGATGATCGATCTCGGCAGCGGCATCATCACCACGGTGGCCGGCAACGGCCAAAGGGGCCTGCCGGCCGATGGCACCGCGGCCCTGGAAACGCCCATGGGCGACACCCGCGCAGTGGCCCAGGCCCGGGACGGCACACTCTACGTGCTGCTGCGCGGAGGCAATTCGCTCGTCGCCATCAAGGACGGCAAAGTGGAAACGGTGGTGAATGCCTCCGGGAAAAAAGGCTACAGCGGCGACGGCGGCCCCGGCCGCGAAGCCACCCTGAACGGACCCAAGTACATCATCGTGGATGCGGAGGACAATGTACTCATTGCGGACACGGAAAACGACTGTGTCCGCCGTTACTCCCCCAAATCGGGGAAAATAGACTTGGTGGCCGGCCTTCCCCAGAAGGCAGGCGACAAAATCGGCGCGCATCTGCTGGATACCGAACTGAAGCGTCCACACGGCCTTCGCATCGGCCCGGATGGCAGGCTCTACATCACGGACAGCTTCAACAACCGCGTGCTGCGCGGCGACTACAAATAGCGGGGCGCGGCCACGCGAAGACCCGGACTAATCCGGCTTGCGGTCCGCCTTTTTGCGCTCCAGGAAATCATCCCAAAGGATCCGGACCAGGATCCACACCACGGAACATGAAATGGCGGCATCGGCGATATTGAAAGCCGGCCAGCGCATGAAGCCGAGGTTGAAATCGAGGAAATCCACCACATAGCCGAACCGCAGCCGGTCGATGAGGTTGCCCAGGGCTCCCCCGACCACGCACCCGGCGAGCAGGTTCACCTCAAACTTACGCCAATCCAGTTCGCGCGACACCCAGAACCCGGCGGCAAGAATGGCGATGACGACCAGGGCCAGGAGTCCGTTGCGGCTCTGGAAGAGTCCGAATGCGATCCCGGTGTTGCTGACAAACGTCAGGTCGAAAAAACCCGGAATCACCGTCCGTCCGGCGCCGGGATGGGTCAAATGGGACCAGATCCACGACTTGGTCCACTGGTCGGATGCCAGTACGACCGCAGCGACCGCATAAAACCAGGGCAATGGGCGGGGAAAGGCCATGGATCAAACCCCCATGGCCGCCGTGCAGCGCGGGCACAGTTCGGGATGGTCCGGATGCGAACCCAGTTCGGGGAAATACTTCCAGCAGCGCACACACTTCTGGCCGCTGTGCTTCTCCGCCTTCAGCGTCATCTCCCCGTTCCCACGGACCAGCCTGACTTCCGAAACCAGGCAAAGCTCGGCCAACAAGGCCGCATCCCCGGAATCAAAATCCGTGTTCTGCACTTCCAGCGATGCCTCCAAATTTTTCCCGATTGTCTTTTCGCGGCGCAGCGCTTCGAGCTTCTCGTTCGCGGCCGTGCGGAGGGCCAGGAGCTTTTCCCACCGTCCGGCAAAACCGTCCGGCAACTCCAGCTTCCTCACTTCGGGAAAGTCCTGAAGATGCACCGACTCGCGCACCAGGCCGGTCGACTGCCAGTCGCCCGAGCGGTTCGAGGCCATGAACTGCCAGGCCTCTTCCGCCGTGAACGGCGTGACCGGGGCCAACAGGCGGCAGAGGGCGTCCAGGATGTCATGCATCACGGTCTGGGAGGACCGGCGGCGGGCGCTCGCGGGGGCGTCGCAGTACATCCGGTCCTTCAACACATCGACATACAGGGCGGAAAGATCCACCGCGCAGAAGCGGTTGAGGAGTTGATAGGCCACGTGGAATTCGTAGTTGTCATAGGCCGCGCGGACACCGGCCACCAATTCCTGAAGGCGCACGAGGAGGAAAAGGTCGATCTCGTCCAGTTCCGCATCGGGCACGCGGTGGGTTTTGGCATCGAATCCGTCCAGGTTGGCCAGGAGGATGCGGAGGGTATTGCGCACCGAGCGGTAGGCATCGGCCACGCGCGAGACGATGTTCTTCGAGAAAGGAACATCGTTGGTGTAATCCTGGCTGGCCACCCAGAGGCGGAGGACATCCGCCCCGTATTCACCGACCAGCGTGGTGGAATCGGTCGCCCCGCTGGACTTGGAATATTTTTTGCCCTGTTCATCCACGATGAATCCGTGGGTCAGCACGCTCCGGTAGGGCGCCTGTCCGTTGGTCATGACCGAAAGGCACAACGAGGAATTGAACCAACCCCGGTGCTGGTCGCTGCCCTCGAGGTAAAGGTCCGCCGGGAAGGAAAGGCGTTTCCGGACCACGGCGGCATGGCTCGATCCGGAGTCGATCCAGACATCGAGGGTATCGCGTCCCTTGGCCAGGCCCGCCGGCAGGCCCATGCGGGCGGCCAGGGCGTCCGCATCGGTCTTGAACCAGACATCGGTCCCCTCTTTTTCCACCAGTTCGGCAAACTTGCCCACCGATTCCGCAGTCATCACCGGATTTCCCGCGGCATCAAAAAATGCCGGGATCGGGATGCCCCATGAACGCTGGCGCGAGATGCACCAATCCGGACGGGAAGAAACCGCCCCATGGATGCGGTTGCGGCCCCAGGACGGAATCCAGCGCACCTGGTCGATTTCATGCAGCGCTTTTTCCCGGAAGGCATCGACCTTGATGAACCACTGCTGGACCGAGCGGAAAACGATCGGCGTTTTCGATCTCCAACAGTGCGGATAGTCGTGCACATAATCTTCCTGGGCCCAGAGGCGGTCCTTCGATTTCAGCAAATTGACCACCAAGGGGTTGGCCTTGAACACGTACTGCCCGGTCAGTTCCGGCACCCCGCACGCTTCCGTCAGGCACCCGCGGTCATCCACCGGCGAGAAAGCTTCCAGGCCGTGCTGTTTGCCGAGGAAATAGTCGTCCACCCCGTGGCCGGGGGCGATGTGCACCATGCCCGTTCCGGCATCCGCCGTGACAAAGTCGGCCGGGTAGATGTTTCCGGTCCGGTCCAGGAAGGGATGTTGGTAAACGGCCCCCACCAATTCGGAACCCGGGAAAGTCGCACCCAGAAGTCGGCAGTCGGCAAAGTTCGGGATTTTCGCGGCCAAGTCCACCTGGGCGACCAACTTTACGCCGTTGATCTCGTACACCCCGTATTGCAGCTTCTCGGAAACCGCCACGGCCAGATTGGCGGGCAGTGTCCACGGGGTGGTCGTCCACACGAGCAGGTCGAGCCCGCCTGCATGGCCCAACTTGGCAGCGCTGGCGGCATCCAAAGCAAAGCGCACAAATATCGCCGGGTCGGTCTTCTGCTGATACTCCACCTCGGCCTCGGCCAATGCCGTCTGGCAACCGGTGCTCCAGGAAACCGGGCGCATCCCCTGGTAAACCAATCCCTGTCCCACAATCGAGGCAAACGTACGCAGGACTTCCGCCTCGTAGGAGGGGTCCATCGTGATGTAGGGATTCTGCCAATCGGCAAACAGGCCCAGGCGCTGGAACTGTTCCCGTTGGATGCCGATAAATTTGCGCGCCATCTCCGCGCTCTTCTCCCGGATCTTGACCGGATCCCCCCCCTGATCGCCCAATTCCTTGACCACCTTGTGTTCGATGGGAAGGCCGTGGCAGTCCCAGCCCGGGATCAGGGGCACCCGGAATCCCGCCATGTTGCGGGTCTTGGCCACCAGGTCTTTCAGCGTGAAACTCAGCACGTGGCCGATGTGGGCATCGCCGTTGGCGAAGGGCGGACCCAGATGGAAAATGAAGGGCTTCGCGCCCGCCCGCTTCTCCTGGATTTTGCCATAAATCCCCTCCTTGTCCCACAGTGCCTGCAGGAGGGGTTCACGCTTGGCCAAATCGGCGCGCATCGGAAAGGCCGTTTCCGGAAGCTGGAGGGTGCTTTTGTATTCCATGGAAGCGGGAAAGAGTAGGTTCCCCCGGAGCAAAGGTCAATCCGGCGAGTCATAGCAACCAAAAACCATGGAATCCACAATACGAGAGCGGGAAGACCCTACTTAAAATCCAAACTCCGTGCCCCTCCCCATGCGACCCATGTCGCCTGTGAATCCTTTCCCTGAATGGCTACGAATCAGTTTCAGGCTTTTAGTTCACAGCTATTCCCAATTCCGTCATCTGTGGAGTCAGGCATCCACAATCAAATAACGATTTGGACCCCCATTACTCCAAAGGCTGAAGATCCAGTTTGAAGAAAAGCCTGCTTGGTGTGCCCGAAGTGACTGCCAGAGTGACTTCGACAATCTCGTAACCACTTCCAGAACCGACCACCACTTCATCAAAGGCCACGGTTATGCCGTTGCGCGTCAAACTGGCAGTGAAGCCGATCGCGAGATCATCGGTCCACTGGAGGGCGCCCTGCACCGCAGTTTGGCTCGTGCTCCGACGATAACGGGTTTGCAACTCCTGGGTGGTGGCGTTGACAGTGGCTTTTATGTTTTGTAGTGCAAATTTCTCGGCACTGCTATTGCGGTTCGTTCCCTGGAAGATTTCCCAAAGGTCAATGTCGCCGTCACTGTCACTGTCTAGGCTGAAAATATCATTGGAATCGTAGAGGTCGAACCCGTTGGCGTTTTCCCATGCATTGGAGGCGGCATCGCCATCGTTATTCAGACCGCCGCTGCCGGTTAGGATGATGCTGAATGGATTTTCATCCGTATCATTGCTGGCGATTTGCAAAATAGCGTTCTTAGGGCCTTCTGTGCCAGGGATAAATTGCACATTGAAAGTGGCGCTGCCTACCGGGCCGAGGGTGGCAGGGGGAACACTGCTGAGAATATACCGGGCAGCGTCTGTGCCCGTAATTGAGGCAGAAATGCCAGCCAGACTGGCCGTTCCCGTGTTTCGGATGGTGAAGGTTTTCATTTTTGTCCCGCCCACCACGACGGTGCCATAGGCTGCAGATCCACCATCAGTTATGCTCGTGTTGACGGGTTCTTCCATGGAAATCTCGGGGGCAGCAGCACCCCCGTTCGATTCCAGTTGGTAAAAAGTAACTTTCGAAGCAGCACCTGCCGCTATGGCAATGACCTTGCTTGGGCCAGAGGGTACTCTTGTTTGTCCATAGTTATTTAATCCCCACGCCACTACCGTTCCGTCATTCTTTAACGCCACCGTGTGGTAGAATCCCGCAGCAATGGCGCTGACCCCACTCAGACCAGAGGGTACCGTAGTTTGTCCGTAGGTATTCAATCCCCATGCCACTACTGTTCCGTCATTCTTTAACGCCACCGTGTTAGAGTACCCTGCCGTAATAGCGATGACCCCGTTCAGGCCGGAAGGCACAGCCGTTTCTCCATATTCATTTGATCCCCAGGCCACCACCGTTCCGTCGTTCTTCAACGCCACCGTGTGGTGGGCCCCCGCAGCGATGGCAACCACCCCACTCAAGCCAGACGGGACCGTCGATGCCACACCCCAGGCCACCAAGGTTCCATTGTCCTTCAATGCCACCGTATGATTGTCTCCAGCTGCGATAGCGATGACCCCGTTCAGGCCGGAGGGCACGGCCGTTCGTCCATATGCATTTGACCCCCAAGCCACCACCGTTCCGTCGTTCTTCAACGCCACCGTGTGGTCGTCCCCCGCAGCGATGGCAATGACCCCGCTTAAGCCGGATGGCACCGTCGTTTCACCAGAATCATTATATCCCCAGGCCACCACCGTTCCGTCGCCCTTCAAAGCCACCGTATGAGTATCTCTCGCATCAATGGCGACGACCCCTCTCAAGCCGGATGGAACTCTCGTTGGCCCCTGCCCCCAAGCCACCACCGTTCCGTCGTTCTTCAACGCCACGGAATAAGTGCCTATCGCAGTTATGGAGACAACTCCGTTCAACCCAGAGGGCACCGTTTTCTGTCTAAATGAATTCGATCCCCAGACCACCACCGTTCCGTCGTTTTTCAATGCTACGGTGTGATCGTCCCCCGCAGCGATGGCGATAACCCCACTCAGGCCAGTAGGCACCGTCGTTTGTCCAGACCTATTTGACCCCCAGGCCACCACCGTTCCGTCGTTCTTCAGCGCCACCGTGTGGCCCCCCCCCGCAGCGACGGCGATGACACTGCTCAGGCCGGTAGGCACAGTCGCTTCTCCAGACCAGTTTAGTCCCCAGGCCGCCACCGTTCCGTCGTTTTTCAATGCCACGGCGTGGGAGCCTCCCGCGGCTACGGCGATAACCCCGCTCAGGCCAGCGGGTACCGCCATCTCTGCTGAAACACTCCCCCAAGCCACTACCGTTCCATCGTTCTTCAACGCCAGTGTGTAAAAGGCCCCTGCCGCGATGCCAATAACTCCGCTTAGCCCCGGGGGCACCGTCGTGACTCCACTGAAGGGATATCCCCAGGCCACTACCGTTCCGTCGTTCTTCAACGCCACCGTGTGGTAGACTCCCGCAGCGACGGCGATGACACCGCTCAGGCCAGAAGGCGCCATCGTTTGCCCATAGCCATCTGCACCCCAGATCACCACCGTTCCGTCGTTCTTCAACGCCACCGCGTGGTAGCCTCCGGCAGCGATGGCACAAATATCGGTCATCGGAATGGCGATTTCCGCTGGAACTTCGGCATACTGATCGCCGTAGTACACCCAATCGGCAATCGGGCCCACTGGATCCTGTTCGGCACCGGCTGGGAGCAACCGGCCCACAAGGAGAACCAGGAAAACCAGGATATTCTTACTATTGAGACGCTTCATGGAATCAATATTTTAAGGTCATGCCAGTAGCCTGAGTCAGAATATAAGCTGTTGGAGACAGCTGGGAACCATTTACCAATCGGCAGCCTGTCCCGAAACGGAAAGCCAATACCCAACCCCATATCTCCCACCAATAGAGAGCCAGGATTCTCGTGTCACCCTATAAAGTCGCCACTGGAGACAAAGATACAAATAATTAAAGAACCTATTGTAAAGTTAGATTTATTAAGATCGATATCCAGGCCATTATCTTCCCCGGACTTTCCACTAAATATCCAACACTTTTATGCAGCTCTTTTGCTTCTATAAGTAATATTTGGGCAAACTTTAAAATTCTGCTATGTTTCGGAATATGAAATCCGCCCTCGAGATCGCCATGGAACGCTTCGGTGGGTCCCAGCCCTCCCCCAAACTGTCGGACGAACAGAAGAACAAGATCCACGACCTCAACAACCTCTACCAGTCGAAGATTGCCGAACGGGAAACGTTCCTGGCCTCGCGAATCAAAGCGGCTGTCGCAGATGGCAACGCAAAGGAAGTCGCCGAACTGGAACTCCAACTCCGCCGCGACCTCGCCGGTCTCAGGGAAGAACTCGAAGCCAAAAAGAAAAAGATCTGGGACGGAGCCTGATTCCCAATACACAGGCGGGACGCCCCACCCAACCCTGCCTTGCTTTACGGCTCCCGCCGTGGTGCGGGCAGGCTTCCAGCTATAGAGGTTGTTCGCTTACGCGAAAGGCGCTGTTAACTTTGCGGCCTTCTGTTCAAATTTCCCCGCTCTTCGATTTCACAAAGTCCACCAACCGCCGGTCATCATCCCCAGCAGCCCAGGTCAGGCGGAGGAAATCTGCCAGATGGATCCCATGCTTCCGGGCAAACCCCCTGTCCCCGCCGCAGCCGTACATCAGGTCCGGGTTCAACTCGCCCCGGAGCTTGATCCGCGCCTTGGCGATCAAGCGCGGCAACCATTCGATGCCGTCAATGGCGTCGGTCTTCGCCGGCAGTGTTGAATTCTCCACCACTTTGCCGGATTTCTTGCCCTGCTGCACATGCAGGAAATAATCGCGCCGCGCCGCGGTGATCAGCAGGCAGGTGGCGAAATCCGGTTCCTGGTGGTTCACCGCATCCTCGCAAAAATCATACAACTCCTGGGCGGTGCACCCGATGCCCTCCAGAAAACGGACCTGTTCCGGGCGGAACAACGCCGATGCCCCCCGCTTCCCCGCGGTGTAATCCTTCACTCCCAAGTCGTAGATCTCGCGGAATGTCTTCGTCCAGTCGGTATCGCTCATGGCGCCAGTGTAGCCCGGTTTTTCCAGGCCATCAACTTCCGGATTGGCGCCCGGGGTCATTGGCGGGACCGGCGGGAATAGAGAGCCGCAAAGCGGGCGCTTTCCCGCTTTTTGTTGTTCTCCTCAATCTCCAGGGCAATCCGCTTCCGGTCGGTGATATCGTTGAAGGCCACGATCGCTCCGGAAATGCGGTTCTCTTCGATCAGCGGGAAAGATTGGATGTCCACGGGCAAAAAATCATGGTCCAGCCGCCACAGGACATCATCTTCATTGTGGTACGTGTTCCCCGACTTGAACACCTGGCAGAGGGGACAATCGGCCGCGTTCAGTTCCACTCCCCCCACAGGACCGTGGTGGATCAGCGAATGAATGTCTTTCCCGACGAACTCCTCCGGTTTTCCACCCAGAAATTTGGCTCCCACGTGGTTGATGAACGTGCACCGGCCGCCCACATCAACGCCGAAAACCCCGCTGAAGGTCGACCGCAAAAGCACCTTCCTGCTCTTCCCGACCATTTCCAGTTCATGGGTCAGATGGCCCATGACCCCATGGACAAACAGGCCGATGACCACCATCCCGAAAAAGACAATGAAGAAGCTGCGCAGGAGGATGGCGTTCAAGTCCCCGGAGTACGCCTTCTTGAGCACTCCAACCTGCAACATTCCGATCACCGCCCCCTGCTCGTTCCGCAACAAATCGTATGCGCTCAGGTAGGATTCACCGAGCGTCTTCGCCTCGCCCCGGAAGCTTTCACCCCGGTCAAAGATCGCATCCCGGGCCGGGCCGGTCAGCTTGGTTCCCACGGCACGTGAACTGTCCGGCAGGCGGATATTGGTCGCAATCCGCTGGTCCCCCTGGAAAATCGTCGCAATGCCCCCCACCAGGGAGTTGATGCGGTCCACCAGTACCAGGTCCCCATTCAGCACGGTATTGCCCGCCATCAGTTTGCCTTCGGCGATCCGCAACGGCTTGCCCAGCCGGTCCAGCTGTTCATGGGCCACGCGCATGTTGATGTCCTGCTGTTGCTGGATGTGGGTGTAAAACGAGCGCGATACCTCGAAATAGATCAATCCGATCAGCGCGGCGCTCATGCCCCCGACCAGCAAACCGGTGTACAGGGTGATTCGACTGGATGTTTTCATGGTGTTGGTTCTTTTTTTGCCAGGCTTGGCGCCGGTGTTGATTGGGTGAAAATCTCTGTGAATATTTTCCCGGCGACCAACCCGGCATCGCCGCCGCCGTGCAGGTCCTGGTCAAAATCCCCCTCGATCATGACGGCAAAGCCGTAGCGGGGTTCGTTGGCGGGCAGGAATCCCACCAGCCAGGCAATCTGGCGCGGCTGGGCTTTGGAACCGACCTGGGCGGTACCGGATTTTGCCGCCACCTTGATTCCCGGCACTTTGGCCGCAGTCCCGGTTCCCTCCTCGGTCACTGCCACCATGCCATCCGTGAGGATTTTGTATTCTGCCAGCGGCAAATCCATTTTCCGGATGATTTCCGGCGGAAAGGAGCGGGTGCTGTTCCCTTTGGCGTCCTCCAGCTGCTTCACGAGGCGCGGCCGGTAAAGCGTGCCTCCATTGGCCACCACGCACATCACATTGGCCATTTGCAGGGGCGTCGCCAGGACATCGCCCTGGCCGATGGACATGTTGGCCACATCTCCCGCACCCATGGAGCGCTTGTGGGTGACCCGCACGAATTCCGGAACCGGTATCAGGCCGGGCAACTCACCGGGCAGGATGAATCCGCTCGGCCGGCCCAACCCCAATCCCTGGGCCATCTCGATCAGGGGATCCCGGCCGGTGCGCAATCCCAAATCGAAAAAATAGGTGTTGAAGGACCGGGCTATCGCCCTCCGGAAGGAAACGGGCGTGGACTTTTCCTGCGGTAATTCATAACGCATGTTGCCCACCTGGAAAAAGCCCGGACATCCCACCGTCCGCTCGGGATCGAACACACCCGCATGCATCGCGGCCATGGCCGTCACCACCTTGAAACTCGACCCGGGCGGGTTCTGCTGGCGGTACGCCCGGTCCAACAAAGGGTTTTTTTCCGCCTGCACGAGGGTCTGCCATTTCTTCGGCGAAAGCCTCGGGACAAAACTGTTGGGATCGAACGTCGGGCGCGAAACCATGGCGACGATGTCGCCGTTGCGGACATCCATGATGACCGCCGCGCCCGCACGGATGCCATCCAGTGCTTTTTCCGCAGCCTTCTGGATTCGGGAATCAATCGTCGTGCGCAGCCGGCTTCCGGCCGTCGCTTCCACATCCACCACCGCGGCCCGAGCAAATCCTTCCAGCGTCGTGGCAATCGTCAGGTGGCCCTCCTGCCCGCGGAGTTCCGCGTCGAAATATTCCTCCAACCCGGAGGCGCCCCTGTAATCATCGTAAACGACTTCGCCGGCCTGGTAGTGCTTCCGGTTGGTGCCCTGCTTTCTTTGCAAATAGCCCAGGGCATGTGCCAGGCAATTGCCCTGGGGATAATTTCTTTGCGGCACGCCCTGCAAGGAAAACCCTTCACCCGACAATGACGTGGCATCAAATGCCGCGATTTGTTCCGGCGTCAGATTGTCCGCCACCAGGATGGGATGAAACTTCCGGTACCGGTGGAGCAGGCGAAGATCCGCATCGGTGATGTCAAAATCTTCTTTCAACCAATCATGGGCCGCGGTCAAACGCTGCCGCGCCCAGGCCACCGCCGCCTCGTCGTCACCGACCACATCCAGTGCGGGCCAGGCCAGAACCAGGCTTTGGGACTGGACCATCGTGGCCAGAACCTCGCCGTCTGCCGAAAGGATGTCGCCGCGCAGGGCCGGCAACCGGTATTCCGCCACGAGGGGAAAATCCCCCGACACTTCCTCCGAGGACTCGCCCAGGGGGATGGACGAAGGATTCGCGTACATCGTGCTCAGCCAGTCCGACCAGTCCTTCGGTTGTTGGACCTGTGCCGCGGCACTGCCCGCCTTGGCCTGGTTCAGTTGGTCTTGCCGCAAATAGACAAAGAGATTTCCGGGACCCGGGCTCAGGAAACCCAATCCCTGGATGACCCCGCTTCGCCGGTCCACTTCGATTTTGCTGAAACTCGCAGGCACCGGGAAAGTCCCCCCGCGCGGATTTTCTTCCAGGATTTTCCGCATCATGTCACCCCAAACCGGCAGGGCGCTTTTTATGGCGGAATTTTTCGGCCCGATCGGTATGGATTTGTCATAACCGACCCACACACCGGCAACCAAGCCGGGCGTATAACCGACAAACCACGCATCCCGGTAGCCTTCCGAATAGCCGGTCATTCCCACCACGGGACAAGGAAAACTGTAATCCTGGGTCAGTTGGCTTGCCGTCCCGTCACGGGTCACCGATTGCAGGCTGAGCGTCATCTGTCTGGCAACAAGCGGATCCAGGAGGGACTTTCCGGGTTGCCGGTGTGCCTGGTAAAGGATTTCCCCGCGGTCATTGGCCACGCTTTCAATGGCGTAGGGGGTTGTGAGGATGCCTTCATTCCCCAGCATTTGGTACAGGGAGACCAATTCATACAGGGTCAGCGGCTCCAGGCTCCAGGAGGTGTTGCTTTCCCGCCGGGTCGACCTCGCCATCCCGGCCGAATCCAGCCACTGCATGAATTTCCCCACCCCCAGCTTCAGCCCCACACGGGTGGCACAGGCCTTGTTGGAGAGTGCGAGGGCATCCTGCACCATCAAAAAGCGTTTCCCCAGGTCCTTTTGGGAATCCCCGAATCCCACCTCTTCCAATTGTGCATTATCATCCAGGAATGAGGCATTGATCATCGAAGCCGGATGGAGCCCCAGTTGCTGGAAGGCCAGGGAATAAAGAAAAGGCTGGAGGAGAGCGCCATTCTCACGCCGTGCCATCCGGGCCCGGTCGAAGGGACTCTTGGAATAATCCCGGCCGCCAATCAATACGCGCACCGCCCCGGTCTCCATTTCAACCACCATGGCCGCGGCCTGCAGTTCATCCCCCGCGGTGGCTTCGCGGGGTTTGACATACTGCGGACCGGACACGATTTCATCCAGTTTGCGGGCGACCTGAAGTTCCGAGGCCTTTTGCATCCTGGCATCCAGTGTGGTCCGCACCGACAACCCCTCGGGAATTTCATCCCCATCCGCCACCTTCAATACTTCCCGGAGTTCCTTCATGGCGAGGGCCATGAAGTAGCTTTGGACCCGCAGGTTGGTCTCGGGAACAAGCCTCAGCGGTTCAAGCTTCGCCTCCGCCGCAGCCGCCCTGTCCAATTTGTTTTGCTGCACCATGAGGCTGATCACCCGGTCCCTCCGCATGAGTGCGGTGGTCTCATTGTTTCGGGGGGAAGATGAATTGGGCGATTTGATGATCCCCGCCAGCAGCGCACATTCCGCCAGGGTCATGTCTTTGGCCTGTTTGCCGAAATATTCCTTTGCCGCCGCCGCCAATCCGAAGCTGCCCTTGCCAAAATAGATGCGGTTGAGGTAGTGGTCGAGGATCTCGTCCTTGGTCAGGTGGCGCTCGATCCGGAGGGCCAGAAAAGCCTCAACCAGCTTGCGATCGATCGTCTTTTCAAAATTGTTGTTCAAATTTTTAGCGAGCTGCTGCGTGATGGTGCTCGCGCCCTCCGTCCGTCTTCCGGATTTCAAATTGGTGTAAAGAGCACGGAATATCCCCCTCACATCGACCCCGTGGTGGATATAAAACCGCTTGTCTTCCACTGCCAGGGTTGCCTGCCGCATGAGGTCGGGAATGTCGCCGTGTTTCAGAAGCGTCCGGTCTTCGACAAACAGCCGCCCGATTTCTTCTCCTGAAATGTCGTAAAAGAGCGTGGTCACATTGAAATCTTCCATATGCCTCAGGTCATAGGCCTGGGCACGGAGGTAAAAGGGCTTCACATACGCATAGGCGGCCCATCCCAAGACGGCGGTTCCCAGAACAACCAGGAATGCCAGCAGCCAGAGCCATCTGCCGATGTAGTGGAAATGCTTCTTCATGGTTGTTTTTGGTAGGCGACCGGCGGGATATCCGGACTGGCTGGAGCCGGGTCAACCGCGGGTTCCGGGGTAGCGGAGTCCCCGGGTGGGGTGGATGGCAAGGGAACAGGCTCCGCCTCGGGAACCATCACGGTCGCGCTGGGGGAATAACTCAACTGCCAGCACATCCCGCCCAACAGGGCACACCGCCAATACTGGCGCAGGCCTTCCAGGCGGAGATTGTTGTCCTCCGAAGCCCGCAGGTTGGAACCCATCTCATAGATCATGTTCAGGATCGAACTGTCCGCACCCACACTTTGGGCCAGGGCAATCCCCCTCCTCGCCCCCTGATCCGCCAGTTGGAGCATGCTCTCCAGGGCCACGCGGTTCATCACGTTCCATTCGTAGGTATTGGCATCAAATGAACCGCCCAGATGCAGGTACTTTTGTTCCAACATCGCCACCTCGCAATATTCATTGACCCAGGTCAGGCAGCGGGCCGCGTCACTCAGGCTGCTGACCGGCAGCGGGGGGACGGGCATTTTGGGGGTCAGGTATCCCTTGCCAGGCACAAATCCCACTGTCGAAACCGTGGTCTGCCGGGCGGCCTTGGCAGCCTGGCGGGCGGCTTCCTCCTGTTGTTGTTCCCATCCGGCCTTGGATTCCTTGAGCCCCCTAACAAAACTGGAGAGACGCGCGTCATAGAGCAGGCTGTCCCCCACCTCGTTGGCCCGGGATTTCAAACCCAGGATAAATATTTCCGCCTTCCCCAGCTGGGCCGGCAACAACTGGGGCCATAAAGATGCCGCGCGGTTGTAAACCCCCACCTCCCCTTTTACGGCCACCAATGGATAACACTCCGCATAAAAACTTTTGTCCGCCATCTGGACCTCCGCGCTGGTGACCGCACTGATCAGAAATGTCCGGGCAATCTCCTGCTGCCTGGGCGTGGCGTCCGAGCGGGCATCAAAAACCTGCTTCGCCATGATTTGCGCCCCCTGGACACCGGCGTTCAATCCGTAAATCCAGTCATTTTCTTCCGCCATGACCAGTGCGCTTTGCAGTTCGTTCTTGTCATTCAATGGCTGGTTGAGCCGCTCCACCATCGCCTGGCGGATTGCAATGGCCCTGAGTTCCCATGCCTTGAGGTCGAAATGCTCACTGCCCTTCTTCACCCCGGCCAGCCCGCTTTGGTCCGCCCATGCCTGCTTCAGCAATTGGTGGGCCGTATACAACTGCCCGGCCTGGTAGGCATCAATACCCAGGTCATAATTCCGGAAAACTTTGCGCCACAGGCTCTGTTCCGGCGGCGGGAGCGCGTTCCATGCGGCACCCGACCGGGGCCATGATTTGCTTGCCGCCTTCAACTGGATGCGTCTGGCACCCACCTTCGCATCCAGGATGGCCGCAAACCGGGCCGGATAGCGGGGCGAACTTTGCATGACCGTGGTCTGCGGCAGCTTTCTGCCCAGGAGCACTTCCGTGGCCTCGATCAGGTTGTCGACCAGGGTGCACTCCAAACCCCTTTTCTCAGCCAAAGCCGGGATGTTGACCACCTCGTCCTGCTCGTTGACCTCGAACCGCTGCATGTTGGGAATGATGACCCGCTTCATCCCCGATGCCGCCGCAACCTCCACCCTCTCGGCCAGGCGGGCCACCAGGCCCAGGGAACCATCGGGATTCAAGCGCCCCAGGACCACGGTGTCCGGCGGATACACCATCCGCGATGCCGTGGCGATCAATGCGATTCCCAATGCGGCCCCGTTCCCCGAGGCTTCCCCCTGGGGGACCTCCGAGACCGTCCACTTCGCGGCCAGCCATGGCTGTTCCCACGCAATCCCGCTGGCCAGTGCCGATATCCACATCTGGGAACGGAAGGAATGGAAAAGAATGTCATCCCTTGTCTGGTCAAATTTGAACTCAAGGGCGTCGTTGCGCTCGGATGAGGAAACCATGTTGTCCCACCTGAGATTGATCCATTCCAGGGTCATCTTTCCGCTGTCCGGCTGGTACATGACCAGGGGGATTTTCTGCTCCGCCGGCTCGAATGATTTGGTCAGCACCCGGGGTGTTCCGCCCGGGCACGACAAGGGGGAAACGCAGCCGAGCACCACCGCAAGCCCCGTGAACAGGGAATGTTTTTTCAATCCACCCGAAGGCCCGGTTGTTTTGGAAAAAGGATGCACCAATTTCAAGTTAGAGACCGCCCCCTGGAAGGACATGGGGTGAACTCCTCATAAGATTCCCCTGTCAGGTGAGGGTTTCACCCCATATCCCCACCCGCCTTCCGGAATGCACACTGGCGGAAGTCTATGAAATACCCACCCTTGATAACCCGTGTATCCTTAACCCTGGGACTGATCATCCTCGCCTCATCGGCCTCGATTTCCCGGGCCGATACCATGGATGACAAAACCATCGTTCGCACCCAACTTCGCCCGGAAGCCCCGCAGGAGCACCGGTATGGCGAAAAAGAACTGGCCGCTGCAACCGAAGATGTTTTCCTCTTCAACGGAAACGAATGGTCCCTGGACGTGTTCGGCATGTACGCCTTCGAGGCCGGCAAGGGAACCTACGACGATGGATTCGGCGGCGGGATCGGCGTCAATTATTTCTTCAACCGCTATTTCGGCATGGGCTTGGAAGGCTATGGCTGGAACGGTGATGGCATCATCGGGTCGGCATCGGGGAACCTCATGCTCCGTTATCCGATTGAAAAATGGCACCTGGCTCCCTACTTGATCGGTGGCATCGGTGGAAATTTTTGCGCGGATAAAAGCGATGACCAGGTGAACGCCAGCGGCGGCATCGGGGTGGAATACCGCTTCAACGCGCATTGGGGCATTTTTACCGACGCCCGCTACGTCATCACGGACAAGACCAACGACTACGGGATCGCCCGGCTCGGTGTCCGCTATTCCTTCTGAAACATCCGGGGAGGGAACACTCCCCTCCCTTTTCATCAGGGGTGGGCCGACACAATTCTCCAGAACAGCCTGGGCTCACCCAGGCTGTCCACCCGGAATACCCACTCCCCCCCACATCCGGGAATCACGGCATCCGGAACATCCTCCCAAGTCAGCAAGTTGGAACTTCGCTGCAGTTTGTGGGTGTATCCGGGATAGGCGGGAAAAATGACATCAAAAAACCCCGGAGTGCCGCAGGATTCAAGGCGGGTCACCCGCGTGCCGGACGGATCCCATCCGGCCTGGCGGGCCATCATCACCCACAGGGCCTTGCCCAGCCTCAGCGCCCCCCGCTGCCCGATGTGGTCGCCGTCTTCGTAAGTGCTGCCATCAAGGTCCAGCGTGTTGTCGGCGTGGATCATCTGGTACTGTTTTGGATTGCCCGCGTAATCCGTCCAAGTTTGCAGGTTCTGGGCGCCGGCATTGCTCCACGCCAGGATGTCCGCGTAGTCGAAGAGGCACTCCCCTGACGACTCGGCGACGTATTTTCGGATGTGCTCGTGTTTGAGGTGGCGCTGGTATCCGCTCTCACCTTCGTATCCATCAACCGGCCCGGTGGTAAAAAATACCCGTGTTTCATAGCCCCGGGTCCGGCAATGGTCCGAGAATGTCTGCGTCGCCGCCAGATAGGTGTCCATCGATACACTGTTTCCCGTCAAAACCTGGTCACCCGCATCCAGGCCCCAGCGAAGATCCCCCTCCGGACCGCCCGCGGATGATCCGGCCCACCGGACGTTGTAGACCGGGTCAACCGTGCCGCCGGGCGAATTGTGCCAGGTGGTATCCCAACACCAGCCAAACCCCACAGCCCCTACCGGCACCCCGCTCGTATGGGCATAGGTCAGAAAGGCCAGGGTCTGCGTGACGGCCTGTCCGCTGGTGAACCAATCTTCCTCCCCGTAACCATAGCGCCAACCCGTGGCGTGGGTCACATCACCCCAGCTTGCCTTGCTGACCCGCATGTGCGCGGATGTCGGACCCTCCGGGGTTCCGCTTTCCTGTATATTCACATCGAATCGCGCGTCCTGCTGCTCCAGCAAATCGAGTCCCAATCGGTAGCCCAGCGAGTGGGATTCACCGGGAACGGTTAGCCACTTTTTTTTGATCCATTCGACGTATGGGGCCGGGATTTGGCCGTAGAGCTCAACCGAGGTATGGTCGATGATGAGGGGCGCCGCGTACCCCGTCCGGCACCAGAGGAAAAGGAGGGGCAAAACAAGAGCCAACGTTTTGGGAAAAGTTGCCCGGGGGTGTGGCATGGCCCATGGAACTGCCATCAGTGCCCTTTGCAAGGAACATGCTCTGTTCAATACAACCACCTCTGATTGTATTGTCCGGCTGCACCCCAAATAGTCAATCCCCCATTGGTTCCGTCAGTGGGGCTGAACTACCGGCCCCAAATTAATCCCGTTTTGTGCTTTTACCCCGGCACCGGGAATGGCAATGTAGCCCCTCGTTTGACCCTATCGTCTAGAGGCCTAGGACACCACCCTCTCACGGTGGACACACGGGTTCGAATCCCGTTAGGGTCACCCCCTGCATCAGGGGGTGAGTCCGTAGGACATTCGAACCCGCAGGGTTCGTTTGCTCCGCCCGAAGGGCCTACCACCAAGGCCGAAGGCCATCCCGCAACAAGCCCCCCCCTGCTTCATCCCGTTAGGGTCACCCCCTGCATCAGGGGGTGAGTCCGCAGGACATTCGAAACCGTAGGGTTCGTTTGCATTGCCCGAAGGGCCTGCCACCAAAGCCGCAGGCCATCCCGCAACAAGCGTCCCTGCTTCATCCCGTTAGGGTCACCCCCTGCATCAGGGGGTGAGTCCGCAGGACATTCGAAACCGTAGCGTTCGTTTGCTCCACCCCAAGGACCTGCCACTAGACCGCAGGCCATCCCGCAACAAGCGCCCCCGCTTCATTCCCATAGGGTCGCTTTTTAGCGCGGACGAAGCCGATTCAACCTGCAAAGCTACCCCCAGAGCCCCTCCTCCTTATTTCATGGGCAAAACGCTTCACTTGCCTATATTGCTCCATGGACAAGAAACCTTTTTCCGAACTCGGCCTCTCGCCCGAGTCCCTCAAAGCCGTCGAAAAGATGGGATATGAGGAGGCTTCCCCCATCCAAACCCTGACCATCCCGGTCCTCCTTTCAGGCTCGGATGTCGTCGGCCAGTCCCAGACCGGTTCCGGTAAAACCGCCGCCTTCGCCCTCCCCGCCATCGAATGCGTCGACCCCGCCCTGCGAGCCCCCCAGGTCCTCATCCTCTGCCCCACGCGCGAACTTGCCGTCCAGGTCGCCGAGGAAGTCGCCAAACTGGCCTTCTTCAAGAAAGGGGTCCGCGAACTGCCCATCTACGGCGGCCAATCCTACGACCGGCAATTCCGCGGACTCGAACAGGGCGCCCAGATCATCATCGGCACCCCCGGACGTGTCATGGACCATCTCGAACGCGGGTCGCTCAAGCTCGACAAGATCAAGATGATCATCCTCGACGAGGCCGACCGCATGCTGGACATGGGCTTCATCGATGACATCCGCATCGTGCTCGGCAAGGCCCCGGCCCAGCGCCAGACGGTCCTCTTCTCCGC
>Ga0209066_10000697_pt1 | contig 47881 bp, 45 predicted proteins | sample All_14_2_FD_187198 | JGI IMG/M metagenome (GOLD analysis project Ga0209066, IMG submission 187198) | Freshwater microbial communities in response to fracking from Pennsylvania, USA - Allegheny Zone_MetaG_DW_15 (SPAdes) (version 2) ... | reverse complement strand
GACCAAAGCAAGAGGGGACCAAAGCAAGAGGGGACCAAAGCAAGAGGGGCTCAACGCAAGAGGGCGCGGCGCATCTCGGCAAAGCGGGTGGCGCCGGTCAATTCACAAAGCAGCCCGTAAATCACCAACCCGCCCGCCACAAGGCCCGCCAGCACCGAAATGCTCGCCAGAGCATGGCGTTCAAACAAGGGGGCAAGCCAGACCGCCCCGCCATAAAGCGCAAGCCCCATGCCTGCGGCTGAGAGCAGGATCAAGGGAATCCGGGCCATGAGCTGGGCATCGGGCCTGAAGTCACCGCGCCGCCATAGCGTGAAGCCCAACTGTCCGGCATTGACCCAGGCGGCAATGGTCGTCCCCATGGCGATGCCGGCGAAGCTGAAAAGCTGGAAGAGGGCGAAGGAACTCACAATATTGACCGCGATCGAAATGGCGGCAAAGCGCAGCGGCGTTTTCGTGTCCTGACGGGCGTAGAAACCGGGCGAAAAGACCTTGTTGAGGACGAAGGCGGGCAGGCCCAGCGCATAGATCATCAGGGCGAGCGCCGTGGCCTGCGTATCTGCCGCGCCGAAGGCCCCGCGCTCGAAAAGGACCTTGATGATGTCATAGGGAATGACGGCCAGACCCATGGCGGCCGGGACGGTCAGCAGCATGGAAAACTCTATCGCGCGGTTCTGGCTCCAATTGGCGCCGCCAAGATCATCGGCGCGCAACCGACGCGCAAGATCGGGCAGCAAGACAACACCCATGGCAATGCCGATAACGCCAAGAGGCAACTGATAAATGCGGTCAGCGTAATAAAGCCAGGACACGGCCCCTGCCTGAAGGGTGGCAATCATGGTGCCAATCGTCAGATTAAGCTGGCCGATGCCGCCGGAAATGATGCCGGGCACACCCAGCATGACAAGCTGGCGCATGTCGGGCGTCAAGCGGGGCATGCGCAAACGCAGGACCATGCCAACGCGCCAGCAGGAAAGGAGCAGCCAGATGAACTGCACAACACCCGCAGCCGCCACGCCATAGGAAAGGGCGAGGCCGGGATTTTGCGTGAGCGGCACGAGAAACCAGATCGCCGCGATCATTGTCACATTGAGCATGACGGGGGCGGCGGCGCCGGGAAAAAAGCGGCCCATGGAATTGAGGATCGCGGCTTGCAGCGCGGTCAGCGAAATGAACAGGAGATAGGGAAAGTTGATGCGGGTAAACTCGACCGCCAGCGCCACCTTCGCCGCATCATCGCCAAAGCCCGGTGCAAAAATCCACATGAGCCAGGGCATGAAGATCTCGGCGATGATGGTGAGGAGCAGGAGGGCAAGCAAAAGACCCGAAAGCGCATCTTCGGCAAAGCGGCGGGCAGCCGCCTTGCCCTCGCCCTCCAGATGACGGGCAAAGAGCGGCACGAAAGCCGAATTAAACGCGCCTTCGGCAAAGATCGAGCGAAACATGTTGGGGAAGCGGAAGGCGACAAAAAAGGCATCCGCCATGGGGCCGGTGCCGAGTGCGGAGGCCACCAGCATATCGCGCAGGAATCCAAGGATGCGGCTCAACAAGGTTGTGCCGCCGACCGTTGCGGCAGAGCGAACGAGATTCATTGCGCGATTCAATTCTGGCGAGGGGTCATGGGTTATCGGTTCAATCGGCGGCGATCAGCTCTTCGCGACGACGCTTTTGCGGGCGCGCCTTGCGCAGCGGATCGGCAAGGGCTTCCAGCAAATGCCGCTCGACGGCCTTGCGCTTGTTGGCATTCGTGACTTTATGACCAATGACATCCTTCACATAGAAAACGTCAACAGCCCGTTCGCCATAGGTTGCGACATGGGCTGAGCCAATGGTCAGGCCGAGATGGAAAAGGGCTCGGGTCAGGGCATGAACAAGGCCTGGCCGGTCGAGCCCGTTGACTTCTATGACGGTATAGGCGTCGGAGAGGTCATTATCGATAAAGACTTGCGGTGCAACGGCGACCGAGAAGGCATCGGCCCGGCGCTGGCGCTTGCTGCGTTCTTCGATGGCGTCGGGTGGCAAGACCTCGCCCGAAAGAACCTTGCGCAATGTGTCCTTGAGACGTTCGACGCGGCGATCCTCGGAAATGGCGCCGCCGTCCTGATCCTGCACCCAGATGATATCGAGCGCCATGCCATCACGCGTCGTATAGATCTTGGCATCCACGATATTCATGCCCAGCACGGCGCAGGCACCGGCAAAACGCGAGAACAGGCCGGGGTGATCCTGCGTGTAAAGCGTGATCTCCGTCACATCACCTTTTGGCTCAGGCCGCGCATCAATGACGAGCGGGGCATTCTTTGCATCCAGGATCAGCTTGGCGTGACGCTCATGGAAATCGGCATCAAGCGAGAGCCAATAGCCATCAGCATGACGATTGGCATAGCTCTTCTGCGCCTTTTCGCTCCAGTCGGGCAGACGCCGGAACAGTTCGGCCTTGGCTTCGGCGACGCGTTCCCTGCGATTGAGCGCGTTGTCGCCGCCTTGCAGGAGTGTCGCCGTGTCAAAATAAAGGTGGCGCAGCAGCGACCCCTTCCAGCCATTCCAGACGCCGGGACCGACCGCCTTGATGTCGACAACGGTGAGCACATAGAGCATGCGCAGACGCTCCGGGCTTTGCACGAGATTGGCAAAGTCGCGCACGGTTCTGGGGTCGGAAATGTCTCGCCTTTGGGCCACGTCGCTCATCACGAGATGGTTCTTGACAAGCCAGGCAACCGTTTCGGTTTCGCCCTCGCTCATGCCGAGACGCGGACAGAGCTTGCGCGCAATGGCTTCGCCTGCTTCGGAGTGATCTTCCGGCCGGCCCTTGGCGATGTCGTGCAGGAAGACGGCCATATAGAGCGCGTTGCGGCTTTTCATCTTGCTCATGAGTTCATGGGCAAGGGGATATTCACCGGGCTGGGCATTACGCTCGACTTCGGAAAGAATGCCGATGGCGCGCAGCAAATGTTCGTCCGCCGTGTAGTGGTGATACATGTTGAACTGCATCAGGGCGACGATGCGGCCAAAATCCTGAATGAAGCGACCGAGCACCCCCGCCTCATTCATCAGGCGCAGCGTGCCTTCGGGATCCTTGCGCGAGGTCAGAATTTCGAGGAACAGCCGATTGGCCTCCTCGTCGCGACGCAGACTCGCATCGATCAGCTTCAATGAGCGCGTCACAAGTTTCAGGGCGTCCGGATGAATGTCGAGACCATGCTGATCGGCGACATGAAACAGGCGAATGAGATTGGCCGGGTCCTTCTCGAAGAATCTGGACGAGGTCACATCGAGCCGACCGGTTTCCACCTTGAAGCCGCGAATGACTTTCTTGCGGCGAAGCGCCTGCATGAAGCGGCCGATTGAGGGTTTTTTCTTGCGTTCCTGCTCTTCGAGTACGGCGCAAAAAATGCGCGTGAGATCGCCGACATCCTTGGCGATCAGGAAGTAATGTTTCATGAAGCGCTCGACATCACGCAGCCCCGCATGGGCATGATAATCAAGACGCTTGGCCATTTCGGTCTGTATGTCGAAGGTGATGCGCTCTTCGGCCCGTCCGGTCAGGAAGTGCAATTCGCAACGCACCGCCCAGAGAAAGTTTTCGGCCTTGCGGAAGGTTGCATATTCTTCTTCGGTAAAAACACCCGCCTTGACGAGTTCCGAGGGCTCCTTGACGCGATAGACATATTTGCCGATCCAGAACAGCGTGTTCAGATCGCGCAGGCCACCCTTGCCCTCTTTCACATTGGGCTCGACCAGATAGCGGCTCTCGCCGGCACGGCGGTGGCGGACATCGCGCTCGGCAAGCTTGGCGTCAACAAATTCGTCACCCGTGCCCTTGACCACTTCCTCGTCGAACCGCTTTTCGAGTTCATCGAAGAGGGGGCGGTCGCCGATAATGTATCGCGCTTCGAGCAGTGCCGTGCGGATCGTGAAATCCTCGCGCGACAAGCGAATGCAGTCGGTGATCGAACGTGTCGCGTGGCCGACCTTGAGGCCCAGATCCCAGAGCACATAGAGCATGTATTCGACCACGCTCTCGCCCCAGGGGGTCTGTTTGTAAGGCAGGAGAAACAGCAGATCGATATCCGAGCCCGGTGCCATGGTGCCGCGCCCATAGCCGCCGACAGCGGTGATGGTCAGGCGCTCGGCACCGCTGGGATTGGCGGCGCGCGAAATATAGCTGATGGCAAATTCATAAAGCGCGGTGATGATCGTGTCTTGCAGACAGGAGAGACTTTCAGCGCAAGCCAGGCCGCGCAAGGTGCCCTTTTCCAGATGCTGACGGGCAAAGACACGGCCTCTCGTCATCTCGTCTTTCAGTGTCTCGACCACACGGCGTTTCACGGCGAGATCGTCCTGGCCATGCTTGGCGGCAATCTCGCTCAACCGGACGCGCAGGGCGTCCAGATTGGCAATGTCGGTCGGGCTCGGCGCATTTCGGGCCATATTGCGTCAATCCATCTCGGGGCGGGCCATTTCGGGTCGGCAAAATTATGCGCCTTGTATAGCATGGTAATGTCGCTCATGCCTTCATGATGCCGCCGACCCGATCTGTCGCCCGGTCCGCCCCCCAACTGGCACTCTCGGCTTCCGCCCAGACCCAAGGATGAGACGGCTCCCGGCTTGACAGCGCCAGGCGATGCCAACACTCTGCCCGCGAAAGCCTTTTGACCGCTGACGTGGAAGACGCCGACTTTGTCACAACCCCTCTCGACTCCGCCTGCCAAAATCGACAAACGCAAGATCTATAGCCGCCTGCTGCAAGCCTGGTGGAAGGATCGCGGCCAGTTTTCGCGCAAGAAAATTGCCCGCGATTGTCCGATTTGCGGCTATCACGGCACATTCGTTTCGGTGGGTCGCCCCTCACGCTGGGATACGCGCTGCCCCAATTGCGGCTCGCGGGAGCGCCATCGCCTGATCCAGCTCTATCTCAATGATCACAAGATTGACCTGACGACGAAGAGCATCCTGCAATTCGGGCCGGAAAAATGGCTGATGCGGGCGATGAAAAACAATCCGGCCTATGAACCGGCCGATCTCTATTCACCGATTGCCAAATATCGCCTCGACATTACGAAGATCGAGCGACCGGATAATTTCTTTGATGTCGTGATCGCCAATCATGTGTTTGAGCATGTGGATGAAGATGCGCTGGCGATGCGCGAGATGTATCGCGTGTTGAAGCCCGGCGGGATCGGCTTTTTCTCCGTGCCGATCAACCTGTCACGGGCTGAGACCTATGAGAACAAGGCGATCACGGACCCGGATCTGCGCTTTGTGCATTTCGGCGGAACGGACCATAAGCGCTTTTATGGGCGCGACTTCGGCCAGAAACTGGAAGCGGCGGGATTCCGTGTCGAAGCCTATCGCCGCGCCCCGGAAGAAGAAGTGAAATGGGGCCTGTTGCGCGATGAATGCATTTTCATCGGCCATAAGGACTGAGCGGGCGATGCGAAGGCAGCGCCTGCCGCGGATTGTCATTGCCGGGTCAAGTCCGGGCATGACAAATCTCTTTATCGATGCCCTTGGGCAATAGGGCGTCAGTCCTGTTTCGTCAGCAGCGCCTTCAGGCGATAGAGCCATTCCAGCGCCTCCTTGGGGCTGAGCTCATCGGGATCGACCTCGCGCAATGCCGATAGGGCCGCATTTTCGCGGGGCGGGGCGACCTGAGTCCGACCTGCCGAGAAGAGCGGCAGATCATCAATCAAGGTCGTCTTCGGGCTTTGTTCGCGGCCTGCTTCCAGTGCCGCCAAAACATGACGCGCCCGGACAATGACACTTTCGGGCAGACCGGCGAGCTTGGCCACCTGAATGCCGTAAGAGCGATCCGCCGCGCCGGGCGCGACTTCATGCAGGAAGACGACATCGCCTTCCCATTCGCGCACTTTCATGGTGGCATTGGCAAGATGGGGCAGCTTTTCGCTCAGCGCCGTCAACTCATGGTAATGGGTGGCAAAAAGGGCGCGGGAGCGGTTGACCTCATGCAGATGCTCAACGGCGGCCCAGGCGATGGAGAGGCCGTCAAATGTCGCCGTGCCGCGCCCGATTTCATCAAGAATGACGAGAGAGCGCTCGCCGGCCTGATTGAGGATGGCGGCGGTTTCGACCATTTCGACCATGAAGGTCGAGCGACCCCGCGCCAGATCGTCAGCCGCGCCGACGCGGCTGTAGAGCCGGTCGACGATGCCGATATGGGCGCTTGCGGCGGGCACAAAGCTGCCCATCTGGGCGAGAATGGCGATGAGCGCGTTCTGGCGCAGGAATGTTGATTTGCCCGCCATATTGGGGCCGGTCAGGAGCCAGAGCGTGCGCGCTTGCGGACCGTCGCCTGAAAGATCGCAATCATTGGGCACAAAGGGACCCGCGCTTGTGCGCTCCAGCGCCGCCTCGACGACGGGATGGCGCCCGCCGATGATGGCAAAGGCGCGGCTCGCATCAACCTGGGGCCGCGTGTAGCGCCGTTCAGCCGCCAGTTCGGCGAGCGCGGTCGTGGCATCAAGGGCCGCGAGCGCCTCACTGACATGCGCAATTGTGGAGGATTCCTTCATGACATCGGCAAGCAGGTTGTCAAAGAGGGAGAGTTCCAGTTCCAGCGCCTTGCCGGCTGCTTCGGCGATGCGCGTCGCCAGCCCCGCGAGCTCCGCTGTGGTGAAACGCATGGCATTGGCGAGCGTCTGGCGATGGATATAGATGCCTGCCTTTGAACCATCGAGCAAAGCGTCGCCATGGCGCGGCGGCACTTCGATATAATAGCCGAGCACATTGTTGTGGCGAATCTTGAGGGCGCCAATCCCTGTCTCATCGGCATAGCGGGTTTGAAGACCCGCAATGAGGCGGCGCGCATCGTCGCGCAGCAAACGCAATTCATCGAGCTCGCCCGCATAGCCCGGCGCGATGAAGCCCCCATCACGGCTGAAAAGGGGCAACTCACTTGCCAATGCGCGAGCGAGACGCTCCTTCAACTGATAGGCCGCGCCGCGCAAGACATGGCCCGCATTCATGAGTTCGGCAGGCAGGGGCAGAAGCCCGGCCGGGGCGGCATCAAGGCGCGCCGCCAGATCGTGACCGGCGGCGAGCCCCGAACCGATCTGGGCGAGATCGCGCGGACCGCCGCGGCCCAGCGACAGGCGCGATAGGGCGCGGGCCATATCAGGGGCCGCCTTCAACCTTGCGCGCAAATCCTTGCGGCAGTCCCGCGCCTCAAGGCACCACGCTACGGCATCGAGACGTGCATTGATCCTGTCAGGTGAGGTTAAGGGCGCCGCAAGCCTGCGACTCAATTCACGCCCGCCAGCGCCTGTCAGCGTCCGGTCAATCACGGCAAAGAGCGAGCCCGCCGTTTCGCCTTGCAGGGTGCGGGTCAATTCCAGATTGGCGCGGGTGGCGGCGTCGATTGACATGGCGTCGCTTGCCGAGACCTGATGGGGCGGGCTCAGCGTCGGCATTTTGCCAACCTGCGTCAGCGCCACATAATCGAGCAGGGCCCCCATGGCGGCAACTTCCACCCGCGTGAAGCTGCCAAAGGCGTCAAGCGCGGCGACGCCCAGATGCGTGCAGAGGCGGCGCTCAGCCGCTGTGCTGTCAAATCGCGCGGCGGGAAGCGGCGTCAGGCAGCGCTCCTGTGCGAGAAGCGGGCGCAGGCCCTCATCCCCCAAGAGACTGTCCTGAATGAGCAATTCGCCCGGTGCAAGCCGGGCAAGCTCGGCGGCGAGGGCTGGCGCTTCGAGCGCCATCACCTCAAAGCGACCCGTCGAGACATCGCACCAGGAAAGGCCGAACTCGCGCCCGGCGCCGAGCCGGGCAAGGGCTGCCAGATAGTTATCGGCGCGCGCTTCGAGCAATGTTTCTTCGGTGAGCGTGCCCGGCGTTACGAGCCGGGTGACGGCACGGGCGACGACTGATTTTGAGCCGCGTTTTTTTGCCTCAGCCGGGTCTTCGATCTGTTCGCAGACGGCGACCTTGAACTCCTTGCGGATCAGGCGCTCAAGATAGGCCTCATGGGCGTGGACCGGCACGCCGCACATGGGAATGTCCTCGCCCTCATGCTTGCCGCGCCTGGTCAGCGCAATATCGAGGGCGGCGGCGGCTTTAACCGCATCTTCAAAGAACAGCTCGTAAAAATCCCCCATGCGATAAAACAGCAGCGCATCGGGCTGCGTGGCCTTGATCGCCAGATATTGCGCCATCATGGGGGTAGCGTCGCCTGGAATGGACGGCAGCGAGGCTGTGGCCGGGTTTGGCGAAATGTCGGGCTGGTTTTGCATCGGCGAGAGACTATCAGAAGACGGCCGATCTAAAAGAGGGGTCAGCAAGGGCAATTTGCCCGGTTTGCGGCCCGTCCCCACCCTACAGGATGGTCAGTATCCTTCTCTTTCCATTCGGTATTTTGCCCTGGCGGCGGTGCGCCGCTTGTACTTGGCGTTTGGCCAGCCTACAAAACGGGCTTCCTTTGGGCCGACAAGGCCCCACCAACGGACAAACCGAGATGAGCAAGAAACGGCGCGTAATTACGGATGAGGAAGCCCTCCTTTTCCATTCCATGGGCAAACCCGGCAAACTCGAAATCACCCCGACAAAGCCCATGGCAACACAGCGCGACCTGTCGCTGGCTTACAGCCCCGGTGTTGCCGTTCCCGTTCGCGCCATCGCTGAAAATCCTGACGCCGCCTATGACTACACAGCCAAAGGCAATCTCGTGGCGGTGATTTCCAACGGCACCGCCATTCTGGGTCTTGGCGATCTGGGCGCCCTTGCCTCCAAACCGGTGATGGAAGGCAAGGCCGTGCTCTTCAAGCGCTTTGCCGATGTCGACTCGATCGATCTCGAAATCGAGACGCGCGATGTTGACGAAATGATTGCGGCGATCCGCTATCTCGGACCCTCCTTTGGCGGCATCAATCTCGAAGACATCAAGGCCCCGGACTGCTTCATCATTGAAAGCCGCTTGCGCGAGCTGATGCATATTCCGGTTTTCCATGACGACCAGCATGGCACGGCGATCATCACGGCTGCCGGTCTCATCAATGCGCTCTATCTGACCGGTCGCGACATCAAAGATGTTCGCATGGTCGTGAATGGCGCAGGCTCGGCGGGCATTGCCTGTCTTGAGCTCGTCAAGGCCATGGGCCTGCCGCATGACAATGCGATTCTCTGCGATACCAAGGGCGTCATCTATCAGGGCCGCACCGAGGGCATGAACCAGTGGAAATCGGCGCATGCCGTCGTCACGGATCGTCGCTCACTGGAAGAGGCGATGGTGGGTTGCGATGTGTTCCTCGGCCTCTCGGCCAAGGGCGCGATCACGCCGGCCATGGTGGCCTCGATGGCCCCCAAGCCGATCATTTTCGCGATGGCCAACCCCGACCCGGAAATCACGCCGGAGGAAGTCGCGCTTGTGCGAGACGATGCGATCATGGCGACGGGCCGCTCTGACTATCCAAACCAGGTCAACAATGTTCTCGGCTTTCCCTATATCTTCCGCGGGGCGCTGGATGTGCGCGCCACAACGATCAATGAAGAAATGAAGATTGCCTGCGCGGAAGCGCTTGCCAAGCTCGCGCGCGAAGACGTGCCGGATGAAGTCGCCGCCGCCTATCATGGCGAGCGTCCACGCTTTGGCCCGAGCTACATTATCCCGGTGCCGTTTGATCCGCGCCTGATCCGCGAAATTCCCCATGCGGTGGCGCGGGCGGCGATGGATTCCGGCGTTGCCCGCAAGCCCATCGTCGATATGGTCGCCTATAAGAATGAACTGTCGGCTCGTCTCAGCCCGACGGCTGGCACATTGCAGGTCATTCTCGACAAGGTGCGCCGCGATCCCAAGCGCGTGGTCTTTGCCGAGGGCGAAGAAGAGCGCGTGATCCGCGCAGCGCTGTCGTTCCGCGACAATGGCTTGGGTCACCCCATCCTTGTCGGTCGTGAAGAGCAGATCCGCGACACGTTGAGCCAGATCGGTCTTGATCCGCATACCCAGCTCGACATTCGCAATGCCCGCAATTGGCCCAAGACACAGGAATATACCGACTATCTCTATGTCAAATTGCAGCGCAAGGGTTTCCTCTATCGCGATGCCCATCGTCTGGCGAGCAATGACCGCAATATCTTCTCGGCCCTCATGGTCGAGCGCGGCGATGCCGATGCGATGGTGACGGGCGTGACGCGCACTTATTCGGTGGCGCTTGAAGAAGTCCGCCGCGTGATTGACCCGATTGACGGCAAGCGTCCGATCGGTGTGACATTGGTGGTGGCCGGTGGCCGCACCGTGTTGGTTGCCGACACCAATGTGCATGAAATGCCGACCGCAGAAGAGCTTGCCGATGTCGCCATTCAATCGGCTGATGTAGCGCGTCGTCTGGGCTATGAGCCGCGCGTCGCGCTGCTTGCCAATTCGAGTTTCGGTACGCCTGCCGGTGAGCGCCCCAACACGGTGCGTGAAGCGGTTTCCATACTGGACGCCCGCAAGGTCAATTTTGAATATGACGGTGAGATGGCGGCTGACGTGGCGCTCAATCGCGACACGATGGCGCTTTACCCGTTCTGCCGATTGACAGATGCTGCCAATGTTCTGGTGATGCCTGCCATTCACGCGGCCTCGATTTCGACCAAGCTTCTGCGTGTGCTTGGCGGCTCGACGCTGATCGGGCCGCTGCTGGTCGGATTGCAGCATCCGGTGCAGATCGTGCCGATGACGGCAACGGTGTCGGACCTCGTCAATATGGCGGCACTCGCCGCCTATGACCTGACGAAATAAGGCCGCAGGGCTTTATTCCAGGGCTTTAGTCATTGACGGGCGGCACCCCAAACTTCGCCGCCCATTTCGACAGATAGCGTTCCGAGATTTTCGAGACCGGTAAAATGATGAGCACATCGGTGGTACCGAACTGCTCGTCAACCACCGCCCCATCGCCAATATAGCAACCGGCGCGCAGGTAACCCTTGATCATGGGCGGCATGGCGCGAATGGCGTCACGCGCATCGATGCTCTCACGCGGCATGCGGTTCATCTCGACATAGCGTTCGGGAAGGGCTCGGACATACCATTCGGGCGGCGCTGCAAATTCGTGATGCAGATAAGAAAGCGGCAGCGCGATCGCATCGGGACTGGTCGTTGCAAAACTCGCGCAACCAAACATCACGTCCATCTCATGCAAGGCGAGATAGCGGATGATGCCCTGCCAGAGCAGCTCGACTGTCGGCTTGTTGCGATATGGCAGCAGAACGCAAGAACGGCCAAGCTCCAGAAAATGCATCGTTGGGCCAACTCGCTTCAAGAGCGGGGCAATGTCATATTCGCTCGCCGTGTAGAAACCGCCATGGCGCTCGGCGACATCCTGCCGCAACAGACGATAGCAGCCGATCACGGATTCGATCGAATCCCCCAAACGGTGGTCGATGACGAGCAGGTGATCGCAAAAATCATCGAAGCGGTCGAAGTCGCGCTTGCGGGCCAGCGTCTCGGCATCGGGTCGGGCCGACATCTCTTCATAGAAAACGTGATAGCGCAGCTTTTGCGCCGCATCGATTTCCTGCTCGTTGCGTGCGAGCCGCACTTCCAGGCTGCCAATGCACCCGAAACTGAGGGGGTCCTTGCCCGAAGGCGCCGCCTGACCCTGGTTTCCCGGGTTTGAGTCCGTTGTTGCAGATGTCATTGATCGGACTCCACTAGCACCCATGTTCGTCAGGCCATGCATATCAGGCCATGCATATCAGGCCATGTCCTCATGGGATCGGGCTGAGGCCCGATTTTCCCGGATACACTTACCAGCATGACTGCCGGATGCGCATCTTTTCATCATCAAGCCACAATGCCAAGCCGACAACAGCATGGCTGACAGGTTGTGACGCCTGCCTATGACAACGTGATGTCAACCGCAAGCATTTGATGACATTAACTTAATTTATACTTCTGGGGTTTCATCGGCGGTCGGGGACAAGGGGTCGCGCCGCCAGAACCATAAAATCAGAAGGATGGCGGGCAGGCCCATCAGCCCGGTCGCGACGAAAAACGGGGCATAACCGACCGTCTTTTCCGTCAGGCCGGGGGCTATCGCCATGAGCCAGTCGTGCCAGACGCCGGGTTGGGAATAGAAATCGACCATGCGGCCCGATTGCCCGCCAAGCAGCTTGCCGGGCAGGGCATAGACCGAACTGAAGAGGGCATATTGCGTGGCCGTGAATTCGCGATTGGTCAGGCTCGACATGAAGGCAATGAGACAGGTGCCCGCAAAGCCGCCAGCGAAGTTTTCCGAGCTGATGGTCAAGGTCAGCGCCGTCAGATCATTACCCTGTGCGGCCAGCCAGACGAACATGAAGTTGGTGAACGAGACAGCGACCGCGCCGATCAACATGGCGCGCAAGGTGCCAAGGCCCGCAACGGCGAGACCACCCACAATCGCACCGCCAATCGTCATCCAGATGCCGAAGAGTTTGACGACCGTGCCGATCTCGACCTTGGAAAAACCGGCATCGATATAAAGCGGATTGGCCATGACACCCATGACAAAATCAGGCACGCGATAGGAGCCGATCAGGCCGAGGACAAGAAGTGCCTTCCACCCATAACGACCGAAAAAGTCAACAAAGGGCGCGATGACGGCGCTGTAAAGCGCTTCAAGAACATGGCCGAGACGGGCCGAGAGATGATGCTCGCGCGCCCAGTTGCCAACCATGGCTTCGCCGATGATGGAGTTGGGCCGCTCTTCCATGCGCGGTGCCGCAAAAGCGGCTGCCATGCCGAGCCCCATGAGCAGCGCCATCGACATATAGGCCATATGCCAGGATGCATATTCGGCAATGAACAAGGCACCAGCCCCCGAGGCGATCAGGGCGAAGCGATAGCCAAGCTGATAGGCCGCCGCCATGGCGCCCTGTTTTTCATCGCTGGCGGCTTCGATGCGCCAGGCGTCTATGGCGATGTCCTGCGTCGCTGAGGCAAAGGCCAAAAGCAGCGCAAACAAGACGAGCGGCATCAGGGCGGCGGAGGGATTGCAAAAGGACATGCCGATAAGGGCGAGCGCGATGACGGCCTGCGAGGCGACCATCCAGGCGCGGCGGCGACCGAGAAGGGCACTGAGCACCGGCAGTTTCAGCCGGTCGAGCACGGGGGCCCAGGCGAACTTGATCGTATAGGCGAGGCCAACATAGCTCATGAGGCCAATATCGGTGCGCGAAATATCCGCTTCGCGCAGCCACAAGGACAAGGTGCCAAAGACCAGCAGAAAAGGCAGACCGGAGGAAAAGCCCAGGACCAGCATGATGAAGACACGCGGCTCGGTATAGACTTTCCACGCCGCGGCAAGGCGCAGGCCCCAGCCACGCTGTTCTGCTTTTTGGTTCATCACGTCCCCCAGATCGGGCCGCAACGGCGGCACCCCAGGATAGCACTCTAGGCGAGATTTGACCGCTTGGCAGGGGGCGTATGCGGGTCTGAGCCATGCGCCGAACGATTGCCCTTCCAGCGCGCCAGCGTCTCTTCCAGGGCTTGGGCGGCGACCGGCTTGGAAAGATAATCATCCATGCCGGCATCCAGACAGTTCTTGCGATCCTCAGCCATGGCATTGGCGGTAAGGGCGATGATCGGGATGGCGGCGCGATCCGGATCAAGCCCACGGATGCGGGCGGTCGCCTCAAACCCGTCCATGCCCGGCATATGCAGGTCCATGAGCACGAGATCAAAATGATCCGGCTCGACCCCCAGGAGCAGGTCGAGAGCCTTCTGGCCGTTCAGCGCAATGGTGACACGATGGCCCGCATGTTCGAGCAGCGTTCGTGTCAGCAGGGCATTGATCTCATTGTCCTCGGCAACCAGAAGATTGAGCCCCGGACCGGGCGCTGCCGGTGTCGGGACGGCGTCATTGACAGCCAAAGGCCGCTCATTCACCGGCATCTGGTCGCTTGCGGTGGCGAGTGCCGAAAGGCGGGTGAGAAGCGAGGCGGTGCGAACGGGACGCACGAGATAAGCGTCAAAGGCGGCGTCCCGGCCCGTCAGTGCGGGCAGATGATCACGATCTTGCGGGCGCAACAAAACAAGCGTGGCAATTCCCGGCGCCAGCATGCGGGCATGGCGGGCGAGTTCTGCGCCTTCGCCTGCGGCACCCGCCATCATGCAAATGAAAATGTCGGCCGCATTTTCGGTGAGATGGGCCGCCAGATCCTCACGCGTGGCGATGCTTTTGACATCGGCCCCGGCATGCGCTGCGGCACGCGACAAGGCAGGTACGACAAACGGCCGGTCATCAAGAATGACGATACGCATACCCTGGAGCGAAGGACTGAGACGCGGCCTGTCACTGATCTGTCCGAGCGGCAGATGCACACGAAAGAGCGACCCTTGCGCCGGTTTGCTTGCCACTTCTATGCGCCCGCCCATGGCGGTGACGAGACGACGCGTGATGGCAAGACCGAGACCCGTGCCTTCATAGCGGCGCGAGTGGCTTTGATCGCCTTGCGCAAAATCCTCGAAAATGGTCTCAAGCTCGGCTTCATCCATCCCGATGCCGGTGTCTTCCACCTCCAGGATGAGATTGAGCTTGTCATCTCCGGTCTGCGCCGTCTCAACATACAGACGCAAGGCGACACCGCCTTCGGCGGTAAACTTGATCGCATTGCCCGCAAGATTGAGCAGCACCTGCCTGATGCGCGGCTCATCACCGCGCACCAGCTCCGGCATGGCGGGATCAATTTCCGTGACGATTTCGAGGCCGCGCTCAAAAGCGCGCGGCGCGAGCAGCTCTGCCACGCTTTCAAGGGTACTTGCCAGATCAATCGGCCGCTCTTCCAGCGTGATCTTGCCGGCTTCGATCTTGGAGTAATCCAGAATGTCATTGATAATGGCGAGGAGCGCTTCGCCAGAGTTTTTGACCGCCTCGGCATAGGAGCGCTGCGACGCGGACAGGCGACCATCGAGCAGCAACTGCGTCATGCCGATGATGCCATTCATCGGCGTGCGGATTTCGTGGCTCATGGTCGCCAGAAACAGGCTCTTGGCGCGGGAGGCGGTTTTCGCCTGGGCAAGCGCCTCGGCAAGTTTTTCTTCGGTCTGCTTGCGATCCGTGATGTCGCGCCCGACGGTCTGGATTTCCTTCAGGCGGCCATCCTCATCGCGAATGGCAAACTCTTCCCAGGCAAACCAGCGGGCACCGCGCGATGTCGAAATGCGTTGATCGAAACGCACGCGATAAGGGGGCATGGCCAGGCCGGAGAATGACCCGAGGAGACGCTGCGGTTCACCCTCTGGCAGATCGGGCAGAAAGGGTCTGCCGATGACCTCGGCCCGGGTGAGCGCGAAAGTATCGCAAAAAACGTCGTTCACATAGGTCAGGCGACCGTGCAGATCCTTGCGAAGGATCACATCGCCTTGCGCCTTGACGAGATCGCGATAGCGTTCCTCGCGCTCGGCCAATTCCCAGTTTTCATCGCGCAGCGTTTCAAGCCGCGCCTGCAGGGCGCTGACTTCGGCGGCATGACGCGTGGCGCGTCGCGCCGCGCGGCGCCAGGCCTCGATGCCGAGAAAAACAACGGTGGCCGTCGCCAGCAAAAACAGCGGCGCGGTCTCGTTGGCGATGACAGGCAGCATGACATCTCCGGCTTCATGGACGGGGCGATTTTCGTCTTTCCCGCCATTGTCGGGGCATCATGCTTGCCAAATCGTTAGCGCGGGACGCGGCAGGGCCATTTCCAGCCCCTGACAGACCCGTCAGGCGACCGAGCCGAGGCGCTGGGCAATGGGTTCGCGATAGGCCAGCGCCTCGGCGACATGGCTTCGGGCGACGGCATCTGAACCTTCGAGATCGGCCAGTGTTCGCGCCACCCGCATGACGCGGTGATAGCCCCGCGCCGTCAGCCCCATGCGCTCCGCCGCTTGCGTGAGGAGGGCACGACCGGCGGCATCAGGCGCGGCAATGGCCTCGAGGCGCTCCCCTTCGATATGGGCATTGAGGATTGTCGCGTCCCCTTCGGCGCGTTCGGCCTGCATGGCGCGGGCCCGCATGACGCGGGTGGCGACATCAGCCGAGCCTTCAGCGGCGGGCGGGAGCGAAAGATCGGCGGGCGAGACCGGCGGCACTTCGATATGTATGTCGATGCGGTCAAGCAGGGGGCCGGAGAGCTTGGCCTGATAGTCGCCCATGCAGCGCGGCAGGCGGCCACAGGCGCGCGCGGCGTCGCTCGCATAACCGCAGCGGCAGGGATTCATCGCCGCGATCAGCTGAAAGCGCGCGGGATATGTCACATGCGCATTGACGCGGGCGACAACCGCCTCGCCGGTTTCAAGGGGCTGACGCAGGCTATCGAGCACCTGACGGGGAAACTCCGGCAACTCGTCGAGAAACAACACACCGCGATGGGCAAGCGACACTTCGCCGGGTTTGGCGCGCAAGCCGCCGCCGATGAGCGCGGGCATGGAGGCGGAATGATGCGGCGCCCGAAAGGGACGCCGCCGCGCCATGCCATGGGCCGCCAGCTCGCCCGCAATCGAGGCCACCATCGAGACTTCGAGCATTTCGCGCGGGGAGAGCGGCGGCAATATGCCGGGCAAGCGCGCGGCGAGCATCGATTTGCCCGAGCCGGGCGGACCGACCATAAGCATGTTATGGCCGCCTGCCGCGGCGACTTCGAGGGCGCGCTTGGCGCTTTCCTGCCCCTTGATGTCGCGCAGATCGGGCAAGCTGCCCCTGTCCATGGCCTTCAAGGGGGCTGGCTCGGAGAGGATTTGTGTGCCCTTGAAATGATTGATGAGCTGGAGGATAGAAGCCGGGGCGAGCACGCCGCCGGGGTTTTCATCCCCCATGCCCGCCCAGGCGGCCTCGGGACCGCATTCGCGCGGGCAAATGAGGCCACGCCCCCGCGCATTGGCGCCGATGGCGGCGGGCAGCGCGCCTGCCACCGGATTGATCGCGCCATCGAGCGAGAGTTCGCCGATGACAACAAACTTGTCCAGCTCCTGTGCGGGCAAGACGCCCATGGCGACGAGAAGGGCGAGCGCAATCGGCAGGTCGTAATGGCTGCCTTCCTTGGGCAGATCGGCAGGGGCAAGATTGACAGTGATGCGCTTGGGTGGCAGGCCGAGGCCAATCGCCGAGAGGGCGGCGCGAACCCGCTCGCGGCTTTCGCCGACGGCCTTGTCGGCAAGGCCGACAACCGTGAAGGCCGGAATGCCGCCGGAAATCTGGACCTGCACATCGACAGGCCGCGCCTCAACGCCTTGAAAGGCGACCGTTTCGATATGCGCGACCATGGCTGCCCCCGCCTTGTCCCTGAACTGGCCCCTTGCGATGGCAAGAGGCTCGCGGAAACTCGCGTTTCAGTCAAGAACAAAGTGGGAACTCATCGGCTTGGTGATAGTGTCACGGAGCGGGTGCAGTCTGGCGCCTCCCGCCCGCTGAAAGGTCTGACATGAAAATCCCGGTTGCGATGCTGCTTGCCCTTGCCATGAGCCTTGTGAGTTCGGCGGCCATGGCGCAGGACATTGCCTGTGCCGACGAGGCCCATACCAGGTCCGTGCAGGCGGGCGCTGAAATCACCATCACCTTCATCAATACCGGTGAGACCCCGATTGAACTCAACTGGCTGAATTATGAGGGCGAGCGGGAATATTTCACGCGACTCTATCCCGGCTGGAAACATGTGCAGCGGACCTATGCGACACATCCCTGGCTGCTCGCCGATGAAGACGGCAACTGCCTGCGCATCCTTGTCGCGCCCGAGGCGTCCACAACCATGGAAATTTCTGCGCCCTGATCAGCGCCAGAACGGCAGGGGGCTATCCTTGGCGAGATAGGGCTTGAGCGCCGCCCATGGGAGATCGACGGTGCGGTCGCCAAAGGAATAAGGCCCGACGCTATAGACCGAGAAATTGACGCCGAGACCCTTGGCCGTGATGATCCAGTTGGCCGGGTCGGGCGACATGGCGGCGACGGCGTCTGGCGCTTCCTCAAAGAGCGGCTGGTCCTCCGCCCCGGCCTGTTTTTGCAGATCCGCGAGCACCAGCGCGGCGAGCGCCTTTTGCCAGCCACTTCCGGGTGCAAAAACATCCGATGCCTTGACCTCGCGCCGCTCGGCCATCAGATAATTGACATGCTCTGCCGCGCCGATGCCGTGCGCCGCACCCACGGGATAGGTCCAGCCAAAAAGATCAAGGCTGATGAAATCGGGCGTCGCTTCATTCAAGGCAAACCCGGCGCCTGATTCCTCGGCGCCGTCAAAACCCGTTACCGCATCGGGAAATCTTTTGGCGAGGGCGGCATTGAAGGCCCTGGCGTCATCGCTCAAGGGCGCATCAATGACGAGACGCGTTTTCTCGGCATATTGCATCGCGCCTTGGCCGGGATATTCCTCGACCGCTGTGGCGGGTGCGATGAAGCGCCACTGGTCGATGATGGCAAAGGTCCAGGGTCCGCGTGTCTCGACGGCTTTTTTCAGAAAATCGGTGCGGGCCTCATATTGCGTCGCGACGCATTGGGCATCCAGGCCGCAAGCCTTCTCACGAAAGGTGATCCAACTGCGCTGGCTTTTTTTCAGCGCCCCCTGATTGAGCGGTGTCAGCTTCGCAAGCTGGCGCGCATAGAGACTGGCAAGATCCTCATCCGCTTTTGACAGGTTGCTCGCCGTACAGACCAGGTTTTCCTGCGCCGTGCCCGCCTTGGCACAATCGAAACTCGCTGCCTGTGCGAGGCAAGGCATCAAGACGAATGACAAAGCGAGGGCTGCATATTTCATCGGGCTTAGCGTCTCGCTTCAATCGCATCCCAGACAAGGGCGGCAAGGTTTGATCCGTCATAGCGGTCGATTTCCTGAATGCCCGTGGGCGATGTCACATTGATCTCGGTCAGATAATCGCCGATCACGTCGATGCCGACAAAGATCAGGCCGCGGGCTTTCAGTTCCGGGCCGATCATCTCGCAGATTTCCTGCTCGCGTTTTGTGAGTGTGGATTTTTCCGGTCGGCCGCCGACATGCATGTTGGAACGGGCTTCGCCTGCGGCGGGCACGCGATTGATCGCACCGACGGCGAGGCCATCGACCAGAATGATGCGCTTGTCGCCCCTGCGCACCTCGGGCAGATATTTCTGCACGATGACGGGTTCGCGATTCATCTGGCCGAACATTTCGAGAAGCGAGGCAAGATTTTCATCGCCCTCGCGGATGCGGAAGACGCCCATGCCGCCATTACCGAAAAGCGGCTTGACGATGATGTCCTTGAACTCCTCGCGGAAGGCACGGATTTCGCGCGGGTCGCGGCTGATGAGTGTTGGTGGCAGCACACCCTCGAAGCGCAGCGCGAAAAGTTTTTCCGGGGCGTTGCGCACTTCGGAAGGATTGTTCACGACCAGTGTTCCGGGATGAATGAGTTCGAGCATATGGGTCGTCGTGATGTAGCTCATGTCGAAGGGCGGATCTTGCCGCATCAGCACGACATCGACATCGCTATCAAGCGCCAGACGCTGCTCGCCGCCAAGGGTTGCGTGATTGCCATGCTCGCGGCGCAGCGTCAGCGGGCGGGCCCTGGCATAGACCCGGCCATCACGCATCGAGAGGTCTTTGGGTTCGTAATAGAACAGCTCATGGCCACGCGACTGCGCTTCCAGCCCGAGGGCGAAGGTCGAATCGCCATTGATGTTGATGCTATGGACGGGGTCCATCTGAATGGCGGTGCGCAGGCTCATGCTGTCTCCAGTCTTGACAGGGCCTGGCCCATGGGAGGGGCGCCCTTTTTGCTTCCCCCAAGATGGGGAGCTTCAGGCAAAAAGGCTAGGGGGGAGATCTTCGGACCTTGATGTTTTGCCGCCAAGGGCGGAGGCTTGGGCGACGGGAGCCAACATGACCCATGATCTGATCACTTTCAGCCTGACAGCGCTGGCAGGCTATTTTGCCATTGCCAACCCGATTTCCAGCACCCCCATCTTCATTGCCCTGACCGCCAGGGACAATAATCAGGTCAAGCGCATGATTGCGCGCAATGCCGTTTTGACCGCGCTTGCGGTTGTTGTGCTGTTCAGCGTGACGGGCAAGATCATCTTTGAAATGTTCGGCATCACCATGGCCTCGCTGCGAATTGCGGGTGGCATGCTGGTTTGCCTGGTCGGCTTTGAAATGCTGCAGGGCCGCTCCTCCCCGGTGCAGGTGCCTTATCAGATGGAAGGCGACGCGCCCCCGGCGGATGTGTTGCGGGCGCAGCTCTCCGTTGCCGTCTCGCCGCTCGGCATGCCGATGATTGCGGGGCCCGGCACCATCGCCACCGCTGTGGGCTTTGCCGCCAATCCCGGTTTCCTCTATACGCTCATCTCGATTGCGGCTTTTGCCGTTATTGCCGGGGTAACTTATGTGAGTTTCATGCAGGCCGGTCGGATCGTGCGGTTTCTGGGGGAAACCAATCTGACGGTCGTGACTCGGCTCATGGGCATTATCGTGGCGGCGCTTGGCGTGCAGATGGTCTTGACGGGTCTCGGAGACGCCGCGCACGATTTCATCCAGACCGTCAATATGCTGCCTTTGGCACGGCCTAGTTGAGCCTTGTTTTCAAGCGGCGCAGTGCCTCTTCGGCAAGCCCCGCCATGCGCATTTCGCCTCTCGCCGCTGCCATTTCCATGCAATCGGAAAAAGCCGTGGCGGCAGCGGCCATGTGGCCCGCAAGAATCTCGATGCGGCCCAGCTCGAAGCGAAAGCCGGGACGCGCAGGCGCCAGCCATGTCATGCGCGTAATGACTTCGCGGGCGCGATCATATTTTTGCGACTGCATGGCGCGCGCGAGAATGTTGTTCTGCAACCGCATCAAGACATCGCGCGAGGTGACGCGCTCATAGAATTCGGGCATCAGACGAGCCTGCGGGCCTTCCATCTGACGCAGAAGCGCGAGGAGGTCCGGGGTTGATTTCAATTCGCCGCCATTGAAGGGGTCGAGAATGACGGCGCGGTCACGTGCCTGCAGGTGAAGCAGGAAATGACCCGGGAAGCTCAGGCCCCCGATATCGAGCCCGAGCGCCTTGCCTGCATGCAGATAAAGGATGCCCAAGGCGACGGGCAGGCCGCGGCGGCGTTCAATGACCTGGATGAGATTGGCATTCTCCATGTCGTCATAATTTTCGACATCACCACGATAGCCATAGCGACCGGAAATGAGCGAGGCGAGGGCTCCCGCCACGGTTTCTGGCGGGGCATCCATCGCCTTGCCAAGGGCGGCCCAACTCGCCGCCGCGAGATCATCAAGATGGGCCTGATAGGTCTTGATGTCAGCTTCAGGGCAATCCATGGCCGCGATGACAAGAGCCAGACGCGCAATATCGAGACCGGCGTCAGGCGCTTGCCCGGCGGCGCACAGCTCCGCTTTCAGCAATGTCATATCGGATTTCATGAGGGCGATCTTTGCCCCGTCTTGAGGGTGCAGGCAAGCCTTTGCGGCTAATCGGGCGGCTATCGGTCAATTTGCCGACTTGGGCACCGCGATCATGACATGCGAAACGACATTGCGCACACCTGACACATTGCGCGCCTGATTGATGGCGCGATTGAGCTCTGCCTGGCTGGCGGCAGTGCCGGCAAGATAGACCGTGCCTTTGAGCGTCTCGATGTCATAGTTGATGCTGGCAATATTCTTGTCGCCTATCAAGGCACTGCGCACCTTGGTCGAAATCAGCTTGTCCTTGGCCGCTTCGTTGAAGGTCGGGCCTTCACCGATTTGCATTTCGTTGAAAACATCCTTCACGCCGCTGACGCTATAGGCGACCCTGGTCGCGGTGATGCGATCCTCCGGTCTTTTTACATAGCCGATAAGAACCACGCGGCCCTTGCGCACCTGCGTCTCGACGGCGCTAAAGAGCTTGCCGTCCTTGTCGAGGAGCTTGCGGTTGATCTCAAAGGCAATCTCATTGTCATCGACGGATTGCTCAAGGCCGCGTTCCTGTGACGCGCCCACGACGGCTGCGCCACCAGCGCCCAGAACCACAGGCACACAGCCGCTCATGGCGAGGGCTGGCAGCAGGATGAAGAGGAGCGAAAGTTTGGAGCGCATGGGGAACCTGAGGGCTGTATGACGGGAAGCAAGAAACTCATCCGCACATGCGGCGAGATTATGACCTTATCCGGGGCCTGAATTTCGAGAGCAGGGTCGAAAGAAATTGCCCGAGATGCGGCTCGACCAGAAAGACCCGAATGGGTCCAAGAAGAAGATCCGCGATAAAAGTCAACAAACAATAGGCAAGGCCCGCCTTGATGGCCTGCATGAGATGATCCTCCCGATCATGCGCGCCAGGCGTCCGCTATATGCCTTGGCCAGCGCCAGGGCGTGATAAGTATCATGTCAAAACGCCAGATCAGGTCAGCATCGGCGCGCCGGGTCGCCATGTAAAGCGCCGCCGCTCGCAACAGCCTTTGCTGCTGACGTGGGCTCAGTGCCTCGAGCGCCGCGTGGTGATCGGGGCGCGCCTTCACTTCGACAAAGGCGATGAGGCCGCCGCGCGAAGCAATGATGTCGATTTCCCCGGCATGGGTTTTGTAGCGGCGGGCGCGAATGCGATAGCCCTTCAGGAGGAGCCAGAGACAGGCGAGCCATTCGGCGCGATGGCCCAGACGATGCGCCTGCTGACCGCGCGTCTGTCGACCCCGGGGCGGCGCCATCTCAGTCGCGCCCGCCCGACATGGACAAGGCGCGCGCATAGATGTCGCGACGCGGCAGGCCCGTCATGGAAACGACTTCGGCGACAGCATCTTTCAGGCTGAGGCGGTTGAGCGCGTTTTCCAGCATGGCCCCGATCTCATGATCGCAGAGAGGCGCGCTTTTTTGCGGCGGGCCCACCACAATCACGATCTCGCCTTTGGGAGATCCTTCCGCCTCATAATGGCTGGCCAATTCGGGAAGCGGGGCACGACGCAATTCCTCGAACTTTTTGGTCAGTTCGCGGGCGACCGAGGCTTCGCGATTGCCAAGAAGCGATGCCATGTCGGCCAGCGAGGCTGGCAGGCGATTGGCGCTTTCGAGAAAGACAAGCGTTGCCGGAATGGCGGCAAGCCCGGCCAGTTCCTTGCGGCGGGCTTCCTGTTTTGCCGACAAGAACCCGGCAAAGAAAAACCTGTCCGTCGGCAGGCCGGCAAGGGTGAGTGCCGCCAGAACCGAGGAGGCGCCGGGCAGGGTCGTCACCATATAGCCCGCATCCTGCGCCTCGCGCACGAGCTTGAAACCGGGATCGGAGACGAGCGGCGTGCCGGCATCGCTGATCAGCGCGATGGCCTCGCCCCGCGACAATCGATCGAGAATGCGCGGGCGCATCTCGGCGGCATTATGGTCATGATAGGGACAGGATTTGACGCTCAAGCCATGGATGGCAAAGAGCTTGGCGCTGACGCGCGTATCCTCACAAAGCACCAGATCGGCACGCGCCAGCACATCCAAAGCGCGAAGCGTGATGTCGCCCGCATTGCCAATGGGGGTCGCGGTTACATAAAGGCCCGCCGCCAGCCGGGCTTTGGGCCGTCGTTGTGGTGTTTCCTCGGTCATGGCCGGACCTTGCGCCAGAAGCGCCTCATTTGGCAATGCCGGGATGGCGCGAAGGCCCAAGCAGGCGCAGGCGTTTTGGTTTACTTGTGGGCTGGCCGACATTAGTCTCTCGGCGATCTTATCCATGGCGCAGGCAGGACCTTCATCCCCGTGACCGCAGTAACTTTTTCCTCCCGCAAGCGTTCCCCTTCGAGCCTGTGCCTGCCCGGCGCGAAGGCGCCCTTGGGCCTGCCCGGCGCGAAGGCGCACCTGCGCCTGCTTGCCGCGCTGGTCGGCCTTTCCCTGCTGGCCGGTTGCGCCGGTCTTGATCTTGGCGGTGGCGCAAAGCCCGCAACACCCGGTCCCGTGGTGCAGGCCCCGCCGGCAGTGATCAAACCGGTTCAGCCCACCCCGATGCCCGGTCGCGACACGTCCAAGTTCTACACGCCGAAATATATGGCGGGCCTTGAACCGGTGCGCGTCGCTTTGCTCCTGCCCTTTTCATCGCCCCGGGCCGATGTGCGCAATGTCGCCAATGCGCTTTACAATGCCGCCCAACTTTCGCTTTTCGACTTCAACAATCCGAATGTGCTCTTGATCCCCAAGGCCACCAACGGCTCGGCCGCCAGTGCGGCGGCGGCGGCCACAACGGCGATCAATGAGGGGGCCGATATCATCCTCGGACCGCTCTTTGCCGAAGAAGTCAGCGGCATTGCCGTGCCTGCGGGCCAAGCGCATATTCCGGTCATCGCTTTCTCAACCGACACATCGGTTGGCGGCGGTGGGGTTTATCTCCTGTCCTTTGCGCCCTTTGTCGATGTCAACCGCATTGTCGATTACGCCACACGACAGGGGCTTACAAGCTATGGCGCGCTCTACCCGGCGGGCAGTTATGGCAATCGGGTCAGCAGCCTGTTTCGGGAGGCGGTTGCACAGCATGGGGGAACGATTGTTGCCTCGGCGAGCTATCCCGCGACATCGGAAGGCATGTATGAACCGGCCAAGCAGGTCGCCGGATCCATGGCGTCCTACAAAGCGATCTTTCTGCCAGAGGGTGGCGCCGCGCTGAAGCAGATTGCGCCGATGCTGTCCTATTTCGATGTTGATACCAAGGCGATCAAACTGATCGGAACGGGCCAGTGGGACGATCCGACGCTGGCCAATGAGCCCTCTCTGGATGGCGCCTGGTATCCCGCACCGCCACCTGAAGGGCATCTGCAATTTGCCCAGCGCTATCGCACGGCCTATGGCGCAACGCCACCCCGCATTGCAAGTCTTGCCTATGATGCCGTGAGCCTGACGATTGCGCTTTCGGCGCGACCTGGCGATGATCGTTTTTCGTCCGCCACACTGACAGCACCGGACGGCTTTTCCGGCGTTGACGGGATATTCCGGTTCTTGCCAAATGGCTGGACGGAGCGCGGTCTGGCGATCATGGAAAATCGTCCCGGCGGGGCCGTGGTGATCGATCCGGCGCCTGTGGCCTTTCAATCTGCGCCTGTCTTCTAGCTCAGCAGCAGACCAAGCAGGCTGTTGAGAACGAGGCGGCCTTGCGCTGTCGCGGCGAGCCTGTCGTCATGACGCCTGACAAGCCCCTGGCGCTCAGCCGAGGCGATGCGATCTTCTGCGAGCGGGAAACCTGCGAGCCGGGCAAAGCGTGTGAGCGACACGCCCTCCAGGAGGCGCAGACCCATCAGCATCAATTCATCGGCTTGCGCGGTTGCCGAAATCTCTTCGCAGACTTCAAGGCCATGGCCCTTGCGTTCCACGCTTTCAATCCAGAGGCCGGGGGCCTTGTGTGTTGCGGTCGCAAGTCGGCGTCCGTTTTTCACAACACGCCCATGGGCGCCGGGACCGACGCCGACATAATCGCCATAGCGCCAGTAAATCAGATTGTGCCGACACTCGGCACCGGGCTTTGCATGGTTTGAAACCTCGTAAGCATTCAAACCATGTTCGCCGCATATCGCGCCGGTCATTTCGTAAAGGGCAACCGCCGCCTCGTCATCGGGCAAAACGATGGCGCCCTTCTCATAGAGACGGGCAAAGGCCGTGCCCTGCTCGATTGTCAATTGATAGAGCGAGAGATGATCGACAGCATGGGAGAGCGCCTTGCGCAATTCCTGCTGCCAGTCCCCGGCATTTTGTCCCGGTCGGGCATAAATCAAATCGAAGGAGAGGCGAGGGAAGCTCTCTCGCGCCAGCGCAATGGCGGCAAGCGCTTCCGCGGCGGTGTGACGGCGACCGAGAAACCTCAGCTCGGCATCGTTCAGGGATTGAACACCAAGCGACAAGCGATTGACGCCCGCCGCGCGATAGCCACGGAAATGCGTCGCTTCAACGCTGGTCGGATTGGCTTCGAGCGTGATTTCGAGATCGGATTCCAATGGCCAAAGGGCAGCAATTTCATCGATCACGGCAGCGACTGTTTCAGGCTGCATCAGCGATGGCGTGCCGCCGCCAAAGAAAATCGAGCGCACGGGTTCAGGCCCCGTCATGACGCGCATGGTTTTCAGCTCACGCTTCAGTGCCGATGCCCAGCGCGACTGGTCCACCGAGGCGACGACATGACTGTTGAAATCGCAGTAAGGGCATTTCGACTGGCAGAAGGGCCAGTGAACATAGATGCCAAAACCGGCCCCCTCAGCCCCTGAAACAGGCATCGACAAGCTTTGTGAAGGCATGGGCGCGATGGGAAATGCCATGCTTTTTCTCAGGCTCCATTTCGCCGAAGGTGATGTCATAGCCATTGGCGATAAACATCGGGTCATAGCCAAAGCCCTTGTCGCCACGCGGCGGCCAGATCAGCTCGCCATCGACGCGGCCCTCGAAATATTCGATATGGCCATCAGGCCAGGCGAGCGCCAGACCGCAAATGAAATGGGCGCTTGTATCATGCGCGCCTGCTTCGAGCACGGCGCGGCGGATTTTTTCCATGGCAAAGGCGAAGTCCTTTGTCGGGCCTGCCCAGCGCGCCGAAAAAATGCCCGGCGCCCCATTGAGGATCGAAACGCAAAGACCTGAGTCGTCAGCGAGTGCCGGGAGATTGGCCGCGCGGGCGGCCGCCAAAGCCTTCAATCCGGCATTTGCGCGAAACGTGTCGCCGGTTTCGTCCGGCTCCGGCAGACCGAGATCGCTTGCCGATACACATTCGATGCCGAAGGGCGCGAGCAGCTCGAAAATCTCCCGCACCTTGCCCTTGTTGTGGCTGGCGACAATCAGTTTTTGTCCTTCAAAGCGACGGCTCATCTGGCAATCGCGGCCTTTTGCAATTCGACAAGTTCGGCAATCGAGGTGCGGGCGAGCGTCATGAGCGAGGCAAACTGCTCTTCGCTGAAGGGATCGGCTTCCGCCGTGCCCTGTATTTCGCAAATACCACCGCGACCGGTCATGACGAAATTGGCATCTGTTTCAGCGTTTGAATCTTCCAGATAATCGAGATCCGTGACGGGAACGCCTTTGTAAATGCCGCAGGAAATCGCCGCGACGTGGTCCTTGAGAACAGTGCCTGTCACCATCTCGCGGGCGCGCATCCATTCGATGCATTGATGCAACGCGATCCAGCCGCCCGTGATCGAGGCGGTGCGGGTGCCGCCATCGGCCTGCAAGACATCGCAGTCGATGGAAATCTGGCGTTCGCCGAGCGCCTTGACATCGACAATGGCGCGGAGCGAGCGGCCAATAAGACGCTGGATTTCCTGCGTGCGGCCCGATTGCTTGCCTTGGGCGGCCTCGCGGCGCATGCGATCATGGGTGGAGCGGGGCAACATGCCATATTCCGCCGTGACCCAGCCCTGGCCCTGGCCCTTGAGGAAGGGGGGAACGCGCTCCTCAAGTGAGGCGGTGCAGAGCACATGGGTGTCGCCGAACTTCACAAGACAGGACCCTTCGGCATGCTTGGTGAAGCCGAGTTCAAAACTGACGGCACGCATCTGATGGGGCTGACGACCGGAGGGGCGCATGGGCTGTTTCCTGTTTTTGGGTTTGTTCTGTTGGGGCCTTAGTACCCTTTGGGAGGCTTGCGGGCAAGAAAGCAGCCCGCTTCACCCGCCGGGTTTGACGAGCCGCCAGGTCACGCCTAACTTTACCTGTATCTATCAGGGACTTACCCCTTTCGTTGCCATCTGAAGAGCGGGAGCACAATCAGGCATGGTCGCCGTCAAGGATCTGAATGAGCGTTCGCGCGAGATCCTGCGCCGCGTGGTTGAGACTTATCTGGAGACGGGCGATCCGGTGGGGTCGCGTTTCTTGAGCCGACATCTCCCGATTTCGCTATCTGCGGCCTCGATCCGCAATGTGATGTCGGATCTTGAGGCACTGGGGCTCATTTTCTCGCCCCATACGAGCGCCGGACGCATTCCGACGCAGGCTGGTTTGCGCATGTTTGTCGATGGGTTGCTGGAAATTGGCGCGCTGAGCGAAGAGGAGCGCCGCTCGATCGAGCAGCAGGTGGCCGGTTCGCATAAAAGCGTTGAAGACGTGCTGGATGAGGCCTCCAAGCTCATGTCGGGCCTGAGCCATGCGGCGGGTTTTGTGGTGGCGCCGACCTATGACGCCGCCCTCAAGCATATCGAGTTTGTGCCGATTGACGCGGAACGCGCCCTTGTTGTGATCGTCACCGAAGGGGGCGGGGTTGAAAACCGCGTCATCGACGTGCCGCGCGGCCTCACCCCTTCAGCGCTCAGCGAGGCCGGGAACTATCTCAATGCGCGTCTGCGCGGCAAGACGCTGGATGAGGCCCGCGCCTTCATTGCCAGTGAAATGGAAAACCAGACCCAGACGCTCAACGAACTCACCGCCAAGGTGGTGGAAGCCGGGCTTGCGACATGGTCCGGGGCAGATCGGGCGATTTCTGATGATCCGTTGACCAAGTCGCTGATTGTGCGCGGGCGCTCGCGGCTTTTGGAAGATGTGCATGCGATGGAGGATCTGGAGCGCATCCGGCTCCTGTTTGACGACCTCGAAAACAAGCGCGACCTTGTTCAGCTTCTGGGGCTTGCCGGACAGGCGGATGGCGTTCGCATCTTTATCGGCTCGGAAAACAAGCTCTTTTCGCTTTCCGGATCGTCGCTGATTGTCAGCCCCTATATGGACAAAAATGAGCGGGTTGTCGGGGTTTTGGGCGTTATCGGGCCGACAAGGCTCAATTATGCCCGAGTGATCCCGATGGTCGATTACACGGCCAAGCTCGTCGGTCGTCTCATCAATTGAGACAAGATGAGCGGTTGACATCGGTCGGTCCAACGCGCAAATCCAAGGCCAATCCCATTCCCGGGGCCGTCCCCCCTGCCGGCCCGAGACGAAGAGACATAAGTCATGAGCGACGAAACCAATAACCCCGCCGCCGAACCTGAAACCCCTGCTGGCGAGGCGGCCCCGGCCATGGAATCGGCTCAGGCCGAGATTGATGCCGGATTTGCCGTAATCGAGAAGCTGACCAGCGAAAATGCCGATCTGCGCGACAAGCTCTTGCGCGCCATTGCCGACGGGGAAAACATCCGCAAGCGCGGCGAGCGCGAAAAGACCGATGCGGCGCGTTATGCTTCGGCCAATTTCGCCCGTGATATGCTACAGGTGGGCGATAATCTTCGCCGGGCGCTCGACACGCTGAGCGAGGAAGACCGCGCCGGCATGAGCGACAATGTGAAGGCGTTGCTTGAAGGCGTTGAAATGACCGAACGCGCCATGCTCTCGACCTTTGAGCGCCACGGCATTCGGCAGGTCATGCCGCAGGTCGGCGACCGCTTTGACGCCAACCAGCATGAAGCGATGTTTGAAGTGCCGGGCACCGGCCAGCCGGGCGGCACCATCGTTCAGGTGCTCGAAGCCGGTTACATGATCGGCGACCGGCTGCTCAGGGCCGCAAGGGTGGGCGTTGCCAAGGCGGAAGTCGGCGCCACCAATGGCTCGCAGGTTGATACGACGGCCTGAAATCCTTTTAAGCCGTGCCTCTGGTACCCCCTATCGCGATGAGTCATGCTGCGTTTATGCTGCACCTCCGGGCTGCAACATAAGTTGCAGCATGAGTGGCAACAAATGGGGGCGACGATGGCTGAATTATGGGCGGCGGCCGCTTTTTTTCTCGGACTTCATCTTCTGGTTTCAGGCACCTCGCTGCGCGGCAAGATTGTCGGCGTGATCGGGGAAAACCTCTATTTGCTGGCTTTTTCGGTGGCGTCCCTCGTCGGCATCGTCTGGCTGGTGCGCGCCTATGGGCAGGCCCTTGCCGGTCCCAATCATCTCTATTGGGCAGCCCCCGAATGGCTGTTGCATCTTGCGCCGCTCGTCATGATTGTCGCCTTTGTTTTTGTCGTGCTGGGCGTCACCACACCCAATCCGATGGCCGTCAAGGCCGAGTCTCTGGCCGACAAGCCCGATGCCGTGCGCGGCATGTTGCGCATCACGCGCCACCCGCTGATGTGGGGCTTCATGTTCTGGGCGGGAATGCATGTCGCGGTCAATGGCGACAAGGCCGCGATCCTCTTCTTCGGCACCTTCCTGCTGCTTGCCGCCCTCGGCACGATTTCGCAGGACGAGAAGAAAGCCAGGAGCATGGGGGAGAGCTGGAAGCACTTTGCCAGCCAGACCTCAAACCTGCCCTTCGCCGCGATCCTTGCGGGCCGCAACAAGCTCAAGCCCGGTGAAATCGGTCTTTGGCGCTTGGCGCTGGCCCTGGTGATCTTTGGTGGCGTTTTCTATGGCCATCTCCGGCTTTTTGGGGTGTCCCCCGTGCCCGGATGGGCGCCCTACTGACAAGCGCCCGGCTGGGGGCCCTGCTCGCCGGGTAAACTGACGCGGCGGAGTGTCAGGTTCCAGCGGCCACCGCCCTCAAGGAGGCGGGATGTACCGGGGATGACGCGATCAACGCCATGAAAACGCAGGCGCGAGGCCCCGCCCATGATGAGCGCATCGCCCGAGGCCAGTTTGAAGCTCCTTGAGGCGTCGCGGCGAGCAAAGCCGCCGACGCGGAAAACGCATGTATCGCCCAGCGAGAGCGAGAGGACAGGGGCATCAAGCGCGGCCTCGTCGCGGTCCTGATGCAGGCCCATGCGCGCCTTGGGGTCGCCATAGAGATTGACCAGACAGCATTCAGGCGGGGCAGGGTAGCCCGTCAGCGCGTTCCAGAGGCGCGGGAGCATTGGCGGCATGGCGGGCCAGGCGAGGCCCGTGACCGGGTGGGTTGCCTGATAGCGATAGCCTGAGGCGTCCGAGACCCAGCCCAGGGGTCCGAGATTGAACTGGGTGATCGACCAGGGCCTGGCGGTGCGCGGCATCAGCGGCCGATAGGCATCACGCCGGGCGCCTGCCGTCAGGAGGGCCTGATAGAGGCTGTTCTGTGTCGCGGGTGACAACAGGCCGGGATAGAGCCTGACGCCCTCAAATCCGGTTTCGATTGCCGGTATCATCATCGCCCTCAATGCCTATCCTCGCCGGAAAACGGATCTGAATCCGGTTTCAAGCGGCTTGTTTGCCTGATTTTGCCGAGAATCGCGCGATCCCCCGCGCATAGTGCCGCATCCCCGCTTGCGGCCAAACAAAGCCAAACCTATATACAGCCCAACGAAGTCAAATCCCCCTGGCTATAAGGGGTTCCCCGACAGGGGACCGGTTTCACCGGCGTTTCACGTGGGCGCAAATCCTGCCGAACGCAACGGGTGCCATGAGGCCCGACCGGTCCGCCGCAATGATAGAGGAATGAAGCAGTATGGCTAAAGTTATTGGCATTGACCTTGGCACGACGAATTCGTGTGTCGCGGTAATGGATGGCAAGAACGCCAAAGTGATTGAAAACGCCGAAGGCCTGCGCACAACGCCTTCCATCGTCGCCTTTACCCCCGATGGCGAACGCCTTGTCGGTCAGGCCGCCAAGCGTCAGGCTGTCACCAACCCCACCGATACCTTCTTCGCGATCAAGCGCCTGATTGGTCGCTCCTATGATGATCCGACGACGCAGAAGGACAAGGGCATGGTGCCCTACAGCATCATCCGCGCCGATAGCGGCGATGCCTGGGTTGAATCGCGTGGCGAAAAGTTTTCGCCCTCGCAGATCTCCGCCTTCATCCTGCAAAAGATGAAAGACACCGCCGAAGCCTATCTCGGCGAGAAGGTGACGCAGGCCGTCATCACGGTTCCGGCCTATTTCAACGACGCCCAGCGTCAGGCCACCAAAGACGCAGGCAAGATTGCCGGTCTTGAGGTGCTGCGCATCATCAACGAGCCGACAGCCGCCGCGCTGGCCTATGGTCTCGATCGCAAGAATGGCGAAATCATTGCCGTTTATGACCTTGGCGGCGGCACCTTCGACATCTCGATCCTTGAAATCGGCGACGGCGTCTTCGAAGTGAAGGCGACGAATGGCGACACATTCCTCGGCGGCGAAGACTTTGACATGTTGCTTGTCAATTATCTGGCCGATGAATTCAAGAAAGAGACCGGCATTGATCTGCGTGGCGACAAGCTCGCGCTGCAACGCCTGAAGGAAGCCGCTGAAAAGGCCAAGATCGAACTTTCCTCGGCGCAGCAGACGGAAGTGAACCTGCCCTTCATCACGGCGGATGCGTCTGGTCCCAAGCATCTCACCATGAAGCTGACCCGCGCCAAGCTTGAGGCGCTGACCGACGCCCTGATCCAGCGCACCATCGAGCCTTGCAAGGCGGCGCTGCGCGATGCGGGCGTGACGGCGGCCCAGATCGACGAAGTGGTGCTGGTCGGCGGCCAGACCCGCATGCCCAAGATCCGCGATGTGGTGAAGCAGTTCTTCGGCAAAGAGCCGAACATGTCTGTGAACCCGGATGAAGTCGTGGCCATGGGCGCGGCCATTCAGGCTGGCGTGTTGCAGGGCGATGTGAAAGACGTGCTGCTGCTCGACGTGACGCCGCTTTCGCTCGGCATTGAAACGCTGGGCGGTGTGTTCACACGCCTTATTGAACGCAACACAACGATCCCGACCAAGAAGTCGCAGACCTTCTCGACGGCTGAAGACAATCAGTCAGCCGTGACGATCCGCGTCTTCCAGGGCGAACGCGAAATGGCCGCCGACAACAAGCTGCTGGGTCAGTTTGACCTGGTCGGCCTGCCGCCAGCCCCGCGCGGTGTGCCGCAGGTTGAAGTGTCCTTCGACATTGACGCCAATGGCATTGTCAACGTGTCGGCCAAGGACAAGGCGACAAACAAGGAGCAGTCGATCCGCATTCAGGCCTCTGGCGGCCTCAGCGAGAAAGACATCGAACAGATGGTCAAGGACGCAGAAGCCAATGCGGCCGAAGACAAGAAGCGTCGCGAGGAAGTCGAGACCCGCAACCATGCCGAAGCGCTGGTGCATTCGACCGAAAAGACGCTTGAAGAAAACAAGGACAAGGTGCCTGCCGATGTGAAGGGCGAGGTCGAAGCGGCGAAGGAAGCGCTCAAGGCTGCCGTGGCCGAGGGTGATATCGAGGCCATCAAGACGAAGATTCAGGAACTGACACAGGTTTCGATGAAGCTTGGCGAAGCAATCTACAAGGCCTCGCAGGCTGAAGCCGAGTCTGCCGCTGCTTCCGATGCGGCGCATGACGATGTTGTCGATGCCGATTTCGAGGAAGTCGATGACGACAAGGACGACGGCAAGGCCTGAGATTGACCGACGGGCTCGACCCATGTCATCACAGGTCATGTCATCTCATCTGCACAATGTAATTGATCTGCCGGCATGCGCGTCATGCCGGCAGCATCTGTTGATTAAGGCGGCGGCTCATGTCGAAGCGTGATTATTACGACGTGCTCGGCGTCGCCCGCAGCGCCACTGCCGATGAGCTGAAAAAAGCCTATCGCAGCAAGGCAAAGGAATTGCACCCTGATCGCAATCCGGGCGATGTGGAGGCCGAGAAAAACTTCAAGGAACTCAATGAGGCCTATGACGTTCTGAAAGACGAACAGTCACGCGCGGCCTATGACCAGTTTGGCCACGCCGCCTTTGATGGCGGCATGGGCGCACGTGGCGGCGCGGGCGGGTTCAATCCCGATTTCGGCTCGTCCATGTCGGATATTTTCGACGATCTCTTTGGCGAGTTCATGGGCGGTCGCGGCGGTCGTCGCGGGGGCCCCCGCGATGGCGGCAAGGCACGCGGACAGGATCTCCGCTACAACATGGAGATCAGTCTCGAAGAAGCCTTTGAAGGCAAGAAGGCGCAAATCCGTGTGCCCTCATCCGTTGCTTGCGAAACCTGCACTGGCTCGGGCGCCGCGCCGGGCTCCTCGCCGATCACCTGCACAACCTGCCAAGGCGCAGGCAAGGTGCGGGCGAGCCAGGGCTTTTTCACGATTGAACGGACCTGCCCCAATTGCCATGGCCGCGGCCAGACCATCGACAAGCCGTGCCAGGCCTGTCACGGCGCGGGCCGGGTTGAGCGCGAGCGCAATCTCTCCGTCACCATTCCGCCGGGCGTTGAAGACGGCACCCGCATTCGCCTTTCGGGCGAGGGCGAGGCCGGCCTGCGCGGCGGTCCGGCAGGCGACCTCTATATCTTCCTGACCGTCAGGCCGCATAATCTCTTCCAGCGCGATGGCGCAGATTTGTTCTGCCGGGTGCCGATTGCCATGTCGGTTGCAGCGCTGGGTGGCGAAATCGACGTGCCGACGCTCAATGGCAAGAAGGTCAAGGTCAAGGTGCCGGAAGGGGCGCAGACCGGCCGCCAGTTCCGCTTGCGCAACAAAGGCATGCCGGTTGTCAATTCACGCGAGGTCGGCGACCTCTATATCCAGATCACGGTCGAAACGCCGGTCAATCTGACGAAGGCCCAGAAAGAACTGCTGAAGCAGTTTGACGAGGCCGCGACAGGCGACAACAATCCGGAAAGTTCCGGCTTCTTTGCCAAGGTCAAGGAGTTCTGGGACGGATTCCAGAACTGAGCCGATCAGCATAGACTTGAAGGCCCCGGCTCTGCGGGGCCTTTTTGTTTTGAGGTCGTTGATGCCCGCCTATCTCATGCCTGTCGGCCTTTTGATTGCTTCCAATGTCTTCATGACGACGGCCTGGTACTGGCATCTGCGCTTCAAGGAGATGCCGATCCTCACTGTTATCGCCATCAGCTGGGGGCTGGCGCTGATTGAATATTGCCTCGCCGTGCCCGCCAACCGGCTCGGATCAGCCGTTTACAGCCCGGCCCAGCTCAAGACCATTCAGGAGGTTGTAACGCTCGTCGTTTTCATGGGCTTTTCAGCGCTTTATCTCGGCCAGAACCCGAGCTGGAACACGGCGCTTGGCTTTGGCCTTATCGCGCTTGGTGCGGCCATCGTCTTTCGCGGCTGAGCCCTTGTCATTTACGGGCCAGCGCCTGACTGCTATATCCGGCGCAGCAAGATCGGATTGAAACCATGACCACAGAAATGAAAATCGCGGTGACGGGGGCGGGCGGGCGCATGGGCCGCACGCTCTTGAAGCTCATCCACGACATGCCTGATTTTCGGATTTCTGGCGGTATTGAGGCCAAGGGCTCGCGCCATCTCGGCATGGATCTCGGCCTGCTCGCCGGTCTGCCCGGCCCGCTTGGCATTGTTGCCAGCGATGATGCGCTGGCCGTCATCAAGGAGGTCGATGGCCTGATTGATTTTTCCGTTCCCGCCGCAACCGTCGAATTTGCTGCGCTCGCCGCGCAAGCGCGTATTGTGCATGTGATCGGCACGACCGGGCTCTCGGCTGATGACGAGACAAGGATCGCCGCTGCCGCGCGTCATGCCACCATTATCAAGTCCGGCAATATGAGCCTTGGCGTCAACCTGCTTGCGGCTTTGGTGCGCAAGGCGGCGAAGACACTTGATGCCGACTGGGACATCGAGATTGTCGAGATGCATCACCGCCACAAGGTCGATGCCCCCTCCGGCACAGCCTTGCTCTTGGGGCAGGCGGCAGCCGAGGGGCGCGGCATTTCACTTGCCGATCATGCCGAACGTGGACGCGATGGCCTGACCGGCGCGCGAGCGCAAGGCGCGATCGGCTTTGCCTCATTGCGCGGCGGCAGTGTGGTTGGCGATCACGACGTGATATTTGCCGGGCCGAGCGAACGCATCACGCTCGGGCATATTGCCGAAGACCGCGCGATCTTTGGCCGCGGCGCCTTGAAGGCGGCGCAGTGGGGCCGGGGCAAGGGACCGGGCCTTTTCACCATGGCTGATGTGCTCAGCCTTTCCTGACAATCTTTATAAAAAACGGGAGTGTGCGTTTTGTCGAATCTGCTGGTGCTTGTCCGCCATGGTCAAAGCGAATGGAATGAGAAAAACCTCTTCACGGGCTGGCGCGATCCGGATCTGACGGCGAAGGGCCGCGAGGAGGCCGTTGAAGCCGGGCGGGCGATGAAGACGCACGGCCTGCAGTTCGATATTGCCTTCACCTCCAAGCTGACACGCGCGCAGGAAACAAATCGTCTGATGCTGGCTGAGCTTGGTCAAGGCAATCTCCCCGTCATTGAGGACCAGGCGCTCAATGAACGCGATTATGGCGATCTCTCCGGTCTCAACAAGGATGATGCGCGTGACAAATGGGGCGAAGAACAGGTGCATATCTGGCGTCGCTCCTATGACATTCCGCCGCCTGGCGGCGAAAGCCTGAAGGACACGGCAGATCGCGTGCTGCCTTATGTGAACCGGGAAATCATGCCGCGTGTCCTGAAAGGCGAACGCGTGCTCATCGCCGCGCATGGCAATTCATTGCGGGCGCTTGTGATGCAGCTTGAAGGCCTGTCGCGCGAGGATGTGATTGCGCTCAATATCGCGACGGGTGCGCCGATTGTCTATCGCCTCGATGACAAGGGCGCGATCGTGTCGAAAGAAATCCTGATCGAGCGCGAGGCGCATTAGGTCGCGGCGGCTGAACCTTCAGGCGGTGCATGGCGCAAGATGCGAAGCGCTGCCTCCAGGTCGCGGGCAAAGAGGCGGCGCTGCTGCGGTGCGAGACAGGCTGCGACGCGCAGATGGCGGCCATGGCTCCAGAGATGCAGCTCGGTTGACTCGTCTGGATGTTCGATCGTTTCAAGCCTTGTCCAGTAGGGCTGGAAACGCCAGCCTTGCGCGTGGCCATGCTGATCGACCTTGACGACGCGCAGTTCATTGCCTGAGAGCTGCACCGTTTCATAGGCACGCGCGGCGCGGTAATTGGCGCGGAAAGCCCACCAGATCAGCGCCACATCCAGGCCGCAAAAGCCGAAAATCGGCCAGGCGCCTTTCAACATGAAGACAAGGCCGGCGACAAAATTGATCGCAACGACGACCGACATGAGGATGATGAAGCCCTTTCGGCCGAGCGAGCGATGCGGCGCCAGCAGCGCATCGAAATGAAGCGGCGGCGGCAAGGACTGAGCCTGATCTTGTGGCAAGGGTGTCATGCAGCGAGGATAGGTCGGGCCTGACCCATCGGCAATGTGGCATGTTGGGCCATAGGGGCTGGGGCTTGCGGGTCACGTCTCAAACCGACAAAGTCGCGTCATGCCGATGAAAAAACCGCAGATTGAGGAATTTTTCGCCCGTCTTGCCAAGGCCAATCCAAAGCCTGAGACGGAGCTGCGCTATACCAACCCCTATACGCTTTTGGTCGCCGTGGTGCTGTCAGCACAGGCGACGGATACCGGCGTCAACAAGGCAACGGAAGCGCTTTTCAAAATCGCCGACACGCCGGGAAAAATGCTCGAACTCGGCGAGGGGCGCGTCACCGATTACATCAAGACGATCGGGCTTTTCCGTAACAAGGCCAAAAATGTCATGGCGCTTTCCCGACTGCTGATCGAGAAGCATGGGGGCGACGTGCCGCGAACACGCGAAGAGCTGGAAGCCTTGCCGGGGGTGGGGCGCAAGACGGCCAATGTGGTCTTGAATATTGCCTTTGGCGAACCGACCATTGCCGTTGATACACATATTTTCCGGGTCAGCAACCGCACCGGCCTGGCGCCTGGCAAGGATGTGCTTGCCGTGGAGCACAAGCTCGAAAAGGTCGTGCCGGAAAAATACAGGATGCATGCCCATCACTGGCTGATCCTGCATGGGCGCTATATCTGCAAGGCGCGAAAACCCGATTGCCCGATCTGTCCGGTGGCGGATCTCTGCCAGTTCAAGGGCAAGACGCTTGCCCGCTGAGCCTGGCTCAGGACATTGGCAGGTTGCGGGCTCTCAGAACCTGCGCAAGGCAGGCTGTTTCATCATCGGCACCGCCTGCAAGTTTGCGCGCATCAATGTATGACGAGCCCAGCGTGCCAGCTTCGCTCTTGTAGAAATAGACAAAGAGGCTGCAACTCTCACCACTATATTGCCAGACCTCGGCTGAAGGTTCGGTGCGGCGCAGACTTGGTTTGCCGAGGCGATCTTCAAGTGCGGGCGGCGCGACACCCAAAAGACTTTCCGGCGTGAGGGGGCCCGCACCAATCGTCGCGGCGGGCGCATTATAGGCCTGCGCACCAAGACCCGAGCCTTGCGAGGCGCAAGCGGCAAGAGGCAAGAGGAGCGCCAGAAGACATGCTTTCTTCAATCCGGAAAACTCAGGCATTTGTCGCCAGCCTCTTGAAGCTATGGACCATGTAGGATGTGCCGAAGAGCGGCGTGAAAAAATTGAGAAAGGGGATGGTCGCGAAAAAGGCGATGACGACACCGCGCATGAAAATATTGAATCGATAGCGCCGCCGCAAGGCTGTCGCCTGCTCGTAATTCATGTGGCGAAGCGCAACGAGTTCAAAATATTCACGCCCCAGAAGATAGCCATTGAGCGACCAGAACAAGACGAGATTGATGACCGGAAAAAAATAGAAGGGCAGGGCCAGCAGATTGAACCCGATCAGCACCAGCGTGAAGCGGATGGCAACGATCATGGAGGACGTGAAGGACTGATCCGTACCGGGTGCATCCTGCGGATAGTCCTGGGCCTCCGTGACGGCGGCGATGCGCTCCAGAAAGAGGCCTGCCACCAGCGAGACGGCGGGATGGACAAGCGGCACCAGCACGACGACGGCAAAGAAGCGGGCGATCACTTCCACGATAGTGTTGAGCCAGCCGGTCTCAAAAACCGGCAGGGCATTGAGGCTCCATTGCAGGCCGGCCCCCAGCAAAGCGAGAACGAGCAGCGTCAGCGCAAGCGACACCCATAACACTCGGCGAAAGGCCGGTGAGAAACATTGCTGGAAAGCATGGGCCGCGTCGTGAAACATCAGGTCACTCCTGCTCGCGTCAACGGGTGAGAACCTTAGCGATTGAATCGGGTTTTTCCAAACCCGGGCTTCACATAACGGGCTATCTGCCTATACTCGCGGCGACTTTAACGCCCAGCAGGTTCTTAACCATGTCCGAACTCCGCTATGACGTCGCCGGTATTGGCAATGCAATTGTTGATGTGATTGCCGAAGCCGATGACGCCTTTCTGATTGCCAATGGCATCGCGAAAGGCGGCATGTCGCTGATCGATGATGATCGTGCGGCGGAACTCTATGGAAAAATGGGACAGGCCATCGAGATTTCCGGCGGCTCCTGCGCCAACACGATTGCGGGCATTGCTTCGCTCGGCGGCAAGGGGGCTTTTTTCGGCAAGGTCCGCAATGACCAGCTAGGCGAAGTCTTTACTCATGACATCCGCTCGCAAGGCGTGACCTTTGACACGATCCCCGCCGTCAGCGGTCCCTCGACCGCGCGCTGCCTGATTGCCGTGACGCCTGATGGCCAGCGCAGCATGAGCACCTATCTCGGTGCGGCGCAGGCCTTGTCGCCTGCCGACCTTGATCTCGAGATCATTGCCGCCTCCACCATCACTTATATGGAAGGCTATCTCTGGGATCCCGTTGAAGCGAAGGAAGCCTTTTTGCTCGCCGCGAAGACGGCGCGTGAGGCTGGCCGTCTCGTGTCCCTGTCGCTCTCCGACAGTTTTTGTGTCGCTCGTTATCGCGACGAGTTCCGGCGTCTTGCCAGGGATGAAGTCGACCTGCTCTTTGCCAATGAATCCGAAATCCTCTCGCTCTATGAAGTCGATATTTTTGATGAAGCGCTGACCCGCGTAAAGGCTGATTGCAAGTTTGCGGCGCTGACACGTTCGGAAGCCGGTTCCGTGATCGTCGCCAATGGCGAAGTGCATGTGATTGCTGCCGAGAAGGTGCCCCATGTCGTGGATACGACCGGGGCGGGCGATCTTTATGCAGCCGGCTTCCTTTATGGCCTGTCGCGCGGCAAGGATCCTGTCACTTGCGGGCGTCTCGGCTCTCTGGCTGCGGCAGAAGCGATTTCACATTATGGCGCCCGCCCGCTCAAATCACTGGCTGAACTGGCGCGCGCCAAAGGCCTCGCACTTTGAACTGATCAGAGTTTGCGCAGGAAGACATCGCGAATGCGATGGTCGTCGCCCTTGCGCAGAATGAGATCGGCGCGCTGGCGCGTGGGCAGAATATTCTTGTGCAGATTGGCAAGATTGATTGAGGTCCAGATCGTATCTGCCGTGCGTACCGCTTCCTCTTCGGTCAATTCCGAATAGCGGTGGAAATAGGCCTTCGGGTCTTTGAATGAGGTCTGGCGCAGCCCCATGAAGCGTTCGATGTACCAGCGCCGGATGGCCTCTTCATCCGCATCCAGATAGATCGAAAAATCAAAAAAATCCGAAACGAAAGGCTGCGGGTCTTCGCCTTCGGCCGTCTTCCAGGGCTGCAGCACGTTCAGGCCTTCGACAATCAGGATATCGGGCATATCGACCGAGATCGTTTCGTTATCGATGATATCATATGAGAAATGCGAATAGACCGGTGCTTCAACATGGCGCGAACCGGCCTTCACATCGGAGAGAAACTCGATCAGGCGGTGAATGTCGAAGCTCTCGGGAAAGCCCTTGCGATGCATGAGCCCCTTGGCCTCCAGCACCTTGTTGGGATGAAGAAAGCCGTCCGTCGTGATGAGGTCAACCTTGGGATGATTTGGCCAGCGGGCAAGCAGCGTGCGCAACACACGCGCTGTCGTGCTTTTGCCGACGGCGACGGAGCCGGCCACACCAATGATATAGGGCACCTTGTCCTGCGTACGCCCGAGGAACTCGGACGTGACACGATAGAGTTCCTGCATCTCGCCAACATAAAGGTTCAGAAGGCGCGAGAGTGGCAGATAGATTTCGGAGACTTCATCAAGCGAGATGCGCTCACCAAAGCCGCGCAATTCTTCAAGCTCAAGCTCGGATAGCGGCAGGGGCGTGTCCTTGCGCAACAAGCCCCATTGCTCGGATGAGAAATGACGATAGGGAGAAAGGGCTGCCTTGTCCTTTGTGCCACTCGCCGTCATTTCGCTGCGTTCCCGTTGGTCGTTATGGATCAGGCTGCGCGTCCCAGAGGGACAGCCTATCTTGTTATGATGGCGTTTGTTGATCTAAGTCTTTGGACGCGCGGCTTTTTCATCAAGACCTGAAATACCCTCGCGACGCGCCAACTCGGCATAGACATCCTGTGGATCCAGATCGAGGGATGCCAGCAAGACCAGCCAGTGAAACAGCAGATCGGCCGATTCCGAAAGCACGGCAGACCTGTCCCTTGTGGCGGCGGCAATCGCCGTTTCAACGGCTTCCTCGCCAAGCTTCTGGGCGCACTTGTCTACACCGCGCGAGAGCAATCGCGCCGTGTAGGAGGTGTCGGCATTGGCACCCTTGCGGGCGGCAATGACGGCGAACAGGGCATCAAGCTGATGGGCGGACATGGTCCACACAGCTCCTTCAAGGCGCGCCGTGATTGCTGATTGACCCCTGTCAAGACAACACGGCGGCTTTGCCTAGCAGATTTGTCACATATGCGCCAGACGATAGGCTTGGGGGCGTTAGGGAGGCTAACGACGTGTATGAAGGCTGGTGCCCGCCAAAGCACCGAGCTTGGCACCGGCCTGCATGACATCGCGCATGTCGGTGCCGCGCAGATCGGCGCCCCGCAAATCGGCATTGGTCAAATTGGCTCGCAACAGGATGGCACCGCGCAGATCGGCGGCGGCGAGAATGGCGCCTTCAAAATTGACACTGGCGAGGATGGCGCCCTGCAGATTGGCGCTGGCCAGAATGGCGCGCGAAAAATCAGTCCGCGACAAATCCATATTGCTGAAGTCGGCCCGCTCGCCCCGCTGTTCGCCGGTCTGGATCCAGAGAATATGGGCGTCGAGCATTTTCTTCATGCGTTCGGGGCCCGGTGCCCGGCGTGCCTTGTTGGCGCGCATCATATCGCCCCGTGAGGCGGTGGCCTCATCCATAACGGCACGTCGAAAATCCGTATCCGTGAGATTGGCCCCGCTCAGCTCCACGCAGGTGAGTTCCGCCCCGGTAAAACAGGCACCCCGCAGATCGGCGCCCTTAAGCGAAACACCGGAAATCGAGGCGCCCTCAAAATCCGCACCAAGCAATTTGCATTCACTCAGATTGGTACCCAGCATCCGGGCGTTGCGGAAACTCGAATTTTCGCGTCCGTCGGGTGCATTGGCCCCGCGGCGTATGACCGAGCCCCGGCGCAGGTCGGCGCCTTCAAGTCGCGCCTCCGTCATTTGCGCATTCTCGAAGCGGGCGCCGCGCAAATCGGCGCGGGCAAAATTCGTGCGGGTGAGATTGGTCCCGTCAAAACTGGCGCTGAACAGATTGGCGCCCGTGAAGTGACTGTCTTCAAGGTCCGAGCCATCAAAATCACAGGCAATGAAATGGCCATGCGAGAAATTGAGGTTGCGGAAATCAAGGCCGGTCAGATCGCATTCCTTGAGAACCGCACACCAGGCATTGGGAACGCCCTTGAGGTAGCGGTCATGCAATTCAGCCAGCCGCTCCAGCGCTTCCTGGGTGATCTTGCGCCCGATAATGGCATGGGGATCGCGCGTCACCTCGGCGGATGACGGTCTTGTTCCGACTGGTTGGCGAGCGCGATTCTCAGACATGCAGGTGACCCCGGGCGATACGACAGGCCGATCTCCGCCCTGCCTGCCGAGAATAACGGGTCAGGCATTCCCATTTTCTTAACGGGCGAGCGGGACTTTAGCCATGCCAAAAAGGATCGTGGCGGCTGAAGCGCTGCCAGAGCTTGAGGGCGGCTTTCCAGTCCGCAGTGGCTTTTTCCTCGTGCCAGGCCAGGATTTGGGCGGCCGGTCCGGCAAGTTCGGGATCATTTGCCACAAGACGCTCCAAAATGGTCGTGGCCATGGCCACATCATTGAGGGATCCAAAGACATCCTGAAGGCGGCCCAGATCGTCCAGATAGGATTTGGCGGCGCTGCGCGGATAGAGCGAGGCAAAGAAGCCCAGCGTGTAGCGCAATTTTTTCAAACGCTTGCGCAATTCATGCCGATCGCTTGTATCAAGATCTGCAATGTCGCGACCGAGCCGCATGACGCTCGAGAGACGCTTGTCGAGGGCGGCATCGGCAAAAACCTGTGCCGAACCGGCGGCAAGAACGTCATAAGCGGCCAGGGGTCGCCAGTCCTGAGCCGCGAGATAATGACCCAGCCGCAATTGGAACTGCGCATAGCGTGTTGAGGTGAGCGCAATGCAGGTCTGTTCCCAAGCTTTTTTGCGCGCAATCTCGGTGACAGCTTGCAGATGAAACATCGCTTCATCCGGCTTGTTCGCCTTGAAAGCAGGCGTGAGTATGTCCATCACGAAGACATCATGATCGCGGGCGCGGCCAACCGAATTGCCAATCCATTTGGCTTCCTGAGCCAATTCATCGGTCGCATCGCCGCCAATCACGCCGCCAAAAACCGTAAAGGCAGAGCGCAGGCGGCGCAGCGCGACACGCGCCTGATGCAGGGCTTCAATATCTTGCCGCTGGATGATGGCGCGTTCATTGCCGAGAAGATGGGTCAGGCAGTGGGAGAGAATCCGCGCATAGGCATCCTCAAGGCTTGCTTCCCTGGACAGGGTCAATGGGCCTGCCTTGAATGCTTCCGGCTGGCGCTGGTCCAGCAAATCAAATCCGCGCTGGGCTTTGCTCCGCGTCCCGACGAGCAGCGGCGCTTGCGCCAGCAGGGCCAGCGCAAGCTCATAAAGACCGGCGGCGTGGCCCGCTTTCAATTCGAGTTCGATTTCACAGATCGGCAGCGAAGCCTTGCCCACCGTCATCTCGCCCTCGTCAAAGGCGATTTCAATTTCAGTGCCCTTGCCGTCTTTCCAATGGGCAAGATGGCGGTTGATCCGCGTGCTGATGGTTGGCTCCAGCATCTGATCGGCAATGAGAGCGGATAATTTCTTTTGCCACTCATCCGGGAGACGGGTCAGATCGGGCGTTGTTCGCGTCTTGGCGAGGAGCGTTTCAATTTCGACACAGTCGCGCGCAACAGCCGGGGTATCGCTGTCATCGGCCTTGAGTGTTTGCACCATGCCATCATTGCCCTGACGCAAGCGCAAAATGATGCCGGACTTTGAAAGATCGCGGCCCGGCGTGTCGAAATAGGTGGATAAAAGATTACTGGCGCTGGGTGGCGATAGCTGGGTCAGGAGCGCGGAGGAAGCCATCAGCTTGTGCAACACGGCTGGCGTACAAAGCAGCTTGAGTTCGACTTCGCGCGGGTTCATGACGGTGAAAATGCCCCAGTCTCGCTCAGTTGCGTGTGCAGCCTATCGTCGCAAGAAAACAGATTTGTGTCAGCCTCGCGGTTTGCGCCTGTCATCTCCGGATACCCAATCTGTCGTCTCACGACCATACCCGCAATCATAATATATTTTTGCGGTGCAACAGTCTCGCCGCTACAGGCGCATCGGCAGGCCCGCCTTGGCCATATGGGCCTTGGCTTCGCCAATCGTGTAATCGCCGAAATGGAAAATCGAGGCCGCGAGCACTGCGCTTGCATGACCATCGCGCACACCTTCGACAAGATGGTCGAGCGTGCCGACACCGCCAGACGCGATGACAGGCACGGTGACGGCGTCGGAAACGGCGCGGGTCAAGGCCAGATCAAAGCCGGATTTGGCACCATCGCGATCCATCGATGTGAGGAGGATTTCGCCTGCGCCGAGCGCGACGACGCGCCGGGCAAATTCGACGGCGTCCATGCCTGTCGGGATGCGTCCGCCATGGGTGAAGATTTCCCATCTGCCCGGTGCGACGGCCTTGGCATCTATCGCGATGACGATGCATTGGCTGCCGAATTTTTCCGCCGCCAGGCTGACAAAGTCCGGATTGTTCACGGCGGCGGTATTGATCGACACCTTGTCGGCACCGGCCAGAAGCAGGGCACGGACATCCTCGACCGTGCGCACACCGCCCCCGACAGTGAGCGGCATGAAGCATTGTTCGGCGGTCTGGCGGACCACATCGAATATGATGGCGCGTTCTTCATGGCTTGCCGTGATGTCGAGAAAGCAGAGCTCATCCGCGCCCGCCGCATCATAGGCGCGCGCCGCCTCCACCGGGTCGCCCGCATCGCGCAGATCGACAAAATTCACGCCCTTGACGACGCGGCCATCCTTGACATCCAGACAGGGTATGACACGGGCCTTGAGCATCAGGCGGCTTCCTTCAAGAGCTTGATGGCTTCTTTCGGATCGAGGCGACCATCATAAAGGGCGCGACCGGAAATGGCGCCTTCGAGGCCGGGACATTTGGCGGCGATCATCGCCTTGATGTCGTCGATGGAAGACAGCCCGCCTGAGGCAATCACGGGAATGGAAATCGCATTGGCGAGCGCGATGGTCGCCGGCATGTTCAAGCCTTCGAGAACGCCGTCGCGATCAATGTCGGTATAGATGACGGCGGCAACGCCGGCATCTTCGAAACGCCGCGCCATATCGAACACGGTGAGATCAGACACATCGGCCCAGCCTTGCGTGGCCACAAGGCCGCCTTTGGCATCCAGCCCGACCGCGATGCGGCCGGGAAAAAGTTTGCAGGCCTCCAGAACAAGCGCCGGATTTTTAACCGCAGCCGTGCCGATGATGACGCGGGCAATGCCCTTGCCCAGCCAGGTTTCGATGGTCGCGAGATCGCGAATGCCGCCGCCCAGCTGGGCCGGGATCGTAATCGTTTTCAAAATCGCATCGACAGCCGCGGCATTGACCGGGCGGCCCTCAAAGGCGCCATTCAGATCCACCAGATGCAGATATTCAAAGCCCGCCGCTTCAAAGGCATGCGCCTGTGCGGCGGGATCGTCATTGAAGACGGTCGCTTCTTCCATGAGGCCGCGGATCAGGCGGACGCATTGGCCGTCCTTGAGGTCGATTGCCGGAAACAGGATCATCAGGTCAGGGCCGCCATTTGAGAAAATTGCCGATCAAGGCCAGACCCAGTGTCTGGCTTTTTTCAGGATGGAATTGTGTGCCAACCATATTGTCCTTGCCGATGATCGCCGTCAGCGGGCCGCCATAGTCGGTATAGGCGATCGCATCGCGCGCCTGGCTTGTGGCGAGGTAATAGGAGTGGACAAAATAGGCATGCAGGCCCAGGTCGCCGGTTGCAATGCCATCAAGCACGGCATGGGGGCGCGTCACATCGAGTGTGTTCCATCCCATATGCGGGATTTTGAGCCTGGGGTCGGGCGGCGTCATCAGGACAACATCGCCCGCTATCCAGCCCAATCCCTTGTGGATGCCATGTTCGAGACCGCGCTCACTCATCAACTGCATGCCGACGCAAATACCCAGAAAAGGTTTTGCCTTGCCGCAGACTTCCTCGTTGAGCGTTTCGACCATGCCTGGCAGGGCGGCAAGGCCTGCCGCGCAATCGCCATAGGCGCCGACGCCGGGCAGCACGATGCGATCGGCAGTGCGCAGCTCTTCTGCGTCTGATGTGACACACACACTGGCCGCAAGCCCGGCCTCACGGGCGGCGCGCTCAAAGGCCTTGGCGGCAGATCGCAGATTGCCGGAGCCATAATCGATAATGGCGACTTTCATCAGGTATCAGCCTTCGGGAAAAGACCGAGCACATCTTCATGTGTGTCGCGCTTGGGCCAAACCGGGCCCGATGCCGGTTTTGCCATGGGACGGGCGCGACCGGTCGCGATCAATGCCTGTCCGGGGGGCGACCGGAAAAAGGCCAATTCCGCTTCCTGCAGGTTGCGGGCTGATTGCAGGGCGACAAACCGGTAACCCTGGCGTTCCAGCGTCCAGCGCCAGAAATCATTGGCTTGCAGGGCAAAGAAAAATTGCACGGCAACCGACATGACAGAGACCGCCGTCGGATCGATATGCAGGGCTTCAAAAAGCGCGGCAAGGGCGGCCAAAACGACAAAGAGGCCCATCGTCACAAGCCAGAGCTTGTGGATCAGCGCCCAAATCCAGCTAAAAAAGAAGGCTGGCCAGGAGAACCCTTCCCGCACAAAAACGACACCGCCTGCATCAAGGGGGGCACCGGGCAATTCATAGACCGTATATATGCGCATGGGGGTTACCCTTCCGCGATGGCGGATGCCGTTTTTCCGCCCCTGTCTAGGGCAGAACGGACATAAATACCAGAACCGGCTTGGCGTGGCTCAACTGCCCAAAACGCCCTTGGTCGAGGGAATGGAATGGGCGGCACGCGGGTCAATCTCGATTGCTTCCCGCAAGGCCCGCGCCAGACCCTTGAAGCAGGATTCGACGATGTGGTGGTTGTTCTCACCATACATGTTTTCAACATGCAAGGTGATGCCGGCATTCTGGGCGAAGGCCTGAAACCACTCCCTGAAGAGCTCCGTATCCATGTCACCCAGCTTCGGCCTGGTGAAATTGACCTTCCAGATCAGATAAGGACGCTGCGAGACGTCGATCGAGACGCGGGTGCAGGTCTCATCCATTGGAATAATGGCCGAGGCATAGCGGCGGATGCCCTTGAAATCACCCAGCGCCTTGCGCACGGCTTCGCCAATGACGATGCCGGTGTCCTCGGTCGTGTGGTGAAAATCGATGTGCAGATCGCCCTTGGCGCGCAGTCTCAGGTCCATCAGGGAGTGGCGGGAGAGCTGCTCCAGCATGTGGTCGAGAAAGCCGATGCCGGTTTCGACATCATAATGGCCCTGACCGTCGAGATTGAGCGACACGGCGATCTGCGTCTCCTTGGTGGCGCGTTCGATCGAAGCGGTGCGGGCAGGGCGGGCGTCGGTCATCGTCGGGTCCAGCGTTATGGCTGTGGGGTCATTCCGGGGCTGCTTTTAGCAGGCGGCAGGCATGGCGAACAGTCTCGAAGACATTGCGCGGCCTGAAGCGCGGATTCAATCTAAAAGACAAAGGCTTGCAAGACGTTAACCAGAATCCCGGAGGGTTCTTCATGTTTCGGATTAAGTGCTTTTGACGATTTATGCACATCTGTAGGTAACTCATTGATATTGCAGTGCGGCGAAATTGTTAGCTCGTTTTTGACAAGCCACTTGCCGCTACATGTTGTGCCACGATTGCAATCGCCCTTTTGGTGCGTCATCAAGCCCCCGGTCCCCGACAAAGCTCAAGGCTTGACCCGGACCGCGCCAGACGCCACATGAGAAGAAAGGTTTCCAGCTGTGCTGGTCCCTCCCGCCCTGCCTTTATCGCCC
>Ga0209066_10000696_pt1 | contig 47892 bp, 48 predicted proteins | sample All_14_2_FD_187198 | JGI IMG/M metagenome (GOLD analysis project Ga0209066, IMG submission 187198) | Freshwater microbial communities in response to fracking from Pennsylvania, USA - Allegheny Zone_MetaG_DW_15 (SPAdes) (version 2) ... | reverse complement strand
CTGTCGCCGATCTGGGCGACGGCACCGACAGCCTGAGCGACATCGACTTCACACTGGCTTCCGGTACGGTCGACGCCTCCGGCGCTCTCGCGGTCATCGACGGTGCACTTGAGACGGTCAACCAGAACCGCGCCAGCCTCGGCGCCATCCAGAGCCGCCTCGAAGTCACGGTCTCAAACCTCAGCACCACGGTCACCAACATGACCGAAGCGCGCTCGCGGATCGAGGACGCCGACTTCTCGGCTGAAACCACCGCCCTCGCCAAGCAGCAGATCCTCTCGCAGGCTTCCACTGCAATGCTCGCCCAGGCAAACCAGACACAGCAAAACGTCCTCAGCCTCATCCGCTAAGGAACCCGGACATGAACGGCAGGCGGTCTTGGTCCACTGTCGACCGTTCATGAGACCCCCGGCACAACTCAGTCCCCACCGTGCCGGGGGTCCTCCTTTCGATACGGACCTAACCCGAAGCCTCCGTCCCCCCGGGCGGAGGCTTCATCTTTTGCGATAAGCAGACTTGCAAAGCCTACGTCCCAACCCATGATGGTTGGATGGACGAGATAACCCGGCGCGAGATGGTCGCGCTCACCGGTGCGGCAATGCTTTTGCCGGGCCAAGCAATAGCCCAGTCGATGGAAGGGAAGTTTTCCTGGAAAGCACTGACCGCGCGCGCCCAAGCACTCTCGCGTGCACCTTATAGGGCCGTCGCGCATTTTCCCGGTGCTGACAAAGTCGACTATGATGCGCTTCACAAGGCGCAGTTCAAGGCCGACCGCACGCTTTGGAATGACATCGCTGGCGACGTCGGCATTCGCCTGTGGCCAGTTCATGGCGCAGCGCAGGAGCCGGTCGACATCCATATCGTCGAAAACGGCCAGTCTCGGCGCATAGACTATGATCCGGCCATGTTCGACATGACGCCTGACAATCCGGTTGCGCAACTCGGCGCAAACGCAGGTTTTTCGGGCTTTCGCGTTATGAATGCCGTACGCGACGCTGACTGGCTTGTATTCATGGGGGCGAGCTATTTCCGAGCCGCGGGTGCAGAGAAACAATATGGCCTGTCCGCTCGCGCCATCACCATCGACACCGGAGTTGGCGACGAGCAATTTCCACGCTTCACGGCATTCTGGCTCGAGCGCACCGGCGCACACGCGTTGACAGTATATGCCCTGCTGGACGGACAATCGATAGCTGGCGCCTACCGGTTCGACTGCAGCCTTGACGGACGCGGTGTCCACCAGGATGTGCAAGCAGCTCTTTTTCCCCGGACGGCAATCCGCGAATTGGGCCTGATGCCGATGACCAGCATGTTCTGGTATGATCAGGCGCACCATCAGCTCGCAACTGATTGGCGACCGGAAATCCATGATTCAGACGGACTGTTAATACGTCGGGAGGACGGAAGCGCAAAGTTGCGTCCGCTCGTCAACCCCAAAGCGGCAACGGTCAGCCCCTTTGCTGAGCGGAACCCCAACGGTTTTGGCCTCATCCAGCGAGATCGGGACTTTGACCATTATCAGGATGATGGTGTCTTCTATCATCGTCGGCCCTGCCTATGGGCAACGCCCAGCAAACCGCTGGGCGATGGCGCCGTTCGTCTCTATGAATTCCCGACGGACAGTGAATATACCGACAATGTAGCCTGCTATTGGACGCCGGCAAAAGTGCCGCCGGTTGGGCACCGGTTGGATGTCGCCTATCGTTTAGACTGGGAATCAGCACCACCTCCCCCTCCCACAACATTGGGCTTCGTCGAGAATCTGTGGCGCGGACGCGGCGAAGGTGGTCCCAATTCCGTCAAGCTCGTCGTAGATTTTGCCGGATTGACCGACACCGCCGGTCTGTCTGCGACCGCGACGGTCACCGACGGGACTCTTGTTAAATCTGCGGCATATCCGGTTTTGGGCCGTTCGGGCGTATGGCGGACCGTGGTTGATGTCATTCCTGCCGATGGCCGGCCTGCCGGCGTTCAGCTTGCGCTCATGCGCGGAGAGGCAATGGTTACTGAATTGCTTAACTATCCGCTTGCGCTCTGACGGGAACTGTTACGGGCTTGCAGCGGTTTTCGAGAATCCTTGAGGCGGATGGGCCCGCCCTGTCGGAAGGCGACCGAAGAGCATGTTCCAGAGTGAAATTGGCGCAGCGTCTGCCAGCGCAAACCGGTGCCAGCGCGCAATCCATCCGGAGGAATTTCTACCGCCGGAGCACATTCTCGCCATGCCGGAACAGGATTTCTCCCAGAATCCTGAACGCGCTTTCCCAAAGAGCCGATTTTCCAGTGCGGATTTCGATGCCATCGCGCAACGTGTTCTGGTGCTGGCACTTACGTTGCTGCCGGCGCTTCTTGCCGCGCTGGAACTGAAGCGGAGCATCGGTCAGGACGGTTTCTCGGGATGGGAAATCGCCTATTTGTCGCTGTTTGTGCCACTTTTCGCATGGATTTCCTTTGGTTTCGCGACCAGCGTAATTGGTTTCATCATCACTGCATTCGACCGTGCACGCACAACGTATCGGCCTCGCCGTGTTACGCCACTGGAAGGTCGTACCGCGATCCTCGTACCAGTGTGCAATGAAGATTTTATCGCGGTTCTAGGACGGATTTCGATCATGGAGCGATCGCTTGCGCAAGTTATGGGCGGCGACCGCTTTGGCTTCTTCATCCTCAGCGATTCAAACCCGGAGAACGGGAAAGAAGAGCAGCGCGCATATCGACAGATGCGGGCGTCCTTCTCGTTGCCGGTCTATTATCGCCGGCGCCAGATCAATCATCACCGCAAGCCTGGCAATATTACCGAATGGGTGACGCGATTCGGTGGTGGCTACGACTATATGATCGTACTCGACGCAGACAGCGTGATGGGCGGACAGACAATGGCACGCCTTGCAGCGGACATGGAAAATCACCCACGCCTGGGCCTGATCCAGACCGTTCCGACCGTTGTCGGCGCATCCACTCTGTTCGCCCGCTGGCAACAGTTTGCCAATCGACTTTACGGTCCTATGGCTTCGCGCGGCATGATCTGGTGGTCGCGGTCCGAAGGCACCTTTTGGGGCCACAACGCCATCATCCGTGTAAAGGCTTTCGCTGAGGGCTGCGGCCTGCCGACCTTGAAGGGACCCGCGCCTTTCGGTGGCCATATTATGAGCCATGACATGGTGGAGGCGGCGCTGCTTCGCCGTCGTGGCTGGGAAGTACATATGGTGCTCGCCGAAGACAGCTATGAGGAATTCCCCCCTGCCCTGCCCGACCTAGCGACGCGCGACCGGCGCTGGTGCCAGGGTAATGTCCAGCACGTGCCTTTGCTCTTGCGTGTCACCGGTTTGCACATAGTCAATCGGTTCCAGTTACTGGTGGGTGCCTCCGCCTATCTTACTTCGCCGATGTGGCTAGCACTGATTCTGATCACAATCTCGGGTGAAGCGAATGGGGTATGGCATGTCAGCGAAATCTTGCCGTCCAACCGACTGCTCTGGCTGACTCTTGTTTTGTTATTCGCACCCAAGTTCATGGCGCTAGCGTTGTCCGCGACCAATGCGACACTGCGCAATGGATTTGGCGGCATTCCCGCAATGACAAAGGGCGTCATCGTCGAATGTCTGCTTTCGATCATGATGGCGCCCGTCGCCATGCTGACGCAAACCATCAACCTTGTCGGTATCCTGATCGGCGTAAAAAGTCAGTGGAACGGTCAGACACGCGATCGTGACGGCATGTCCATGTGGAACGCGATCTGGACCTTCAAATATCATCTACTGCTGGGTGCGGGCCTACTGGCTGCAGCAATTTATTCGCAATCTGCGCTGTTATGGCTGATGCCTGTGGTTGCCGGCCTGCTTTTCGCGCCTGCCTTGGCTGCTTTGACAGCACGCAAGGATCTGGGCCGAATGGCTGCCGCACATGGTCTGTTTATTGTGCCCCCCCCTTGGTGGCAGGCCCCCGGTTATCGCGCCGACGTGGGTGGCGTGCGCGTTTCCAAGCGGAAGGTCGGTCCGGCCAAACCCGCAGTGCAATTCGCCGCCAACGACAGCTGAAACGGAACACTTTCCGGCTTACCGCGCTCAGTTCCAATCAGCTAGACGCACGCGCAACTTATCCAGCGCTACCTTCTTGATCTGGCAGACACGCGCAGCGCCTATGTCCAGCGTCTGGCCGATTTCCTCGAGGTTCAGTTCCTCGACGAAGTATAGCTGCAACACCATGGCCTCGCGCTGGGGCAGTTCGCCGATGCAGGCAGCCAACGCTTTCTTGAGCGACTCACGCTCCATCACTTCGTCGGCGCGATCCTCGATATCGGCGAACCACATCGACTGGTCGGAATACACCTCGTCGATGCTGGTGTGCTGTGGCATCTCGACCGAATCCGCCAGTTCGCGATAATCGGCCGGATCTAGATCCAGTTCCTTCGCCATTTCCGCTTCGCTGGGCATACGGCCCAACTGCTGCTCCAACGATGCCCGCACCGCCATCAACCGCTTGCGTTTGGCGATGGCGGACCGGCAGAGCGTCGCGTGGCGGCGCAGATGGTCAATCATGGCGCCACGGATGCGCACCTGCGCATAGGCACCAAAGCCAAGGCCACGATCCTCGAAACCATTCGCAGCCTCGACCAGCGCGACCATACCGATCTGTAGCAAATCCTCGATCTCGATCGCACTCGAAACCCGGCCGTGCACATGCCAGGCCGTCTTGCGCACCAGCGGCATATATTTGCGCGCCAGTTGCTCGGGGCTATCGATGCCCCCGCGCCCATAGGTGTGAGTGCCAGTCGCGCTGATCTTGTTCATATACATGCGACGAAACTCTTTAGTTCACGCGCTCGCGTTCTGCCGGCACCGGATCGTGCCGCGGCGCGAAGCGCTTCTCAGCGCCCCCCACCACCGCAACGACTTCAACGGACTTACCATCAGGAATCTCAAGAAAAGATAAAACCGGCGTTTCAGGCAGATGCGGTTTGAACAGGCGCATCAGCGCGCGACGCGCGACAGGCGACGTGACTATGGCGAATGCGCGTGCCTGACCGAGCAACGGCCGAGCCGCCTCGATAACCGATTCGGTGATACGACCAGCAAGCGCGGGCTCGATCGGATGCTTTGCGTCGCCAGCAACGCGCATGGCTTGCGCCAGTACACCTTCCAGTTCGCCATCGAGCGTGATGACAGGCAGTGGCATCTTCACCGGCACAAGCCCCTGAATGATGAGAGAGCCGATCCGCTGGCGTACCGCCTCCACCAGCTGATCCGGATGCATGTCCGGCCGCGCGCAGTCCACCATCGCCTCGCAAATACGGCGAAAGTCCTTGAGCGCTATACCTTCCATCAACAGCGCGCGGCACAGGCCGGCGATTTGCGACAGCGACAGCATAGCCGGCGTCAGGCCGTCAACCAGTTGCGGCGCGCTTTCCTTCAGCGCATCGAGCAGCTTGCGCGCTTCATCCATGCCGAACATCTCGCTCGCGTTCATCGCAATCAGGTGGTTTAGGTGCGTCGCCACCACCGTTGCCGGATCGACAACGGTATAGCCTGCAACGACAGCTTCGCTGCGACGATCGGGTGTGATCCATACAGCGTCGAGGCCGAAGGTCGGATCCTTGGCAGGGCGGCCAGAGACCGTCCCTTCCAGCGCGCCACTGTCGAGCGCCAACAAATCCTCCGGCCAGATATCGTCTTCCCCAACAATGACGCCGGCGATGGTGATGCGATAGCTGTTGGGCTCCAGCGCCAGATTATCCTTCACCCGCACCATCGGAACCACGAAGCCCAGTTCGCGGCTCAGCTGGCGGCGAATGCCTGTAATGCGGGCCATAAGGGGAGCCCCCTTGCGCTCGTCGACCATGCCGATCAGGCCATAACCGATCTCCAGCCCCAGCACCGCGCCATCAGATACGTCATTCCATTCAATGTGTGCGGGATTGGCTGGCGGCGCTTCTTCAACCTGCACCGGCTTGGGTTGTTTGGCCGCCTTGTTCAGGCGCCAGGCAATAAATCCGGCAAGGCCGGCCGCCGGTAGCACGATCAGGTGGGGCATGCCTGGCAGAATCCCCAAGAAACCAAGGATCGCAGCGACGGGCACCCACGCCTTCCCCGATCCGAACTGGTGAGCGATCTGGCCCGACAGGTCATGGTCGGACGATACGCGCGTCACGATCGAAGCAGCCGCGATCGACAGCAGCAAAGCGGGCACCTGCGCAACTAGCGCGTCACCGATCGCCAGCAGAACATATGTCTGGGCCGCCTGCCCGATGGACAGGCCGTGGCTAACAGTACCCAGCACGATGCCGCCGATGATATTGATCGCGAGGATCAGGATGCCGGCAACAGCGTCACCCTTCACGAACTTCGAGGCACCGTCCATGGAGCCGTAGAAATCGGCCTCAGTCGCGACTTCCTGCCGACGGATTTTCGCTTGCTCGGGCGTCAGCAGTCCCGCATTCATGTCGGCGTCGATCGCCATCTGCTTGCCCGGCAATGCGTCCAGGGTGAAGCGAGCAGACACCTCCGAAACGCGCCCCGCACCCTTTGTGATCACGACCAGGTTAATGATCATCAAGATGGCGAACACGAAGACGCCGACGACATAGTCACCGCCAATCAGGAAGCTGCCGAACGCTTCAATCACATGACCGGCCGCATCCGACCCTTCATGGCCGCTCACCAGCACCACGCGGGTCGACGCTACGTTCAAAGCCAGCCGCAACAGAGTTGCGAATAGCAGTACCGTGGGAAAGCTGGAAAAATCGAGCGGCTTGGCGGCGTTCAGTGCCACCATCAGCACGGCCAGCGATATAAGGATATTTGTGATGAAGCCAACGTCCAGCATGATGGCCGGAACTGGCACCACCATGAACATCACCAGCATTAGCGTCGCTAGCGGCAGGATCGCTCCCTTCGCGGCGTTCATCCATACTTTTCCGTTGACTTGCGACCGGGTCATTATCGTCATTACCTTCCGAAGGTGGCGAGCATGAGGTAGGCGAGCCGGGCCGTTTCAGGCTGCGGCTTGTAGGCTTCGATGTCACTCTGCGCGGCGAGACGCTGGGTTTCGACGCGAACATAGTCGGCGGGCTGCACGGTTTTGGCACCCTCCGGTAGCGACCAGTTGGCCGGCATTGGCACCGTGCCGCCATTTAGCGTGCTTGATGCGCCGTTGTTGAGCTTGTCGGCAAAGCTCTGGCGGATCTCTGCAAAGCTGCGGGCCTCGCCTTGCCGATCATAAAAGATAGAACGGTTCGCGCGTGCAGCGGCAGGAAACATGGATGCCGCAGCAGCGCCCGGCGCGCTGTCATGCGCTTTCAGGAACTTCGACGCGCCACCCACGCCCAGAAAGTGCGCAAGATAAAGGTCGGCTGGCTGCGCCTCACGTCCCAGCCGCTGCTCCAGATAGGCCTTGTTGTCGGCAGCATGTTCGGCTGCCATCACTGACGCCGTTTCGGGGTGTTTGCGCAAATCCATGATCTGCTGACGCAGGTTCGGATCCGAAACATAATAGCGACCGTTACTGCCTTGGCTGATTGCATCCGCCGCCCAGCCGAGGCCATATTCGGAACCATGCTCATTGACGACAGCAAGCCAGCTCTGGTCAATGAACTGATAAAGACCGGTTGCGGATGATGTCGACGCTTTAGCCGTTGGGTTCAGACTGCTTTCTATCTTTGCCTGACCCAGCAGATAGCCGAAGTCTACGCCCGTGCGACGGCTGGCCATAGCGATGGCGCTGGTGACGCGATCCTGCTGCGAAGCCGTGCCGACAATCTTCAGGTCCGAAAAGGCGGACATTCATGCATTCCCCGGTTTGGTACCATTGGGAATTAAGCAATAACCGTGCCAACAATTGACTGTGCGGTAAGCAATAAAAAAGCCGGACATCAGCCCGGCTTAAATGCTCCATACGAAGCTGTTTCTCAGCGACCGTATGTCAGGGGTGCGTTGCTTGCTCCTCTCACCGCCAACATGGCAATGCGTTGACGCGCCTGATCGGACAGGACGCTAACACGCACCCGCGCAGCACTTAGGAGCGGCACCAGCCGCGCCAGACACTGGCGTACTGCCGCTTCGTCACGCCAAGCGCCTACCGACCGAACCTTAAGCACGGCTTCGTTCACACGCACTGTTGCTGCATCGATGGCGCTCGGATCATCCCCTTCAAGCGACAGATGAAGAGTCTCAACCGCATCATGAAGCTGCTCAAGAACGGCGACGCTCATCTTCAGTCTGCCACAGGCAGGTCGAGCGCCAGCATCTTGGCCGCAATAGCATCCGGATCGACCGGATAATTACCCGACGCAATAGCTGCCTTGATGGCACCAACCCGCTCAAGATCAACTGGCGCGCCCTCGGCGGCCATGCGCGCAACCGAACTGGACGCCGGTTCCGCAGAGGTCGTCGAAACGGAATCGGTCACACCGCCGGTCGCGCGAGCCTTGCCCGCATCGCGCAGCTTCGCGGCCTCAAGGCCCGCAAGGCTTTGCTGTCCGATGGAGTTGATCATTACGACTAATCCTTCTTACGTCCCACGCAGCCTAATACGACAGGCGTCAATAATTGTTAAATCCCGGGACGCGCACAACGCCCATTTCGACGACTTGCGCTATCACAGGCGCGGATTTGCGGTCTTCGCGCACACGGATCATATCCCCGATACCACCGTCTTCTTCCGCAACCATCATGCGCGTAACGCTGAAATACTGGTTGCCAGCCAGTAGCTGCACGGGATCGCCGCGCTTGACGGCAGCTGGTTTTGGCACTGCCTGAACCACACGCCCCATTCCACTCGGCATCACAGAGGTCGGTGCGGCCGCCGTCGCGCCACCTGGCACCAAAGCCACGCGAATCCGCCATCCCAGCGCCTCGCACTTCACGATTGCGGCGCCAAAAACCGGACCATCAACGGTCGGCATCTGCGGACAGGCGGCCAGGCGAAGGCGGCGGTCCACAGGCGACGCCGGCCCGCCCGGCTGCCCCAGATTGGCCCCTACGGTCATCGCCACAAGACTATCAATCCGGTCGAGATTCTCGAATTTCTGCTGCGAAAACGCGGGTGTGACGGCCATCGCCGTTAGCATCGTACAGCCTAGGGCAAGCAATGTGCGCACAGTCTTCACTCCGGTTAAAAGCAACATATTACCGGAATTTAAGCAAATATCATGCCAACATTACCCGCAAACCTCACTTTACTGCGGACGCATGCCCACGCGCAACCATGCGAATGCGCTGTCCCGTGCCGTCGCCTGCGGCTTGGTCGGGGCCGCGAAGCACAATCCGGCGCTCATCCACACCCGCCGACACGAGCGCGCGCGCAACAGCGCCCAGACGAGCCGCGGCCAGATCCCATTCATCAAAGCGGCCAGCAGTTGCATCCTGTCCAATGGACGCGATCTCGATAGTGTCGACACTATCCATAAAAGGGCGCGAAGCCGCCAAAACCCTGGCTTTCCCAGCCTCTGACAGCAGCGCTTCCCCAGGCTGAAACAGCTCCGCCGCGCGCATTTCCGGTGCGGCCGGAACAGGCTTGGCCCCGAACTGGCTGCCGATGCCCTTCAGCATGTCTTCGCGGCGGCCACCGCTTGCCTGCAGCAACACAAAGAATCCGAGCAACAGCAATGCCAGATCAGCAAAACTTATGGCCAGTCGGGCACGCCGCCCGCTGGGGCCCGACCCAGCGATCATGCGACTTCCCGGATCGATGCCCTGCGCACCGGCGCATTTTCGCGCCGCGCGATGGCGACCATGCCGTCCGCCAACTCTCTCTGCCAGCATATTTCCCGGTCGGATAGGTCGGAAAGGCGGGCTGCCACCGGCGCAGCGAGCAGGTTCGAAAGGACCACCCCATACAATGTCGTCAGCAACGCCAATGCCATGGAGGGGCCAATGGCCGAGGGGTCATTCATGTGCGCAAACATGCCGACTAGTCCGATGATTGTGCCTGCCATGCCAATCGCCGGCGCGGCGTCAGCCACCGCGATCCAGACGTTCCGCGCTGCTGCATGCCGTTGGCTCCGATCGGCAATCTCGCGATCCGCCCAGTTCTGAAATTCCTCCACGCGCTCGCAGGAAGCCAACTTGCGCACAGCCGTAGTCAGGAAGCGGTTTGATGTCTTCACCCTGTCCGTGCAGGCCAAGCCCCGCAATTGAGCCAAATGGTCCACCTGTCGCACGACAGCGCGCGCTGCATCACGATCAACCGAAGGATTTCCACGAAACAGCGGTTTCAAGGCCGCAAGGGCAGAGGAAAAAGCACGCGCGCCACTTTGCATCAGGGCAATGCCGAACGCGCCTGCGACCACCAACGCAATCGTTGTCGGATCGATCAGTCGCGCCAACATCCCCAGCATTGCAGTCCCTTCCGTGCGCTTCGACCGGCAACGCGGCAAAATTCTGCCGCTGACCGGCAAAGCATTGCCGCCCACGTTCAGGATCGCCCCAGAACCCGCACAAATCCGCCACTTCTGTTCCAAAAGCCCAGGCCATGCCAAAATTGGCACGGCCTTTGCTTAACATCAGGCGGAATAGCCCGTCGAACGACCCGCACAGGGGAATAACGGCAGGTGATCTTAGAACTTTAGAGCTCTTGGGACGAAAAAATGTCGCTGGATGAAGGTCTGTTTGGAGTGCACGGAAAGGCGCTGGCGCTGCGATCGCAGCGGTTGAGCCTGCTTGCGTCCAACATCGCCAATGCCTCCACGCCCGGATACAAGGCACGCGATATCGATTTCGAGGCGGCGCTCAAGGAAGCAACGACGCTGCAACAGAACGGCAGCGGCACCACCGATCTCGGAAAGGCGGCCGATGATGCAATGGGGTACCGCGTGCCGCTCCAGCCCAGCTACGACGGCAACACTGTTGAGCTCTCCACCGAGCAAACCCTCTTCGCCGAGAACGCCGTCAAATATCGCACGACTCTCTCTTTCCTTGAGGGCCGCATCAACACGCTCACACGCGCGCTGAAGGGAGAATGAGCATGGCCAACACGCCCATGAACGTCTTCGACATAGCTGGCCGCGCCATGTCGGCGCAGCTCGTCCGCCTGAATGCCACGGCGTCCAACATGGCGAACGCCGGCAATGTCACGGGCACCGAAGGCGAAGCCTATCGCACCATTAAACCCGTGTTCCGCACTGTCACTGAAAAACCGGGCGTTTCTACGGTCAAGGTCGAGAACATCGTTCAGACCGACGCCAAGCCCACCAAACGCCACGATCCCAATCATCCACTGGCGGACGCCAACGGCGATGTATGGGAATCAGCTGTCGATAGCAGCGCCGAGCTCGTCGACATGATCGAGACCGCCCGCGAGTACCAGAACAATGTCCAGGTTCTGCAGACCGCAAAGTCGCTCATTCTGGACACGATAAGGATCGGTAAATGACGACCTCCGCAATCACGGATTCTGCTGGGCTTTCCACATATAATCCCAGCTTGGTCAGTGCGAAGGGTGACGCCACTATGGACCAGGCGGATTTCCTGACGCTGCTGACGACGCAACTCCAGACGCAGGATCCTTTCGAACCCGTAGATAGCTCCCAGATGGTCACACAGATGGCGACGATCACACAGACCAGCGCCATGTCAGAGATGAACGAGTCCATGTCGACCATCAAGGAACTGCTGTCCGGTTCCCGCGTGGGCGAACTTGCCAGTTGGATTGGACGCGCCGCCCTTGTCGAAAGCAACATCGCGGCGCCCAACAGCGCGGGCGAATATGCCGGCCAGATCACACTCGGTGCCGACGCGAGCAACGTTAACGTCGATCTTGTCGATGGCGACGGTAACGTCGTCAAGACTATTGAACTTGGCGCACAATCCGCCGGCTCAGTGAACTTTTATTGGGACGGAACGGATGCAGATGGCAACAATATCGGCACGCAGGCCCTCCAAGTGAAGGTGCGGGGCGTAACGCCCACGCAGACCGCCACGTGGACAACTGTTGTCGCCGTGCAATCCCCTTCGGATGCAAGCGATGCCACGCTTATCACTGCACTCGGTAACTTGAAGCCGTCCGAAGCCCTCCAACTCAGCTGACCCATTTACCCAAGGAGCCCAACCCATGTCCTTTTACGTCTCACTCTCGGGCCTGAAAGCCGCTGCCGCGGACCTTTCGACCATTTCAAACAACGTCGCCAACGTGAACTCCACTGCGTTCAAGAAGAGCCGCGCGGTATTTAATGACCTGTTTGCCGCTGCGCCCATGCAGACCACCTCCACCGTCGCTGGTCAGGGCGTACGCCTCGCAGGCGTGACCCAGCAATTCACGCAAGGCACTATCGAGTCGACAGACAAGGTTCTTGATCTGGCGATTACCGGCGAAGGTTTCTTCACGGTGCGTTCGCAGAATGCCGACGGCACGACCGGCGATATCACCTACACGCGCAACGGGGCCTTTGCCGTAGATCAGGATCGCTACGTCGTTGACCAGACAGGTTCGCGCCTTCAGGTTTTCCCGGTTGATCCGAGCACCGGCGTGATCCAGGGGGCTATGGACACCGCGAATCTGGTGCCGCTGCAGATTCCGTTGACCAACCCCAACGATCCCACCGCTCAGCTGACCAGCGTTGGCGTGTCAAAGACGGGGATCATCTCGGCAGTCTATTCGAATGACGAAACCATCAACCTTGGTGTCACGGCCATGGCGACGTTCCCGAATATCGAAGGGCTACGTCAGCAGGGCGACGCCCATTGGCAGGTAACGCGCGAAAGCGGCGACACCACTTTCGGCACCGCGAATTCGGGCCTGTTCGGCACGATCAATTCGGGTGCGCTGGAACGTGCGAACGTTGACATCACGGAAGAACTGGTGGCGCTGATCGCCGCGCAACGGAACTTCCAAGCGAACGCCAAGGCGATTGAAACCGGCAAGGCGATGACTGACTCGGTCATCAACATCCGTTGATGCCGGCGTACAATTGACCGGAGCCTGATCCATGGATCGTCTCGTTCACACTGCCCTTACCGCTATGCGCGGAGCGATGGCCCGGCAGACTGCCGTCGCCAACAATCTCGCCAACGCAAATACGGTTGGTTTCAGGGCAGAGATCGCGAATGCCACCAGCCTGTGGTTGAACGGCGAGACGTTCCAGTCCCGCGCGCAGCAGGCAGAACAGGTGTTGGGCGCAGACATGGGTCAAGGCGCGGTTACACAGACTGGCAATCCGCTCGACGTGGCGATGGACGGCGACGCGCTGCTTGCCGTCCAAGCCCCGGACGGATCGGAAGCATACACGCGCCGTGGCGATCTGAAGCTTACAGACACCGGCCTCGTGACTACAGGTGATGGCTACCCCGTCATCGGTGAAGGCGGTCCGATCACCCTGCCGCCGTACGACAGCCTGTCGATCGCAAAGGATGGCGGCATCTGGATTGTACCGCAGGGGGGCGACGCGTCGCAGCCACAGCGCGTCGACGGGCTGAAGCTTGTCAGTGCCAAGGGCTCGTCGATTGCCAAGGGCACCGACAACCTTTTTCGCGAAACCAACGACGGCGCTTTACCTCAGGATCCTTTTGCGTCGGTGACCGGGGGCGCCGTCGAAGGCTCGAACGTCAACGCAACGCAGGCCCTCGTGCAGATGATCGAGGCCAGCCGCGCTTGGGAAACCCAGGTGAAGATGATCGACACCGCCAAACAGATCGATGACGGCGGCGCAAGCCTCATGCGCCTCGACGCGTGATCCGGAAGGACTGAGATATGACCAACGCAGCACTCCACGTTGCCCGCACTGGCCTCGATGCGCAGAACACTAAGATGCGCGTCATCGCCAATAACCTGGCAAACGTGAACACGACAGGTTTCAAACGCGACCGCGCCGATTTCGAGACGCTGGCATACCAGCAAATCGTCGCCGCCGGCTCCAATTCGGACAGTGAAAACAAATTCGCCACCGGCCTCGCGCTTGGGTCGGGTGTCGCACTCCAGGGCACCAGTCGTATCGACACGCAGGGTACCATGAACCAGTCGGAGAATGCGCTGGACCTCGCCATTCAGGGCGCTGGCTATTTCCAGTTGCAGCGGACAGACGGCACAATCGCCTATACACGCGCCGGCAATTTCAGCCTTACCTCCGAAGGTACCGTCGTCAGTTCGGACGGGTTGCCGTTGCTGCCTCAACTGCAGGTTCCGGATGGTGCGACAGCTATTACCATCGGCAATGACGGTACGGTTTCGGCTACGCTTTCCGGCGCAACGGAGCCGACTGTGATCGGTCAGATCGAAACCGCGCGTTTCGTCAATCCCAATGGCCTGATCGCTATCGGCGACAACCTGCTTCAGGAATCCGCAGCTTCCGGTCCGGCACAAGTTGGCGCAGCCGGTATCGAAGGACGGGGCTACATCCGGCAGGGCATGCTTGAGGGCTCGAACGTCAACGTCGTCGAGGAACTGGTCGACATGATCGAGACGCAACGCGCCTATGAGGTCAATTCGAAGATGATCAAGGCGACGGACGAGATGCTCCAGTACGTCAATCAGCAGATGGGATGATGATGAACCGCAGCTCTTCCTTCGCCGTCGTGGCGACCATTCTTCTGATCACGCCCGCCGGTCAGGCTCTGGCGCGCAAGAAGCCATCCATCGATTACGCGCCAACCTATTCGTCGGCGCCAGTCGTGCCGGTCCAGCCAAACGGTTCGATATTCCAGGTCGCATCGGGCTATGCTCCACTCACCAGTGGCGCACGCGCCGCCATGGTCGGCGATATCCTGACCATCACGCTGGTCGAAAAGACCCAGGCGAGCAAGAGCGCCACGGCTGATACTAGCCGCAACGGCAGCATCAGCCTGACACCGCCGACTACTGGCCCGCTGTCCAAGATAATCGATCCGACGGATATCGGCTCCAGCGGCACCAACAGCTTTGCTGGCAAGGGCGCGAGCGCCCAATCTAACGCGCTGTCGGGCGAAGTCACCGTCACCGTAGCTCAAGTTTATCCCAACGGCACCATGCTAGTGCGCGGGCAAAAGGCTCTGACGCTCAATCGTGGCGACGAATTTATTCAGATCAGTGGCATAGTCCGGCAGGCTGACATCCTGCCAGACAACCGCGTGCTGTCGACGCGCGTGGCCGACGCCAAGATTACCTATACCGGCAAGGGCGAGATAGCCCGAGCGAGCCGCCAAGGCTGGCTGCAGCGCTTCTTCACCATGATCAGCCCCTTCTGACGGAGCGCATTGCAATGATCCACCGTCTTGCCTCAGGCCTCCTCACCGCAATGGCGGCGATGACGCTTGCCCTTCCTGCCCCGGCACACGCTGAACGCATCAAGGACCTTGGTACATTCCAAGGAGTTCGCCCGAACCAGCTTACCGGCTATGGCATTGTCGTTGGCCTTGCCGGCACAGGCGATGACAATCTCGACTATTCGACACAGGGCGTGAAAGGTGCGGTCTCACGCTTCGGCCTGCAATTGCCTCAGGGCATCAATCCGGCACTGAAGAATGCGGCGGCAGTGCTTGTCACTGCCGATCTCCCCGCTTTCGCCAAGCCGGGCCAACGCCTCGACGTCACCGTCTCCGCGCTGGGCAAAGCCAAAAGCCTGCGCGGCGGCACGCTGATCCTTACACCGCTGCGCGGTGCGGACGGTCAGATCTACGCCATGTCGCAGGGCAACCTAGCCGTCGGCGGGTTGGGCGTGTCGGGCGCGGACGGCAGCCAGGTGTCGGTCAACATTCCGACCGCGGGTCGTATTCCCAGTGGCGCGACCGTCGAGCAGGCGGTCGCGACGGGCTTTGATACTGCGCCGACGCTGACCTTCAATCTTCAGGAGGCCGACCTCACAACGGCCCTGCGCGTCGCCGACGCGATTAATCAGACCTTCGGCGATCGCCGCGCCCGCGCCATGGATGCGGTGTCGATCGTGGTCGACGCGCAGCCTGGCGCCGAACAGCGCATCACCATGATGGGCCTGATCGAGAATATCGAAGTGAAGCCCGCCGATGCGCCGGCGAAGGTGATCGTGAATGCACGCACCGGAACCGTGGTCATCAACGGCGCTGTCCGCATCGCTCCGGCTGCCGTGGCGCATGGGAAACTGACTGTGACGGTCAGCGAATCTCCAACAGTCGTGCAGCCTGCTCCCTTCTCTCGCGGTGAGACCGCCATCGAACCATCGAGCTCGATTTCGGTCAGTCAGGAGAAAAAACCGATGATCAATTTTAAAGGTGGGGCGTCGCTGGCCGATATAGTGAAGGCGATCAATGCGATCGGCGCCTCTCCAGCCGACCTCGTCGCGATATTGGAGGCGATGAAGCAGGCAGGAGCCATGAAGGCAGATCTGGTGATATTGTAATGCAAATTACCACTCCCTCGCAGGGCATGTCCCTGACGCCGCAGACGCAGACGAAGGCCGACCTTGAGCAGGCTGCCAAGCAGTTCGAGGCGATCTTCATGCGCCAGATGATATCCGCGATGCGGTCGGCCAGCCTGGATGAAGGGTTGGGCGATTCCAGCGCGACACTGCAGTTCCGCGACATGGCGGACGCCAAGGTCGCTGACTCCATGGCAGAACGGGGCGGCCTTGGCGTCGCTCAGGTGCTGGTACAGCAACTCGGTGCGAAGCTCGCCCCGGCTGTAGCTTCAGCCACAGTCGCGCCAGCAACTGACAAGGCTACGCAATAATGGCAGATCTCTTCGTCATCGGCGCTTCGGGCACGAAGGCGTATCGCGCGTCCATGGCGGCGGTGTCGGAGAACATCGCCAACGCTTCCAATGCGGACTACAGTCGCCGTACTGTCCGCACGACGGAAGTAACGGCCAGCGGATCCATTTCGCTCTATAGCAGCAGCGCCAGTTTTGGCGGCGTCACCGTTTCGGGCGTGGAACGCGCGCACGATCCCTATCTGACAGCGACTGCGCGACTGACTGGCCAGCAGCTCGCCAGCGTCAATCAGCGTCAGCGCTGGGGAACTGACATCGAAACAGCCCTGCGCGACGATGAACTGGGCATCGGCAACCTGCTTGCCGATATGCACAGCGCGATCACGCAGCTGTCGGCCAACCCGACCAATCCATCGCTGCGCAGCACGCTGCTGTTCAGCATGGAACAGGTCGCGACTGCCTTCAATCAGAGCGCCCAGTCGCTCGAAACGGTAGCACAGGGTATCACGGACGGCGCGGCGCGTGAGGTGTCGACGCTTAACGATGCGCTGAGCGAGCTTGCCTACATCAACGACAATCTGATGCGGGCCCAGCCCGGCACGGCCAACGAAGCAGAGTTGCTCGACAGCCGTGACGCGGCGCTGACCAAGCTGACCGAGCGGATGAACGCCACCGTCAGCTTCGGATCCAAGGGTACGGTCGAGATCACCTATGACGGCCAGACGCTGGTCAGCGGCGTGACAGCGGGCACCGTCGCCACCACGACCAACACGGACGGCACGCTGGCATTCACGTTCAACGGAACGACGATCGCCAACCCCTCCAGCGGTTCACTCGGAGGCCTTTCCACAAGCGCGACGCTTACACGCGAACGCCGCGCTGCGCTCGACGATCTCGCTTCGCAGTTCGCGACGAGCATGAACGACTGGCATGCCAACGGCCTTACCGACGCCGGAAATGCAGGCGGGGCGCTCTTTTCCGGCACGACCGCCGCCACGCTGGCGATCGCCATCACGTCTTCGAGCGATCTGGCCACAGCCTCCAGCGATGGTCGCGTCAACGGCAATCTGGTCGATGCCGCCACGGTCCTGCGCGGTACTGGGAGCGTCGAACAGAACTGGACTGCACTCGTCAACGCTCACGCAAACCTGCTCGCCACCACGAACAGCGAACAAAGCGCAATGCAGGCGCGCAATACCCAGGCGCAGGCCGCGCGCGATGCGATCAGCGGCGTAGACCTGGACATGGAAGCCGCGGACCTGTTGCGTTTTCAGCAGGCCTATTCGGGCTGCGCCCGCATCATTCAGGTGGCCCGGGAAACCGTCGACGCCATCCTCAATATCTTCTGATCTACTAGGAAGGCCGGATCATGGTTGCGATCACCCAGCAGACGCTCATCGCCGAAATCAAGCGGCAGCAGGCCCTGTCGCGCAGCATCGCAGCCGACCAAGAGGCGCTTTCCAGCGGGAAGAAGCTGTCGACGGCCTCTCAGGATCCGCAGACATGGGTGCAGATTTCGGAAATCGGCCGCGCTCAGGCCCAGCAAACCGCATGGAGCGCCAACGTCGCCTATGGCAAGACGCGCTCGGCCAAGGCCGAATCCAATCTCGACGAGATTTCCAATCTTCTCGCGCGGGCCCGCGAACTGACGATTTCCGCGTCCAACGGGGCCATCGGTACGCAGGACAAAGCCGCCTACGTCACAGAACTTCAGAGCATCAAGACCAATATTTCAGAGCTCCTGAACGAGAAAGATTATCAGGGTCTGCCCGTCTATGACGACGGCACGGCGGTCCAGGTGCCTATTTCGCGCGGCCTGTCGATCGATGTGGTCGGCACGCGCCAGCAGATCTCGGAGGGGATTGATGTCGGCACCGGCACTCCGATGACCCTTGACGACATCTTTGACGCCGCCATTGCTGCGGCGCAGGGCACCTCTGCTGCCGACCAGACCGCCGCCGTCGGCCTGTTCGACAGCGCCACGTCGCATATCGTGTTGCAACAGTCGCTACAGGGCGTTCGCGCGGACCGGCTGGACGCCGCCGGCGAGCGCCTGACGGATGTCGACCTGACCCTCGCAGAGCGGCGTTCGGGCCTAGAGGACACGGACCTGACCGAAGTCATCACCAGCATGCAGGGCAAGCTGCTCACGCTGGAAGCGGCGCAAGCCGCACTGGCGCGCATCAACCGCCAAAGCCTGTTTGACCTTATCAGCTGAAGCCCGTCGGAGCCGTACAGCGCCATCCGACGCTTAAAGGGTGGAGACCGCCGAAATCTCATACATTTCGCGACCGCAGCGAAAAATTCTCCCCATCCTAAACCCCCCGCTAACCAGGCCGTATTAAGCATAGGGCGAAACATCCCGACAGGGATCGCCAGGACCAGTCTTTCGCGGGGAATACATGTTCGCAATTATCGGCCTCGTCGTTCTGCTTGGCATGGTCTTCGGTGGGTTCATTTTCACCGGCGGCGACATCGGGCCGGTGCTGCACGCCCTTCCCCACGAAATGATCATCATCGGCGGCGCTGCCGTCGGCGCTCTCATCATCGGCAATTCCGGCGCGGACCTGAAGGCGCTGGGCGGTGGTCTGGGCAAGGTGTTCAAGGGGCCGCAATACAAGAAGCAGGACTATCTGGACTGCATTTTCCTGGTCAGCCGCCTGATGAAGATGCTGCGCGTCGAAGGCCCTGTGGCGCTCGAGCCGCATATCGAGGATCCCAAATCCTCTGCCGTGTTCGGCGAATATCCCAAACTGGTGAAGGACAGCACGCTCGTCCACCTCATCTGCGACACGCTGCGGCTGGTCGTCGTGTCGTCCGGCACACTCGATCCGCATGCGGTCGAGGAAGTGATGGATAACGGCCTCAAGACCCACCATCACGAAGCCATCAAGCCCGCCGACAATCTGCAGGGTCTGGCCGACGCGCTGCCGGCGCTCGGCATCGTCGCGGCCGTGTTGGGCGTGGTCAAGACCATGGGCTCCATCGACCAGCCCCCTGCCATTCTGGGCGGCATGATCGGTTCGGCGCTCGTCGGAACCTTCCTGGGCGTTCTTCTCGCCTATGGCATGGTCAATCCGTTCGCCAATCGCTGCCGCGCGGTGATCGAGCAGGACGGCGCCATGTACCATGTCGTCAAGCAGATCATCATCGCCTCGCTCCACGGCCATCCGCAGCCGCTGGTGATCGAAGCTGCGCGTTCCAGCCTGGTGCATGCGAACCAGCCCGGCTTTGCCGAAGTGTTCGACGGCATGCGGGGCAAGTAAGCCGTGGCGGGGGACAAGAACAAGCGTGGGGCCAACGAGCCGGAACCACGGCCGATCATCGTCAAGAAGATCATCGCCGAGGGTCATGGCGGCCATCACGGCGGCGCATGGAAGGTCGCCTATGCGGACTTCGTGACCGCGATGATGGCATTCTTCCTGCTGATGTGGTTGCTGGGCGCGACGACGGAAAAGCAACGCAAGGGCCTGGCCGACTATTTCACGCCGACGCTGGTCACCATGAAGGAAGGCAGCGCAGGCGCCACCGGCCTGCTCGGCGGCGACAGCTTCACGGGCAAGGACAATTACCCGACCACAGGCGGCCAGGGGAACCTGGCCATCACCATCCCGCGCGACGCCACCGGCACGGCCGACCGTGGCGGCAGGGACATGAAGAACAAGGATCGCGCGCAATTCGAGCAGATGAAGAAGCAACTCGAGCAACGCATGAACGCCTCAGCCGAACTCAAGAAGATGATGAAGAACGTGCGTTTCACAGAAACGCGCGAAGGGCTTCGCATCGACCTGATCGACCAGGCCGACTTTTCGATGTTCGCCGGCGGATCGGACCATCTGCTGCCGCAGGCCCAGAAGCTGCTGAACGAAGTGAGCAAAGTGATCCGCGCCATGCCCAACGATATCGTCGTGCGCGGTCACACCGATGGCCTGCCCTATGCATCGGGCCGCTCGATGAACAATTGGCTGCTTTCCTCGACCCGCGCTGAAGCGACCCGCAAGGCGCTCGCAACGGACGGTATCCCAGCCGACCGCTTCGCGAAAATCGAAGGCGTGGCCGACCGTCAGCCCTATGTACCGTCGGACATCTACGATCCGCGCAATCGCCGTATCTCGATCGTGATGGCGTGGAGTCGCGATCCCGGCGTCACGATCGGCGACGCGCAGCGAGATCAGGCGGAAGCGGCTGAACCCGTGAACCCCGCCGCGGAAATGGCCGACATGGGGCGGAGCGCCCTGCCCGCCGGTGCCGTGCTCTACGATCCCGGCGGCAAGAACGCGGCCGCCGCAAAGCAGAAAGGCCCCGGCAAGGTACATTGATAAGCCTCGTCAGCCCATGCGCAGGGTGACGGTCAGGCGCGCTCCCGCCTCCAGTCTGCGGGCGACAATTCATAGACGGCGGTGTCGCGCACGAAGCCCGTCCATGTCACCATGTCGCGCATGAGCACGGTAACCGGCCGTGCGCCCAGCTTTTCCACCGCCCGCATCGACCGACGATTGCGCGTATCTATGCGAAAGCGCACATGCCGGTAGTCCAGCGCAAAGGCATGCTCGATCATCAGCGCCTTCATGGTTCGGTTGAAGGGACCTCCGCGTACTTCCGGCGCGATATAGGTGCCGCCGATCTCGACAACGCCTTCGTCCGGCTGCGGCTTGATATAGCTGGTCATGCCAACGACATCGCCCTGATGCTGCACAGCGAACATCAATCTCTGGTCCCCCAGCGCGCGCAGACTCGCGAGCGTCGCGTCGAAATGCTCCGGCAGCAGCGAAACGGGATAGATGTCCCAGATCGCCGCATCCCGGCTGCATGCGGCGCGAAGCCCTTCGACATGCACGTCGCCGAACGGGTCCAGCCGCACCGGCTCGTCCGCCAGGGCCTGCAGGAGGCTCATGCCGCTGCCCCGAACACTGACCATCCAGTCGCTTCGGATAGCCGCTCCAGTGCCATCGTGCCCAACTGGGAATTGCCTGCTTCGTTGAGGCCCGGCGACCATACGGCGATTGCAGCATGGCCTGGCACGACCGCCAATATGCCGCCGCCCACGCCGGACTTGCCTGGAATACCGACCCTATACGCGAAGTCACCCGACGCGTCATAGTGGCCACAGGTCAACATCAGCGCGTTTATACGCCGCGCCCGCCGGTCGGACACGACCCGTCCACCTTCCGGATGTCGCCCGCCCAGCATCAGGAAGCGCCCCGCGAGCGCTAGTTGCAGACAGTTCATTTCGATCGCGCACTGGTGGAAATAGGTACCCAGCACCTGCTCGACCGGGTGGTGCAGGTTGCCGAACGCCCGCATGTAATTGGCGAGCGCGATATTGCGGAACCCCGTTTCCGTCTCGGATCGCGCCACCGCTTCGTCTATACGGATCGCATCATCGCCCGACAGATATCGTAGAAAGCGGACGATCTCGCCAATCGCCTCGCGCGGTCGATGTCCGCCCAGAACGATGTCGCTTACGACAATCGCGCCCGCGTTGATGAAGGGATTGCGCGGAATGCCATGCTCCGCCTCCAACTGCACGATCGAGTTGAACGCGGTGCCGGACGGCTCCCGCCCCACTCGCGCCCACAACTGGTCGCCGACCTTGCCCAGCGCCAGTGTGAGCGCGAATACTTTGGAAATCGACTGGATCGAAAAGCCGTCGCCCGCATCGCCACCTTCGATCAGCGCGCCGTCGGCGGTGGCGATGGCGATCCCGAACTTGCCCGGATCGACCTTCGCCAATTCGGGGATGTAGCTGGCGACAGTGCCGCGTTCCGAGGCGGCGCGCGCCTCTGCCACGATACCGTCTACGATTCGGGTAAGATCCATGGACCCGACTTAAACCTGCCGCCCGCAACAGCAACATCCGTTCGCATCGACCATCCTCGACACGAACGGAGCTCGGTCAGCCGATCAATGCACGAACCGCGCCACCACGTCGCGATAGGATCGGCTCACCTTCACCTGCGCACCGCTTTCCAGCACCAGGAAACATTCGCCATTGGTATGGGGCTTCACCTGCCGCACCTGGCTCAGGTTGACGATGGTGGAGCGGTGCACGCGCTGGAAGTTTCGGGGGTCGAGCCGCTTTTCCAGATCCTTCATCGTTTCACGCAGGATCAGCGAATTATCGGCGGTGTAGATGCACATATAGTCGCCAGCGGCGTCGATGCGCTCAATCGAATCGACGTCTACGCGAAATATCTGCCCGCGATCCTTAATGTTGATGAGCTTTTCGAACCGGCTGGAGGCCGGCGCCTCATCATCCGCCACGAAATCGCTCATCGCCTGCGGCGCGACTTCGGCCAGCACTTCGCGCAGGCGGCCGGCTTCGTGCACCTGCTTCTTTTCATTCAGGCGCTGGCGCACGCGGTCGAGCGCGTCGGCCAGGCGATCCTCCTCGACGGGTTTCATCAGGTAATCGACCGCCTTCGCCTCGAATGCGCGGATCGCATGGTCCGAATAGGCCGTGACGAAGATGAACAGCGGCGGCTCTATCTCCATCATGCCCTGGACCACGGAGAAGCCGTCGAAACCGGGCATCTGGATGTCGAGGAATACAAGGTCAGGTTTGTGCGTTTTTATCGAGCGAATGGCTTCTCGGCCATTCATGCAGGTGTCGATAATCTCGACGTCGTCATGCGCCTCTAGGCGCAATCTCAACCCCTGGATGGCAAGGCTTTCGTCATCCACGAGGATCGTTCTGATGGTCATGCAGCCGCTTTCGTTTGTTCATCCGTCAGCATGGGCAATTCGATAGTCACGGAAAACCCACCGTTCGGCGTAGAACGCGCGTCGAAGGTCTGCCGTTCCCCAAAGGCCTGCAACAAACGATCCCGCGTGTTGGCAAGCCCGACGCCCGTGGAAAGGTTCGGATGGACGTTCGCTTCATTCAATCCCGGACCGGTATCGGACACGACGATCCGCACATTTTCACCGGCAGGCTGAGCCGAGACGGAGATTTCGGCCCCATCCTCACGCGGGGTCACTGCATATTTGATGGCATTTTCGACCAGCGGCTGGAGAAGGAGCGAAGGCAAACGCACCTGAGCGACCGCCGGGTCGATGGAAAAGACCGGCCGCAACCGATCCTCGAACCGCATCTTCTCAATCTCCAGATACAGCTTGAGCGTATCGACTTCCTGCTCCAGCGTCACCTGGGCCGTCGGCTCGTTGATCAGCGTGTAGCGCAGGAAGGAGGACAGGCGCGACAGCATGGCATTCGCCCGGTCGGTCTGCTTCAGCAGCACCAGCGTCGAAATGCTGTTGAGCGTGTTGAACAGGAAATGCGGGTTGAGCTGGTAGCGCAGCATCGCCAGCTGCGCTGAGCTTGCCTGTATTTCCAGTCGCTGCAACTGGTCGCTCTGCTCCTCCACCGTCAGATAGAAGTTGATGGCATAGTAAAGCGCTGACCATGCCCCCAGCAACGTGATACTGAGATAGGCCGCACCCAGGAACAGTTGCAGCCCCGCGGTCTCGCTCGACTTGTTCTGCGTCGCGAACACCCAGGCGTCGATGAAGGCGCAAAGGCCCGCCGCAATCACCACGACCAGGATGGAAACGGTCCAGGTGACGAGCGGCCGCTGCTTGAGCAGATGGCGAAACACCACGGCGATCAGCAATGTCACCGAATAGCCAGTCACGGTCGAAATCAGCACCGGAATCAGGCTGGACAGCGGCTGGCCGTTGGCGATGGTGGAAGAGGCGCGCATCAGAAACGCACCCAGCCAGCCGACCGCCTGGAGGTTCCAGAAGGCGCGATTCTTGTCCGAGAAGAATGGTTTGGCCTGAAGCGGACTTACCGACATTGACCGCACCCTAGCGCCTTTCACGGCACGGGTGAAGGGATCAAGCTGTCTCTGCAGCCACCCGCTCGGCACAGGTGCCCACCGGCGCTGTCTCATCGGGGTAGACCCAGACAAGGTCGCCAGGCCCCAGCGCGCGGCCGTCATGCGAATATATACGGATCGGCTCGATCGGCTGGCCATCGCGACGATCGGCAAGAACCGGAACGGACGGTATGCCGCATCCCCATTTTTCGCCCCATTGCCGCATGGCCACAAACACTGTGGAAAGGGCCTCCCCCTTGGGAGTCAGGCGATATTCGATCTTGCGGCGATCGCATGCCATCGGCTCGCGTACCAATATGCCCTTTTCCACCAGCTTGGTCAGCCGGTTGGCCAGGATATTGCGTGCAATGCCCAGCGTCGCCTGAAATTCTTCGAAATGACGGATGCCGCTCAGCGCGCCGCGCAGGATCAGGAACGACCAGCGTTCGCCCATCGCTTCCAGAGCGCTTGGCAAGCCGCAGCTTTCTTCGCCGCACACTTCGATATCGGTCAGGTCGTCTCGCATGGCTTCCCAGAGATACTCCAAAACAGCGCCCGCTGCAAAAATGCGATGGCAAGAGCGCAACTTCAACCGCCGGAGCGGCAGTGACGCAACAGTTAGCGCTACTCTTTCGATTTTCAGCCGTTTTTTTGTTGCACGCGCGCACTCTCCTCCCACATCATGAGTGCGATGCTGCGACAATATGAACTGGTTGAACGGGTAAAGCGCTACGATCCCGAGGCCGACGAGGCGATGATCAACCGCGCCTACGTCTTTTCGGTGCAAAAGCACGGGACTCAGAAGCGTGCGAACGGTGATCCCTATTTCAGCCACCCGATCGAAGTGGCCGGCATCCTGACCGACCTGTATCTTGACGACCAGACGATCGCGACGGCCCTTCTCCACGATACGATCGAGGATACGCTCGTCACCTATGAGGAGATAGAAGGCGCATTTGGCAAGGACGTCGCCCGCCTTGTCGACGGCGTCACCAAGCTGTCGAAGATCGAGGCACAATCCGAAAGCGAGCGCGCGGCGGAAAATCTGCGCAAGTTCCTGCTCGCCATGTCGGACGACATCCGCGTGCTGCTGGTCAAGCTGGCCGACCGGCTACACAACATGCGCACGCTCCAGTTCATCAAGAATCCGGACAAGCGCAAACGCATCGCCCGCGAGACGATGGATATCTATGCGCCGCTTGCAGAGCGTATCGGCATGTATGATTTCATGCGCGAAATGCAGTTGCTTGCGTTCCGCGAACTCGATCCGGACGCCTATGAAAGCATCACCAAACGGCTGGAGCAGCTGCGCGAGGGTGGCGGCGACAAGGTTGCACGCATCGCATCCGGCCTCCAGATGCTGCTCGGCAATGCCGGCCTTCAGGTCACGGTGTCGGGCCGCGAGAAGCACCCCTACTCCATCTGGCGCAAGATGCAGGAACGGCACATCAGCTTTGAACAGCTGACCGACATCATGGCCTTCCGCGTCATCACCGCCAATACCGATGATTGCTACCGTGCGCTCGGCATCATCCACCAGAAGTTCAAGATGGTGCCGGGCCGGTTCAAGGACTACATTTCCACCCCCAAGCGCAACGGATACCAGTCGATCCACACGACGGTCATCCACGCCGAGAATGCGCGCATCGAAGTGCAGATCCGTAGCCGCGACATGCACCGTGACAGCGAATTCGGACTCGCCGCGCATTGGGCCTACAAGGACAAGCGCAAGCCCGATGGCCAGGCAGGATGGCTGCGCGATCTCATCGAAATCCTGGAACAGAGCCAGGATGCGGAGGAACTGCTCGAACACACCCGCATGGCGATGTATCAGGACCGCATCTTCGCCTTTACGCCCAAGGGCGAGTTGCACCAGTTGCCAAAGGGTTCGACCCCGGTCGATTTCGCCTATGCCGTCCACACGACGCTTGGCAACCAGACGGTTGGCGCAAAGGTCAACGGCCGCGTTGTGCCGCTGCGCACCAGCCTGGAAAATGGCGATCAGGTCGAGATATTGAAGTCGGACGGCCAGGAGCCGCAGCCCGGCTGGATGACCTTCGCCGTCACCGGCAAGGCGCGTGCCGCCATCCGTCGCTTCATCCGCCACAAGCAACGCGACGAGCAGATCGCACTGGGCGAGAAGCTCTATGAGGAAATTGCGGGCCGCCTGCCGGTCGAGGTGGGCGCCAAGGCAATGACGGCGGCGCTCAAGCGCCTGAAGCTGGAGGATCGCGCCGCGCTGATGATCGCCATCTCCACCCATCGCGTGACCGATGCGGAAGTGATGGAGGCGCTCGTCCCAGGATCGACCAGTGGCGACGAGATGGAGGAAGCGCATCCGCGCCAGCATGAGCCGGTGTCGATCCGCGGCCTGACGCCGGGCATCGCCTACAGGCTGGGCGACTGCTGCCATCCCGTTCCCGGCGACCGCATCGTCGGCATACGCCGTACCGGCGAGCCGATCGAGGTGCATACCATTGACTGCCGCGCACTGGAGGCGGGGCAGGACGCCGACTGGGTGGACCTTGCGTGGGACAGCAAGTCAAAGGGCGGCACGGCGCGCCTGTCGGTCGTGGTCAAGAACCAGCCCGGCACGCTCGCCGCCGTCACCAACATCTTTGGCGCGAACAAGGCGAACATCCTCAACCTTCAACTCGTCAACCGCGAAGGGCCCTTCCATACCGATCTTATCGATCTGGAAGTGCAGGACGCACAGCATCTGATGCGAATTGTGTCGGCGCTGCGGTCGCTGGAGTGCGTGGCGCAGGCGGACCGGGTGTAGCGCCGACCGAATTGAGGCCGTGCGCTCCATCGCCTGGTTGATCGCGTCGGGCCTGATCTGGATGAGGCTGAATGCTTTGTCCGATACGAGTGAGTGGCGGACATTACTGCTCGCCCCAAATGCGTAAGACGCGCCCGTTAGACTGACACATTTCAATGTTTAGCCCACCGCCTGCCGTACCGGGGGGAAGCGTTTCTTTCACTGTCCAGATGCCGTTTTCAAGCGTCGCATGGAGGGCGCGCAAGTCCGACCGATTGACCTTGAACCGATTGGATATGTGGATTGTAGCAAGCTCGCTCGCTAACGCGTCGGTATCTATCAGATTATTCGGTTCAAACTGCACATCACTTTTAACGCAGCGACGATCTTGATGCACTTCATCTACATCATAATGCTTTGCGACTGGCGCAGGCGAGCAGCTAACCAACCCCACGCAAACCAGAATGAATGAACGGTGCATATCGAAAATATGTCATTGGTCTACGATGTCCGCAAATGGTCGGTAGCAACCGAGAGTCACCCCGCCTCAATACTCCTTCCCGCTACAGATGATCGCGCCGGTCCCACCGCGATCCACAGTACATGCGGCCTTCCCGGCTACCGTCACGTCGCCCGATCCCTTGGCGATCACATGCGCCGTGCCAGACGCCGCGACTGCGGCCGATCCCGGTCCGTCATTGGTCAACCGTACATCCTTGGCCTCCAACCCGGCAGCCTCCAGTGTGCCCGGCCCGGAAACGATCGCGCTCAGCGATCCGGCCTTGCCGCCCAGCGTCACGCGGCCATTGCCAGCGACCACCACATTCAATTGATCGACCCTCGCGTTCGCAACGGAAACATCGCCCGCGCCCGTCAGCACGATCTCTCCACGCAGCCCCTTCATCCGGTCGATCACCAGCGACCCACCGCCCTGCAACGTCACACGCCGCACATCCTCGGTCGAAACGAACAGCGTCGGCGGCACGCCTGGCTTGTCACCCGGCTGCGCCGGCCGCAGCCGCACCGTGAGCGTGCGACCGGAAACCGCCATGTCGACCCGGTCGAGCATGGCGCGATCACCCTCGCCATGCGCAGACGTGCCTCCGCCCGTTGTCACAGACAGCTTCACCGGGGCGATCAGCCGGATCGTGTCGAAACTGGTGAGCACATAGGGCCTGCTCGCCGCCTGCGCCGATGCGGCGGTCAGGCCGAGCCCAGCCGCCGCCATCGTCACGCCCCGCAGCGCGCCTCGCCAGAACCCATCGCGGACACCTTGCATTGCGCCTTGCCTTTCACGTCGACATTCCCCGATCCCATGATCCGTATATCGATCGCTCCGTCAGACGCCAGATCGACGTCACCCGAACCCAGCACGGAAATCGATCCGCCGCCTGCCTTCAGGTCGTCCGCATCGATATCGCCTGAGCCCGTGGCCGAAAGCTTCACGCTGTCCGCCGCCCCGCGCAGTTCGACATTGCCGGATCCAGTAACGTCCGCGGTGACAGCAGCAGCCTTTACGGCGCCAACCTTCAGGTCTCCCGATCCCGTAACCTGAAACTCCAGCGCCGGCGCCTCAGCCCTGTCGATCGTCACATTGGCGGATCCGGTCAGTCGGGCCGCGGCGATGGCAGGCATCGACACATGGATGGTCGCCCCCTCGCCCATACCGCCCCAGAAGTTTTTCCAGCCTTCCCGGCGGCCGATACGCAGTTCGCCGTCGGCAACCGTGATCTCCAGTCCTGCGAGCGCCTTGCCCTCGCCTTCCGCCTTGACGGCAAAGGGCTGGCCGACAGTTACGATCACATTGTCCGGCCCGGTCACGGCAATTTTCGTAAAGTCCTTCAGGCTGGCATAGTCGATCGGTGCGGACGACGCCTGTTGGTCATGGCCTGCGCGCCTATCCGCCTCGCGTTCGCCCGAACATCCGGCAAGCGCCATCAACATCACGCCCCCCAGAAGAATTGCACTCCTCGACATCGCCAACTCCCATGCTGTATTGCATTGATAATACAGCATGGACTGCGTGGTTCCAAGCCCATTATTTCTCGGACATTTCCCCGAACAAGAAATGTTCTGTCGCGCGCGGGAATACCGCTCCCGGTCGTTCTGCAATGCGTATAGTACGACCGTCGCACTCCCGGAGGAACGCCCGATGAAGCGCCTTGCCATTGCCGCCTGCCTTGCCGCCGTCAGCACCACGCCCGCATTTGCAGGAGAGATTGTCCGCCACGCCAATCCGCCGCCAGCCGTCATTCTCAACGGTGTTTCGGTCCCGGCCGATGCGGAACTGCTCATCCTCTCCGGAGCCCTTCCCGACCCAATCGTTGCGGGCAAGACCGACAGTTTCGAGGCCTATGGTGACACCAGGACGCAGACGATCAGCACATTCGGCAAGATCAGCGCTTCGCTGCAAAAGGCCGGCTATGCGATGAAAGACATCGTGAAGCTGACGGTCTTCGTCGCTGGTGATCCCAAGCTGGGCGGCAAGATGGATTTCGCTGGCTTCAACGACGGCTACAGGATGTTCTTCGGCACGGCGGAGAACCCCAATCTGGTCGCGCGATCGACAGTGCAGGTCGCGGGACTCGCCGGCCCCTATTTCCTGATAGAAATCGAAGCCATCGCCGCAAAGACGAAGGACTAGGCGCAGCTATCCCCGTCCACGATAGCCGGGCACGTCCTGCGACGGCACCCACAGGTCGGCCGGCGGCTCGCCCGATTGCCAGAAGACATCGATTGGAATGCCGCCGCGCGGATACCAGTAACCGCCGATCCGCAACCACAGGGGCTTCATCTCCGTGAACAGCCGCTCGGCGATACCAACCGTGCAGTCCTCGTGAAAGGCGGCATGGTTGCGAAAAGCGCCCAGAAACAGCTTCAGCGATTTCGATTCCACGATACTGTCGCGCGGCGCATAGTCGATCACCAGATGCGCGAAATCGGGCTGCCCGGTGACGGGGCAGAGCGACGTGAACTCGGGCGCGGTGAAGCGGACGAGATAAGGCTTGCCGGGGCGCGGGTTCGGGACGTAATCAAGTACGGCGTCTTCCGGGCGGGCCGGAAGAGCACTGGTCTGGCCAAGATGGATGGGTGTCATGGCGCTCCACCTACCGGATCGCACGTCCCATGTCATGGCCCGTTCATATTCAGTGGCCGTTCAGCCCGTTCCATGCCATCCGCGCGCAATGGGGCGTTTCATCCTTCTATCTCTGCCGGCGATGGCGGCCATGCTTGCACCGGCCGTGGCCGCCGCGCAGCAGGGCCAGACCCTGCGCGAATTTCAGCTTGATCCGGCGCGCGACCCGAACCGGCCGCAAGTGGAGGGACCGGAAGTCGACAATCGTCCAAGGCTGCGCCTGCCTGGCGTGGAACAGCCGACAATAGAGCAGCCTCCGGTGCTGGCGAATCCACCGCCGGAAACCCAGCCCCAGACCGATTCCTCCCAGCCGCAACAAGGGCCGCAAGCGGCCGCCCAGCAGCGCCCAGAGCCGCGCCCTACGACGACCCCCACGCCGGAAACACGCAGATCCGAAGCACCGCCTCCCGCCCCGGCAACGGAGACGCAGCCATCCGTTCAAGCCCCAGCCGATGGTTCTGCTGACGAAGCCCTGAACGTTGCGGGCGACGCCGCCCCGGCCGAAGCTGCCAATACGCTGGTATCACCTCCCCCCATCACGTCCGACCTGCCGCTCGCACCGCCCGCAGACCGGGACGGCGGCGGCTGGCCGTGGGCTGCGGTCGTGGCGCTCATGGCCGCAGCAGTCGGGCTTTTCCTGCTACTGCGTCGGCATCCTCGCAAATACGAAGCCCCGGTTGAGCCCGTAGACGCGACGCCGCCAACCGATAGCGCTGCGGTCGAACCCGCGCCGGAGGACCAGTCGTCCCTGCCCCGCCCCCCGGGCATTCCCATTGCAGTCGCAAAAGCGCCGGCGCCCGCCGCGCGGCTCTCACTGCAGTTCGAGGTGCTGGAAGCGCGCACATCCATCGTCGCCGTGACGATCGCCTACCGCCTGATGATCCGCAACGAAGGCGCGCTCGACGCACAGGATGTGGTCGTCGCAGCCGTAATGGCCAATGCAGAGGCGAAACAGGAACAGACGCTCGCACGCTTCTTCGCTACGCCGGGCGACGCGCCCTCTCATCAGGTTGGACGTATCGGTGCTGGCGACTGGGTGGAAATGAAGGGCGAACTGCGGCTGGATCACAACGCCATTACGCCCATCCGTGTTCAGGACAAGGCGCTGTTCATTCCCGTGCTCGCCTTTACCGCGCACTACGGCTGGGCAGAGGGTCGGCGGGGCTACAGTGCCGCAGCATTCATCGTCGGGCAGGAAAGCGATCCGCCGCAGGAGCGCATGGCACCGTTGCGCCTGGATCTGGGGCCGCGCCAGTTCCGTTCAATCGGCAGCCGCGTGGGCCAGTCCGCTTTGGTCACCTAATTGCGCGCTTTTCTCGACAGTTTGCGGATCGCCGCCTAAAGCGGGGCTATGGACGTACTGGTTTCAACCGAGTGGCTTGCGGACAATCTGGGCACACCGGGACTGCGCATTCTGGATGCAACGGCGTTCCTGCCCGGCACGCCGCGCGATGCAGCGGCTGAATATGCGGAAGGCCATATCCCTGGCGCACGGCTCCTGGACATCGCGACCTTAATCGATGCCGACGATCCAACGCCCGGCATGCTACCGAGCGACGCGCAGGCGACCGCTCGGCTGCAGGCGCTCGGGATCGGGCAAGGCGACCGGATCATCCTCTACGATGACAGCCCGATCCATCCCGCGGCGCGGGCGTGGTGGATGTTCCGCATGTTCGGCTTCGACGCGGCGATCCTGGACGGCGGGCTCGGCAAATGGCGGGCGGAGAGCCGACCGGTCGAGGGCGGCGCGCTTGCGATCACACCCAGCGACATCACGGTGACGGCAGACCGCGCATCGGTGCGCACCAAGGCCGACATTTTGGCCAACATCGTTTCCGGCGCACTGCCGTTGGTCGATGCCCGGGGAACCGGTCGCTTCACCGGCGCAGAAAAGGAGCCGCGCGAGGGGATGGCATCGGGCCATATTCCGGGATCGCGCAACCTGCCTTATGCAGCGCTCTACAAGGATGACGGCACGTTCAAACAGGGCGAAGAATTGCGGGCAGCTTTCGTCGCCGCCGGCGTCGATCCCGATCAGCCAATGATCACCACCTGCGGCAGCGGCGTGACCGCCGCGATTGTCATGGTCGGCGCGCATCTGCTGGGGAACCACGACGTAGCGCTCTATGATGGGAGCTGGTCCGAATGGGGCTTCGATCCCGCCACGCCAAAGGCGACTGGCCCGGCATGAGCGACGAACCGGAGGACAAGCGCAGACCGCTGACCAGACTGGCGCAGACGGGGCGGCGCGCAGAATGGACCCGCATGCCGGACAGGCCGGGGGGTATCGTCAACCCGCCTGTGTGGCGCGCATCCACCATCCTCTACGATGATGTCGCCCATCTGCGCGCGGCTGCCGGAAGCGACCCCCACGAGCGGCTGTTCTATGGGCGCAAGGGCACGCCGACCGCTTGGTCACTGGCCGACGCCCTGACCGAGATGGAGCCGGGCGCAAAGGGCACGATGCTCTACCCGTCCGGCGTGGCGGCGATCGCCTGCGCACTGATGGCAGTACTGAAGCCCGGCGACCGGCTGCTGATGGTCGATGCCGCCTATGATCCGACTCGGGCCTTCTGCGAAAAGATGCTCAGGCCGCTGGGGATCGACGTAGACTATTATGATCCGCTTGTCGGCGCCGGAATCGCGGAGCTTCTGACCGACAATACCCGCGCCATCTTCATGGAAAGCCCCGGAAGCCTGACGTTCGAGGTGCAGGACGTACCCGCAATCACGGCGGTGGCCCGCGAACGCGGCATCGTAACCCTGCTCGACAACACATGGGCGACGCCGTTGTTCTTTCCTGCCCTCAAGCATGGCATCGACATATCCATCCTGGCCTGCACCAAATATATCGTCGGCCACAGCGACGTGATGATCGGTGCGGCGACGGCGACGCCAGAGCTCTGGTCGAAGCTGCGCAGCGCTGCCTATCTCTTTGGGCAGATGACCAGCCCGGATGATGCATGGCTGGCGGCGCGCGGGTTGCGGACGCTGGGCGTACGGCTGTCGCAGCATCAGGACGGCGGGTTGAAAGTCGCGCAATGGCTGGCTGAGCGGCCCGAAGTGGCGCAAGTGCTGCATCCGGCGCTGCCCGGCTGCCCCGGTCATGAAATCTGGGCGCGGGACTTTGGCGGGGCGAGCGGGCTGTTCTCGATGGTGATGCGCGGCGGCGACAAGGACGCGGTCGCGGCGCTGATCGACGGGCTGGCGCATTTCGGCATCGGCTACAGCTGGGGCGGGTTCGAGAGCCTGGCGCTGCCGGTGCATCCGGCGGGATATCGGACGGCAACACAATGGGACGCCGCCGGACCGGTCATCCGGCTGCATATCGGGCTGGAAGATCCCGACGACCTGATCGCAGACCTGGACGCGGGACTGGCGCGCTACCGGGCGGCGCTCTGACGCCCTCATCCTGATCGTCGATTGCGGGTGACCTGGAGCGGGAATGCCTGCTCCACGGCCGTGCGCGGCCGCTTTTCCTTTATAGAAGCTGATCGTGAAGGGCGAGCATTCGCGTAATTATCGCGCCTTGTTTTTGCCATATTTGTTGCATTGCAGCAACACGCAGCAGGCATATTGCAATACTCGGAAACAAATAGACTTGTTACAGCAAATGTCGGCAGGCATGGGAGGGGCGTTATCGGCCACGATGTCCCACCCAAAGCCGAAAGGCGCGCCGGGCAGAGAGACTAGGGCCATGACGCAGGTGGGACGACCGCACGATGACCTGAAAAAGGGGATTAAAATGCGTAAGTCCATTCTCGGCCTGTCGGCCGTCCTTCTGACCACGCTGGCGACGCCGGCATTCGCACAGGAAGAAGATTCCGGCCTGAAGATCACGGGCAGCGTCGGCCTCGTATCCGACTACCGCTTCCGTGGTTTCTCACAGAGCTCCGAAGATCCCGCTATTCAGGGTGGCATCACGGCCACGACCGACAGCGGCCTTTATGCCAGCGTCTGGGCATCCAGCATCAGCTTCGCCGGCAAGACCGAGATGGATCTGGTCGCGGGCTATTCCAAGGAACTGATCCCGGGCGTTACGTTCGACGGCGGCGTGCTGTACTATCTGTACCCGAAGCACAGCTATGACTCGACCGCGAACACGGACTTTTTCGAGCCCTACGTGAATCTTTCGACCACGTTCGGCCCCGTGAGCGCCAAGATCGGTGCGAACTATGCCTGGAAGCAGTCGGCCCTGATCGACGCGAACGGCGACAAGGCTGACTCGATCTACGTTCATACCGAATGGTCGGCCGGCATTCCCGACACGCCGCTGGGCCTGAACGCCCACGCGGGCTACGCCAAGTCCGACGCCTTCCCGGGCGGCCCAGACGGCGAAGTGTTCGACTATTCGGTCGGCGCAACCGCGACCTACAAGATGCTGACCTTCGGCGTTTCCTACGTGAACACCGACGTCAAGAAGAGCCTGGGCAAGGAAGCCCTGGGCGCGGACGGCGGCGTGGTGTTCTCGCTGGGCGCAGCATTCTGACCTGACTTTCCCGCAAGGGAAAATCCTGCATGGAGAAGGGGCCGCGCCGGCAAGGTGCAGGCCCCTTTTTCCGTATATGCGAAGGAATCAGCGCCGCATTTGCGAAAGGCTGCTTGAACCCGGCTGACACGGGGCCATACTGTGCCACCTCGCTTCCCCGGAGGTTCCATGCGCGCCCTTTTCGCCATAGCCCTGCTTGCCTGCCCCGCGTCGCTGTACGCCGAAACCGCGCTCGTCGACCTGCACACCGACATCACGACAAAGGGCGTGCCCATGCCCCGTTTCAAGGTCGACGCCGCATGGCCGGAAATGCCCGCCGATACGCTGATCGGCCAGGTGAGCGGTGTCGCCGTAGCGCCCGATGACAGCGTCTGGATCGTCCATCGCCCACATTCCCTCGGTCCGACAGACGTTGGGCTTGCCGCGACCCCCGCTGAAGCGCTGTGTTGCAAGGCGGCGCCGCCCGTCGTCCATTTTGCCGCCGACGGCCGCTACCTCGGCGGATGGGGCGGACCGGACAGTGCTCCTACGGTCGATGGCGTGAACCAGTGGCCCAAGAGCCTGCATGGCGTTTTCGTGGACAAGGACAATGGGGTCTGGTTCGGCGGCAACGGCAAAGGGGATCATGTCGTGCTGAACTACACCGCCGACGGCAGGTTCGTCCGTGCATTCGGCACGCGTGAGCAGACCGGCGGCAATTTCGACAAGGACAAGCTGGGCAACCCGTCCGACGTGAACGTAAGCGACGGCCAGGTGCTGATCTCTGACGGTTACATCAACCGCCGTATCGTCGGCTACGCGGCGAAGGACGGGACCTACAGGGGTGTATGGGGTGCCTATGGTGCACCGCCGCCTGCCGACACGCGTGAAGGCGTATTCGACCCCAACCACGCCGCCGATGGCGATACGCCGGCCAACCCGGCATCGAAATCCTTCGCCGACATCGTCCATTGCGTGGTGCCGACACGTGATGGTCATGTCTATGTCTGCGATCGCAACAACAATCGCGCCCAGCTGTTCAAACGCGGCAAGGACGGATCGCTGACCTTCGTGCGCGATCTGGCCATTGCGGCCGAAACAGGTGGCACCCACACAGTCACCGACATCGCCTTCTCACCGGACCAGAAATATCTCTATGTCGCCGACATGATGAACGGGCGCATCTGGATATTGCTGCGCGAGACCCATCAGGTCCTGGGGTCGGTCGGCCGCATCGGGCGCTATGCGGGCCAGTTCACATGGCTGCACAGCATCGACACGGACAGTCAGGGCAATATCTATGCAACCGAAGTGAATACCGGCCGACGGGTGCAGAAGCTGGTGTTCACGGGCGTAGAGTAATCGCCGCCCGCCCGTTCGCTGCGCGCGGAGGCAACGGATTGCCTAACCCACCAACTGTACCCGCGCGCTGAACACCCAGCCACTGGCGCACGGCCCATCATAGGCGCGGCGCCGGTCGACCGGATCGGACACATCGCATTCCAACGCTGGCGCCGTGGCGTTCCCCGCAGTGGCATCCGAGGCCGCCGGCGGCACCACCACGCCCAGCCAACGCTGGTCGAGCGACCGTGTACACACCGTGACGACCTGCCCCTCACCCAGTTGCGCGAGTACGCGCGCCTGCTGGAATGGCGCAGCCCGCAATTCGACGGACCTGGCCCGCACCACGCCCCGCGCACCACATGCGGGCAGGCGCGGCCCGTCTTCCCCGATCGTGACCGCGCGCGCGATGCCTTCCTCCATGCGGTTTTCGGGCACGGCCTCTGCGCCCGGATCGCCATAGGTCTCGTTCGCCATGCGGTCGACGCGCTCCGTCCCACCCGAGCAAGCCGCAAGCATCAGAAAAGATACAGTAATTACACGCATTCCAGCCCCTGCTGCTAAGCCGTCGACTCGACTGAAGGAAGACACCGCACAGGCATGTTTCGCTTTCGTTTCACCATCCTATTCCCTATATGCTCGATATGAGCGACGAACAGAATAATTCCCCGAACAGCAATGAATATGGCGCGGATTCGATCAAGGTTCTGAAGGGCCTGGATGCCGTGCGCAAGCGCCCCGGCATGTATATCGGCGATACCGATGACGGATCGGGCCTGCATCACATGGTGTTCGAGGTGTCAGACAACGCCATCGACGAGGCGCTGGCCGGGCATTGCGACCGGATCGTCATCACGCTGAACCCTGACGGTTCCGTGTCCGTCGAAGATAATGGTCGCGGCATTCCGACCGATATCCACAAGGAGGAAGGCGTTTCCGCGGCCGAGGTCATCATGACCCAGCTACACGCGGGCGGTAAGTTCGAGAATACGTCGGACGATAACGCCTACAAGGTGTCGGGCGGCCTGCACGGCGTGGGCGTATCCGTGGTGAACGCGCTGTCCGAACATCTGGACCTGACCATCTGGCGCAATGGCGAGGAGCACTACATGCGCTTCCGCCATGGCGACGCCGAGGCTCCGCTGAAAGTCGTCGGCCCGGCGCCGGAAGGCAAGAAGGGCACGAAAGTAACCTTCCTCCCCTCCCCCGCCACCTTCAAGATCACGGAGTTCGATTTCGAGAAGCTGGAGCATCGCTACCGCGAGCTTGCCTTCCTCAATTCCGGCGTGCGCCTGTTCCTGATGGACGCGCGGCACGAGGAGAAGAAGGAAGTCGAGCTGTATTACGAGGGCGGCATCGCCGCGTTCGTGCAGTGGCTGGACCGCGCCAAATCCTCTCTGATGCCCGATCCGATCGCCATCACCGGCCATCGCGACGCCATCGGCATCGATGTCGCGCTGGAGTGGAACGACTCTTATTATGAGAACGTCCTCTGCTTCACCAACAACATCCCGCAGCGCGACGGCGGCACCCACTTGGCCGCCTTCCGCGCGGCGCTGACCCGCACCCTCAACAACTATGCCGAAAAGTCCGGCATGCTGAAGAAGGAGAAGGTCAGCCTGACCGGCGAGGACATGCGCGAGGGGCTGACCGCGATCGTCTCGGTCAAGCTGCCCGATCCCAAATTCTCGTCGCAGACCAAGGACAAGCTGGTTTCGTCCGAAGTGCGCCAGCCGCTTGAAAGCCTGATGGCGGACAAGATGGCCGAATGGCTGGAGGAGAACCCCGCCCACGGCAAAATGATCGTCCAGAAGGTGATCGACGCCGCGGCCGCACGCGAGGCCGCCAAGAAGGCGCGCGAACTGACCCGGCGCAAGGGCGTGATGGATATCGCATCCCTGCCCGGCAAGCTTGCCGACTGCCAGGAGCGCGACCCTGCCAAGTCCGAACTCTTCATCGTCGAGGGTGACTCGGCAGGCGGCTCCGCCAAGCAGGGTCGCGACCGCCACTATCAGGCCATCCTGCCGCTGAAGGGCAAGATCCTGAACGTCGAGCGCGCCCGTTTCGACCGCATGCTCTCGTCCAAGGAAGTCGGCACGCTCATCCAGGCCATGGGCACCGGCATCCGCGACGACTTCAACATCGGGAAGCTGCGCTATCACAAGATCGTCATCATGACGGACGCCGACGTCGATGGCGCGCATATCCGCACGCTGCTGCTCACCTTCTTCTATCGCCAGATGCCGCAGATCATCGAGAACGGCCATCTCTACATCGCCCAGCCGCCGCTCTACAAGGCGACACGCGGCCGATCCGAAGTGTACCTGAAGAACGAGGCCGCGCTCGACCAGTATCTGGTCGACAACGGTGTCGATACGATGGTGCTGGAAGGACGCGGGGGCTCGCGATCGGGCGATGACCTGCGCAACCTGATCGAGCATGCGCGCCGCATGCGCACGCTCGCCCGCTATGTGCCGCGCCGTTACGATCCCCGCATCATCGAGGGGCTGGCGCTGAACGGCGCGCTCGACGCGGAAATGGACGAGGCCGAACGCGCCAAGCGCCTGGCCGCCGCCATCGCCTGGATGGACAGCCTGGATGACGAAGGCAAATGGACCGGTCGCATCTCCGAAGAGCGCGGCTATCATTTCGAACGGCTATGGCGTGGCGTCACCGACCACCACGTGATTGAAAGCGCGTTTCTGGTCAGCGCCGAGGCGCGCAAGCTCCACACGCTGGCGCAGGAACAGGCGGAGAGCTATCGCACCGCCAACCGCCTTGTCACCGCCAAGGCTGCGGCAGCACAGGAAGAGGGAGGCGACGAAGACGACCTGCCGGTCGTTTCGGCCAAGGGCACGACCATCACGCGCCCCAGCGAACTGCTCGACGCGATTTTCACGGCCGGGCGCAAGGGCCTGTCCATCCAGCGCTACAAAGGGCTGGGGGAAATGAATGCAGAGCAGCTTTGGGAAACCACGCTCGACCCCAATGTACGTTCGATGCTGCGCGTGGAAGTGTCGCAGGCGGACGTCGCGGACGAAATCTTCACGCGCCTGATGGGTGACGTGGTCGAACCGCGAAGGGAGTTCATTCAGGACAACGCGCTCAACGTCGCCAACCTGGATGTTTAACCTGGATTTGATTTTCACGCCGTAACAACGGGAACCCTATTTCCGGACGCGCATTATGCTCGATCAGTATTGCGGAAAGTGAGATGTCGAAGCGTGTATTGATCGTAGAGGATGAAATCTTCGTAGCCCTCGAAATCGAGGACATCGTGCGGGCTGCGGGTTTCGAAGTCAGCGCCATCGCGGCGGACCGCGCCATGGCGATGGACTTTGCGTCCAACTGCGACATAGCGCTGGTCGACCTGAACCTGCGGGACGGCCCGACCGGCCCCGACATCGGCCGGGAATTGGCCGTTTGCCACGGGGTACGGGTCGTCTACGTGACGGCCAATCCGTCGCAGATCGGTGCGGCGCAGGCAGCGGCGCTGGGCGTGGTGACAAAGCCGTTCCGTCCCACCGCCATCAAGGAAGCCCTGCGATTGGCGGCAGCCGAGGAACCCGATTTCTCGTCCGTCAACGACAACGGCTTCCGGCCGTTCATGCAGTCCCGCGACTCATCGAGCGGAGCGGGATTCGCAGGCTGACACGCAGCCCCTCGGGCAACCAGCACCGCTCTATCGTCCCGCTCATCTGCCGTTCGACGCTCAGGGATATCAGGCGGCTGCCGAACCCTTCATGGGAAGGTTCGACCGTGAACGGCCCCGCCCGCTCGCTCCAGTCGATGATGCAGGCGTCGCCGTCCCGCCCTGTATTGAGAACCACTTTCCCTTCGGCAACCGAAAGCGCGCCATATTTCGCGGCATTGGTTGCAAGCTCATGGAACAGAAGCGCGAGCGGCGTGGCCGAGCGGTCGTCCACCTCTATATCCTCGCCCTCCAGGATCACCCGGTTTTCGCCATAAGGCGCGAAGATCTGCCGCAGCACGCCCTGCAGGCTGTTCTGCCCCAGTTCCGAAGCGGAATTGGCGCTGTGCGGCCGCACGAAATCATGCGCCCGGCCCAGCGCCATCACGCGCTCGCGCAGTTCGTCCGTGGCTTTCGCAATCTCCGGATGCTCGCGCGTGGACAGGCCGATCAGCCCGTTGATGACGGAGAAGATGTTCTTGATCCGATGGGAGAGCTCGTGCGCGATCATCTCGCGCTCTTCCAGCGTCAGCTTTTGCTCGTGAATGTCGGTGCAGGTGCCGAACCAGCGCGTGATCTCTCCCGCCGCATTACGTAACGGCAGGGCGCGGCCCAGGGTCCAGCGATACTGACCCGTGCGATGGCGCAACCGATACTCGATCTCATAGGGTTCGCCGGTTTCCAGCGAGTGCCGCCAGCGTTCCCAGGCGCGCGCCTGATCGTCGACATGGAACATGCCGTTCCACCCTTCGCCGTCGTTCTCCCCCTCCGCCATGCCGGTATATTGATACCAGCGCGCGTTATAATAATCGTGATAGCCGTCCGGCCGCGTCGACCAGACCATCTGCGGCATGGAATCCGCCAGGGTGCGGAAACGCAATTCACTTTCGGCCAGCGCCTGCGCATCGACATCGCGCTGCTGCCGGGAGGCTTCGTCGCGCCGGCCGCTTTCCATCAGGGCGACCACGCGGTGCGACAGCATGGCGAGGCCGTGGATTTGCAACGACGTGAGGCCCTGCGGCCGCACCTGCTTGTCGATGACGCAAAGCGACCCAAGCGGAACGCCCTCCGGCGACACCAGCGGCGCGCCGGCATAAAAACGAATATGCGGTTCCCCCGCCACCAACGGATTATCGGAAAATCGGGAATCGACCGTCGCGTCAGGCACGATGAACAGCCTGTCCTGAAGCATGGCATGGGCGCAGAAGGACACGTCACGCGTCGTCCCGTCGGCATCCAGCCCGACCTTTGCCAGAAAGCGCTGCCGATGCTCATCGACCAGACAAACCAGCGCAATGGGCGTGTCGCACAGCGCCGCGACGAAATCCGTAATTTCCTTCAGCGCGTCGAGCCGACCAGCGTCCAGCGTGTAGTTGGCGAGCGCTTTGATCCTGTCAGCTTCGGTTCCGCACCATTCAGCCATCACTGACCCGTTCGATGTCCGCACCGACAGCGGACAACTTCTCCTCGAGCCGCTCATAACCGCGATCGAGATGGTAGACGCGGTTCACCTGCGTCTCGCCGCGGGCTGCGAGGCCGGCAAGGATCAGGCTCATCGACGCGCGCAAGTCCGTTGCCATCACAGGCGCACCCGACAGATGCTCCACGCCGCGCACGATCGCCGTGCGGCCGTTGACGGAGATGTCGGCACCCATGCGCGCCAGTTCGGGCACGTGCATGTAGCGGTTCTCGAAGATCGTCTCGGTCAGCACGCTCGCGCCCTGCGCCAGCGTCAGCATCGCCATGAACTGCGCCTGCATGTCCGTGGGGAAGGCCGGGAAAGGCGCAGTCGAGATCGTCAGCGGCTTCAGGGGGCCATCGGCGGCCACCCGAATGCCTGTCCGCTGGACATCTACATGTACGCCCGCCTCGCGCAGCGCCGACAGCACCGCCTGCATGTCGTCCGCCGACGCGCCGACCAGTTCGACGTCGCCCCCCGTGATCGCCGCCGCGCAGGCATAGCTGCCTGCCTCGATCCGGTCCGGCATCACGGCATAGGTCGCACCATGCAGCCGATCGCGGCCATGCACGATCAGCCGGTCCGACCCGATCCCCTCGATATCCGCGCCCATCGCCACGAGCAGCCGGCAAAGATCGACAATCTCCGGCTCACGCGCGGCATTTTCCAGAATGCAGGTGCCCTTTGCGAGAACCGCTGCCATCAGCGCATTTTCCGTCGCGCCGACCGACACCACCGGAAAGGTGAACGTGCCGCCGGGCAGGCCACCATCAGGCGACAGCGCCCGCACATAGCCCGCCGCCATTTCCAGCGTCGCACCAAACGCCTCCAGCGCCTTCAGGTGCAGGTCGATCGGACGGTTGCCGATCGCACATCCGCCGGGCAGCGACACCGTCGCCTCACCCGCACGCGCGAGCAGCGGTCCCAGCACCAGGATCGACGCGCGCATCTTGCGCACGATGTCATAAGGCGCCTCGGTCGACGTCACGCGCCCGGCGCGCATCGTCATCACCCGTCCGAAATCCTCCGGCCTTGCGCCTTCGATCATCGTCGACACGCCGAGTTGGTTCAGCAGATGGCCGAAACTGTCCACGTCGGCGAGGCGCGGCAAGTTGCGCAACGTCACCGGCTCGTCAGTCAACAGCGCGCAGGGGAGCAGGGTGAGAGCGGCGTTCTTGGCGCCGGAAATCGGCAGCTTGCCCTTGAGGGCGTTGCCGCCGCGAATATCGATGCGATCCATCTTAACGCTCTTAAAGCCTCTGGAAATGCGCGCAAGGCGTCCCTGCAACTCGCCGCAAAAGCTGCGGTTCGTCGCAATTCCAGGGAACCCATTGTGGACAAAATCGAAATCTCGCCCGCTGCTTAACCGAGTTTAGTGCGCGTTCCCAAAATGCAGCCAAAAGGGCCTGGGGGGCGTTCTGCCTTCGTAACGATAACTATGTGAGAAGGCTTTTTGTGACGGACAGTTGTTTTGCCGAAAGACTCGACAAGCACATAAAGTTGACGGACGCGGAGAAGGGTGCCCTTTCCAGGCTGGAGGAAAACCCGCGCAAGGTGAAGCGTGGCGCGGTGATCCAGCGGGCGAACGAACCCGTGACCGAACTATTCGTGCTGCGTGCGGGCCGCGTGATGAGCTACATCATCCTGCCGGATGGAAGCAGGCAGATTCTGCGCGTCTACTTCTCGGGCGACTTTATCGGGTCGGCCGGCACCGTTTATGGCAAGGCCCCGGAATCCCTGGTCGCCCTGACCGACTCCACGCTCTGCCCCTTCGACAAGCATGCTTTGCGCATCTTGCTGGAGGAGCACCCGCGCGTCGCCGCGCTGATGTTCGTGATGTCGCAGACAGAGCGCGTGGCGATGACCGATCGTCTTGCATCGCTGGGGCGCACGTCGGCCAAGGCGCGGGTCGCGGCCTTCCTGCTCGATATCCTGCATCGCCTGCGTATCATGGACGCCGACGTGACCAACCGGTTCGAGCTGAAACTGACGCAGGAGGAGATTGGCGACGCGATCGGCCTCACCTCCGTCCACGTCAACCGCATGATCCGGCAGATGGAGGCGGAAGGACTGATAGCCCGCAGCGGCGGCGCGATCATCCTGCTGGATGAAAAGCAGCTGGAAGAGATCGGTCACTATACCAACCGCTACGAGGACATGGACCTCGACTGGCTACCCTCCGGCCAGAGCTAGGCCAGAAGCTCGACGTCCCAGTACAGCCAGTCATGCCAGCTATCGTGCAGATAGTTGGGCGGATAGGCACGGCCATGCTCCTGCAACTGCCACGTCGTCGGCCGGATCGGCGTAACGTGCAGTTGCATGTGCGCCTCACGCGGCGTCCGCCCACCCTTGCGCAGGTTGCACGGTGAACAAGCAGTCGCGACATTCTCCCAAGTCGTACGCCCGCCCGCACGACGCGGCACCACATGGTCGAACGTCAGGTCGCGCGTGCTGCCGCAATACTGGCAGCTGAACTTGTCGCGCAGGAACAGGTTGAACCGCGTGAACGCGGGATGTTCGGACGGCCGCACATATTGCTTCAGCGCGATCACCGACGGGATCTTCATCTGAAAGCTGGGGCTGTGCACCTCACGCTCGTAGGAGGAGACGATGTCCACCCGATCCAAAAAAACCGCCTTGATGGCGGTTTGCCAAGGCCAGAGGCTCAGCGGATAATAACTCAGCGGCGTATAGTCTGCATTCAGAACCAGCGCCGGACAATTTTCCGGATGCCGTATGAGATCGGGATGATACATAGAACAGCTCGTACCCCTCGGACGCCTCGCTCCTTCGGCCAGAAGCGTGACATGCGCATGACAGCATTTACCACTATGGCCCGTCAAGAGTCTGTATGACGTCACACACCGACACCCAGCATATTGTGACGCGCTTTGCCCCCAGCCCGACCGGCCGCCTGCACGTGGGCCACGCGTGGTCAGCGTTGATGGCGCAGGACGCCGCCCGCGCGGCAGGCGGATCGTTCCGCCTTCGCATCGAGGATATTGACGGCGCCCGCAGCCGCCCGGAACATGTCGACGGCATCATCGAAGACCTGACGTGGCTGGGCGTGACATGGGACGGCCCGGTCATATTCCAGTCCGAACGGCTGGAATTCTATGCGGCCGCTCTGGATCGGCTGAAGGCGCTGGACCTGGCGTATCCCTGTTTCTGTACACGCGCGGACATAGCGGCCAGTGCCTCTGCGCCGCATGGACCGGAAGGGCCGCTCTACCCCGGCACATGCCGCATGCTCGACAGCCAGAAGCGCGCGGCCCGGATCGCAACGGAGCCGCACGCCTGGCGCATCGACATGGCGCGGGCCGTCGCCCGTACAGGCCCACTCACATGGGTTGATGCGGATCGCGGCATGGTGGCCGCCGATCCGGTCGCAGCGGGCGATGTCGTGCTCGCGCGCAAGGATGCGCCCACCAGCTATCACCTTGCCGCCACGCTGGACGATGCGGCGATGGGCATCAGCTTCGTGCTGCGTGGAAACGACCTGTTTGCCGCCACGCATATCCATCGCCTGCTGCAGGCCTTGCTTGATCTGCCGACACCGCTCTACCGCCACCACCCGCTGCTGATCGGGCCGGACGGCAAGCGCCTCGCCAAGCGCACGGCCGGCATCAGCCTGCAGCAATTGCGCGAGGGCGGCGTCGATCCGGCGCGGTTGTCGGCCGATCTGCGCGCGTGCCGCTTTCCGGTTGGAATATCGCTTGGGGAGGCCTAAAGTATCGTCATGAAAACGCTTCTCGTCATCCTGTTGATCGTCGCCATGGGCGGCGCGCTGTTCTCTCTGATCCGTGGCATCGTCGCGTTTCTTCAGGCGACCAAGGAAGAGCTGAACGCGCCCGAAGGCACGCCCAGCGCATCGAGCCTCAAGCAGAACAAGATGATGTTCAATCGCATCCTGTTTCAGGCGGGCGCCGTGTTGATCGTCGCGCTCCTGCTGCTGATGAACGGTGGCAGCCAGTAATATTTCCGCGTAAGGCGCCCCGCACTTGGTCAAGCTCAACAAGATCTACACACGCACGGGCGACAAGGGCACAACGGGCCTTGTCGACGGATCGCGCATCGACAAGCATCACGCCCGCATGGTGGCGATCGGCGATGTTGACGAGGCGAACAGCGCCATCGGCCTGGCCGTGCTGGCGCTGGGCGATGCGCCGGAAGCTGCCTGGCTCCAGCGTATCCAGAACGATCTGTTCGATCTGGGCGCGGACATCGCCACGCCGATCACCGATGCCCCGGACCCGGAATGGGCGCTGCGCATCGTGGACAGCCAGGTAAAGCGGCTGGAAAGCGAAATCGACGGGATGAATGCGGACCTGAAGCCGCTCGACAGCTTCATCCTGCCGGGTGGCTCGCCGGCCGCATCCGCAGTTCACCTTGCCCGCGCAGTTGCGCGCCGCGCCGAACGCAGCGCTACGCGCGCGGCTGCGGAAGTGACGCTCAATCCTTTCGCCCTCGCCTATCTCAACCGCCTGTCAGACCTGCTGTTCGTGCTGGCCCGTCGCCTGAACGACAATGGCGCAAGCGACATCAAATGGGTACCAGGCGCATCGCGCTGATGTCGACTGATCCACATCAGTCAGAAATAATTGGCATGGCGCGGACATAATCCGACGTTCATACGCTATGCTTCCGGGAGAGCGGACCAACCGCATCGGAAGGAGCCTTATGACGACGCTGCGTCAGCCGCTCGCCGCCACGGGCGAACCTGCGTCCTATCGGCAGGTTCGGGCGCTTTCGGAAGCCCTTGTTCGTCCGCTGAGCGACGCAGACGCCACGGCGCAGTCGATGGACGACGCGTCCCCCGCGAAATGGCACCTCGCCCACACGACATGGTTTTTTGAAACATTCGTGCTGCGCGGCCATGCGCCCGGCTATCGCCCGTTCGACGACCGCTTCGCCTATCTGTTCAACAGCTATTACGAGGCAGAGGGGCCACGCCATGCCCGCCCCCGTCGCGGCATGCTGACGCGGCCAAGCCTGTCGGAGATCCTTCTCTATCGCAGGCATGTGGACGATGCGATTGCCGACGGCCTGCCCACTTTGCCGCCCGCTGCACGTGCCCTCGTGACACTCGGCCTGCACCACGAACAGCAGCATCAGGAATTGCTGCTGACCGACATCCTGCACCTCTTTGCGCAAAACCCGTTGCAGGAGGCCATCTGGGATGCACCCAGCGCCCTTCCCGCGCCCATGCCCGGTCCGTTGCAATGGATAGAAGGCGCGCAGGGCGCGGTAGAGATCGGCCATGCCGGAACCGGTTTCGCCTTCGATTGCGAAGGCCCGCGCCATGCCGCCTTGCTGACGCCCCACGCCCTGGCCCATCGCCCCGTCACCAATGAAGAGTGGCTCGGTTTCATCGCCGATGGCGGGTATCGCGATCCGCGCCACTGGCTGTCGGACGGCTGGGCATGGGTCCAGGGCAACGGCATCGAAGCACCGCTCTACTGGGCGAGGGAGGATGGCGGCTGGACGCGCTTTGGCCATGACGGCCGCCGCCCGGTAAACCCCGCCGCGCCCGTCACGCATGTCAGCCTGTATGAAGCCGACGCCTATGCCAGCTGGGCCGGCGCGCGCCTGCCAACCGAAGCGGAGTGGGAAAACGCCGCCGCATCGCTCGATCCGGAGGGTGGCAACCAGCTCGATGCCGCGCGCTGCCCCCGCCCGCGCGCTTGCGAACAGACGAACGGTCTCGCACAGATGTTCGGCGACGTATGGGAATGGACTGGCAGCGCCTACCGCCCCTACCCCGGGTTTCGCACGGTCGAAGGCGCGGTTGGAGAATATAACGGCAAGTTCATGTCGGGCCAGTTCGTCCTGCGCGGCGGCAGTTGCGCCACCCCGCGCGGCCATGTGCGGGCAAGCTATCGCAATTTCTTCTACCCCCATCAACGCTGGCAGTTCACCGGCGTGCGGCTGGCAAAGGATCTGTAGATGCTGCTGGACCTCGATCGCGAACCGACCAAAGCTGCCGTCGACCCAGCGTTTCGCCGTGACATCAGGGATGGATTGTCACGCTATCCGAAGCAGACCCCGCCCATCTGGTTCTATGATCGCACCGGATCGGAACTGTTCGAGGCGATCACCCAGCTGCCCGAATATTATCCGACGCGTGTGGAAACCGCCCTGCTGGCAAGCATCGGCGCAGAGATCGCCGCAGCTGTCGGCCCCGGCCGCGCGGTCATTGAATTCGGCGCGGGCAGCGCAACGAAGACGCCCCATCTGCTCTCCGCCATCGCACCAGCCGCCTATGTGCCCGTCGACATCAGCGGCGATTTCCTGCGCGACAGCAGCGCTGCGCTTTCTGCGCAATTCCCCCGCCTGCCCGTCGTGCCGGTCGAAGCCGACTTCAACCGGCCCTTTCCCCTGCCCGACGGCATCGCCCACGTGCCGCGCCTGGGTTTCTTCCCAGGCTCTACCATCGGCAATCAGGGGCCGGCCGAGGGCGTCGACCTGCTGCGTGCCATGCGCACATCACTGGGCGACGGATCGATGCTGCTGATCGGCATGGACCGGGTGAAGGACGCCGAAATCCTTATTTCCGCCTATGACGACGCGGCGGGCGTAACGGCCGCCTTCAACCGCAATCTCCTCCACCGCATCAACCGCGAGCTTGGCGGGAC
>Ga0209066_10000695_pt1:15000-47927 | contig 47927 bp, 39 predicted proteins | sample All_14_2_FD_187198 | JGI IMG/M metagenome (GOLD analysis project Ga0209066, IMG submission 187198) | Freshwater microbial communities in response to fracking from Pennsylvania, USA - Allegheny Zone_MetaG_DW_15 (SPAdes) (version 2) ... | reverse complement strand
GATTTTTGCTTTGTGCTTCTACTTTTCACCTCATATTCATGAAAAATTCAATCAAAATTTTCGTTGCAATTGCCGTTCTGGCGATTAGCTGTGCCCCAAAAAAAGACAAGTACGAAGTTTTTGCCGATGACCTCTGTAAATGCCTCTCGCCAATGGCGGATTTCCAAAAGCAGTTGGAGGAAAAATTCAAGAGCGGCCAACAGGATTCAGTCCTAGCGATGCTCTACAGGGGTAAGGAGATTGATTCCTTGGGGCAAGTTTGCATGGCGGATTTGGAGAAAAAACATGGCAAAATCGAGGGCGAAGAAGCCGAAAACAAGGCAATGGATGCGCTGCGCAAAATTTGCCCTGAAACGCTAACGATTCTGGAGGAAGCCAATGCCCCGATGGAACCTGGGGAGTCGCTGGAAGAGGAGGACATGATGATGCCCGAAATGGACTCGACGGGCGAAGCTGGCGGCGAGCAATAATTTTCTCGAAAAAAATTCAAAGAAAATCAGTGAATGGAAAAGCCCGGCGGACCTTCGTCCGCCGGGCTTGATTATTTCCTTGACGAATCTTACACCGTTCAAGGATTTTGCCTCCTATTTCCTATATTTAAACTTTTCCAAATATCGTTCCAATTCCTGTTCGTCATATAATAAAACTTCTCTAGGCTTCGATCCTTCTGCAGGCCCCACCACACCTATCGCTTCTAATTGATCCATAATACGTCCTGCCCGGTTGTAGCCCAGCTTCAAACGGCGCTGAATCATGGACGTGGAGCCGTGTTGGCTGGTCATCACCAAGCGGGCTGCTTCCACGAGCATGTCGTCCATGTCGTTCGGGTCGAAGCTGCCCATTTCGCCCATTTCCTCGTCGTCTCCGTGGTACTCTGGCAGGTAGAATGGCTCAGGGTAGCCCCGTTGGTCGGAGATGAATTTTATCACCTGGTCCACTTCTGGCGTGTCCACGAAGGCGCACTGGAGGCGCACCATGTCGCCGCCGACGGAGAAAAGCATGTCGCCTCGACCGACCAACTGCTCGGCGCCACTGGCATCGAGGATGGTACGGGAGTCCACTTTCGCAGAAACTTTGTAAGCGATACGGGCCGGGAAGTTGGCCTTGATGACGCCCGTGATGATGTTCACCGAAGGGCGCTGGGTGGCAATTATCAAGTGGATGCCCACCGCCCGTGCGAGCTGCGCCAAACGCCCAATCGGCAGCTCGATTTCCTTGCCTGCCGTCATGATGAGGTCGGCAAACTCGTCAATCACCAGCACGATGAACGGCATGAAATTATGCCCAGACTGAGGATTCAGCTTGCGGGCCACAAACTTGTCGTTGTACTCCGTGATGTTGCGCACATGCGCTTTTTTCATCAAGTCGTAGCGGGTGTCCATCTCGATGACGAGCGAATTCAGCGTATTCACCACCCGCTTGGTGTCCGTGGTGATGGGTTCCTCTTGGCCGGGGAGGAAGGCGAGGAAGTGGTTCAGCAGGCGGGCGTAGGGGAAAAGCTCGACTTTTTTCGGGTCAATGAGCACCAGCTTGACCTGCGAAGGGTGCTTTTTGTACAAAATCGAAAGCAGGACGGCGTTGATACCCACCGATTTACCCTGACCCGTAGCACCTGCGATGAGCAAGTGCGGCATTTTGGCCAAATCCACCACGAAGACTTCGTTGGAAATGGATTTGCCGAGGGCAATGGGCAGGTCCATTTTCGAGCGCTTGAACTTGTCGGACATGAGCAACTCCTTCAGCGCCACGATCTGCTTGTTCTTGTTGGGCACCTCGATACCGATGGTGCCCCGACCAGGTATCGGTGCGATGATGCGGATGCCCAAGGCCGAGAGGCTCAGGGCGATGTCGTCCTCTAAGTTTTTTATGCGTGAAATGCGGACGCCGGGCGCTGGCACGATTTCGTACAGCGTGACCGTTGGGCCGATGGTGGCCCTGATTTTCACGATTTCGATTTTATAGTTGAGCAGCGTCTCGACGATTTGGTCTTTGTTGGCTTCCAATTCCCCACGATCCACCTCCACTTTTTGGTCGGCGTAGTCGTAGAGCAGCGACATGACGGGGTGCTCGTAGCTTGAAAGTTCGAGCGTGGGATCGTAGGGGTCGCTGAAGTTTTGGGAATCCTGCGTGGCGGCCATCTCTGGGAAAAGCGAAGGCTGCACGGGCGGGATTTTGTTGGCAGGTGCGGTGGAAATCTGGGACAGCAATTCGGTGCTTTCTGTCTCCAAATCCACGCTTGGTTCAGGGGCTGCCGTTATTTCAAAATCAGAATCGCCGGGCTTGAGCGAGGGCAGTTTTCCGCTGGCCGTCTTATCCACGGCTTTGAAATCATCTTCATCGTCATCCAGTGGGACGGTAGTGGGTTTGAGGGTGGTCGGAGGCCGTTTTGTCGGTTCGGTGAAGCCGTCCGTTGAAGCGACTGGGTTGGTGCTGGGCTGTGGCCGCTTGCGGGAGCTGTACCTGCGGTTGAGGATGTCACTGAACCAAAGCTTGGTTTCGTACAAGGCTTTCTGAGGCGTCAGTTCGTTGAAATTGGGGTTGACGAACCAGATGATGATGCCCACAAAGATGGCCAAAAACAAGACTGCCGTGCCAAGCGTGCCCACGAAACCGGTGAGCATGCCACTCACTTTTTCGCCGAAGGCGCCGCCCCAAGGAAACATGGCGTCGCCAAAAATAAACTCCAAAAACACGGAAGCCAGTACCATGATGACCAGCCATTGGCGCAGCAAGAGGCGGTTGGCCCGCAGCGGGATTCGCTTCAGAATGGCCCAGCCATAGACCGCTATCAAGTAAACCAAAATGAACGAAGGAAGGCCGAAGCCCCACCAGAAAAAGGCATTGGCGATGATGGCGCCCAGTTTCCCCAACATGTTGGAAGCTTGGAAGCCGTCGCTGAAGAGGTCGCCCCACGATTTGTTGTTGACCTCGGCATAGTCATCGGTCCAAGTGAACAGGTAGGAGAAGAACGCAATGAAAAGGTATGCGGCGAAGAGCAACAGCACGACCCCCATAAGCTTCGGGATGCGGTCGTCGTCGCCTAATTTGAATGAAAGCTGCTTTGGATTTTTTTTTGTAGCCACGGATTTCTGTGGTTGCTGAAGGTATGTTTGTCAAGTTCCGTGGCAAAAGTAGTCAATCCGTTTGGTATGGTGAAAAATGCAATTGATTGTTTGAGGGAGAGATTATTGAATTGTCATGGCACAGCTTAGGTTGGCAGCAATCCAGCAATCAATCAAATCAACCCCTCGTCCAAAAAACTATAGTACCCAGCATCGGTGATGATGAGGTGATCCACCAGTGGCAGCCCGATGGCTTCGCCCACGGCCTTCAATTTTTTGGTCAAATCAATGTCCGCTTGGCTGGGCCGCAGCGTACCGCTGGGGTGGTTGTGCGCCACGATGATGGCGGCTGCCATGCCTTCCAGCGCTTTTCGGAACACGATTTTTGCGTCCATGATAGTGGCGTCCGTGCCGCCAATGCTGAGTTTCGACTTGCCGATGACCTTGTTTTTTTTACTCAAAAAAAGCACCCAGCTTTCCTCGTGCGGCAGGTCCATGAGCAGTGGTGCGAGAATTCGGTAGGCATCACGGCTGCCCCTGATTTCAGGGCGGTCAGGCAGGTCGGAGGTTTGGCGGCGGCGGCCCAGCTCCAGGGCGGCGGCGATGGTGATGGCCTTGGCTTCGCCAATTCCTTTGAACTTCATCAGCTCCGCAATGCTGCTTTTGCCAAGGTCGTTGAGGTTTTTGCCAACCGAGTCGAGGATGCGCTGCGAGAGGGACACTGCCGATTCGTTCTGGCTGCCGCTGCCGATGAGGATGGCGATGAGTTCTGCGTCGGAAAGTGCTTGGCGGCCAAGGGCCATGAGCTTTTCACGGGGTCGGTCGTCTTCGGCCCATGCGGTGATGGGCAGACTGGACTGTGGAGGGTAATCAGGCATAGTATGTTGGTGTTTTTTGTTGTGGCGAATTTAAGCTTTGTCTGCGTTTTGTTAATTGGGGCGGGCAAAAAAATGGGCTTCTCCCACATTTCTGCCGAAGAAGCCCAACGAAGTGCTCTATTGTTTCACCTAAAATCCTTTAAATACTGATTGGTGTTGAGTCTTTTCAGTCAATCACTGAACTACCAATTTTAGGATTGCCACTTGGCCGCTTTCATTTTTTACGACCACCTCATAAAAGCCTGCGGTGAGCCGTGGCAATGCGTATTCAGATTCCCCGCTTGAATACCAGTGTTTTTCACTACTAAACAACCTGCCTACGACATCAACAACTTGGATGTTCAGGATTGTCGAAAAGCTTGACTCAATATGAAGCTTGACTTCACCACCTACGGTGCCGGGATTTGGCGAGATATATAGGATGGTCGAGCCATCCAACTGCGCAGCAGCCGACACGAATGGAACGGTGAATTCAAAAATATTTTCGCAGCCTGCGGGGTCAGTTATTGTCAGCGAATAGTCTCCGTTGGTAAGCCCGGTGATGTTGGAGCCAGTTTCCCCATTGCTCCATAAATAGGAGAACGGGCCGTTGCCTGTCGTCACCGAAACTCCAATGGTGCCACTGTTTGTGCCATTGTCCCCTTGGATTACCGTGTCAATCGCGATTTCCGGAATGACCGTTAGCAGCAGGGTGCGGGTACTGTCGCAGCCGTTGATGTTTAGGAAAACATCTGTGTAGATACCGCTCTGTGTGTAACCTTCCAGATTTTCGCCAAAGCAAATGGTATCGGAAACTGAACTAGAACTGAAAGGGAAAACTGTCAATTCCAGCACCCTAATACTGTCACAGCCATTCGCTGCCGCCAGTGTATCCGTGTAAATGCCTGATTGGTCGTAGCCTTCAACGCTGGTTCCTTCACATGTCGAAGCGTTGTAGGATGTGAGAATTTGCGGCAGCACGGTCAGCGTCAGGGTGTGTGTGCTGTCGCAACCGTTCAGGGCGGTATGGGTTTCGGTGTAAACGCCGCTCTGGTCGTGGCTCTGGTAGCTTTCGCCGAAGCAGATGGTCTGAGCGCTGGAGGTCGAGATTTGTGGCAGCACGGTCAGCGTCAGCGTATGCATGCTGTCGCAACCGTTCAGGGCGGTGTGGGTTTCGGTGTAAACGCCGCCCTGGTCGTGGCCCTGGTAGGTTTCTCCGAAGCAGATGGTCTGTGCGCTGGAGGTCGAGATTTGCGGGAGCACTGTCAGCGTCAGGGCGTGTGTGCTGTCGCAACCGTTCAGGGCGGTATGGGTTTCGGTGTAAACACCGCTCTGGTCGTGGCCCTGATAGCTTTCTCCGAAGCAAATGGTCTGTGCGCTGGAGGTCGAGATTTGCGGGAGCACGGTCAGCGTCAGGGTGTGTGTGCTGTCGCAACCGTTCAGGGCGGTGTAGGTTTGGGTGTAAACACCGGCCTGGTCGTGGCCCTGATAGCTTTCTCCGAAGCAAATGGTCTGTGCGCTGGAGGTCGAGATTTGCGGGAGCACGGTCAGCGTCAGGGTGTATGTGCTGTCGCAACCGTTCAGTGCGGTTTGGGTTTCGGTGTAAACGCCGCTCTGGCCGTGGCCCTGGTAGGTTTCGCCGAAGCAGATGGACTGAGCGCTGGAGGTGCTAATGAGTGGAAGCACGGTTAGTGCGATTTCATTTGTGCTATCACATCCGTTGTATGCGGTGAAATGTTGTTGATAAACACCTGATTGGGTGTAACCTTCAAAAGTTTCGCCAGCACAAATTACTTGGGCGGTGGCTGTCTTGTTCTCGGGCAAAACGGTGAGGTTTAAGATGCTCAAGCTGTCGCAAGTGCAGGCATATTGAAGCGAATCCGTGTACGTGCCAGATTGCGAATGACCCTCGAAGGTTTCACCATAACAAATGGTCTGGTTGGTGGTGGTCTTTTTGACGTATGGCCTCACCAATGTCGAATCAATGTCTTCGCAACCAGTCAATACATTTCTAATCTTATAATAATAGGTTCCAGGGCGGTCAATGCCTCTGGTGCGGCCATCAGGGCCGGCGAAGCGTCCGTCGTAAGTGTACCATTCCAGTTCCACTTCGCCACCGAAGATATTGCCTGAACCGTTCAGGTATCCGATTTCGTTGCAATAGAGGTAAAAGTCTGACCCGGCGCTACACTGAGGTTGTTGGTTAGCCAAAGAAGTAACCTCTCTTGTTGCCTTGCTGACACAACCATGCTGGTCGGTAACCGACACCACCCATGTGCCCACTGTACTTGGGTAACCCCCTGACCATTGTACGGTTCCGCCGGGCGGAATGGTATCAACGCAGAGCTTAACGCCGTTGCAAGTACCGCATTCTACGATGTTGATGTCCAGCTCGTTGACGGTGGGAATGTTGAACTCAGCGGTGCAAGTATTTGCGCCATTGAATTGCTGAAAAGTGTATTTTCCTCCAACATCCACATCTATATCATCAAATGTTTCAAACACACCGAAACCCCCAATTGGCGTTTCCCAAAAACCACTATTACTCGCATCTACAAAGAGCGTGACTGGCTGCGGGTTTGAACAATCAACTTTCCCATACACATAGATTTCCAAGCTCTGGCTTGAGATGGTAAAATCAATTGGGATTACCTTCTCGCACCAGCCCTCCCTAACGGTGTAGGTCAATTGGTTTTGTCCAACCTGAAATTGTGGGATGTAAAGTGTGTTGGAAGAAAGTGCCAAGCTGCCATATAATAGTTTGCCATTTGCCGGATACAGGTACAATTCGTAAGAGCCGTTACCCTCGCAAAGCGTGGGTATCTGACCCACATAGGTGATGGCGGTGCAGTCTGTATGATAAACGCCCATTTTCTTGGTTGCTGAAACCATGCAGCCAGTGGCATTGAAGGCTTCCAAAGTGAAGGTTTTTTCACCAAAATCATTGCACGGGTAAGCAAAAGAAGGGCTATTTGAAACTACTGTGCCATTCACCTTCCATACAATAGAATCTGCATTGTTGACCATGGCTGAGATGTTGACCACATCTCCTTTATATGCTTCATTCGGGACGTTAAGTGCGGCAGTTATCACTGATTGGCAGGGCGGCACCAATCCTTTTGTGGTTAGGAAGCTTGTACGTGAATTAAACAGGGCAGAAATCATGCGGGTCCGTTGCCCTTTGGTAAAGCGGTATCTACAAGCAAAGGGAGAATTGTCCATGTAATTGTCCTCTGGGTCTGGGGCGTCTATTCCTATCGTGTCGCAATAGGTGGTATAGGAGTCAGTGGAACACGAATTGTTGTAGGCCCCGTTCATGCAAGCCGTGTTGTTCGGATCGCTAATATTGTCTGGCGCCGTATCGCAAACCCTATCGCCTTGGCGCAGGCAGTCATCGTTCAGGCAGCCGTCCTCATAAGTATGCTTCAGGTTGAAATAATGCCCCATCTCATGTGCCGAAACCTTGCCACCCATACAGGGGTCGTTGATGTTGTACCATATATTTGCCTCAATGACAACCCCATCCAAGGCATTTCCGTGACTAGCAGGGCCGAAAGCTGCACCGACTGGGCCTATGCAAACATTGGAGGAAATCGTAAAGCAAAGTTTTTTTACCAGGTAAATATTGATATATTCTGTTCCAGGAAAGCGGTTCGCCAATGGGTATCCACCGCCTTGCGTAGCGATAATGGCCGCATTCATCTCGCCCTGATTAAAGGCCGGATCGTTGTTTTCGTAGCGTTCAATGCCCGTGGTGGGCTGGCCGTTGATGTCGCGCTTGGCCAGTTCAAAACGGAACTCAGTATCAATGCTGGCAGGATCACCACCGCAGCCTACTCCTAGGAAGGCGTTGTTCAAGAGCGCAAGGCCAGCCATCGCATCTGCATCAGTTATGTTTTCAGCGGTGCCCACAGGGACGCCAGCCTGGTGGATGATGTGCAATACCACTGGCAGGTGGTGGATGTATTTTTGGGAAAGGATGTGTTGGTCATTGTTCAGAAAATCCAAGTACTGCGCTTCCACGGCAGCTTCTTTTTTGGCGAAATCTGGGTTCTCTAGCTCCATTTGGCCACTGACGTCATCTGCACCGCAGATAAGTGTGGGATTTTGTGCGCCAAGCCGAACCGTGTTGATGGAAAAAACGAAGAAGATTAAAATGAAATGGCTGGTAAGGTGTGTTGGAAAATACTTCATGCTTCCTTGATTTTAAGCGTGAACAATTAACGTGATTTTTGAATATTTTCCAACCTCAACAAAGATAATTCAATGCGCTTAAGACGCAAATCAGGCGTGGTTTAAAATTTAATTTTGCTAAAATTTTGTCATTTCGAAATTGCGTCGCACTCGTCGTCCCCACTGGTTTTACTTTTTGTTCCTGAATTCGGCAGGGGTATAAAAAAACATGTCCAGTTTGGCCGGAAGGCAAACTGGACATGCTCCTAATTTTATGTATAATAACGTTTACTTCCCTGCCGCCTTGGCAACAGCTTTTTCCAGCTCCTCCTCGTCGCCGGGCACATAGCCGCTGTGCTCGAAGATGATGTTGCCGTTTTTGTCAGCAACGATGGTTTGGGGGATGGTCTGGAAGTTGAAAGCATTGCGCATCTCCTCCTCGTTGCCGGAAAAAATGGTGTACTCCCAGCCTTTCGATTCCACGATGCCGGGCACTTTGGGCAGGGCACGCTGGTTGTCAATGGTTATCGCTAGGATTTCCACGTTGTATTTCTTCTGCCAATCCTCGTAAAAGTCGGCAACAGTGTCCAATTCCTTTTTGCAGGGGGAGCACCAGGTGGCCCAGAAATCAATCACGATGATCTTGCCGGATTTTGCGACGTAGTCCTTCAAGTTGACTACTTGGCCGTCCAGCGTTTTCACGTTTACGCTGGGCACTGTTTTTTGAGCTGTCGCAAACATTGCGAAGCAGAGGAATAGAAACAGGGTAATTGTCGCTTGCTTCATATTTTTCGATATTTAAATGGTAAAAGATGAAAATGCAGCAGCCTGTTGGCTACCTTTGACGCCTCAATTTTGCGCAGCGCAAAGCTATCCCTAAATCCGATGCAAACCATGCTTTTTATATTGATTAACCTGCCCTTAACTTCTTAGCGGGCAAAATTAAACGAACCTTTCCAACATGATTCCAAGATTTTGGCTGCCAATGCTGCTTCTGACGCTGGCCTTCCAAACAGTCACAGCACAGGAGGCAGAAAGCGGTGAAAATCCCCAAAACACTGGCCGTCTTTCCGGCAACCTGCAGCTCAATGGCAATTTTTTCATGCGGGACTCGGCCATTGGCGCAGCCAACACACCGCAATACGACCGCCAACTCTTCGGGGCCGACTCATGGCTCAACCTCAACTACCAGAACTGGGGCTTCGACATGGGCCTCCGCTTCGACATGTTCAACAACTCGAACCTGCTGAACCCCAACGACTCCTACTCCGACCTCGGCATCGGGCGCTGGTACATTTCCAAGAAAATCCACAAGCTCGGCATCACGGGTGGCTACATCTACGACATCATCGGCAGCGGTATCATCTTCCGGGCATACGAGGAGCGGGCACTGGCCATTGACCAGGCGCTCTACGGCGTTAAGCTGACCTACGACCTCGGCGAAAACTGGGTGGTGAAAGGCTTCACAGGCAAGCAAAAACAACAGTTCGGGAATTACCCTAGTGTGTTGCGGGGTGCTGCGGTGGATGGCTTCATCGGCTTGGATTCGGCAGGCGTGACGCTGGCCCCTGGCTTCGGTGTGGTGGCCCGCACCCTCGACAACGGCTCGATGAACAACCTCGTGGCTACGCTGAACACGTACGATTCCGCTGATATTTTCATACCCAAATACAACACCTACGCCTTCACGGCCTACAACACGCTGACGGCTGGCCCCTTCTCATGGTACCTCGAAGGGGCGTATAAGACCGCCGATGCATTTGTTGACCCCTTCAAGGAGCGGGTGACGGTGAGCGGTGATACGGTGGTGGGGAACTACGTGCAGGGCAAAGGCACAGTGATTTATTCCAGCATCAGCTTCGCAAAATCGGGCCTGGGCCTGACGGTCGAAGGTAAGCGCACCGAAAATTTCGACTTCCGCACCACGCCACAGGAGCAGGGCGTGAGGGGCCTGATGCACTACATCCCACCGATGGCGAGGGTGAACACCTACCGCCTGCTGGCGCGCTACGCTGCCGCCACGCAATTCGTTGGCGAACAGGCTTTCCAGGTGGATGCCAGCTACAAGGTGAACAAGCGCTTGAACCTGAGCGCCAATTTCTCCAACATCACCAATCTCGACGGCGACCAGCTTTACCGGGAAATTTTCACCGAAGTTTATTACAAATTCAAGCATAAATGGACGCTGACCACCGGTGTGCAACTCCAGCAGTACAATCAGGAGGTTTACTACGGCAAGCCTGAAGCGCCATTGCTGGAAACGGTCACGCCATACGTAGATTTTTTGTATAAATTCGATTCAAAAACATCCATCCGCTTAGAGTCGCAGTACATGAGCATGAGCAAGGACCACGGCGTCCGGTCGGACTACGGCAATTGGGTGTTTGCCCTTGCGGAGTTCACGCTGGCGCCGCACTGGGCCATCACGGTGTCCGACATGTTCAATATTGACCCCGGAAAATTGTCGCCTGTTGACGCAAAAACGGGAGAGCGGGACAAAATCCATTATCCCCGTTTTGACGTTTACTACACGTACAACGCCAACCGTTTTTCCATTAGTTATGTAAAACAGGTGGAGGGCGTGGTCTGCTCTGGCGGCATTTGTCGCTTGGAGCCTGCGTTCAGCGGTGTGAAAATGTCCGTGAACTCGACTTTTTGAGGTTGTTAGATTGCTGTATTTTTTATTGTTACTTAGCCAATACAGCAATAAAACAATTCAACAATAAAGAAATACCGCCAGTCGTTACCGGCTCAACGGGTCCAGTAGTGCCCAACGACGATGTCAAGGACCAGCGTCGGCAGGTGCTAATTGAGGAATTTACGGGGGTGCGCTGCGTACAATGCCCCGGTGGGTCGGCCTTCATTCAAGACCTGTTGGCGATACACGGCCAGCGGCTTGTGGCTGTTTCCATCCACGCTGGCAGTTTTTCAAACCCTTATTCTATCAATCAATACGACTTTCGTACACCGGAAGGGACGCAGTTGATTTCTTATCTCGACCAGCCGTTTGGCTTTCCGTCGGCAGTGATCAACCGCACCAAGTTCCCCGGCCAGTTCGACCTGCAACTCGGCCAAGGCGACTGGGCTGGCTACATTGCCCAAGACACGGCCATTGCACCGAAGGTGCGCATCAGCATCGAGCCGGAGTTCGATATTTCATCCAGGGAACTGAAGGTGAATGTGAAGCTTTTTGTGGATGAAACCATCGCAGATCCGAGTGTGCGTTTGAACATCATGATAACGGAAAGCGGGATTGAGGATGCCCAAATTACGCCAGGCAGTTCCGACCCTGTGCCAAATTACGTGCACCGCCACGTGCTGCGGCACATGCTGACCAACTGGGACGGCGACCCGATTACCGAATCCCTTGGGGCGGGGACTGTGGTGCAAAAGAATTTTACCTACTCCATGCCCGCCGAATGGAAGGAGGACAACTGTGAAATCGTGGCCTTCGTGAGCTTGGCAGGCACTTCCAAGGAGGTTTTGCAGGCGCACCAAGTACACGTGGTCGAGTAGTTTTTTTCATAAAAAACAGAATTACTAGTTAAGGGTTGATAGCTGCAACGATTTGCACTGTCAACCCTTATCAGTTTAACAAACCCTGTCAACAAAGCAGAATGGCCATACGAAACCCTTTTCGCAATAGTAAAATCAAGGAGTCGGACGACCTTGGCTTTGGCAACCGAATTATCGGGGAGCGGGACAGGCTCATTGCCAAGGATGGCAATTTCAACGTCGAGCGGGTCGGACTGAAATATTGGACGCCCTACCAAGACCTCGTGGAAATGACGTGGGGGCGGTTTTTCCTAGTCGTTGTTACTTTTTTTGTTGTGGTCAACGTCCTGTTCGGCCTGCTGCTCAATTTGATTGGAATTGATTGCCTGAGCGGGGTCAAGCAAGGCACGTGGCTGGAAAACTTCGAGCAGGCTTGGTTTTTCAGTGTGCAAACCTTCACGACGGTCGGGTATGGCAGCATCAGCCCATCGTGTATTTCTACCAATTTTGTTGCAGCGACGATTGCCCTCGTTGGTCTCATGTCGGCGGCATTGGCCACGGGGTTACTGTTTGTGCGGTTTTCAAAGCCTACTTCGCAGCTTGTTTTCAGCAAAAATGCCATCATCACGCCCTATCGGGACGGTCAGAGTTTTCAGTTCCGCATTGCCAACAGGCGCAACAGTCGCCTCATCAACTTGGATGTGAAGCTCACCATGTCGTGGGTGGAAACAAAGGAAGACGGCACGAAAAGCCGCCAGTTTTCGAGGCTGAAACTCGAACGGGACAAAGTGGTCATGCTCCCGCTGAACTGGAACATCGTGCACCCGATTGACGAGGAAAGCCCCTTTTGGCAGCGTACGCCAGAAGATTTGAAAGAGATGAACGTGGAGGTCATCGTGCTGATTGAGGCTTTTGACGAGGTGTTTTCGCAGACGATTTTTGCCAACAGCTCCTACTGTGACGAGGAGTTTTTATTCAATGTAAAATGGAAGCCCATGTACTACCCCGCCCCCGATGGCAGCGGCAAGACGATTTTGGATTTGTCGGTGATTGACGAAGTGGTAGAAATCTTCTAGCGGAAAAACTTCCTTTCGAACACCGTTTCGTTGCCCACGGCGTCCCGCACCACGAGCTTGAACTCATGCTCGCCCGCAGCGATCATTTCATCAAAATAGTAGCTGATAGTGCCCACTTTTTTATCGTATTCCATCAAAATCCACTGGCCGTCCACGGTGGCCTCGTAACTGAGTTCCTCCACATCGGGCGCAGAGGCTACATTGTCGCTGATTTTGAAGGAAAACTTCTGGTAGTTCTTCATGTTTTGCCCAAAAACCACCTGCTTGATGGTGGGCGGCGTCACGTCCACCATTATGGCGTAGTTGCCGAGGCCACGCACTTTCGTGCGCAGTAGGCCATCTTCCCAACGCCCACCACAGTTGAGTATCCGACTGCCCTCGCAGTAGGCAACGAACACTTTGGGTTTCAGTTCCGCAGGGATGGAACGGGTAGGCCGTATGCCAATGTCGAAGAAGTCATGCACGGGGATTTTTGGGTTGTTCAGCCGGTGGATGTCGGAATAAAAACTGTTGGAGTGGTCGGTGGCCACATCATATTTAAGGTATAGGTCTTCGTACAAGGTGCCGGGCGGCATGTGCAAGTAAAGGCCCTCTGTCCTAATCATGTTTCCCTCATTGTACGGGAAAATGTAATTGTAGCTTTGGTTGGAAACGAAGGTCGCCGTGGCGGCCACAGTTTCGGTTTTTCTTTTTGCCCAAAATTCAAGCGTGGAATTGTTGCCAGCCACATCGGCAGCCACGAGGGTGATTTTGGTGGCTTGCCCTGCTTGGAGCGAAACCACGCCGTTGTCGGCCAAATGGCGATAGATGCTCATGTGGTTGCCGGGCAAGGTGTAGCAACGGTTGTAGTAGCTGTTCTTCGTGATACGCTCCTCGTAGTCGCAGTGGGCATTGATGTAGCGGCTTTCATCGAAGGAAAAAGATTCTAGGTTGAAATCGTACACGAGGCTGTCATCTTGGTACATGGACAGTTCGTAGATGCCGTTCCAGTTGCTCACACGGTCGAAATGGTCATAGACCTTCAGCCCGAAGCCCGATTGCCCGGCATCCAGCAGCACGGTATCGCCTTTCACTTTGTAAACACTCCCAACCTTCAGCAGCGTGACCGCTTTCGAATCAATTTCCTCCCGTTTTTCATTGAGCGAATACACTTTTAGCGAGTGCATTTTCGGGGCAATATTGTCCGTGACCCGTAGGCCGCAAAGCAAGGGATTCACTGGGTTTTGCGTGCTGGTTTCCCGTACTTCGAAGTGCAGGTGCGCACCGTTCGAAGAGCCGGTGTTGCCCATTTTGGCCACTTCTTGGCCCTGAGAAACAGGGAATTTATCGTGCGTAAGCACCAATTCAATCTCAAAAGTCTGCTGTAGGTACTGCTGCGCTTTTACGTAATCTTCAATTTGCTGGCTGAAACGGTCGAGGTGCGCATATACGGTCGTGTAGCCATTCGGGTGGCTGATGTAGAGCGAATTGCCGTAGCCCGACTTGTCCACTTTTATCTTTGCAACATAGCCATCGGCAGCCGAGAAAACGGCGTCGCCAATGACGCCCCTCGATGATTTTATGTCAATCCCAGCATGGAAATGGTTGGGCCGCAGCTCACCAAAAGTGCCCGCCAGAAGCAGCGTCTGTGCCACTGGCGATTGGAAATAATTCACAGGGTAAGAACCATGAACCGTAGGTTTGTAGCTTGGCACCGTGAACGCAAATAAAAGCACAGGCAGTGCAAACACCAAGAAAATCCTTTTCATCTCAATATGTTCTTTCGTTTTTGGCAAAAAACCAGGGTGAAAAAAACGAAGTTTACGTTGAAGTCGTACGTGTTAAGCAAAGCAAATATATGCTTTGACTTTTATTTCATCCGACTTGTGATTGCGGGGGGCTGCAAAATCAGTGGGGGAAGGAAACGCCGGTGTCCTGAGCGGTGTCTAAAAATTGCCAGAAACGCCAAGCATGGCTACTATTTCAAAAAACGTGTCAAATTTGAAAACTCACCAATTCTTTTGGCGTAGAACACGCTATTTTTGCGCACTTTTTTAAAAAGAGTAGAGTTTAGTGAGTAATGCTTTGCCATTTGGCAATCGTCCCTCATCCCTCACTCCTCATTCCTTACATCAATATTATGTATCGTACCCACAACTGCGGCGAGCTCCGCATCACACACGTTGGACAAGAAGTGAAACTCTCAGGCTGGGTGCAGACCGGGCGTGACTTCGGCGGCCTCACCTTCGTTGACCTCCGTGACCGCTACGGCATCACACAGCTCGTCTTCAACATGGACGACGACGCTGCGCTTTGCGGGCAAGCCCGCAAACTGGGCCGTGAGTTCGTTATTTCTGCCTCCGGCAAAGTGCGGGAGCGCTCCAATAAAAACCTCAACCGCCCCACGGGCGAAGTGGAAATCGAGGTTACAGACCTGCAAATCCTCAACGCCTCCAAGACCCCGCCCTTCACCATCGAGGACGAATCGGACGGCGGCGACGAACTGCGCATGAAGTACCGCTACCTCGATATCCGGCGGGCTCCCGTGCAGCAGAACCTGATGTTTCGCTCCCAGGTGGCCATCGAGACCCGCAAACACCTCAGCGGCGAGGGTTTTGTTGAAATCGAAACACCGAACCTCATCAAGAGCACGCCGGAGGGCGCACGTGACTTTGTGGTGCCCAGCCGCATGAACCCCGGCCAGTTCTACGCACTGCCGCAGTCGCCGCAGACCTTCAAACAAATCCTGATGGTGGCGGGCATGGACAAGTATTTCCAAATCGTGAAATGCTTCCGGGACGAAGACCTGCGAGCCGACCGCCAGCCGGAGTTCACCCAAATAGACTGCGAGATGGCCTTCGTGACCCGTGAGGACATTCTCAACACTTTCGAGGGGCTGACCAAGCACCTGTTCAAGTCTGTCTTGGGCTTGGAAATGGCCGACTTCCCCCGCATGAGCTACGACGAGGCCATGACCCGCTACGGTTCCGACAAGCCGGACATCCGCTTCGGCATGGAGTTTTGCGAGCTGAACAGCGTGGCACAGGGTCACGGTTTTTCCGTTTTCGACAGCGCCGAACTGGTGGTGGGCATTTGCGCCGAGGGGCAGGCCGAGAAGTTTTCCAACAAAGACATCAAGGACCTGACCGAGTGGATGCAGCGCCCGCAAATCGGGGCAAAGGGCCTCGTTTGGATTAAATACAACGCCGACCCGAACGACGAAATGGGCCGGTTCCGCAGCAGCGTCAGCAAGTTTTACAGTGAAGACCAGTTGCAGGCATTTGCCGATAAAATGGGCGCCAAGCCGGGCGACATTATGTTTGTGCTTTCCGGTGAAGCCGAAAAAAACCGCAAGCAGCTCAACGAACTCCGCCTCGAAATGGGCCGCCGCATGGGCCTGATGAAAGCGGGCGACTTCAAGCCACTTTGGGTCGTCAACTTCCCGCTGTTGGAGTGGGACGAGGATTCGCAGCGCTTTTTTGCGATGCACCACCCGTTCACCGCACCGCTGCCGGAGGACGCCGAGAAGATGATGTCCGGCGACCATGAGACCTTGAAAAACCTGCGTGCCAATGCCTACGACCTCGTGCTCAACGGCGTGGAAATCGGCGGAGGCAGCATCCGTATCCATGACCGGGCGCTCCAAGAAAAGAATTTCAACCTGCTCGGCTTCACCCCTGAGCAGGCCGAGAGCCAATTCGGCTTCCTGCTCGGTGCTTTCGAGTACGGCGCACCGCCCCACGGTGGCATCGCCTTCGGCCTCGACCGCCTCTGCGCCGTGATGCGTGGCCAGACGAGCATCCGGGACTTCATCGCCTTCCCCAAGAACAATATGGGCCGGGACATGATGATTGATGCGCCGGATGGGCTGGACGATGCGCAATTGAAGGAACTGAACTTGAGGGTGGAATTGACCGCCAAGAGCTAGGAAATTAGGTTGATAAGGGTTGATAAAAGATTGGTAAGGGTTAATGAACGACGCCCTATCAACCTTTATCAACCTTTTATCAACCCTTATCAACCAAGAAATGACAAGCACCGTCCAAAACCTCCCCGCCAAGCTCGAAGCCTTCGCCCGTCTCCTCCAAATCATGGACGACCTTCGGGAAAAATGCCCGTGGGATCGGAAGCAGACCTTCAAGACCCTGCGTAATTTGACCATCGAGGAGACCTACGAACTAGCCGACGCCATCCTCGACGACGACCTCAAGGGTATCAAGGAGGAAATCGGCGACGTCATGCTCCACATGGTTTTTTATGCAAAAATTGCGGAGGAAAAACAGGCCTGGGACATGGCAGGGGCGCTCCACGCCATCTGCGACAAACTGGTGCAGCGCCACCCGCACGTCTATGGCGATACCCAAGTGGCTGATGATGACGAGGTGAAGCGCAACTGGGAAAAACTCAAATTGCAAAGCGGCAAAAAATCGCTACTGGAAGGCGTGCCCACCTCCTTGCCCGCCCTCGTGAAGGCTTGGCGGATGCAGCAAAAAACGGCACAAGTTGGCTTCGAATGGGAAAACACCGAGCAGGTCTGGGCGAAAGTGCAAGAGGAAATCGGCGAGCTGCAAGAGGCCGTCGAAGGCGATTTTTCACAAGAAAAAAAGGAGGAAGAGTTCGGCGACGTGCTGTTTTCATTGGTCAACTACGCCCGCTTCCTGCACATCGAACCAGAGACAGCATTGGAACGGGTGAACCGAAAGTTCAAGGCCCGATTCGAATACATCGAGGCGAATGCCCCCAAGCCGCTGGACGAAATGACACTGCAAGAAATGGACACACTATGGGATGAAGCGAAGGTGAAATTGGGTGTTTAAACCATCAGTTTATGAGTTAATATATGATGCACCCATTCTCCAGTTTTTTTGGAGACTGATTATAAGCTATAATGGCCAGAAAGCCTCTGTAAATGGATTATCACGCTTTTTATTATCACCATTTTGTATAAGGTGGATGGTAGTTTTTAAATTGGCAATTAATGGCACAAAGCAGCGGCAGCCTTGCATTTTAAATGCTTTTCACAAAGCTTTTTTAAAATGCATATTGGTGCAATCAAGAAGTTCATAAGCTTCATTAAGCGAGTATATGTTGAAAGCGAATGCCAGACCTCCATATTTGCTCAATTAGCGCTTTGTCCTTGCAAGTGTTGATTTTGTAGCTGTGTTATATTTTTAGTTTTTCAAAAGGAAATAATGGTTGTGCAACAGCCGAATTAAATCGCATTTGAAAGCTGAGTATCGTAACTTCCTCACACCACCCAACTTTTCCTACCTTTACACCTTCAACACTTTTAGCGTAAGCGCAAATGCCGAACAGAAAAAAAATGCCCCGGATACGGGAGGTAAAAAACCTAGTGGTGCCACCGCCTGACGTCTGGAGCCTGTCGAATGGAATTCCTGTCTATGAAACCAACCTCGGCACGCAGGACATACTGAAGCTGGAACTGGTTTTCTTTGCCGGGCGGCCCTTCGAGCACAAAAAAATGGCCTCCCGCACCACGGCTGCACTCATGCGGGAAGGCACTCGCCAGCACTCCTCCGCCGAACTGGCCGAGACGGTGGACTACTTCGGCGGAACGCTCTCAATGCCCATCAGCATGGACATGGCCGGGGTACAACTCCACACGCTCACCAAGCACTTCGACAAGCTGCTGCCCTTGGTCACGGAAATGCTCTCCGAGCCAACTTTTCCGCAGGAAGAACTGGATTCCTTCGTGGTGCGGAACAAGCAGCGCCTGCAAGTGGACCTGAGTAAGAACGATTTTGTGGCTTACCGCAAATTCACCGAAATGCTCTACGGCAGCGACCACCCCTACGGTTACAACAGCTACCCCGAGACCTACGAGGCCATCACGAGGGGCGACCTGGTGCGGCATTTCGAAGAAAACTACGTGAGCGGCAATTGCCAAATCTTCCTGAGTGGCCGTATCAACGAGGCTGCCCGCCGGATGCTGGATGAACAGTTGGGCCAAGCCATCCGCCTCGGTGAGCGGCGGCAACTGGTGCCATTAAGCGTGAACCATACCCCCGCAACCCTGCACGAACCGCTGCCTGACACGGTGCAGAAGTCCGTGCGCATCGGCTGCCACCTGTTCAACCGCCACCACCCCGATTTCAACGGGATGTACGTGCTGAACACCATTCTCGGTGGCTACTTCGGCTCCCGACTGATGACGAACATCCGAGAAGAAAAGGGATATACTTACAATATTTACAGCTCGCATGAAACAATGTTGGACGGTGGCTACTTCTATGTAGGCACGGAGGTGGGCAACGAGTTCGTGGCGCAGACCATCCAAGAGGTTTACCAAGAAATGGAGAAGCTGCAAAATGACCTCGTGGACGACGAGGAGCTGGAAATGGTAAAAAATTACCTGCTCGGCACACTTTTAACGAACCTTGACGGCCCTTTCAACATTGCAGAAGTGGTGAAGACATTCGTGAGCGAGGGATCGCCGTTGAGTGCCTTCGAAGAATTGGCAACGGCCATCAAGCAAATCACGGCAGAAGCGCTGAGGGAGTTGGCAAGAAAATATTTTAACAAAAAAGACATGTGGGAAGTAGTGGTTTAGGGTATGCCGGAAGGATTTAAGATAGCCCGGACCACCTCTTTTGCACTGAAAATCAATTAGTTTTCGCATTCACTACGATATTTATTGGATTTTCTTTTCTTTTGTGCCGACTTTGAGGAACGTTGGTTTTTTTGATGTTTTGATAAAAAATTGGCTGACGAACAAACACTGATTTTCAAATTGTCAAGACGGAGGCACGACCACTTCGAGAGGCACATTCAAATTGATTATCGAACAAAACAAGAGGTAAACGCTATAAATGAAACTCTTCAGTTTTTTCACTCAAGAACTAGCCATTGACCTTGGAACCGCCAACACGCTCATCATGAGCGATGGAAAGGTGGTGGTGGACGAGCCATCCATCGTGGCCATCAACCGGCGGACAGGGGAAACCATCGCCGTGGGCAACAAGGCGATGCAGATGCACGAGAAGACTCACGAGATTATTAAAACCGTGCGCCCGCTACGGGATGGGGTCATCGCCGATTTTCAGGCTGCAGAAAACATGATTGAGGGACTCATCAACATGATCGGCAGCCGCCGCCGCTTTTTTTCACACCTGAAAATGGTCATCTGCATCCCATCCGGTATCACCGAGGTGGAAAAACGGGCCGTTTTCGACTCCGCCGACCACGTTGATTCCAAGGAAACTTACCTCATCCACGAACCCATGGCAGCCGCACTTGGCATCGGCCTCGAAGTGGAAGAGCCTATCGGCAACGTCATCATTGACATTGGGGGCGGTACGACGGAGATTGCCGTAATTGCACTTTCAGGCATCGTCTGCGACCAGTCCATCCGCACGGCGGGCGACGAATTTACTGCCGACATTATTGACTACATGAAACGGGCGCACAACATCCTCATCGGGGAGCGTACCGCCGAGCAGATAAAAATCAATGTAGGCTCTGCCCTGCACGAACTGGACAACCCACCACCAGACTACGCTGTGAACGGCCGTGACTTGATGACGGGTATCCCAAAGCAAATCACGATTTCGTACCACGAAGTTTCGCAGGCCATTGACAAATCCATCGGCAAGGTGGAGGAAGCCGTGATGAAGGCGCTGGAAAGCACGCCGCCTGAGTTGGCCGCCGATATTTACAAAACTGGCTTGTACCTGACGGGTGGTGGTGCCTTGCTGCGTGGTTTGGACAAGCGCCTCAGCGCCAAAACGAAACTCCCCGTCCACATCGCAGAAGACCCACTGCGTGCTGTGGTGCGTGGTACGGGCATCGCACTGAAAAATACCGACCGTTTTTCCTTCCTGATTGATAGAAAAAGCGTCTAAAATGGTGAATGATAAATGATGAATAGGCCCATACACTTGGCTGCTCATCATTCATCATTTTTCATTCATCATTTATCATTTCGCCATGTTCAACCTCGTCCAGCTTCTGATAAAACTGAGCGGCTTCTTCCTGTTTTTGGTGTTGGAAGCTATCTGTTTTTCGTTGGTGGTACGGTACAACAGCAATCAGGAGAAGGTTTACACCAACACGGTAAACCAGTTCACCGGCTGGTTGCAGAAAAAAAGCACGTCCACTTCCCAGTACTTTCAGTTGTACGATGAAAACAGGCGCTTGGCAAAGGAGAATGCACGGCTCCTCGACCGCTTGGCCAACGCTGGCATCAACCTGCAAAACCCGCTGGACACGATGTGGGCAGACACGCTGAATCCAAAATACACTTTCCTCGAAGCACAGATTATTCAGAATTCCATCAATAAAAACCACAATTACATCACGCTGAACAAGGGCAGCGACGATGGGGTGACGCCCCACAGCGGCCTCGTCAGCGACGATGGCGTGGTGGGCATCGTGCGCAAGGTGTCAAAGCATTACGCAGTAGCTATGTCCATACTGCATCGGCAGGCAGTGGTGAATGCAAGGGTGCGGCACAAATACTATTTTGGCCCCCTGAACTGGAAGAGCAACGACATCCATATTTTCAACTTGGAAAACATTCCGAAAGATGCGCTAGTGACCAAGGGCGACACCATAGAGACCAGCGGCTATTCCACGATGTTTCCGCCGGGCATCCCGCTCGGTGTGGTGGACAAAATGTGGATGGAGCCGGGCAGCAATTTTTTCACCATCGAGGTAAGGTCATTTGCAAAACTGAGCAACTTGCAACATGCGTACATTGTGCGCAATATTTTCAAGGAAGAACAAGAACAGTTGGAGGAGGCTGTGATAAACGAAGATGAATAACGTAATCGTTGTAAATGTTTTGCGGTTCTTGGGGCTGTTGCTGTTGCAGGGCCTTGTTTTCAAAAACATCGGCGTGGGTTGGGAGAATTTTCCCTACCTACACATCATCGTTTTTCCGCTTTCCATCATCCTCCTGCCGCTTCGCACGCCGAGGCTCCTCGTGATTTTCCTCGGCTTCGTCATTGGCCTCAGCGTTGATTTTTTCTACGACACGCTCGGTGTCCATGCCAGCGCTGCCGTTTTCACGGCGTTTGCCCGGTCATTGATTTTGAAAATGATGGAACCACGGGGTGCCTACAACATGTCGTACAGCCCCACGATTGCCCGCATGGGGTTGGGATGGTTCGTGCAGTACGCTTCCATCCTCATGTTTGCCCATATTTTTTTCTATTACTCCGTGGAAGCCTTTACTTTCGTTTACATCGTAGATATTTTGATAAAAACTTTTGTGAGCTTTTTGGCCTCCATGGTTTTCATCATGATTTTTCAACTGCTTTTGAACCCGTTAGACTAGAGCAGTGATAGTGTGCGAAAAATGAGTGGGGGAACATGGCCTACTTGCTCAATTATCTCACCCGATCACTCCTCTCACCGCTAAGCATGGAGAACCAGTACAAAGACCGGCAATATGTACTGCTGCTGATATTCACAGTGGCTGGCCTGCTGTTGGCTGGGCGGGCCTTCCAGTTGCAGGTGCTCGACGACTCCTTCCGGGGCAAGGCCGATGCCGTGGCCATGAGCAAGGAAACCCAATACCCCGCACGGGGCCTCATCTACGATCGCAACGGCAGGCTCCTCATCAACAACGCCCCGGTTTACGACCTGATGGTCACTTACGGCCAGATCAGGCCGGACATGGACACCGCTAAATTTTGCCAATTGCTTGGCATCACGAAGGATGACTTCAAGCGGCGGCTGAACAAAGACTTCAAGAACGACAAGCGTTTCAGCCGCCTCAAGCCGTTTATTTTCATGGATAAAATCTCTCCTGAAGCATTTGCCATGTTTCAGGAGAGCATGTACGAGTTCCCCGGTTTTTTTGCGCAGGTGCGCAATATCCGCAGCTATCCCGTTAGGCACGCAGCCCACATGCTCGGTTACATCACGGAGGTGACCGACAAGGACATCGAAAAGGCGCAAGGCGCCTATGTACTCGGTGATTATATCGGGGCAAGCGGTCTTGAGCTTTCCTATGAAACAGAGCTAAAAGGGAAAAAAGGCTCCAAATACGTGTTGAAAGACAACCTGGGCCGTGACGTCGGTAGCTTCCAAAATGGCAGACGGGACACCTTACCGGAGTCGGGTTTCGACCTGATTTCAACAGTTGATATTGAGTTGCAGGCTTACGCCGAGTCACTTTTAGTCAATAAAAAAGGTGCCGTGGTGGCCATCGAACCCAAGACGGGCGAAATCCTCGCCTTCCTCAGCTCGCCCACCTACGACCCCAACCTGATGGTCATTGACCAAGACCGTGGGCAGGCTTACATGGCCCTGCTTCAGGACAAAAGTCAACCCCTCTTCAACCGGGCCATCATGGCGCAATACCCGCCAGGTTCCACCTTCAAGGCGACGGTCGGCTTGGTGGGTATGCAAATGGGGGCCATTTCACCAGAGACGGGCTGGCCCTGCGGCGGTTACTACGTCAACGGCGGCCATGACGTGCGCAAATGCCGTGGCCACGCCTACCCCGCCAATATCAGCATCGCCTTGCAATGGTCGTGTAACTCCTATTTTTTCCGAACCTTCAAGGAAATCGTGGACCACTACGGCTACTCCAACGCTGGCAAAGGGCTGGACACAATGGCGTACTACCTTCACAGTTTTGGCTTGGGTAAAAAATTGGGCGTTGATTTCCCCGGCGAAAAAGCTGGGCGGATTCCCGACTCCAAATACTATGACAAAATGTACCCCAAGGCCAAGGGTGGCTGGCGTTCCCCGACCATCATTTCGATGGGCATCGGGCAGGGCGAGGTGGAGCTAACAACCATCCAAATGGCCAATATTGCGGCCCTTATTGCCAACAAGGGCTACTATTTTGCACCTCACTTCGTAAAGGGATTCAAGCAAGGCGATAAAATATTGCCGCCTCGTGAGCCTTATCGCAAGCGAATAAAAGTTCCCATCGGTTCCTATTATTTCCCATCGGTAATTGCCGGGATGGAGGCCGTAATTGCGCACGGTACGGCCAAATCGTCGGGCATACCCGATATTCCCGTGGCTGGTAAAACGGGAACGGTGCAAAACCCGCATGGCGAGGACCACTCCACCTTCATCGGTTTTGGCCCTGTAAATGATCCGAAAATAGCTATCGCTGTTTATGTCGAAAACGCTGGCGGCGGCGGCAAATTCGCTGCACCCATCGCAACGCTCATCATGGAGAAATACTTGCGGGGCAGCATCGGCGAAGCCCGCAAACGCCGTGAAAAGGAAATGCTGGAAGCCAACCTCATGGAACCAAAACCTAAGAAAATCTTCGTTCGGCCCAGCGTGCCCGACTCAGTGCAGGTGGACAATACTCCCGTAGATGCCCCCGTGGAGGAGGTGCTGGAAGAAGGAGAGAATCAATGATGTATTTTGGTTGATAAGATTTATACGGTTGATAAAGTTGATAGCCCCCAACTTTTATCAACCGTATAAACTTTTTATCAACCTTTATCAACCAAGAAATGACCGTATCTGCCATTGTAGCCGTTGCCAAAAACCTTGTCATCGGCCACCACAACCAAATACCTTGGTATTTGCCCGCCGATTTGAAATATTTCAAAAAAACAACGACGGGCCACCATGTCATCATGGGCCGCAAATCCTTCGAATCTATTGGTAAACCGCTGCCCAACCGCACGAACGTGGTCATTACCCGTGATCCATTTTTTGTGGCAACGGGCTGTACGGTGGTGCATTCCTTGGAAGAAGCACTGGAACTGGCTTCTGCGAATGGCGAAACGGAGGCGTTCATCATCGGTGGCGGCGAAATCTACCGACAAAGTTGGCCATTCCTCGACCGTATTTACATCACTGAAGTGGACACTGCGCCGGAGGGCAATGTCTTTTTTCCAAAAATTGAAAAAGAGGAATGGCAGGAACTGAGCAGCGAAGCCCATCCCGCCGATGAGAAAAACGAATTCGGCTACATGTTCAAGGTGCTTGAACGTGCCTGATTTTACTTTACAAAATCTGAGTCAAGTACATTGTGGCCGTCCGTGATTTGTGGGCCATTGCCTTGGAATTTGGCATCGCCAAAAGCCAGCATCGGGTAAAAAATGAAGGGAAGGAACACACAACCCACCGTGAAGCCTTCGTCCTTGCCGAATTTTTTCACCAATAGGTTTGTCACCCAGATGCTCCAAATAATGCCCACGTAGGGTATCATCATCAGCAGCACCCACCATCCTGGTTTCTTGACGATTTCGCACATAACCACCATGTTGTAAATGGGGATGATGCCATTCCAGCCGGGTTTGCCCGCTTTTTCGAAGATTTTCCAGAAGGAGACGAGTAAAAGGGCCACAAGCCCAAACATGATGATGGCGAAAATGATGACGAAGACGATTGCACCAGCGTTAGAGTCAGACATAAAGTTGGTTTTAGTTGATGAAAGCTCAAATATAATAGCGCATCACAATTTCCCATGCACCTATTGCCAAAGAAAGTATTAATAATGCCTTAATGGCGGGGAACTCCCATTTTTTATTTGCTCTGATAAATAAACCGCCTAATCCAAAAAAGAAAAGCGGAAAAACCGGGAAAAAATAGCGCCCACTCAATGCCGAGACCCGCTCGCTGCCCACGGGCATCCATTGCATGTAAAGCACTAGGGCCAATGCACCCATCATGGCTAGAGCGATGGCTGCGAATCCCAATCTGTGCTGAGTTTTCAGGCGTCCAACTGGGGTGGCATCCGTTGCACCCAGCCAAGCTGTGGCCAGCAAAAGCAAGCAAATCAGCCAGCCAGGGAGATAGTTTTTTTCCCAACCAAACTTGCCGAAATAATGCGCCAGCGTAGCGGGGCCGCTTTCAAAATAGCTCAATGCCGCCGTCTTCAGGAATACGATTGGATGTTCCAGGACGTAAGCCAACTGCTCGTGGGGCTGCACACCTTCGTTCAGTTGCACGCCTTCCCGATAGGCGGGGTTGTAATCGCCGTAGGGGATGAAAAGGCTGCCGGCGTAGCTGTACCACCATGCCAGCAGGGCGAGGTTCACTAGGCAAATTGCGCCAGCAAAAGCAAAAAAACGGCTGGGGTGGCTGAACTTTCCCTTCGGAATAAGCCAAGCCAACAGTACCAACGGAAAGTACACGGGCTTGCTCAACGTCACGATTGCGGAGCTGATAAAAATGCCGAACAGCACCCAAATCGGCGCTTCAACCATTTTTTTTTCGGAGAAAATGAGCGAAAGCATGGCTGCCAACAGCCAAAAGCAGAGGCCGTTCGTGACAGCATCGCCCGTGAGCGAGGCGTGGAGGGTGAGACTGGAAGGCAAAAGCGCCAGCCATGCAAGCGTCCATTTTTGTTGGGGCAAAATGCGCAGGGCACTTGCCACCAGCAGCAGCCAAATCAGCAATGTGGCCAGCCGCCCAACGTAGAGCAAGAGCAGTGGGCGGCTATCGAAAACCATGAAAAGCCGGAATATGGTAGCTTGGAAAAGATAGGGGAACGGGGCGTAGTAGCCCACGTTTGGAAAGTCGGTGAAAGCAGTGTCACGGGCGTTCAGGGGTATTTGCCAAGCCGCTTGAAAATCGGATTTCGAGGCTTTTGCTTCGTAGTCGTAACGCAGGTGCGAAAACGGTGCGTAAAGCTGTGGCAGGCTTTTCGGCAATTGCCCACCCAAGCGCTGGTCACTGGTTCGCGTGCCCATCAGGTGGCCACTGGCCACGTGGGCGGTGCGTAAAAAATGCGCCGTCTCGTCGGGTGATTGGAACGGTGGCACCAGCAGGGCGTAGGCCAGTCCGGCCAGCGATGCCACCATTAGGAAAAACCGTCGAACGGCGCATTTTTGCATGTTCAGAACTTGTGCATGAGGCTCAAGGTGACGTTGCTGGAGAAGCCCATGTTGACGTTCACGCCCACATCGGTCCCAGTGAACTGCCGGAGGGAGAGTGTTCCGCTCGGCATGGTCTCTAGGTTCACGGCCCAAAACTCGCTGAACTCGTACTGAATCCCTATCACATAACCGAGGCCCGGTTGCAGGTTCCAACTGGACTCCACATTTTCCTGTTTGCTGAAACCGCCGTTGAAGATGAAGGAAGGGCCAGTGTAGTAGGAGGTGCGCTTGCCTACCTGCCGTCGTTTTTCATTGCCAACGGTGATGCCAGCATTTAGGGAAAAATTGTAGCGGCGGAACTCGCTGCCGAAGTTGATGCCACCGAAGCTGCCGCTGATGCGGCGGTACTTCCCGTTGTCCAGTTTTTTCTTGTAAATGGCTGAGAATGAATTGGCGCCGTTGAAATTCAGGCCACTGAAGCGGATGCCGACCTCGTATTTGTGGTCATCGGCGTCCTGTGCGGAAAGCGAGTTGGCATGGAAGCATAGCAGTGCTGCCAATACAGCGAAGGAAAAGAGGTGCTTTTTCATAGAAAAATTTTAGGTGAAAAAAATTTAGTTGGCAATAATACGGATGGGAAGGTACGGGAAGTAGCGGGTTAGCCAATTTCTAACAAAAGGAAACCCCAAAAAGCAAAGGAGCCCCCCTCAGAACTAAGCTGAGAGAGGCCATCCCAAAAACTGCTCTTTAATCATTGCCAAAAACCAGGTTGGTTTGGCTGTTATCTTGTGATAATTTGATGTTGCGGAAGATTGGCGTAGCAAGCTAAAATGGGGAAGTGGTACTACATGCTTGCTGTCACCTTCAAGGGACAAATGTAGTACGGAGGCCAAAGGAAGGTGCTACCCTTTTTAGCGTATTTTTCGAAAGGAAATTTTTAGGATAATAAATTCCTAATTAGCGAAGGTGAATGCCATGTCTGCAATTTCAGGATGGCGGAAAAATGAAATTATACAGCAGATGAGGAACAGGACAAATGCGATTGCTTCATCGGAGCCGATAAGCGGGGTATTCTTTTTCATACTGGATGTTGATTTACGTGATGCTTTATATTCCCTCAAAGTGCCTGTTCAAATGTCGCTTTTTGCGAATGGAATTTGTGTGTGCTTGCTTGCTGTAACTATATGTGCCAAAAAACCTTTTGGTTCATTCCTGCATTTTTTTTGGCCGGATTAAAATTCGACGCAAAAATGAGGAGCTTGGTTTAACTGGAGGTAAAAATATAGTGATTTTATATCAAATTATTGTCCCATCCACCGCTTGAAATCCTGAACCCGCTCCCTGCTAACAATATTGTTGTTCTCGTAGGGAGGATGTATCTCCAATTTCAAACGGCTATTGAACCAAGTGGAAATTCTGCGCACCGCTTCTGGTTTCACGATGACTTGCCTGTTGATTCTGAAAAAATGGCTGGGGTTGAGCATGCTCTCTAACTGGTCCAATGTGTACTCAAGGATGTGTTTTTTCCCATCTGCACATTGCACAAAGGCTATGCCATCCTCCGAAAAAAAATAAGCTACCTCCGAAATTGGAACGTGAACGAAATGTTGTCCCGATTTTACCAAGAACCTGTCTTTGAAATTTTGCTGGACAAGCATGGTTTGCAGCATTTTTTCCAAGCCGCTGCGGTCGTAGGTTTCTGGTTGCCGATGGATGCGGCGATACTTATCTAGTGCGGCGGTCAATTCTACAGGGTCAATTGGTTTTAGCAGGTAATCTACGCTGTTCACCTTGAAGGCCCGCAGCGTGTAGTGGTCGAATGCCGTGGTGAAAATGACGGGTGCAGTGAGTTCCGTTTGTGCAAAAATATCGAAACTGAGGCCGTCGGCCAATTGAATGTCCATGAAAATGAGGTCGGGCTGTTGGAAGTTTCGCAGCCATTTGACGGCGTTTTCCACGCTGTCAATCATTTCCAAGATTTCGCATTCTGGGCAATGCTCCTCCAGCAATTTCACCAAGCGCTTGGCGGCTGGTTGTTCGTCTTCGATGATGAGTGTCCGCATTGCAGGTTTGATTTTTTCCTCCATTTTTTCCCTGATTATGCTGTAACGACGGCGTCGGGTGACACCAACGGCAGCACAACGATGAAATGCTGCTGCGTGATGATGATGTCAACTTCCTTTTTAGTCAGCAAGCGATAGCGGCTTTTGATGTTTTCCAAGCCAATTTTTGTTGAGGGCTGCTCTTGATTTTTAAGTTGCAGGTTGTTTCTGACAACAAGACGGTCTTCTTTTTCCAAAAAAACATCAATGTGCAGCGGGTGCTGCTTGGAAACGATGTTGTGCTTGATAGCATTTTCGAAGAGCATTTGCAGCGAAAGTGGCAGTATTTGCAGGTTCTTCACTGTTTCTGGCACCTTGATGCTGATGCGCAGGTTGTCGCCGAAGCGCTCCTTCAGCAGGCAGTTGAAGGAGTCGAGGAAGCCAAGTTCCTCTTCCAGGGTGGTCAGCTCCCGTTCCCTGATTTCCAAAATGTAACGGTAGGCTTTCGAGAGTTTTTGGACAAAATTTTCTGCCTTGGCGGGGTCTTCTGGGATGAGGTAGGAAAGGGTGTTCAGGCTATTGAAAAGGAAGTGCGGGTTCACTTGGTTTTTGAGGCTTTCAAGCTGGCTTTGCAGGTTTTCCTTCACGAGCCGCTCTTTTTCCACCATCGTTTTTTGCAGTTGCTGGTAAAATCCCATCGAAATGTAAATGCCCAAAACGAGGAAAGTGACCAACAGGGAACCAATGGTCATGGCCACTTCATGTGAAAAGTCAGTTTTTGCTCTGCCGTCCAATAAGGGGTGCAACAAGGGGTCCATGATGCCTTTCAAGACAAAAAACAGTACAAAAACGACCACTAATTGCCCTGCGACCCGCTTGAAGGTGTCTTCTTGTTTGGAAAAACGTTGGGCGAAAAAAAATACTACTTGCCTGAAGGCCAGCCAGAGAACAGCCGTGTATATCAATCCGATGCCGTTGCAGGCTGTGAAGAAAAATAGCAAATCCTCAAGCATGATGTCGGCAAACATCATGGCGTTCATGAGGAGGGTGATGGTTGGAATCCCAATGATTATCAGCCATTTATCATCAAACCCAAATATTTCCTTTGCCTTGTTCATTGATGTTTTGCACTGACCTCGGCCAGCATTTCGAGTATTTTATTGCTGATGTAACCTTCTTTTGTCCACATGATGAAATGGTTGTCACCTTCCAGCATGTCCACCTTGAGGTTTCGGCTGTTTACCAGCATTTTCTTCGCAAAATCGGCGTTGCCGGCAGGCACCAAATCATCCTTCGTACCTTGGATGACAGTCACCGGGCAGGTAACTTCGCCCCATAGCGGCAGCATTGTTTCCAGTTCATTTTTCAATGGGATGATTTCCTGATTGCTCACCCGCCAAGCCTTGGGCAGCATCCACCGGAACACCCACCAGTCGAGCGGGTGCGTCCACCACTGCTGGGGCTCCAGTGCGGGATCCACCGAGCCAGCGACGATGACCAGCCCGTCCACCAGTTCGGGAAAGTCAATCGCCATGCGCACGATGAGCGGGCCACCGTAGCTGTGCCCAACGAGGATGGCTTTGCCGCCCTGCGGGCGAAATTTTTCGAGCAGCGGACGCATTTGCTCCGCCTGTTTTTTCAACGAGCGCTCCGTTTTCCCAAAATCGGAGTAGCCAAAGCCTGGCCTATCCACGGACACCAGTTGCGCATAGCTGGTCAATGTGCTGTCTGCAAGGTAGTCCAGCATGGCATCCGATGAGCCGGGGGAGCCGTGCAGCATCAAAATCAGCGGCTTGCCAACATCGCCAACATGGGTGTAGTGGATGGTGCGCCCCCCTGTTTCGTATGTCCCGATTTCAGGTGCGGGCCTACCTTTTTCCTTGAAAAAAGCCAGTTGTTTCTCGTCGCTTTTGCGGAACTGCATGAATTCTGAATGGCAGGTGACAAACAGAATGCTGCTAAGCGCAATGCCGATTGCATATCGTTTTTTCATCTTCAATGTGGAATGTTTTATCCTGAAAACATTGCCGCTGCAAAATGTTTGAAAACCACCGCAAAATCAGGTGAATGGCTGGGTGTGGCAACCATTTTCCAATGAATTGCGGAAAAGCCTACTTGAAATGTAAATCGGTTTTTACGCTGGCCGTGGCGGCAATGGCTGGAGGCCTTCGGCCTCGAGGGTAGTTAGGCCAAACTGCGAGAAGTGGTGCACGGCGTGCTTGAACTGCATGAAGCGCCATTCGTCATAGTTCAGGGAACCGAAAACAACGTGGTCGCTGTGGTGGTCGGGATTTGCTTCCATGTGGGCTTGGAACGCTGCCCATTTCTCCCAAAAAAGCTCAATGGCCGCTTCGAGGCTGGGCGTTTGGAGGGCGGGCAGTTCGCCGTCAGGCGGCATGTTTGGGTGTTGAAAATTTTGAGAGATGGCGTAGTTGGAATAGATGAACTGGCGTACCCTCGGCAGTTTTTCTTCTGGTGTGATGACGGTCACGTCCCAGTTGCCCAATGCCCCGTCAATGACCCAAGCCAAGTGCTCGACCATGTGGTGCGGTGTCAACTTGCCCCATTGCGGCTGCATGTCGGGCCGCAGTTGGCGGAGCAGTTTGTCCATTTTGTTTTCAAAAAAGTCGTTGGCTTGTGCGAGTGTCAATGCTTGCATGAAAATTTGGATGTTTTAGTGAAATTTGTGGCAAATACATTTACGAAGTAAATCAAAATTGCGGATGAATTACCAGACTGCAAAACCTGCCGCCACAGAAAAAGTTGCTCCAGACTTCCTGCTGCGGCCCATCCAAGTCACCGATAACCCACAGGTGGCTCGCATCATTCGCACGGTGATGACGGAGTTCGGCTGTGTCGGGGAGGGCTACTCCATCCTGGACGCCGAGGTGGACGACATGCACGGGGCGTACGCTGTGCATGGGTCGGCTTTTTTCGTCGTGGAAAAAACGGATGGAGAAGTGCTTGGCTGTGGCGGCATTGGCCCCTTGTCAGGCAGCGGCGAAGGTACTTGCGAGCTGAAAAAAATGTATTTCTTGCCCGAATTGAGGGGATTGGGTTTTGGCAAAAAAATGGTGACAACCTGCCTCAAAAAAGCCCAGGAATTGGGCTACCACCAGTGCTATCTGGAGACCGTTGACCGCATGGTGCAAGCCAACTTGCTTTATCAAAAAATGGGCTTCGATAAAATCTGTTCCCCGATGGGCGCTACCGGGCATTGCAGTTGCGATGCATGGTACGTGAAGGCGCTTTGATTTTACTGCTTTGGCGTGCTGTTGAACATCGTGATGAACATCAGCATCAGCTTCATTTCAAAGGTAACGCTGTCGTCCAGTTCATCCACGATGACCCAATCCCTGGGGTCACGTTCGTAGCTGGTGTACATTTCGAAGTTGCCGTTGTTGGAGTTGCGCAGTAGCCAGCGGTCCCACTGGTTCGTCCATTTCGATTTGATGGTCAAGGTCGTTTCGCCGTCGTACACCCGCCACTCATCGAATTGCCCCGGCCAGACCGTGCGGGCACTTACGATGGAATTATTGCCACGGAGTTCCCATTCCTCAGGGCTTCCTTTCCACTTTATTTTGATGGTTCCCGTCATGTCGCCGATGCGGTAATCCCATTCCGTCCAGTCGTCTTCTCGTAGTTGCCAAGTCAGCTTCAAGGTGCCCTCTTCCTCTTCGCCATCTTCATTTTCAACGTAAAAATGCCATTCCACGAAGCTGTCTTCGAAGTAGGACGACAGCCCGACGAGGTATTGGGCGTTTGCGCAGAAAGCGAAAAACAAAAGGCCGAATGCAAGCAATGTTTTTTTCATCAATAGTGATTTTGATAGCCTTGCGTAAAACGTTTCGTTAGACAGTGCGGTGTGATTGCTTCGCAATTTTGGTTTTTTTTGGGATAAAAAGCCATTTTTGCCCAAAATCGCCCAAGGAAGCCATAAAATTGCAACATGATAATTTACAACGTCACCGTGAAAATCGAGCGCAGCATCCACGCCGACTGGGTGGATTGGATGCGCAAAGTTCACATCCCAGAGGTGATGGCAACGGGTTTTTTCACAAAAAGCACCATGCTTCGCCTACTGGATCCACCTGCCGACGAGGAGGGCATCACCTACGCACTTCAATACGCTTGCCACAGCATTGAAGCCCTCCGCCGCTATCAGGACGAGGAAGCCCCAGCGCTTCAGGCCAAGCACCAGGAGCGCTACGATGGCAAGTTCTTCGCTTTCCGTACTATATTAAAGGTAGTAGAGTAGTATTTCGCTGCGTCAATCTACGAAATCTTTCGTCGTCAAAAAACCTACCGCTTACCTTTGTTGAGGGTTGCCTGTCCCACCCATTTTACTTTTCATCGAATAAAATATTCCAAGTCAAATAATCGGCGGTGCTTTGAAGTTATTCCGCAATCTTTTTCACCCGAAATTTTTGACGTTATGGACAAAATGAAAAGTTTCTTCCTGTTCTGTTCCGGCGTG
>Ga0209066_10000695_pt1:0-10000 | contig 47927 bp, 39 predicted proteins | sample All_14_2_FD_187198 | JGI IMG/M metagenome (GOLD analysis project Ga0209066, IMG submission 187198) | Freshwater microbial communities in response to fracking from Pennsylvania, USA - Allegheny Zone_MetaG_DW_15 (SPAdes) (version 2) ... | reverse complement strand
GTAGGTATGAGTAACGATAATGCGGGTGGAAAACCCGCACGCCGCAAGACCAAGGTTTCCTCGTTCAACGGTAATCAGAACAGGGTCAGTCGGGTCCTAAGGATAAGCCGAAGGGCGATGCCGATGGCAAGCCGGTCAACATTCCGGCACCTGTTGCAGCTGCGATGGGGTGACGAAGGGACGTAAGGGCTGCGCACTGACGGAATAGTGCGTTGAAGCGCGTAGGCTTTGAGAGGGGCAGGCAAACCCGCCCCTTGAGCTGAGACGCGACAGTACGCCGAGGCCCCCGGGCCGAGGCGACAATGCCCCCAAGTGGGCTTCCGGGAAAAGCCCCTAAGCTTCAGGCTGCAACAGCCCGTACCGCAAACCGACACAGGTGGTCGAGGAGAGCATCCTCAGGCGCTCGAGTGATTCGTGGCTAAGGAACTAGGCAAATTCGACCCGTAACTTAGGGAGAAGGGTCCCCCCGCCTCGGCGGGGGCGCAGCAAAGAGGTCCAGGCGACTGTTTAGCAAAAACACAGGACTCTGCCAATTCGCAAGAAGAAGTATAGGGTCTGACACCTGCCCGGTGCTGGAAGGTTAAGGAAGGTGCTTAGCGCAAGCGAAGGTATTGACTGAAGCCCCAGTAAACGGCGGCCGTAACTATAACGGTCCTAAGGTAGCGAAATTCCTTGTCGGGTAAGTTCCGACCTGCACGAATGGTGTAACGATCTGGACACTGTCTCGGCCACGAGCTCGGTGAAATTGAAGCATCGGTGAAGATACCGATTACCCGCCACGGGACGGAAAGACCCCGTGAACCTTTACTATAGCTTTGCATTGGGCTTGGGTACAGGATGTGTAGGATAGGTGGGAGGCTTTGAAGCGGGGACGCCAGTCCCTGTGGAGCCGACGTTGAAATACCACCCTTCCTGTACCTAGGTCCTAACCCCCTCGGGGGGACATTGCATGGTGGGTAGTTTGACTGGGGTGGTCGCCTCCTAAAGTGTAACGGAGGCTCGCAAAGGTACCCTCAGCACCGTTGGTAACGGTGCGCAGAGCGCATGAGTAGAAGGGTGCTTGACTGGGAGACCGACGGGTCGATCAGGTGCGAAAGCAGGCTCAAGTGATCCGGTGGTTCCGCATGGAAGGGCCATCGCTCAAAGGATAAAAGGTACTCCGGGGATAACAGGCTGATCTCCCCCAAGAGCTCACATCGACGGGGAGGTTTGGCACCTCGATGTCGGCTCGTCACATCCTGGGGCTGGAGAAGGTCCCAAGGGTTGGGCTGTTCGCCCATTAAAGTGGCACGCGAGCTGGGTTCAGAACGTCGTAAGACAGTTCGGTCCCTATCTGTGGTGGGCGCGGGAACGTTGAGGAGGGCGATCTCCAGTACGAGAGGACCGAGATGGACGGACCGCTTGTGTACCGGTTGTGCCGCCAGGTGCAGCGCCGGGTAGCTATGTCCGGGACGGATAAGCGCTGAAAGCATCTAAGTGCGAAGCCGGCTCCGAGATGAACGTTCCAGTCCGCAAGGACGAAGGGCCGTGGGAGACGACCACGTCGATAGGCCGCAGGTGGAATCGCAGCGATGCGTTCGAGCCGAGCGGTACTAATTGCCCGACAGCTTCCGTTTTTTTCCCATTTTCCTGTTCACTGTTTGCTTCCCCGTCTGTCGTGATGCCCGCCGTTGTGGGGCATCCATCAAGATAAGTTGGTGGCTTTAGCGAGGGGGATCACCTCTTCCCATTCCGAACAGAGCAGTTAAGCCCCTCTGCGCCGATGGTACTGGCCCTAAAGGCTGGGAGAGTAGGTCGCCGCCAACCCTTTTTTTTCTTAAAAGGCACTGTGATTCATTTCACAGTGCCTTTTTTATTTTACCTCCATCTTAAGTCTCGATGATTCTAAACTATTTTACCAAGAAAATATAAAATCGGGAACCAAAGCGAAACCCGATTGTGTTTAATCCCGCATGGCCGCCAGCTAGCAGCCTCGACTCTCCTCAACAAAGAGGAGAATCAACTGAAAACAAGTATGTTTATGGTACTAATGGCCGACAAAACCACGTATTTCGAGCGCATTTTTGAGGACGAATTCATGCCTCATTCCGATGCGCTTTACAATTTCGCTTACCACTTGACTGGTAACGAGGACGATGCCAACGACCTTTTTCAGGAGGCTCTGATGAAGGCATGGCGCTTCGTTGACAAATACGAAGCGGGCACCAACGCCAAGGCTTGGTTGTTCACCATTGCCAAAAACGCCTTCATCAACGAATACCGTCGGAAGGTGAAAGCACCGAACCGGGTCGAGTTGCAGGACTACGTCGTTTACCAAGACAAGCAGGACACGCCGCTCACTAGCGGCATGGAGATGCGGGAGGAAATGTTCCAATACCTCATCGGCGACGAGGTCACGCTGGCTATCAACCAATTGCCAGTCGACTTTCGGACGGTCATCCTGTTGAGCGACGTCGAGGACTTCAAATACGACGAAATCGCTTCCATCTTGGACATTCCGATTGGGACCGTACGATCCCGGCTACACCGTGCCAGGAACCTGCTCAAGGAGCAACTGAAATCGTACGCCGAACAACTCGGCTACCAAGATAAAAGAGGATAACAACAATGGGCTGGATGGCCAAGAAGGGTTATGCACCTTGGCCGTTCAGCCTTTTTTCTTTGAAAATCAAATTCAAGCCATTTCCGAACCCGCCATTACTGGCGTTTTGCACTTACAATCAACTAATTAGAGAAATGAATAGCATAATTTTAAACGACAGCTTGCCCGCACCCACTTGGCCGACCGACGGCCCTGTGACGGGCGTGAGCGTCGGGCAAGGTTGTGCAGAAAGTTGTTTTTGGTGCAGAACCGTCGAGTGGGCTACAAATTCATTTTGCGATGAAAACTTATCAAAACGGTCAGGATTTTGTCACCCGTCTCAACCTTCTCCTCGATAACGAACTCACACCAGACGCCGAGCGTGCAATGCTTGAAGAAATAAATAAGAATCCCGAATACCGTGAAATGTTAGCCAAAGAGCAAAGTTTCCGTGAGTTTGTCCGCAGCCGTGTTCATCGCAAAACTGTCTCGCCTTCCCTTATTCTTTCCATCAAGGAGAAAATCCACTCCACTTCCAACGGTCGAAGTATGTGACCACCTTCGGGTCAGAAATTGAGAAATTAGAAATTATGAAATTGAGGCTCCTTCCTAATAATTTCCGAATTTCTTAATTTCCTAATTCCCAGTTCACCATCCCTTCCCAGCCACTTTACTCCTGAAAGTCTCCACGCACTTGCGATCCTGCAAGGTAACGTAGGCCGTTTTGCCATCGGGGCCACCGAAGGCGATATTGCTCGTTTGTTTACCCTTGAGCGGTATTTCTCTGAGCAGTTTGCCTTGCGGTGAAAGCATGGCTACGACGCCCTTGCCGTAGCGGGTAACGTAGAGGTTGCCCTGCTTGTCGCATTTCATGCCGTCCATGCCGTGGTCGGTGAATTTATGGAAGAGCCGCTTGTTGCTCAACTCGCCTGTGAGCGAAACATCAAAGGCCCAGACATTTAGTTGGGCAGACTCGTTGACGTACAAAATCTGGTCATCGGGACTGAGTTCAATGCCGTTCGTGGTGCCCATATTGCCTGCGGCGAGGGTCGCCTTACCATCGGGCATGATGCGCCAAACTTGGCCCGTACCGTCCTTCCATTTGGGGTCGCTGGCGAAGACGACGTCGCCCCTCGTGATGCAAAGGTCATTGGGTTGGTTGAAGCGGTCGTCGTGGCAGAAGACCGATACTTTCTTCGTAGAGGGATTGATTTTCAGCACGTTATGACCTGTAAAATCGGCCAAGAGCATGTCGCCCTTGCTGTCAAAACGGATGGCGTTGGCGGTGCTGCCCTGCGGCAATTCTACAAAAACCGAAGCCTTTCCATCGGGCGTGATGATGCCCACCGTGCCGTCTTTTTGGTAATTGACGACGTAGAGGTTGCCCGCCTTGTCCACGTTGGGGCCTTCGCAGTTGGAGCTGAAGGAGTTTTCGGGGGTGAGGTCGGTGGCGGTGAAATATTTAGTTGCGGAGCAACCAGCGAGTGCAATTGAAAAGAAAAGGATGATGCGCTTCATGATTTTAGTTTGGGACAAAAGAAAGTAAAAGCCGTCAGACGCCCAAAACCAATCCCCGCCTCCATTGTTACCCAACGGCTTGTCCCAATGGGACAATTCATCCGTTTTTAAAAATCTTTCCCGATGTTTGCAACAATGGATCATTTAGAAATAAATCCGAAACAGCCCGACGACCCAACCGCCGCCGCCCGCAAGCGTGACCACATAGACATGGCCTTCCGCTCGCAGGTGTTGCACGCCGAGGTGGACGGACGTTTCTATTACGAACCGTTGCTGTCGGCGCACCCGCAGCCGGGCAGCCTAACGCCGTTTTCCTTTTTGGGCAAAACGCTGCGCACGCCCCTTTGGGTCAGCAGCATGACCGGCGGCACGGACTGGGCACATACCATCAACCACAACCTCGCACGGGCCTGCGCCGAGTTCGGCATGGGCATGGGCCTCGGCTCCTGCCGCTCGTTGCTCTTCTCCGACGATACCTTGGAGGACTTCGCCGTGCGCCACCTCATCGGGCCCGACCTGCCGCTGTATGCCAACCTCGGCGTGGCGCAGTTGGAGCAACTCATTGATAAACAGGAACTTGGCCGGGTCACTACCCTCCTCGGAAAACTTCTGGCCGACGGCCTCATCATCCACGTGAACCCGCTGCAAGAATGGATGCAGCCGGAGGGCGATCGTTTTCAGCGGCCCCCGATGGAGACGATTTTGACCCTGTTGGAAAAACTGCCCGACGTGCCGCTCATCGTCAAGGAAGTGGGACAGGGCATGGGGCCGGCCAGCCTTCGGGCGCTTCTGCAATTGCCGCTGCAAGCCGTGGACTTCGCCGCTGCTGGGGGCACCAATTTTGCGAAGCTCGAACTGTTGCGGAGCGAAGAAGCAAAGGCAAATACCTACGGCCAATTGGCGCAAGTCGGCCATACAGCAACCGAAATGGTGCAGTTCACGAACCAAATCGCCACCGAACTGGGCGACCAAATGCGCTGTCGGCAAGTCATCATCTCCGGCGGCATCTCCGGCTTTTTGGATGGGTTTTATTTGATGAAAAAACTGCAAGTTCCAAGCGTTTATGGGCAAGCTTCCGGCTTTTTGAAACATGCTAGGGGGAGTTACGAGGAGTTGCGGGAGTATGTAGTGGCGCAGGTGAGGGGGTTGGAATTGGCGGAGGCGTTTTTGAAAGTGAGGTGATGAGATTTTTTAACACGGAGACACAGAGAACACAAAGAGACACAGAAGTTGAGGTTGTTTATAGAGAACCTCTGTGTCCCTTAGTGCCCTCCGAGGCTCCGTGTTTATCAAAAATAAAATGAGCAACAAAACGATATCCGGCTTTTCAAAACTCCCCAAACCCGACAAGGTGAAATGGGTGGCGGAGCAATTTTTCCAAAACCCCGCCGAGGCCACGCAGGAACTCATGCGCTGGTGGAACCCCGACGAGGAGCAGCAGCGCCTGCTCGATGGCTTCAGCGAGAACACCCTCAGCAATTTCCCCATGCCGTTTGGCATTGCGCCCAATTTTATGATAAACGGCAAGGTCTATGCCGTGCCAATGGTCATCGAGGAAAGCTCGGTAGTGGCCGCTGCCAGCAGTGCCGCCAAGTATTGGCTCGACCGGGGCGGCTTTCATGCTAAAGTATTGGGAACCAAGAAGTTGGGGCAAGTGCATTTCTCCTGGAACGGTGACGTGCGCAAGCTGGAAAGCGTCTTCGAGGAACTTAAAACGGAACTGCTGCAAGACGCTGCGCCCATCACCGCCAACATGGAAAAACGGGGCGGCGGCGTCACGGGCATCGAACTGCTGGACTTCACGGTGCAGGAACCCCGCTACTACCAGCTCAAGGTTTCCTTCGAGACCTGCGACAGCATGGGCGCCAATTTCATCAACTCGGTGCTGGAGTGCTTCGCAAAAACCTTGGACCGTTTCATCGCCACGCACCCAGTCTTCGACGACGGGGAGCGGGACGTGAGCATCATCATGTCCATCCTCAGCAACTACACGCCGGAGTGCCTCGTGCGGGCTTGGGTCGAGTGTCCCGTGGACAAACTGGGGCCATTCAATAACGGGCTTTCCGCAGCTGAATTGGCCGAGAAATTCCGCAAGGCCGTGCGCATTGCCTACCTCGACCCGCACCGGGCCACCACGCACAACAAAGGCATCTTCAACGGCGTGGATGCTGTGGTGCTCGCCACCGCCAACGACTTCCGGGCCGTGGAGGCTGGCTGCCATACCTATGCCGCCCGTGATGGGCATTACCGTAGCCTCAGCCATTGCACCATCGAAAATGGCATCTTCCGCTTCTGGCTAGATTTGCCACTGGCGCTCGGCACGGTGGGCGGCCTGACGAAGCTCCACCCCATCGCAAAGCTTTCGCTCGAAATGTTGGGTAACCCCTCGGCGGAAGAACTGATGATGATAATTGCCAGCACGGGATTGGCACAAAACTTCGCCGCCGTGCGCTCGCTCGTGACCACGGGCATACAGGCCGGGCACATGAAGATGCACTTGGCGAACATCCTGAACCACCTCGGAGCGAATGCAGCAGAGGCAGCGGAGGCCATGCAATATTTTGAAGGGAAGGCCGTATCGTTTACGGCGGTGCGGGAGTATTTGGAAGGGGTGCGGGGATAGATTAACTTTCCTATTTTCTTAGTTTCTTAATGAAGAAAGATTGTCAATGAGTCCTATCAACGCTACACCACCCAATAATCATGCAGCAGTGGGAACCGCATTGTATTGAAGTAAAGTGGTTGGGGTGCCCAAATTCTGGATATTTTTGTTGATTTTCTCTATCAATACTCTGTGGTACATGAGCGCCTAAGCTGTAGCCTTGACGCCGAAGTTCCTGATATGCACAATAGTCGGAGGATTTTTTAAAATTCGTCAAACCAGCCATTTGCCCTTACAAAACCTTAAATTTCAAACCATTTTTGCTCAAAGTCTCCCGCAATTTGTTTATTGCATTTGGCCCCATCCCATGCAAATTTGCGATGTTTTTTTCGGTTTGCTCAGCCAATTGTATCAGTGAATAAATGCCAACATTTTCAAGTGCACGCCGGGCCGGAGCAGCCAGTTTTGGCAGGTCGCCAGCAGGTTTCTTTGCCGCTTCGCAAATGGGGCAAACGGGGCAATCGCTGCTCTTCGAGTAGCGATGCCCGTTGCTGCATATTCTGATATTGCTGGAAAGTTTGGCCACGAACCACATCCTAGTTTGATTCCACGTATTTTTTGAAATTGTCCAGAATGGACTGCCAGCCTTGTCGTTGCATGTCCACCGGGTTCTGGCTTTCAGCTTCAAAACTTTCCATCACGTGAGTGCTGCCATCCTCCATTTTCGTGAAGTGGACGCTGACTTTCCGCCCATCGCCCATCGTGTATTCAATCAATTGATTATCAATGACTTCGTCGTAAACGCCGCCAAAATCAAAGCCAAAGCTGCCATCTTTCGCCTCCATGCGGGAGCTAAAACTGCCGCCTTTGCGCAGGTCGTTTTCCGCACGTGGCGTGTGCCAGTCGGGAGAGGCGCTGTTCCACTGCATGATGTGCTTTGGCGCTGACCAAAAATCCCAAACCTTCTCCAACGGTGCATCTACGATGGCTTCAATCGTGACCACGGGCCTGGCAGCAGGGTCATCGGCAGCCGCTTTCATTTTCGCCAAATCCAGTTTTTTCATCTGCATCATGGCGCCCATTGCCCTTTGCACCCGGGCAGGGTCGGGGTCGCTGAAAAGTTGGAACATTTCGGTGGGGATAATCTGCCATGATACCCCGAATTTGTCCTTCAGCCATCCGCATTGACTTTCTTCCCCACCATCGGTAGTGAGCTTTTCCCAGAGAAAATCCACCTCCTGCTGGTCCTTGCAATTGACCATTAACGATACGGCTTCATTGAACTGAAATGCGTGCATGTGGCTGCTGTCCATGGCCATGAGCAGGCAGCCATCAAGGCGGAATTCCGCATGTTTTATCGTGCCAATTGCGGGGTCGCCTTCGCCTTCCTCATATCTTGCAATACCGTCTATACTTGCGTTTTTAAATAAGGAAGTATATAAATTAATGGCTGCCTCCGCCTTTCCATGCTGTACTCCCGTGAACATAAGGGAAGGCGCAAAATGAAGGCCCGGCCGGCTTGGATGCGACACCAATATTTGCCAAGAGACACCATATTTGTCTTCGAGCCACCCATATTTTTCGCTCCACGGATATTTATCATAGGGCATCATCACCTTCCCGCCTTCCGACAGTGCAGCCCAAGCGGCATCTGTATCTTCGACCGTTTCGCACATGGCAAATATGGAAATGGAGGGATTGATTTTAAATAATGGCCCGCCGTTGAGCCCCATAAAATTGTAATCGCCAAGTTTAAAATCCACGGTCAGTGCCTTGTCACCTTGCCGCATGATTTTGCCGACGCTGGAATTTTTAAATATGGACGTGTAGAAATTGGCAGCTTCTTCGGCTTGATGGTCGTACCAGAAAAATGGAATGATTTTTTGCATGATTGTTTTATTTATGAAAGGTGAAAAATGGTTTTTTGAGGTAGGGCTGGTTATTTAGGCTATTCCTTTTCAGAGCAATTGAACATCCATTTCACACCGAATTTATCGGCGCAGGTGCCGTAGTAATCGCCCCAGAACATATCCTGAAGCTCCTGTTCCACCGTGCCGCCAGCGCTCAGTTCATCGAAAAGCCGCTTGGTCTCCGCACGGGTATCAGGGCTGAGGCAGATGTAATTGTTGTTGCCAAAAACCGTCTTGAAACCCATGCTTTCCGTACCATCGGTGCCCATGATGTGGTAGCCGCCGAGTATGGGCAGCGTCACGTGCATCACGAGGTTTTTGTCGGCCTCCGCCATCGGCGGCTGGTCTGGCGTGGGTGGTATGCTGCCCATGCGCATGATTTCGCCCATGAATTCGGTCTGAAAAACGGTTTTGTAGAAATTGAATGCTTCCTCCGTGTTGCCGGGGAAAATGAGGTAAGTGCTTACGCTTGCCATGTCAGGTGATTTTTACAAGAGTGAAAAATAAAGTTGAAAATCGGTTGATTATGCTTCCGCCAGCTCCTTGACCTTGGCCAAGGCGGACGGGAACGTTTTTTCGAAGTACTCCCTGAACTCGTCCGTGGCATCCAGTTCTACATTCAGTTCGGTGCCACCGTCCATGTCGCTGAGGAAATAGCGCTCGTGGCTCCCGGCCCAGCCCTTTTCCTTGGCGGTGTCCAGGTCTTCGACGCCGTCTTTCATTTCGCCGAGGTGCTCGAAGTCCATCACTTCGTTTGGCACGAGCTTGTCAATCCGGCTCGACATACCGCTGTTGCCGTCTGGCCCAAGGAACAAGATTTTACTGCCCTCCTGCCAGTCGCTCACGGCATGGGAGCCTTCGTGGAAAACCGCCGTCCAGGCCCGGTAGCTGGCATCGTCCCAGAGTACCCGCCAGACCCGCTCCCGTGGCGCGTTGATTTGTGTGCTGAAATTCAATTTTTTCATGGTTGATATTGATTTGGTTAAGATTTCGGATAATCATAGTTCACCATCCACTGCACGCCAAACTGGTCGGCGCACATGCCGAAATAAGCGCCCCAGAAGGTGTCCTCCAGCGGCATGTTGATGTTGCCGCCCTCGGAAAGCCCAGCGAAAATGCGGTCGGCCTCCTCCTTGCTTTCAGCATGGACGGAAATGTTGAAAAGGTTGCCCTGTACGCCGTTCGGGAAGGAGGGCGGGCAGTCGCTGCCCATCAGCACGTTTGTGCCAATCGGCAGCGCCACGTGCAGGATTTTATTGCCTTCGCTGTCGGGCATCGGGGTTTCGGAGGCGGGCATGTCACCGAAGCGGGAAAACATCTGGAACTCACCGCCGAACACTTTTTTGTAATGGTTGAAAGCGGCTTCGCAATTGCCGTTGAAGTTGAGGT
>Ga0209066_10000693_pt1 | contig 48093 bp, 30 predicted proteins | sample All_14_2_FD_187198 | JGI IMG/M metagenome (GOLD analysis project Ga0209066, IMG submission 187198) | Freshwater microbial communities in response to fracking from Pennsylvania, USA - Allegheny Zone_MetaG_DW_15 (SPAdes) (version 2) ... | reverse complement strand
AAAACTTCAAAACCAAATTCGTGCAATATTTTAAAAAAAATGTCACAAAATGTTTCAAATAAAAACCCTCATCGTGGACGACGAAAAGCCAGCCGTGGAACTGCTGCTGGCCTACGCCGCCAAAATCCCGGAATTGGAAGTGGTGGGGACGGCGCACAGCGCCATTGCTGCCAAGGCCATTTTGCAGGAAAAACCCGTTGACCTCCTCTTCCTCGACATCCAAATGCCCGACCTGACTGGCCTCGAACTTCTGCGGATGCTGAAAAACCCGCCCGCAGTGGTGCTGACGACGGCCTATTCGGAGTTTGCGCTGGAAGGTTATGAACTGGATGTGCTGGATTATCTGCTGAAACCGATTGAGTTTGGGCGGTTTTACAAGGCGGTTTCGAAGGCAGTTGGCAGTCCACAGTCCACAGTCCACAGTCTGCCACAAGCTAACTTGGAAGATTATTTCTTCGTAAAAACCGACCACCAAATCGTGAAGGTGAACTTTGCCGACATCCTTTTCATCGAAAGCCTGCGGGAGTACGTGCGCATCCACACGCCCACGCAGCGCATCGTGGCTAGATTGGCCATGCAGCGGTTGGAGGAGGAGTTGCCTTCGGCAAAATTCATCCGCATCCACCGCACTTATATCGTGAACATTGACGCCGTGCAGCGCATCGAAGGAAACACACTGCACATCGGCAAGGAACAACTGCCTGTGAGCAAGGGGAAACGGGAAGAGTTCTTACAGTTTGTTGGGAACCGGATAATTTAATGCCTCAGAGCGAACCTTAGTTGTCAATGGTTATCGGCTGGCTGGTGGCTTCGTAGGTTTCGCTGGTGGACAAATCCACGATAATTTTCACCTCGAACGATTTGTTCAATTCGGGTGCCTTCTTCAGCATTAAGCCCAATTCAAGGTTAACTTTGGGAATAAGCATTGAGTCCTGCTGCAAATATTGGTCTAAGTCCACCAAATTGAACTCGCCCACCCTCACCTGCATCAAGTCGTTAATCGTGTCATTGGCAAGATGCTCGGAGTCAAAATCATTCAGGGTAATGACAGTTACATTGTCCAATTTTTCATTTTTCGAACCCTGTGAGCCATTGAAATCACAATCGCAGGCAAGCGCAGTGTTCATCAAGGAAAAGCCCCAATCTTGTTTTTTTTCGCAAACACTTGTGATATAGTCAACCTGATAGGACATGTAAATCCCAAAATAATTTTCAAAATCAACCTCCGCTTTGCTCGGCATATTGGAAATCGCTATGCCCTTTATGTCAAAAAAAGGGGTGTCAATAGGCGAGCAATTACATTCCGGGATGCAGTTTTGGAAAGTAAACCCAATGGTTAGCAAGGTGGTTAGCAGAACGATTTTTGATTTCATATTTTTCTTTTTTTTAGAGACACAAAATTTAGGGAAAAAGGTTGGTTCATATACTTTTCAATCTGCTAACTACATCCCATCCACCTCCTTAATAAACTGCACTACGCCCGGATAATAATGCGCCTGGTCGTCCCACATGCTCAGATGCGAGCCTTCAGGGCAGTAGAGGTAGTGGCCTTTTTGCACGAGTTTGCTCATGGCCTCCATCGCAGCGGGGTCCATCGTATCGTATTTGGCGCCAATCATAAGTGTGGGCACATGCAAGGTTTTTAGCTGGGCCATAATGTCCCATTTGGCGAGGTTGCCGCCCGGCACAAACTCGCTTGGCCCTTGCATGAACGTGTAGATATGCCCATTGGCGTGCTGCATGGAGCGTTCAAAACCATCGGGAAAAGGCTTCATCCGGCAGATATGCTTGCGGTAATATTCCTCCACAACGAGGTTCATATAATCTGGATTTCCATAGTCCCCTTTCTTTTCATAAACCTCCAAGCTATCCACGAGGGATTGCCGAAGCTGGCTCCGCAACTTGCCATTGTACTTGGCATACGCCGGAAAGCTCCCCATCATATTGCTGACAATTAACCCCTTCATATTGTCTTGGTACTTGAGCGCATATTGCATGCCGAGCATCCCACCCCACGAGTTGCCGAGGATGTAAAAATTGTCCTTTGTGAGGCCCAATGCTTGCCGCACCTGCTCTACTTCCTCCACGAAGCGGTCAATTTCCCAAAGTTCATTGTGCTTTTCAGCGCTGGTGGAATCGGGCAGGACCGAGCGGTTACAACCAAGTTGGTCATATTCGTAAAACTCGAAGCCTTCCTTCGGGAAAAATTCCCGGAAGCACTCCATGTACTCGCAGCCCATCGCCGGGCCACCGTGCAGCAGCAGCACTTTTATCTTAGGGTTGTCACCGAATTTTCGGGTCCAGACGTTGTAGGTTCCTGCCGCCGTTTGGATGGGAATCATGCGCACGCCGGGGTCCTGTGCCAGTGTGGTGTCAGTAGCGATAGCAGCAGTTTCGGGTGCTTTTGCCTCGTTTTTGCAATGGAATTGGAGGAAAATAGCAAAAGGTAGAAACAGGCAGATTAGTCTTTTCATCGTGATTTGTTTTGTTCGTTTTGAAAACCAATTATTAAAACTGCGCCCGCAGTTTCCGCACCAAGAACCGCAGTAAACGGAAAATACCCCACCCTATCAGCAGTAGCACAACGATAATGCTGCCGAACAGCAGCGTCGGATGGCTCAGGATTTTAGAGACTCGGATGAAGTTTTTCTGGAATTTTTGCACCGCAGCCACTTCTTCAGGAGCGGCGGCCACGGGCTGGTCGTAGTCAAAATTGACCAACTGCTTGAGGTAGCCTTTATTCACGCAACCCTCTAAACTGAATACATGGATTTCCTGCACATGTGGAGCCACCACCCGGATGTCGTGCGCAAATTCCTCCCAAGTCAGCGAGTTTAGCGTGGTATCCACGCCGCCGCCTGTGCTGCCCAGCGCCACGTAGGGCAACTGCTGGTCGAGGGCATAGACCTTCAGCATACCGTAGGGGTTGCCCATGAACGAGGTGTAAAGCATCGGGATTTCCTTCTCCACGGGCACATCCAAAAAGCCCGTCAATTGCTGGATGGACGTGGTACCGTTGCGGGTTTCGTCCTTGACAAAAGAGGCGATATAGCTCTCCACCGGATAGCCGTCCTGTCGAATTTGTTGAAGTAACTCACCATAAATTCGGAGACCTTCCGTGATGCGCTCCTTGTCGTAGAGGCGCCCCGGCAACTGCCGGATGAGCGCCCAGGGGTTGGACTTTGCCAGCTTCACGTCGTTCATGTCCAGCTCCAAGTCAATGCCCATGCCCTTGAACTGGATGCCCTGCGCTTCGGCCCATTCCTTCACTTCCTTGTACCGCTCGATGGCCTGCTGGCCGTTGCCGCTGTGGAACCAATAGCCTTTTTCCTCCGGCAACAGCAGCCAAGCCACCACGGGAATGCCCGCTTCGTTCAGGCGGTGCAAGACTTCGGCCCGTTCCAAGCTGAGGTCAATCATGCCCATCCTAATTTCGGCATGGAGCGCCTGTAAGGTAGGAATCAAGCTTGTGTCCCCGAAAAGCTGCCGCAATTCTGGCCCTTTCATTTCATTGAAAAAAGAAAGCACAGGCTTGGCCTGTAATGCCGTGAAAGCAAGCGGAAATAGCAGGGAAAAGAAGAAAAACCGGCGTTTCATGCTATCTTTTTTTAAAGAAAACGAAAGGTAGCAAGCAGCACGGGAAAACCACCTTTTTCACCGGTTAAATCAGCAATTGCACTAGTGTATGCACGATGCCACTGATTGTGAAGTACATTTCCTTCTTAAACTTGGACGACGAGACCTACCCATCTAAAACCGCAGCCCCGGCAAGCAGTGAGCAAGCTGGGGTTTGCAGTTCAACAGTAAATTCCGCCTCCGTCATTTTACGATGACCTTTTCCGTTTGGCTCGTTTCTTCGGAAATCAGGGTTAGAAAATAGGTTCCGGGGGTTAGGTTCAGTTCCATTTTCCCATCAACTGGGATTAGAACGTTTTGCAGCACGATGCCGCCCATTTGGTCGCAAACCCTTGCCGTTACTGGCTTTTCTGGGCTGTCGCCCAATCTTTCGATTAAGAAACTGCCGTGGTTGGGGTTAGGGTAAATGCGGTATTGCGCAGCTGTAGCTTTGCTTTCATCAACCGCATTTGCAGTGCAAGTGTAAATGTCAACCTCGTCGAATATCGTGGAAAATTCGGTATTGCGGCCTCCCGCAACCAAAAGCCGATTGCCGTCAGAAATTACCGAGTGGGTGACCAAGGGCCTGCTCAGGTGCTCAACCGACCAGCTACTAGTTGTTGGGTCGTAAATGTCAATTACATCTGATGCTTCGCTGAACTCACCTGTAAACAAGTCAATTCTGCCACCGCCCACGACATATACTTTTCCGCAAACAGTTTTGGTCAGACCGTCCACCATATCCGTACATCTTGGTGCTGAAAGGCTTGCAGTTGTCCATTCGCCGGTCAGGGCATCATAAATATCCACCCTATCCGATAGCACATTATCATTGGTAATGCCACCCGCAAAAATCACCTTGCTGCCTACCGTTGTTGCGCTCAGGTGTGCCCTGGCTTGAGAGAGGTTGGCAGTGCTCCAAGTGCCTGTGTTGGCATGGTAGATTTCTACCAAGTCAGTTGCATAAGGGCCAGCGATTGCTGAAGTGCCTCCGCCAAATAATGCGATGGGCCCATCGGGCGTTTCCACCACGGCGCTGCCCATCGCTGCACGAGGCCCTGCCAGTTCGGTACTTGTCCACTGTCCATTGGTGAAGTCGTAGATGTCAACGGTGCTGAAGGTTTCGTTCTGGATAAGACTGGCGCCTCCGGCAAAAATGGCCTTGTCGCCGATACCTACTGCGGATATGGAGAACCTTGGAACGGAAAGCTCGGCAGTCGTCCATTGGGCGGCCTCATTGTTCCAAATATCCACCCTTGAGGTTGGCTGATAGGTGGTGCTCCAAAACATACCACCAGCGAAGAAGATATGGTTTTTATATGCCAAACCTGCTGGCCATGACCTCGCTTGCGACAGCGATGAAAAAGTCCAAGTATCGGTTTCAGCGTTGTAAATCTCCACTTTGTTGGTTTCGTCTATGTCGCCCCAGCCCCCGGCAAACCAAAAGGTGCTGCTGCCGGGCAATACGGCTGCTCCCATGCCTTCCTTTGGTTCGGAGAGGTTGGTGGTCGTCCACGTCCCTTGGCCGTAACTGATGGACAGGAAAAGTATCAGGATTGGGAATATGCTTAGCTTTTTCATGGCGAAATTACTGTCTGGTGAGTAATGCGTTAAATTTGAATGCGGTAGGCAAAAAACCGCCCCGCTTGGGGCAACGGGGCGGAAGGTTCTCTTGGGAATTGTTAACTATTTGGGTTCGGTGATTTCACCTGTACCTGTGATGGTGTTCACGCCAGTTTCAGGATTAAACTGACCTGTGGCATTCATCCAGCCTTCGGCTTTCGCCCATCTGCCAGTACCACTGTCCACGTGCAGGTAGGATTTATTGGAGAAGTCCTGAAAATTGTAGAATTCGCCAACATAGACAAGTTCATCCCCTTCCCTGTCCACCAACTTGATGGTTACGTTTCCTTTGAACCCGCCAAAAATTGGGTCGAAGGCCATATTGCTCCCGACGAGGGTGCTCTTGGCTTCGTCAATGGTGCCGAACAGGGCAGATGTACCTGATACCTTGTACTGTTTTGGACTGGTGAACACACTCCCATCTGGCATGGGGATTTCCACAAAACCTGCGCTTGGGTCAGGTGTGTTGATAAAGTTGCCAGTGATGGCGACGTAGGGTGTGATGACCTCTTTTTCACAGGCCGTGAAGGCGAATGCCATCACAATTGCGGCAAGAAAAATCAGTTTTTTCATGGCTAGGGAATTTAAAGTGAAAGAATCAAGAAGAAAAACCCAGAGCATGAACCCCATTTTTTTACTTCTTTTGAACACTTCAAAAATGCCCATCCGCACCCGAAAAGCACCTATCTGCCTGTTCCATTTTCTGGACAAATGGTGCGAAAACACTGGACGCTTGTTTCAAAAACTGGCTTATTGTTACACGGCTTTCCCACCCAACTATTTGCCCCATCTGACTGTCTATCGGGTAAAATCTAAAGCCATGAAAAATTTCATTTTGCCATTGTTCTTGGCCACACTCGGTTTTGCTTGTTGCGATAAATCCGATGACCTCCCCAGTGGCAATACCATGCTCATAGGCATTGATGGACGCAAATGTGCTAGCCCATTCTGCACCGGCTGGTTCCTCGAAATTGATGGGGATACCTTGCGGTTTTTGGAAATACCCACTGATACGGACATTGATTTCAATTCCGAACTAGCGTTTCCAATACCTGTGGAGGTGGAATGGACGGAATATGACAATTGGTGGGGCGATATCGAGGGCCTTATCAAAGTGGAAAAAATCTACCTCAAAAAATAAACTGCAACACATTATGTAACGGCTTTTGCCGTGCCCTTCCGAATATCGCTCGGCGGCAGCCCGAACTCCTGAGCGAATACCCGGCTGAAATAATTGGCATCGGAAAACCCCGTCTCGTAGGCAATTTCCGAAACGGACCGGGTGGTGGTGAGCAGCAGATCCCTCGCTTTTTCCAAGCGGAAACTGCGGATGAAATGGGAGGCGGACTGCCCCGTGAGCGCCATCAGTTTGCGGTGCAACTGCACCCGGCTGATGCCAAGTGCATGGTACAGTCCCTCGATGCCGAAAGACTCGTCTGCAAAGTTCTTTTCCAAAATGGAACGGGCGTTCAGCATGAAAACCCCGTCGAGGCTGTGCGTCTGCGGGGTATCGTTGCCGTTGAGCGGCGCCGAGTACCTGATGCGCAGTTTTTCACGCTGCACGAAAAGGTTGCGCAAGCAAACCAACAACTCCCGCTTGTTGAACGGCTTGGTGAGATAGGCATCGGCCCCCTGCTCCAGCCCCGTAATCCGGCTGGCACTGTCTGCCCTTGCGGTGAGCAAAACGACGGGAATATGGCTCGTTCGGAAATCATTTTTCAGCGCCCTGCAAACCTCGAAGCCGTCCTTTTTGGGCATCATCACATCGCTGAGGATGAGGTCGGGCACCTGCTCAATGGCCTTCCGGATGCCCGCTTCCCCATCGCTGGCGGTCAGCAGGCGAAACTTCGTGCCCAGCACCAGCCGCAGGTACTGGCTCAGTTCGGCGTTGTCTTCGATGATGAGCAGCAGTGGCAACGAATCTTTCCCGTTTTCGGCGTCAAACGGCTCAATATCAACGGGTTCGACAGGCAGTGGCGTGTTTCCGAAGGAAGCTGTTTCCTGCAAAATTGCCTGGTGCGTGACGGGCAGGGTGATGGAAAAATCGGACCCCGCACCCGGCTTGCTCACCACGGAAACTTCGCCACCCATCAGCCGGACGTACTCCCTCACCAGCGTCAGACCGATTCCGCTGCCTTCTTCGTAGTGCCCTTCGCCCTCCACCCGATAAAAGCGGTCGAAAACATAACCCAAACTTTCAGCGGGGATGCCGATGCCCGTGTCCCGCACATGCACCGTCAGGGTATCGGGACTAGCATGGAAGCTAAAGTAAACATCGCCGCCAGCGGGGGTGTATTTGAGGGCGTTGGAAAGCAGGTTGCCCAGCATTTCCTCCATTTTTTCAGGGTCAAAATCCATCACAAGGCTTTGATTTTCAGGCAAATAATGCATCCGTACCTGTCGGTGTTCGGCCAAGCCCTTGAAGGAATTGAACACGTATTTGGCAAATGTCCCAAAATCGGCTTGCACGAGCTTCAGCGGCAGGGAGCCAGCTTCTAGCCGGGCAAGGTTCAACATCTGATTCACGAGCCGGAGCAGCTTGTTGGCATTGCGCTGGATGACCTGTGTGCGCTCCCGCAATTGGTGCTGCGGGGCTTCCCGAATCAGGTCGGCCATGCCGCCAATCAACGTCAGCGGCGTGCGGAACTCGTGGGCGATATTGGCAAACATGCGGGTCTTCAGCTCGTCCACTGCTTGCAGGCGCTGCGCCTTGAGGGTGGCCAGTTCCGCCTGTTTTTTATAGACATAAAAAATGAGCAGCAGGATATTGGCGGATAGCCAGGCCGAGTTCATCACGAAAAACAGCAGGTTTTTCCACGGAACCATCTCCGGGGCGGGCGTCAGGTAGGGATGCAGCACGGCAGCAAGCACCAGCGTGGCCAAGTAAATGGAAAAGCTCCACCACAGCAGCCGGGCGCTGGGGTAAATCATGGCGTAAACCACACAGACCAGTCCCACGAAAATGAGTCCGCCGGAATATGGGATGCCGCCTAGCCGCAGTATCACAAAAAACGTCAACAGGGTGCTGTAGCTGTTGCTGGCGAAGATGAACCATTTCAGGCCCCGCTTCAGTCGAAGAAAGGCCAAAATCTGCACAGTCAAGCCGCCGATGAGCGCTAGGCCGTATTTGGTCAGAATGGGGAGTTGCAGCAGCCAAGTAGTGAGGGTGAGGGAGATGACCATGCCCAGCAGAGCGAGCAGTGCCAATAGGTAAGTTTTTTTCTGTCCGGTGTGTTCCTCCGGTTCGTTTGGCAGGGCGACCCTTCGCCCCAACCAACCGTCGAAGCGCTGAACGAGTTGCAGTGACATAAAAACGGCTTGGTGACTTTTTGGTCAAACTTGGCCTGATTTCATGCACCGAATGATGATTTTAGCCCGCAGGGCCAATGATTTTCATTGCAGGCTCAGTCTGCTACCTTAATGAGGTAGAGAACCAAAAGTCCCATGACCACTACAATCACTCTCAACAAGGCAAGTGCCGACTTAGCCGCTTTTTCATCCTTGTCCTTTACCAAGCCCAGCTTGCCAAGCCAATGAGTAGATAGAACATGCTCCATTTCATCCGAAATTGATTTAAATGATTGATTGCTTAACGCTGGGTTTGGCCTCGGCGCTGCATGGTCTTTTGGAAAATGGGATGAAGCTTGGTAGCTTGCACGGATAACTTCATTCCGCAAATCTTCCCTTTCTTTGCCGCTCATTTCCAACTTATGCAAGACCCACTTGCCGAACTCCATTCCCTCCTCGAACTTCTGCGCCTCGAAAAGCAGAAGGATTTCGAACAGTTCCAAGCCTACGTGCAGCGGCTGCCGCTGCCGGAGAGGGCTTATTTTTAAACTTGCCGAAATAACTTTATAATCCAATAATCCATTTAGCTGTGGCTTTTTGTTTGCCATTGGTAAACATTACATAATACAGCCCAACGGGAGCGCCTTCCATATCTATTTCCTGATAATAGTTCTTCGCATCATAGTCCATAACTTTGCACAACCTACCCGTTGAATCATATATTTTGACCAAGCCGTTTTCCTTCCTCATATTGATAGGAAAAATGAGGGTTTTCCCAGAAGAAGGATTGGGTTTTATTACCAAGGTTGATTCATTTTCTTTAATATCAACGGTCGGAACAACTTCTATGGACGACCACGGCCTCCTCCATATGTTTCGGGCTGTATCGGACACGAAAATATAGCGTTCATTGGCTGCAATTGATTTAATATAATTGAATGGAAGGTTACCAGTTATATTTACTGAAATTACTCCAAAATCAAAACTTAAGAAAACACCTTTGGAGGATGCAACGAGAATTTCGTCCTCATAAACCTGCATATCTTCAACAATATCCAAGCTTTCCACAAAATTGATAGTGTCAAAAGACGCTCCTTTATCACTTGATACCATCACCAAATTAGAAGGGCTGTACTTTTGAACCAGCAACAAATTGCCCTGTGCTGCCTGGAGCTTTTTCAAATTAAATGAATTCAAATTATCAATGCCAGCACTTGTTGGAGCGGTCCAGGTATTTCCGTTGTCAGTTGAGCGCCACAAAGCGGAATTGTAGCCAAATGTGTATAGGTCACCATCGCTAAGGGTAAGCTGTTTAAAGTCATCAGGTTGGTTTTCCAACACTTGCCAAGTGACGCCTTCATCACTGGAAACCGCCAAGGTGTTTTCGTCGCTGATGAACAATGAATCGCCTTTCATAACCAATGCCTCCTCATCGTCAAAAGAATATGGTATAAAATCATGGCTCACCAGTCGCATATACTCCAAACTGGTGTCAGCCTTTAAAAAACCCAAATATTCAGACAAAATCAACAGGGAATCTCCCCGCTGTGCAGCAGTTCTCATTGGATATTGGAAAGTAAGGGGATTTCCAAACCAGGTCATGCCGTCGTCCTTTGAAATATAGTGCCCGCTTGCGGATAAATGGTCACCAATCAATTCCAAATCGAAGATGGTGAATGCGTTTTCAAGGCCGTTGGAGTAAAACTTCCAATGTTCCCCGAAATCATCAGAACGAAAAGCGCCTGTTTCTGCAATAATCAACGTATCACCGGAAATAGCCAAGTCACGGCCGGAGTAGTAAGAAAGCCCTTGCAGTGGCGTCCAATTGGCCCCATCCACGGAAAACTCAATCGGAACCGATGCGTCTCCCATGTTGATAAAATACCCGCCATCGTAAATCATATTTCGCCAATTTAAGCTAGTATTTGCAGTGGTCTCCCAATTGATTCCGCCGTCATAAGAAAGTATTCTGCTGAAGGATGCATTGGCCACAATGGTATCGCCCTTCACCGCCATGCTCGTTATTTGGCTGTTGGAATTATCGGGAACAGTCGTGGATTCCACAAATGTTTCCCCGAAATCCGACGACTTCCTCACACGGTCGTAATAGGTATAAATGTCATTTCCATCCCTGACAACCCCACCAGCTATGTGTGGGATTTTTTCCCAATCGCCGCCAGGCACCAACTTGTAGAGAAACCCTTTTGCCGCGAAAACGGTATCGCCGATGGCCACCAATTCTTGGAAATTTTCGAAGGTGGCTTCCATGTTCAAGACGGGCAGCGTTTCCCAAGTTTCCCCAAAATCTGAAGTTTTGTAAATGTAAAACTCCAAAGAGGACTGTATTTGCAGCATGGTGGCGTAAAGCGTTCCGTCAAAATAATAGAGGTGCCGTACATAGCCTGGGGCTGGAAAATTCTCGATTTTCTCCCAAGTCAAACCCGTGTCATTAGAACGGTACAAATGATTTTCGTTACCCATGAAGTAATAAGAGCCAGCTTTTTCTATCGTTAAGCCCGAAGTTAGACTGATCGAAGTAAGTTTTTCCCACTGGGCGTTGGTCGATGTTGCAAGAAGTAGGAAAATAAGGATAGAGAATATTCTAAAACAGTGGTTGGAGAACATTGAGATTTGCATGTGAGCAGGAGTTGTGCTGGCAGTGTCCAGCTTGTTTATAATGTGCAAATTATGACAGTTTATTTGAGAATTCAAACTTTCTTTGACCCTAATTTCACAACAACCCATGCAAGATCCACTTGCCGAATTCCATTTCCTCCTCGACTTCCTGCGCCTCGAAAAGCAGAAGGACTTCGAGCAGCGGCTGCCGAGGTAATTTGTTTTAAAAAAAATCCAAAAAATAAGTTTTCAAGGCTGCACTTCCGCCAATTCTTCCGACTTTGTTTTTGATGACCTTAGAACAATTGGAACAGCTAATCGAGGGTTGCCAAGCGGGCAAGTCAGCAGCAGTTTTATCGGCATTTTTATGCCCTTGCCCTTGCTGTATGCCGTCGTTATGCCGACCACCGGGAAGAAGCCGAAGAAATGTGCCACGATGGCTTCCTTCGTGCGTTCGATGCCATTGGCAAGCTTGAAAAGCCGGCTGCCGTGAAGGCTTGGTTGCGACCGATTTTCGTGCGGGCAGCCATTGACCACTATCGGAAATATCGCAAAAACCAGCCCTCCCACGACCCGCTCGAAACTGCCTTCGACCAGCCTTCATCACCTGAACCTACAGCCCTTTCTAACCTGACTTGGGAGGAAAAACTGCGGCTCATCACGGCGTTGCCGCCTGCCTGCCGCCATGCGTTCAACCTTTGTGTCATCGAGGAATACCCAAGCCATGAGGCTGCTGAAATGCTGGGCATTGCCGAAGGCACACTGCGGGGCAACCTCGCAAAGGCACGCATGCGCCTACGGCAAATGTTGGAACAAACTGAAAAAATGGCCTCAAAAAAACCTGAAAACTTCTGACAATGAGCGATTTCGATTTGGACAATTCATTCAGGGATGATTTTGAAAATCAACCCTTCGAGGAGCCGACCAACGACAAATGGTCACGTTTGGAGGCGGGCCTCGATGCTCGTGATGCGCAGCGAAAGCGGCGGCGTATGCTTTCAGGCTGGCTGCCTACCCTGTTGGGCATATTGCTGGTCAGCTTCGTGTGCTGGCAATGGCAGCTTTCCGACCTGCGGGCAGAACGGCTCGAACTGCGGGTAGCACAGCTTGAGGCTGCGGTCGAGCAATGTCAGAGCCTTGGAAAACAAAGCGACTTTTCTAAAAAAGGGCAGGTTGGAAACGTTGCGGGCAGCATCCTAAATCAAGGGGAAAATGATTTTCCCAGCGGAAAAGAACCTTCTAACCCGGCTTTCCCGCATGGATTTAATCCGGCACCAAGCAATCATTTTTTTGAAAAAAATACAATTTCAGGAAACCAGGATTTACAGGGAAGCCTCTTTTCGATAGCAGACAAGGGCATCGGAAACGCTGGAAACTATAATGATATAACGCCAACTATTTTGACCCCTAATCATGCCTTTGAACCAATAACAACTGACAAATCGCCAGAAGGAAACCCCACCAATCAATCCTTTTCCGTTCCCGAAAAGCTCCCTGCGAGGCCGCTACAATCATTGCCAATGAAGGCAAAGCCGGATTTTCATATTGCGAACTGGTCAATTTTTGACAATGATTTGAAGATGACCCCAGCCCGCAGCATCCAAAAAGCGCCGAGAAATCGCCGTTGGGCAATCGGCCTTGGCGTTGGGCTACCATTTACCTCACAACCTGATTTGCCAACATTCAGTGGCTCCACTGGAAGCTTAAGTTTGCAATATGCCATCAACGAAAAATGGCGGCTCATGGGTGGTATCGAGTCGAGCGACTTTAAGTTTTCGACAGCCACACCAATGGTTGCCGAAATTCCAGCGCCGCCCAACCCCGACGACGTATTCCTGCGATTGGAGGGTGCTATTTCGGAAGAAAGCTATGCGCTTGGCGCTCGTAGGCAATTCCTACTTACAAAGCAGGTTCAACCCTTTGTCACAGCGGAATGGGTGGGCATCAACCGCATTTCCACGAAGCGGGATTACCTGTTCACGCCTGCGAACTCCCCCTCCTCAACTTTGATGGTTTCGGAGGAGGATTCGACACCGCATTTTAACGGAAACAACCTGCGCATTGGCGGGGGCGCATCATGGAAAATACTGCGGTGGCTGGAATGGAACGCTCAAGTGAGTTTCATGAACGAACAATTCAGAAAAGACACCCGTGTTGATTTTACAATTTCAAGCCGCATTCTTTTTCTTTTTTAAATTACCTATAAAATAAAATCCATGCATTACAAATCATTGGTAATCAGCCTGCTATGGCTGATGCCCTGGGCAGTATTTGCCCAAGAAAATCAGTTAAATCCGTTTTCGGCAAAACTTGATTTACAAATTGCCGATCAAGCAGCACTAGGCACCCCACCCGCTTTAAGCGGCTCATTGCCCGAAGCCCTCGACCATGCGTTCGACAGCATTGTTGCGCTATCGCCCATCAAGGGGTTCAACGCAGCAGTGCTTTTGCCCGATGGCACGACCTGGAAGCGGGCTGCCGGCGTAGCAGCGGAATTGCCAGCGCAGCAGCCGCTGACCACCGAGCACCTGATGGGCATGGGCAGCATCACCAAAACCTTTGTTTCGGCAACTTTGCTGCTGCTTTATGAAGAAGGCCTTGTCGGTCTGGATGACAGCATCGGAACGTATGTCGGGCCCTACCCTAACGTGCCGGGTGAAGTGACTATCCGCCAGATGCTCAGCCACCGCTCAGGTATCAGCGATTACGGCAACGAAAACCCGGCGATGGTGGACGCATGGCTGGCAAATCTGGACAGCATTTGGGCGATTGACACGATTTTGACCCATTATGTGCTGGCACCAAATTTCCCGCCCGGAACGTCTTGGTCGTATTCCAACACCAATTATTTGCTTGCTGCCCGCATCATCGAAACCCTTGCCGGGCAGCCGTGGTACATGGTTGTTCGTCAAAAATTGCTCGACCCGCTGGGATTGACGCACACTTTTGCCTATCCTTTCGAAACGCCGGGAAGCCAGCCATTTTCTCATGTTTTTGCAGATATTGACGGCGATGGGGCAGTGGACGACGTACAAGGTTCGGGCATCCCGCTGGAAGGTTATTTCAGCATATCAAGTGGCGATGGTGGCCTTGTCAGCACACCTGAAGATTTGGTGAAATTCTGTGAAAAGCTGTTCGGGGGCAACGTGCTGGCACCCGCTACCCTCGCCGAAATGCAAACCGACTATCTACAGGATGGCTCCAACGTTCAATATGGGTTAGGTGCCTTGGGCGTCATATTGCCGCTGCAAGGGCTTCAAATCTGGGGACATGACGGAGATGTAATTTATAAATCCCTTTCGTATTATCTTCCTTCGGAAAACATCGCCATTGCCGTGCAGCAGAACGACGACCGCATTTTTGACCCGGCTGAACCCTCGCCAGTATTTGACAAAGACTTCCTTTTTTTAGCGTTATTGAATGCATACTTGAATTACTCCCCGCCTTCGGCTGTCAATAATTCGCTTACTGCTGAGGCTACCTTTTACGCCTTTCCTAACCCTGCGAGTGCTTCTTTTCGATTAAATTTTGAAGGAAAACACGCCCCCGATTTCCCGCAGTCCCTGACGCTGACAGACTTGACAGGTCGGGTGGTTTTAACGCAAATCATTGAAAACGAGAAGGTTGAAATATCGCTTGCGAATATTCCGACAGGCATTTATGGATGGAAGATTGGCAGATTATCGGGAAAATTGGTGGTTGGACGGCAATGGTAAGATGGCAAACATGATGCTCGTGCAAAGAAAGATAAGGCGATTTTCATTCCGCAAATCTTCCTTTTCTTTGCCCCCCAAATGCAAGACCCACTCCACGAACTTCATTCCCTCCTCGAACTCCTGCGCCTCGAAAAGCAGAAGGACTTCGAGCAGTTCCAAGCCTACGTGCAGCGGCTGCCGCTGCCGGAACGGGTGGCGGAGGGCTATGCCTGGCACCCGGTGGAGGTGGAGAAAACGGGCTATACCTACGGCGAGCGGGCCTTCGTCACCGTGCAGCGCACCAAGGCGACGCTCGTGCCGCACCAGTTCCGGGCGGGGCAGCCCGTGCGATTTTTTACGGCTGCGGCGGTGGACGATAAAAGGCCGGAGCAGTCGGGCGTCATCCACTCCATTGCCAAGGGCAAAATGAAAATCGTGCTGAACGCCAAGGACCTGCCCGACTGGGTCAGCGCTGGCTCGCTCGGCGTGGACCTGGAGTTCGACGAGCGCAGCTATGTGGAGATGGAAAAGGCCATGAAACGGGTGATGGAGGCCAAGCCCAACAGCCGTTTGGCGGAGCTGCGGGCCGTTTTGTTGGGGCAAAAACCCGCCCATTTTCAGGAACTGCCCTATGTGGAAATCCCGAAGTTGAACGATGCCCAGAACCGGGCCGTGAACGAAATCCTCGCCGCCTCGGACGTGGCGGTGGTGCATGGCCCGCCCGGCACGGGCAAGACGACGACGCTGGTGCAGGCCATCCGGCAGCTTTGCAAGACGGAGAACACGGTGCTGGTCTGCGCCCCCAGTAACTCCGCCGCCGACCTGCTCACCGAGCGCCTCAGCGACGAGGGCCTACAGGTGCTGCGCCTCGGCAACCTCTCACGGGTGGAGGACAGCATCGTGCGGCATACGCTGGAGGCCCAAATTGCGGCGCACCCCGAAAGCAAGAACATCAAAAAAGTACGGATAGAGGCGGCGGAAACGAGACGGCAGGCGCAGCGTTTCAAGCGGCGCTTCGGGCAGGCCGACCGGGACGAGCGCAACCACCTTTTCCGGCAAGCGGGCGAACTCAGCGGCTGGGCCAACCGGCTGGAAGACTTGCTGACGGAGCAAATCCTAGACTCGGCGCAGGTCATCACCTGCACGCTCGTGGGCAGCACGCACAAGGCGCTGGGCACTCGCCACTTCCGCACGGTGGTGATTGACGAGGCGGCGCAGGCACTGGAACCCGGCACTTGGATTCCCATCACCCGTGCCAACAAGGTCGTGCTGGCTGGCGACCCTTTTCAGTTGCCACCTACGGTGAAATCGGAACAGGCCCGGCGGGCTGGGTTGTCCATTACTATGATTGAAAAATGTTTGCAACGCATCCCCCGCACGTCATTGTTGACCGTGCAATACCGCATGAACCACCGCATCATGGAGTTCTCGAACCAGTGGTTCTACCAAGGTAAACTGACCGCCGCCGAGGACGTTGCGGAGCACTCCCTCGACATCGAGGCGCACGCCCCCGTGCTGTTCATTGACACGGCGGGCACGGGTTTCGAGGAACGATTTAACGAAAAAACGCAAAGCCGCTTCAATCCCGAAGAGTTCCAATTGCTCTGCGAGCACCTGCTGCTGCTCCTCGCTGCCCACGAGGGCAAGGAACTGCCAAGCATCGCCCTCATTTCCCCTTACAAAGAGCAGGTGATGCACATGCAGGACACCGTCGCTGACGACAGCACCCTAAAGGATAAAGGCTTGGACATCAATACGATAGACGGCTTTCAAGGCCAAGAGCGGGACGTGGTGTATATCTCCCTCGTGCGCAGCAATCCCAAATGCGAAATCGGCTTTCTGACCGACTACCGCCGCATGAACGTGGCCATGACCCGTGCGAGGAAGCTGCTCGTCATCGTGGGGGACAGCGGTACGGTGGGGGCGGATTTGTTTTACCAGGCGCTGCTGGAGTATTGCGAGACGCATGGTGGGTATCAGACGGCTTGGGAATATATGCGCTAGCCGCAAACCGGAACCCCAGTTCCGCCTTATAATGGTAACTTCGACAAATTTGGAAAACACCTTCACCATCAAGCTCCGCTACCGAGGCCACCTCCGCACCCCCGCCGAGGTTCACACACCTCTCCAATTGCTGAAATATATCATCTCCCTACATCCCAAAACATCATTGCCGACAACTTCACTTCCCGCCAATTTTGTGACTGCACTTCTCATGGTTTGAGGGATGGATTGTTCCAACTAAAACACTCCTACCATGAAAAAATATATCCTCCTGTTGGCGCTGTTGGTGCTGTTTTTCCGACAGGCAAAAAGCGAAACAGAACCCAACGACCTTGCCAACCAAGCCAATCAAATCCTTTTGGACATCGGACAATCGGGCAGCCTACTCGGCACCGACGTCAACGACTGGTTCTCGTTAAATGTACCGCAGGGCGGCATCCTGACGCTGACCATCATCAAAACGGGCAGTGGCAATGCCCGCCTTTACCTCAAGGACGCCGAGATTTCCGGCTTCCCCGAAATCACGAACTATTACACAGGCTTCGGCGAGTCGCCGCCCACGGGCTGGACGATGACCTATCCCGTGCTGCCGGGCAGTTATTACCTGCATTTCGAGCGTTACGATGCCCCGGTGAACTACACCATCATTCCATCGCTGACATTGTCCAACTACCCGCAGGACATTGAACCGAACAACACCGTTGCGCAAGCGCAAAACATGCCCGTGAACGGCTCGGTGAGCGGCACCTTGCGCTACTACGGCGCTGGCGAGGGGGCCGATATGGTGGACTGGTATAAAATGACCATCCCGCAAGCGGGTATCCTCCATTTGGCCATCCATAAAAAAGGCTACGGCAATACTTGGGTTCGGTTCTTGGACGGCGAACTTGGCCCATTGCCCGAAATCTCCAACTATTACACGGGCTTCGGTGATTCACCTGCCGAGGGCTGGAACTGGAGCTATCCCGTGTTGGCTGGCACCTATTATTTCAAGATTTCGGATGGCGATTACCACCTCGACTATAAGCTGGACGCCTCACTGACGCCACCCAATTATGCCGAGGACACCGAGCCAAACAACAGTTACCTCGAAGCGCAAACCATGCCCGTTAACGGCTCGGTGAGCGGCACGCTGCGCTACTACGGTGCGGGCGAGGGGGCCGACCTCAAGGATTGGTTCAAACTGACCGTGCCACAGGGCGGTTACCTGAATTTTACCATCCATAAAAAAGGCCCCGGCAACACTTGGATGCGGCTGCGGGATGGCGAAAAAACAGACCAGCCGGAAATCTCCAATTATTACACAGGCTACGGCGAATCGCCCCCCGAAGGCTGGAACTGGAGCTATCCTACATTGGCTGGCATCTATTACCTACAAGTTGAAGAGGGGGAATACAACCTCGACTACCGCATTGACAATGCACTTGTGCCCTCGCCCTGGGGCGAAGACACCGAGCCGAACAACGACGTGGCCTCTGCCCAAAACTTCCCGTTGGGCGACTCCATCGGTGGGTTGCTGGGCTACTACGACCCCGGCCTGGACTACGACAATTGGGACTGTTACAAAATTACCACTGCGGAGGACGGGTTACTTTCGTTTAATGTCAATAAAATAGGCAATAACAATGGCAATATGCGCTTGCGCAATGAAACTGCCGAGGTTGCAACGCAATACCTGCCTTGGGGCGATAATATCGTTATTTTTAGCAAGGTGGTGCCAGTCGGCAATTATTACCTCGGCTTTGAGAAATACAACGGCGACCTACGATATAAGGTCAAGTCGAGCCTATTGCCTACGCCCGTCGCTGGATTCACCTACGCCCAAACAGGCAATGTTTTCACCTTTGAAAACACCACCCTGCACGATGCCACTTATCTGTGGAAATTCGACGACGGTGCCACCGCCACGACCGTGAACGCCTACCACGAGTACGCCGAGCCGGGCAATTTCGACGTCTGTCTCATCGCCACCAACCCCGCTGGGTCGGACACCGTTTGCCAAACCGTCGTCATGCCCGGCGTGGCGAGGGCCTTGCCCGCCGAGGGCGGCAACACAGGCGACGTGACCGTGCAGGTCTTTGGCGGCGGTCTGGACACCAATTTTGTGGCAAAAATCATGAACGGCAGCACCGTGGTGGCCACTTCCAATTTCACGGGCTTTGCCGGCAAAAGCTCCATCTTCGTCCGCTTCGATTTGCGGGACAAACCAGTGGGCAATTATCAATTGCGCATTGAAGCAGCAGGCGGGCCGAGCTACACCGTGCCCGGTGGCTTCAAAATCGTGCAGGGCATCGCTGCCGACCCGTGGGTGAGCATCGGCGGGCGCAACCGTATCCTGTTCAACACTTGGACGACCTACACCGTCAACTATGGCAACCGGGGGAATGTGGACGCCAGCGTTGTACCAATTTGGCTGCTATTTTCAAGAACACCCGGACTGGAAATCGAACTGACGGATTTGATAGAGATCAACCCGGACACAACAGGTACGGTGCCGATGGACGATATCCTGTTTGTTGACTTGGATTCAGTTTTTGGCCAACCGTTTGTTTGCAGGGCTTACCCATTGATTTTCCCGGCAATACCAGCCAATGCTGATAAATCCTTTAGAATCAGGGTAAAAACTGATGCCAACCTTAACATAAAAGCATGGGCTGAGAAACCTTGGTCTCAATCGCCCATCAATGAAGCCAAACTCGCCTGTATTGCCGATGCCTTGAGCGAAGCTCCCCCTGAACTTAATATGGCCGATAAGGTGGAGTGTACGAAAATAATATTCCAAGTAATACTTGATGACCGTTTTAAGGAATACGAGGTCAACAATTGGACAATCGGCGTCAAAACTTTTATTATGACAACCAGACGTGCAATTTTGGCAGCTTCCAAGTTATGTGGAGTGACATCCAATGAGAGCAAGGCTGTTGCAAATTGGTTTGTCAATTGGATGGCCAATGTTGCACTCCGGGGCGCAATAGCCCCCGCTGGATTCATGGGCCTAACGACCGGTGAACGGAGTGAGGAAAGCTGCTCCGCCGAATTCGAGCCGCAGAACCCTTCCTCCACGCCACTGACCGCCGTCAACTCCCTCGACCCGAACGAAAAATCAGGGCCAAGCGGTTACGGCACGGAGAACTACCTGCGGGACACCCGCAGCTTCCCCTACACCATCCATTTCGAGAACATGGACACCGCCAGCGCCCCAGCGCATACCGTCACCATCACCGACCAGTTGGACATGGCCAAATTCGACCTGAGCACGTTCAGCTTCGGCAACGTCTATATCGGCGACAGCGTGCTGTACGTGGATCCGGGCTTGCGGGAGTTTGTTTTGGATAAAAAGCTGAACACGCTTGGCGTGACAGCAAGGGTGCATGGTAAGCTGGATATGCAAACAGGCTTGCTCACTTGGAACTTCCGCAGTCTCGACGCCACAACACTGGAAGATATCGAAGACCCGGACATCGGCTTCTTGCCTCCCAACATCAATACACCGGAGGGTCAGGGCGCAGTCTCGTTTTTTGTGAAACTGAAAAATGCGCCTCAACATGATGAGCAGGTGAAGAACACGGCCAGCATCGTCTTCGACAACAACCCGGCCATCGCTACCAACGAGCACCTCGTCACTTTCGACCTCGTTGCTCCGCAAAGCGCCATCCAACCGATTGACGCCGTGCAGAGCACGGCACAATTCGAATTGAACTGGTCGGGCAGCGACGCTGGCTCCGGCGTGCAGCACTACAATATCTACTACATCCTCAACGGCACGGACACGGTGCTCTGGCAAGGTGGCGTGATGGAAACTTCGGCCATATTCACGGGTGAAGGCAGCAACACCTACGAGTTCTACTCAATCGCTGTGGACAATGTGGGCAATGTGGAAGCACCACCCGCCCACCCCGATGCCATGACAACGATTGTGACTGGAACAGACGAGCAATTGGCCAGCGATGCCGATTTGCTGCTCTATCCCAACCCGGCCAGCGACCAGCTCACTATTGTCAATCGCAGTGCTTCAGACGGCTGCCTGAGCCTCGTACAAACGGACGGTCGGGTAGTTGCAAAGCTGCTACTGCAAAGCCAGAGCCAAATGCGGGTAAGCGTGGCAGATGTTCCGCCGGGCTTGTTGTTGTGGAAATGGATGCAGCATTGCAGCGGGAACCTGCAAACTGGAAAGGTATTGATTGTACGCTGATTTGCAGCTAAGCGGGATTTTGAGGGGACAGCACTGCGCTGTCCCCTCAAATTTTTCCTTCACTTGCGCTTCCAATGTTCGAGAAAGCAAAATAAATTTTATATTTGTTCTTTCAGGCCCCGCCAACGGGTTTAGCATGTCTTTTAGCCGCTACGCTTATTAGCCATTTATTTAATTTTCCAGCAACTGGAAAATTGTGAAAATTATTTTCCAATTTCCACCTTCATTTCCACCTGTTTTTTAGTCAAAAGAATAAGTATTTCCCTTTGTTTTAAGGGGTTGTCGCTTGGTATCTTCAAAATTTGCAGTGCTATGCACAGGCTGTCGCACCTTGAATGTGAAATATATTTTGCTATCAAAAGGTTGTCAGACTATTTCAAACAGGTGTAAGCAGCTATCAATAAGCAGTCAGGGTATTGAAAAGATACATGGAAGTTTGGCAAGCAGTTGTCCGATACTAGCAAGCGGTGCTAGGCCTCCATCAAAAAGAAACGAGGGGCTATAAGGCAGGTGTATAGCTATATCTTATGGTTATCAAACCCTATAAATACCTTAAAAAACGGGCCATTGTGAAAAAAAGAAAATCACCAAAAAAGAAGGGTTTACGACAAAATGAGAATAGGTCGGCAAGCGCTAACGGTCAAGGCTTGCCAACCAATTATTTTTCCAACGCATCCATATAATGCCGCCGCTTTCCTTTGTAAGGGCGAGGAGACTACCCTATCGGCAATATAGTCTTTCCCCTCGTCTCGTTCAGCACCTCCGCCATGGCCAGATAGATGGCCGATGCGCCGCAGACGATGCCTTCCCAGCCCGCAATGGTGCCGATGGTGGCCGAACCTGTCCAATCACGGATGGCCAGCAGGAAGAACAGAATCCAGAGGCTGAAGAAGATGAATTGCAGCACTTTGTTTTTGCCGAAGGTACCAATCCACATGAAAAAGGTGAACACGCCCCACATAAACAAGTACCAGCCCATGTAAGCCTCGCCCGTTGCAGCACCCTTTGCCCAACCGAATTCCGGGAAGACCCACAGGGCCACGAGCGTAATCCAGAAAAGGCCATAGGAAGTGAAGGCTGTGGTGCCAAAAGTGTTGCCTTTCTTGAATTCAAGTATGCCAGCGATGACCTGTGCCACGCCGCCGTAGAAGAGACCCATCGCCAGAATCATGGCGCTGACGGGGAAGAAACCTGCATTGTGGATATTGAGCAGGACGGTGGTCATGCCGAAGCCCATAAGACCGAGCGGGGCGGGGTTGGATAATTTCGTTTCCATAATTGTTTTGATAAAAAGTAGAAAAAAATCGCTGCATCCGCATTGCTATGCGCAAGGCATCGTGCTAGCATTATGGAAGCGAAATTAAATCGTGCCCAAAGGCAGGCTAAGAAGGTTTGTCATTGTTCAGAGTGACCTTAATCAATGTGCGGATGTTTGATTTTTCTTTTCAAAATCAGCGCCTACACCACCGCTCCACGCCCGGCCACAGCGTCAGTACCAGCAGGGCCACGCCGTAGAAGGCATAGATGGATTGTATGGGCATCCGGTAGCCAATCATGAGCACCTGCACGTCCATCCAGATGATGAGTGCGATGGCGAGGTAGAGCGACCAGGCCCATTCCCAACGGTGGTTGGGGAAGAGGTTGAGGAACTCGAAGGGCAGCCAGTCCTGCCGCAGGAACAGCGAGACGCTGAGCATGATGGGCACCAGCCCCATCACGAAAAACAACATGAGGCCCGGCACGAAGTAATCGGCAAAGGGTGAATTGGCCAAATAGCTCAGGTCGGTGCCGAGGCTGGCCCCGGTTGGGTCGGTGAGGAAGTGCAGGCCGCCGTAGATGCCGCCGAGGCCGAGCAGGAATTGCAAAGTGGACAGGATGTAGATGGCGATTGGGGGGCGAGTATTGGATACCGTTTTCATCAGAACATGCTTTGGTTGTCGGCAATAAAGTTGCAGACATTGAACTGCAAGCGCTATATGTTTTGGCAGGGGGGAGTATGATTTGTGTCATGGCTTCCCATGGCCAATCAAGCTTGTGTAGCACATCCTATTGTAAAGAACAGCAATTTCTTGAATGGCCTAAGCAAGCAGCATCTCCACCTCTGCTACGGTTTCGAGTTTGATGGGTTTTGATGAATCACTGGCTTTAAAAGTGTCGAATTTCTTGATGGCTGAAAAATCAAGTTGGGTCAGTTTTTCCAAGGATTTAATGCTGACTTGAAAGGGCTTGAATTCCAGGTTTTGATGAATATCCAATGCTTCAAAATCAATATCGCCCACCAGTGTCGTTTGTGAAAGCAAAAACCCTGTGGCCTTGGGTTTGCCATCGTCGCCAAGCCAGAGAATGATTTTCCAGAAATCCATCGGTATTTGAACGCTCTTGTAAACACTGTCGGTCTCAGCAAAAACCGGTCCATTGAAAACGGAGATTTTGGCAAATTCGCCCTGTTGCGTGCCTGCGCCTTTTTCGAGTAGGAGTATCTCCAGTTTTCCCCAAAGCCCCCCTTTTTTGCTTTGGTTGATGGCAGGCACCTGTGGGCAAGCGTTGGTGTGCATACAGGTCATGTCGGCATATTTCTTGGCTAATTCTGCTGAGTCGCCCCAATCGGCATCTTCCCGACGGCTCATATGGCCTTTGTCAAAACCGCTCTTGGCATAAAATTTATCATCGAGCTGCACATCGTAATCAATTCTGTTATCCCTAAGCCAAATGTCTTTCCTTTCGAATTCGTCCAGCCTTTTTGCGGGGTCTCCATCCACGTTGATGGCACTGATGACGGGCATTTTCCTGATCGCATGGTGTATCACGCTGTAGTGGTAGTAATCCAGAACGATGTCGTTACTGTTTTTCAGTTTCGAGACAAGGTGCTGAATCTTCTTTTTGGGTTTTGGCATCGGTATATGAACCCCGAGGAAATCAGCGATATATCCCTTGCAGTCTGAATAATCTATAGCGTTTTCCCTTTCAATGCGCTTTATTTCCAATAGATTATCCAACGAATCCATGGAAACGCTTGAGCCGGGTTCCGGCTTGCCCACTAGCGGTGCGGCAATGGCGTTGTTGTTGATTTGGATGGTGACTTGCCCGTTGGTTTGCACCAGCGAAGCGGGAAATGAAATTTGTACATCGCCAGCATTTCCTTGAATCGGAGCATTGTACTGCACTTCATTTCGGATTGGTGATACGATGGGGGTACCCTTTAGCGCAGGGGGCTCTACCTGCACCCCTTTGATGAATTGATTATCGGGGAATTTTGTGAAGATGTCTTTCAGTAGCACACTGATTCTGATGCCTTCATTGGCAATCCAATGGATTTTAGCCAAATCTATCTTGCCGTCAATCAATTCAATGATTTTCCCATCCTTGTCCAAGTAATGCTTGCCGTCGGTCGTCTTGCAGGGGATGCCCATGTGATGAAGTGCAACCACTTGCCATTGGTCATTGAAAACAGGACTGCCGCTGCTACCAGGTGCAGTATCGGATTTGTACCAAATCGTGGTAGGCGTAATGCTGATGAACGTATTTTCCCGAATAGACAATTGCTTGAAGTCCCCATCGGGATGGTGGATAATATTGAGTAACTCCTTTCCCTCATCGGCTAATTTTCCCTTTGCAGGGTTTAGATAATGATAACCGATGCTGGACAAAGATATTTGTCCAGTTATATCGGTCGGTTGGACGGCAACCAGGCAGTAATCGAGTTCTTTTGAACTGAAAAAGAAATCATTGGCAGCGAGTTTGAAAGTAGTCGGCGAATTGGGCCTGCCAAAAATGTTCAGCTCGTAAAAGAACTCCACCTCGCTTTCCATGACAGTCTCCTGGGTCTGGAATACATGCCAATTGGTCAGCAACAAGCGCTCAGACACCATAAACCCCGTTGCGAATCCCCGGTTTTTCACGCCGTCCTTAACAACGATGCGCCCAACCTTCTCTTTTGCTTTGATAATAAGTTCACAGAAATTGCTGTAAACAGAGTCGTTGTTCCCAATGGCCCTTTCGAAAGCGAATTCCACGGGTTCCAAGCCAGATTCCGCAATCAATTCCTTGCGATTTTCCAGGTTTTCCTCCTTGGTGACCATATCACCAGTGGGCGGTTGGGCATTTCGGCCAACAAAAGCCTCAATGGCAGCTTGTTGTTCTATGGTAGGTGCCTCCGATTCCGTCGAAACCGCTGGCTTGTTTTTCCAATTATAAAATCGGTCTTCGCTTTGCGTTAGTTGTTCTAGTGATACTCTCATTGTGATTGCTTTCTGAAAAAGAATGCAAATTAAAAAGATGTACACAACTGATTGATAAAGACTTGGCCAAAACCCATGTTTGGCCTTCCGCTCTCATGCAACCTTTCCGACAAATTGCCTACCTACCCAGCCTTATCGCTAACTTGCACCGTTTCTTTGCGGCTGCAAACCTTCATTCATGAAAAAAACACTACTGACAACTTGGGTAGGCTTGGTATTTTTAACCTTGGCGCAAGCACAACCCCTGCCCTGTGCAAGCCCTGCCGAAATGACCAGCTACTGTGATGAAGCTTGCGTCATCTGCGATATTGATGGCTTTACGGGTATCAATGACTCCTCAGCCTCCGGCGAGGCTCCGCCCGGTTTCTGCACCTCCACCGTCCACAATGCACAGTGGATCGCCTTTCGTGCTGCCAGCACCAACCTCACACTCGCAGTCAGTGTGTCCAATTGCGCAAGCGGCGGCGTCGGTCAATACACGGGCTTGGAGGTCGCCATCTACCTCAGCACCGACTGCGAAAACTACCAAATCGTTTCCAACTGCGACGGCGACATCCCGCCTGGCACCACCCAGAATTTCACGAACACCGTACCGCTCGTCATTGGTCAGTACTATTACTTTGTCATGGATGGAAACGACGGCGACATTTGCAACTACACCATCGACGTCGTCAATGGCAGCACGGAGGTGCCGCCCATCGTAGCCACTGGGCCTATCACGGGCATCACCAAAGCCTGCCCCGGTTCCACGCTGACCTACACCACGCCCTATATCCCTGCGGCCACCATTTACGAATGGACAGTGAACGGTGCGGTCGTTGGGCAGGACACGTCGCTGAACTACACCTGGCCCGCCGTCGGCAGCTACCAACTCTGCGTGAAGGCCAAGAACGTCTGCGACGAAGCACCACCCACTTGCCAGACCATCACCATCGCTGAAATTCCCCCGACCGTTTACAACGAGCACCTCTGTGGCGGCGACTCGTTCATGGTGGCCGACACCGTGCTCTACCTCGCTGGCTACTACGAGTTCCACTACCCCACCCCCGCCGATTGCGACAGCGTGGTGCAGGTGACCATCACCGCCGCCCCGAACCAGACCACCAACCTCAGCCTCAATATCTGCGACGGCGACACACTCTGGGTCGGCGGCAACCCCTACACCCAGACTGGGATTTTTCAGGAAAATTTATCCACCTGGCTCGGTTGCGACAGCACCGTCAATATTGACTTACAAACCATCATCTGCGAGATACAGGCCAATGTCAGCGCCAGCCAAGTGCAGTGCTACGGCGGCTCCAACGGCATCGTCACCTTTTCCGTGGAGGACGGTACGCCGCCTTTCACCTACGACTGGTACCGCCTCGGCCAGCCCGGCCCCAGTGGCAACGGCACCCTTTCTGGCGTAAATGTGCCGGAAACATTGACAGGACTGCCCGTGGGCACTTACGTCATCAATATCCACGACAACTTCGGCAACGATGTGGTCGTGCTCACTGACGTCACCCAGCCCACGCCGCTTACAGTCACCGCCACGCCGAGTGAATACAATGGATTCAACGTCTCCTGCAACGGTGGCTCGGACGGCTCGCTGCTGGCCATTGCCGGAGGTGGCCTTCCGCCCTACAGCTATGCTTGGTCGAGCGGTGCGATGAACGCTTTTGCCCCAAACCTCGCCGCAGGCGACTACACCCTCACCCTGACGGACGGCATCGGCTGCACCCTCACGGCCAGCTACACCCTTGACCAACCGACACCGCTGGCACTTACTGCGCTTTTTAGCGACCCCATCTGCGATGGGCCGACGACGGGCTTCATCGAGGCGCAAAGCACTTCGGGCGGCCTGCCACCCTACTTCTACTCCCTGAACGGCAGCACCTTTTCCGACCAGAAAAACTACACCGACCTTGCCGAAGGCAACTACACCCTCAGCATACAGGACGCCAACGGCTGCATCCTCGACACGGTGGGCCAGCTCACGGCAGCCATCATCCCGCAATTGGATTTGGGGGAAACGCTGACGCTCAACCTCGGCGACAGCCTGCGCATCACGCCAGCCTTGGTTTATGGCGCTTCGCAATATGCATGGGCGCAAGTGCCCGGCCTCTCCTGCTACGACTGTCCAACGCCTTGGGTCTATACTTTCCATCCGATGGAATACAGCTTGACCGTCACCAGCGTTGACGGCTGCACCGCCACCGACAGCCTGCTGGTGGAAATCTTTGCGCAGCGACGGGTGTACGTGCCCAACGCTTTCAGTCCGAACGGCGATGGCATCAATGACCTGTTCAGCGTCTATGCCGGGGCCGAGGTGAAGGAAATCAAGTCCCTCGACGTCTTCGACCGCTGGGGCAACCATGTTTTTAATCTGAAAAACTTCGTCCCCAACCAGCCCGGCATCGGCTGGGACGGCAGCTTCCGGGGCAAGCAGATGCAAGGCGCCGCCTTTGCCTGGACGGCAGAGGTCGTGTTCCTCGATGACTTGGTGGTACGACTAAAAGGAGATGTGGTGGTGGTGCGGTAGGATGGCCAGCCAATTTGTAGTTGGCTCTTGAACGGATGATTTGAAACCATCCGTTCAAGAGTTGCACTCTCTCATTTTGGGTGACTAATCCATGATGACCACTTTGAAGACCACCCTTTCCTTGCCGTTACTGATTGTCAGCAAATGTAGCCCGGCATATCCTTCCGGCAAGGTAATTACCCCCGATTTCCCCAGTTTTTTCTGGTCGGCTATCGTCCTGCCATAGACATCCGTTAGGCAAACCTCCGCATCTTCCCAAGGGGTTTCCACGGTGAGACTGCGGCCCGTTGCCACTGGGTTTGGATAGATTTTGAAGCCCTGAATGGACGAGTGTTCTTCGCTGACGGATGTGGGCAACATCGTGACGAGTACGTTGTTGGTCGTATTGGTCACGATGGCCTGATTGTAATCGAAATAGATATTGGCGGTATTGGCGATGTCGGTGCTTTCAGGCAGGCCAGGCTTTGGGAAGATAGAATAACTGAAGAAGCCGTTGCTGGTCACTTTATTGACGTTGGAATCTGGCAGCATGATGTTTCGGAACAGCACTTTCAACAGCCCAGTGTTGTCCAGTGTGGCCTCGTAGGCATGGCTGGCGGCCAACGGCTGAAACGTGGAGCGGTCGAGATTAGCGTCGAGATGGTCCAGTAAGGTAATGTTAAGGGCGGTGTCGTTCCCAGTGTTTTGGAAGCGGATGGTGTATTCGAGCCGCTCGCCGAAGAGGGTATAATTCGAGGGATATTCGTCCTTCCTGTTTGGGTTAACGATTTTGTCATTAGGGTCAATGGCGCAGGTCACTGGGGAGCTGTATTCATGCTGAAACACGTAAACTGTGTCCAGCGCCACATCAGGCACGCAGGCAAGGGTATGGAAGTGCATCCATTCCCCAGTCAGGTTTTCGTTGGGCATTTTGAGGTACAATTTCACCCCTTGGGTATAGGTTGGGTAAAGTGATTGGAAGTCCCAAACCAAGGTGTCGCCGCTGACGAGGTCGGGCAACATGTCAGCGGAATCTACTGACACCAAGGGGGGCAGCACAAGCTTGAGTTGCCCTGTGGCAGGCAAGGTGCCCGTGTTTGCCATATTTAACCAAAACGGCACACTGAAATTACAGCGGGTGGGGCCTGAGACTAGATGAGGTTCCAGCACGATGGTATCCAAAGCGGGGTAAAAGCCGAACAGTTCTTTTATATGAAAGGGAAGCGTGTCAATCTGGATAGGATAAGATGGTGTCCCAGTCGTCAGATTCCACTCGGGCTTGGGTACGTGGGACAGCTCCCAAGTGCCTAAGTCCACGAAATAGGTCGTCGAGCCAGTATTGTCTGGAAAAGATAGCAGCTCGCCCGGGTTTAGCGAGGACTTGAAGCCAAGCAGGGGCACCTCCGTAGAATCGAACACGGCGTTTTGGTTCAAATCAAAAAACATCTGGCTACTGATGGTGGGGTTGGTCCCGAGGTTTTCCCGCCATCCGATATGTTTCCCTTCCCAATTTTCCACGCCTTTAGAATAGGCAATATCCTCGTCCAAATCATTGTCAAAATCACCGAATGCCAAAGTTGCCAATCCACTGAAATCAACAGGGAGGGTCATTTCAAGCACCGTGTCTTGGAAGGTGCCGGGGCTTTTTTGAATCAGCCAATGCAACATGGAGTCGCTGAAAACTGAGTAGGCAATGTCGGGGTATGATGCATTGCCAGCGGTATTGGACACATGCATGAAATTGCCATAACCTGGCACATCGGCAATTACCACAGGCTGAAAACTGTTGCCTCCGCCCATGTTTTTAAAATAAAGAATTTGGTCAAAATAGTTTTGCCCGCCGCCTACACTCCCCACAACGACAATATCCTCTAGATTATCTTTGTCCAAATCCACGGGTTTAATCGTTTTGGCGTTCAGGTAAACATTGTTGGCAGCAACCAAGAGTTCTGGGCTTCCAAACTGGAGGTTGCCCAGGTTCTTGCTGACCCAAATCTCACCAGCAGTGGTTTGACCGACAGAGATGATGTCCACGTCGCCATCGCCATCCACATCCATTGATTTGGTATCAACTGCACCAGGGTTTAGTATTTGCAGCTCAAAAAGCACCCCATTGCCCAGGTTTTCGTATAAGTAGCTGCCGTTCACCAAAAAGTCGATATCATTGTCATTGTCAAAGTCGGCGGTTTCAAAGCCAATTGGCTGGCCCGAGTTATTGGCTTGGAAGCAAAGTGCTGGGCCAGAAAACGTACCGTTGCTGCTGCGCTTGTACCAGCCGCCCGCTTGTGCTGAGAGGAAGGTGAGGTCTTCAATGCCGTCATTGTCCACATCAGCGAGGCCCATGAACCCTAGCACTCCATAAGGAAGCTTAAGTAATGGCTTGGATTCTTCGAAATGGGCATGACCGCCAACAGGTTTGTTTTCCCACCAATTGATGGTAGAACCAGCGCCTTGCAGCAAGTCGAGGTCGCCGTCGAGGTCTGCGTCAAGGGGGATGAGTGCCACTTTTGGAATGCCAGCGCTACCACGATTTAGGATAGGTTTGAAAAAATCTTCATGGCCGCTGGCTATGCTGGGCGGCACGATGACAAACTGGCGTTCTTGCAAAATGTCGGGAGTACCATCGCCATTGATGTCCGCTACTCCGACAAGTTCATTTAGTGCTAAATCATAGTTTTGAAATGGTTCAAAATCATGGGATGGCCCAAAGGCACCATTGCCCAAGTTCTCAAACCATTTATTCACGCTGACGACATCTTTATCACCATCGGCATCCATGTCTTGAAGGAAAATATTGCCGAAATATTGCACCTCGTTGACCAGGTTCGGCGGGCCGACTAAGCTGGCGTCTCCCGTGGTTTTAAACCATAAAAGCTGCGTAATAGGATAAGCGCTGTTTTTGGATACCAATATATCTTCATAACCGTCTAGGTCAATATCCGCTATTTTCACGGGTATCTTAAAATAGCAGTCAGCCAGCAGCACTTGCGCACTGCCAAAATTGCCACTACCATCATTCAGTGCATATTTCAAGGGGCCAGCATCGTTGTTCCCTACTGCAAACAACAGGTCTTGGTCGCCATCGTGGTCAAGGTCAACATGGTTGACGCCGCTGATATATTCTCCAGCATCAAACACTTGCGACTCCGCCGAGTAGTTGCTGGTGGCAGGTTGATAGACGCTTTTTTTAAACTTATAAGTGATGTTGTCGTATCCTACCAAGTCAAGATAACCATCGCCATTTATATCAACAGTTATCAAATCATCGAAACCGGCATTGGGAGCGCTTACCGGTGAGTAGGTGCCGTTGCCGTTGTTTTTGTGCAAACTGAGGCTTATTTGTTCAAAAAGCACGTCCAGGTCACTATCATTGTCATAGTCATAAATATGGATGCCTTGGTTATAGTACTGATCCGGGAATCCAAGCGATTGCTGGAAACCTATTTTCTGGCCGGAGGCAAAATGCCCTAAGCCGTCGTAGTTTTCGTACATAGTAATATGGTCACGGCGGTGCGCCACAATGTCAAGGTCACCATCGCCGTCCATATCGGCATAGCGGGCAAGTTGATTTTCATTGCGTGGGGCGATAATCCTGCGGTCAGCAAAGGCAAAACTGCCAGCCTTGTTTTCGTACCAACTGAGGGACATGCCATTGGTAATGGAAGGATACAGCAGGTGTGTGTCGCCGCCTTCAAAGCTGCAAATATCATCGTCACCGTCGCCATCCATATCTTCGAGCAATAGCCTAGAAGTGGAAGGCAAGTTGCTGGCCAAGGTCTGTTCGCTGATGAATGCGCCATTTTCATATTCCCTCCACAGGAATACCTGTTGACCAGCTACATTATAAAGCAGGTCTTTGTCACCGTCGCCGTCCATGTCTTTTGCACTCAACAGCCGTAAGGAATAGGGCGAAACCTGCGGGACTGAAAATGCCTGACCTATGTTTTCCATTTGTTGGGTGGCATTGTTGAATCGAAATTCATGCACAATTGCTCCGGTGGAGGCCTGTGTATTTAATGTCAGCACTGATACCGCTCCGTCATCGCTGAAATCGGCGGTCATTTCCAATAAATATATGGCCGTGCTGTTGGTGACTGTAGCTGGGGCGCTAAAATTGCCGCCACCCATGTTTTCAATATAGACCAATATGGCCTGAAAGGTATTTTGGTCAAAATAAGAAAGAAATACATCCTCATCCCCGTCCTTCCCTGCATCGGCCACTGCGAGGCGTTCAATAGGGACGGTTATAGGGTAAATGAGCTGTCTTTGGAGGCCGCCTGAGCCTGTGTTTTTCCAAAAGTACAGCCCTACCCCATCGGTATATCGGGCTAACAGGTCATAGTCACCATCATGGTCAATATCGCTGACCTGCAATGGGGCAACACCCACGGAATCGGCCAAAACTTTTCCATCCGAGAAATTGCCGCCTGCATTTTCATACCAGACCATTTTAGTATTCCCCACCGTGACCAAGTCCAAGTCGGCATCGCCATCCCAGTCCAGCAGTTTAAATAAATCATTGGCATAGTAAGGGTCAAAATCCGGTTGGTTCGGTATGGACTTGAACTCAGAAAACAGTTTTTTACCGGGCAATTGGCGTTGCCAGCCCTTCTGTTTGCCTTCAAAAATAGCGGCGTCCATCAACCCATCACCGTCAATATCCCCCATTTCGTAATTGATGGTAGAAAAGAATTGCGGGTCGTGGGGATTAAAGGGGAGCACGTGGTCCTTGAAAGCGTCAAAATCCAAATTTGCCAACCAGCCTACTTTATTTGGTTGCAAAATGATGATATCGGTAGCGCCATTGCCATCAAGGTCGGCGGGCCATATCCGGTCCACGTTTTCATCCGAAAGTTGAATGGAAGGGCCGAAACTGTGGTCAGGCTTTTGCGGCACGCCAAAGACATGGCTATTGTAGGAAGAATATACGGCATCCAATAAACCATCATTGTTTAGGTCTTTAAAAAAGTGGTAAATTGGATTAGCATTACCCGCAATCAACGTAAAATTAGGAGAAAAGGAGGTGGTTGAACTTCGTGGATAATAAACTATGCTATTTGAGTTGCTTGCAATCAAATCAAGCATTCCATCGGCATTTATATCTTCCATTGAATAAATGAAACCGGAGCTTGTGACCAGCACCGTTTCATTGCCAAAAGTGCCAGCCCCATCTGTGTTTTCGAGCCATGAAATCTGATTTAACTGGCCCACCAGCAGGTCAAGGTCGCCATCACCGTCAAAATCATTGGATACCAAAGAATTACTGTTAATATAAGGGCTTGGGTCTTGTACAAACGTACCCAAACCATCTGTGTTATGATACCATCTTGCCCCCCCAAAACTGCCAAGGACTAAGTCCAAGTCCCCATCTCCATCATAATCCCCGAAATCAATATAGCTAGCATCGAAAAAGCTATTAATCACAATGGCAGCACCAAATTGCCCATTGCCCAAGTTTCGGTACCAGACTACGGCACCACCAACTTCTCCCACGACGATGTCCTTCCAGCCATCCGCATCAATATCCTTTAGGTAAACCAATTCCCCATATTGCCCGATGGGGCGTCCAGCACCAAATTCACCGTTTTCGATTTGGGGATACCAATTTATTTCGGTGGTTACGATGTCCTCTTTTCCATCGTTGTTGAGGTCGCCAAAGGCCAAGCCTTGGAAGGAGGTAACATTGTCCAGCAGCGTTTCACCACCAAACTGGGCAAAACCAGTGGCTGCGACAAAGAGAAGAGCGAAAGACAGAAGGAAGTTCCGAAGATTCATGCCATTGAGTTTTAGAGGGCGGTAGCCATTTGGGAATGGCGTAGCGCTTTTAATGGCAACAAAGATAGGTGCGTTTTGAATCAAAAGGTGGTTCAATTTTCTCGGATACGCCTGCGAGCCACGCTTTTATTCAATAAAGGCCACCCTCAAAAAGACCTCGACTTAAGCTGAAAAGACCTCGGCTTTGGGAAGTTGAATGATTTTCTGCGAAAAAATTTCGCCCCACTGACGCCTGCTTGGAGTTTTGGATTGAAATACTGGGCATGGTCCCATCGGCAAAAGCCAACGGCGACCATGCCCAGTTATCGCTCACTTTTTATTGCTTCACCAAGAGCTGCCGTAGCACGCCCTGCTCCGTCTCCAGGCACAGGATATGCACTCCTTGGTGCAGGTTTCCGATATGTAAGATTTCGGAGACTGGAGCGGAAATTTGCATTTCCAAGGCCCCGTTCAGGGCAAAGACCCGCACCGACTGGATGGCGCTGCCAGTACGGTTCACCAGCGTGACCTCGTCGTGGGCAGGGTTGGGGAAAAATCTCAGCAAAGCTACATCGTTCCCGTTCGCATCATCGGTACCAAGGAGAAGCGCTTCGCAGTCGCCAGTGATGAGATGGTAGTCCAGTTCGTTGCTGGAAAAGCACCGGAGCGACCAAGTTTCTGCATCCTGCACGAAGTTGAAGACCGACTGCGGTATCAAGTACGCCGGGTGGTAGCCGTCGTCGGTCAACTGCACCAAGCCGATGCGCTCGATGACCAAGTACTGTCGCATTTCCTGCTCCGGTTGAACCCCCGTGCAGCCGCCAGCAAACACAGTGACGTATTGCGTGCGCAAATCCGTACCCTTCAAGTTCAAGCTACCTAGGCTGTCCACTACCATCGAGAAGCCGCAATAGGCAAAAGGCTCAATGAACAGCAACGTATCGCCCGGCTGCATGGAAAAGTCGTATTGCAGCTTCAAATCCCCCTGGAAATTGCGGTAGAACACGCTGTCACCCATTTCGCAGACCTCCGGCCCGTCCAGTTCCTCCTGAATTGGAATATCAAAAGCGTTGGTATTGGGGTTGTAAAAATTGTACTGCAAATGGCGGTGGAGCGTTCGGCAGGTCATGCCATTGGTAACGGTGACGCCTGGGTCCACCGTCAGCCGCTCAAAGCCGATAGCTCCCGGCTGCGCCCAGCTATAAGTCCATTTAGCGTTGTCCGGGAACCAGTTTTGCGAATGTGCAAAGTTTGCAAAGCCAATAAGCGCAGCGGCGAGAAGTAAAGTTTTAGATTTCATGTGATATGGATTTAATGCAAATTGCTGTTTTGTTTAAACACCAAATGTACAGCCCTGCGAGCTACGCTGCAACGGGCAGTGTGTCGGACAACTTGCGAAAGGACAAGCAGCCGGGGAAGGTATTGGCAAGAGTGTCGGACGGGTGTCAGTTGCAAAACTTCCTCACTTGCTGCTACTGCAAATTGCGTTCAACATTTGTGCTGACCGTTGGGCATACAGCATATTTACTTCACTTTGAACATAATCAAGGCTCATCTTTTTAAATCTTTGCTGGGATGAGCAGACATGGGCTTCTTGGCAGCATTCGAAATCAACAGATGAAACCGTTTAAAAACTTCGCTACATTTGTTCAACTATTTACCCACCTTAATTAGCACGATAAACACCGTTCCCATTCAAAAACGGAACATTGTTTTTGCATTCGTCCAAACCATACCATTCAAAGGAAAAACTTAAATTCCTACTATGGACAGCAACCAAATCGTAGTTGGTATTGGTGCTTCGGCTGGTGGCCTTGAAGCAATCAATGAATTTTTCGACAACCTGCCCAATGACACGGATATGGCATTTGTCGTGGTGCAGCACCTATCGCCCGATTTCAAGAGCATGATGGACGAGCTGCTGGCCAAGCATACGGTCATGCCCATCAGGGTAGTGAAGAACCTCACCCCGGTGCTGCCCAACCATATCTACCTGATCGATGCTACGAGCAACCTCATCATCGAAAAGAACGTGCTGAAAGCCGTTGAGCGGGGCAAGGCCATGCCTAACCTGCCCATAGACGAGTTTTTCCATTCCCTCGGCACCAACAGCGCCCACAATGCCATCGGAATCATACTCTCCGGCACGGGTGCCGACGGCAGCCGGGGAATACGCACCCTGAAGGAAGCCAATGGGCTGATATTTGCGCAGACACCCGAAACCGCCCGCTTTGACGGGATGCCGAAAATGGCCATTGAAACAGGGCTGGTGGACAAGGTGCTCAGCCCCACTGAAATGGCCGAAGCGCTGGAGCAGCTTTCGCAGTTGGGCAAGAGCCTGGACCCCCTCATGCTGGACTTCAACGACGAGAAAGTGGAAGCGCTGGTGACCGAGCTGCTGCACGATGTCCATAAAAAACAAGGCCCCAATTTCCAGACCTACCGCCGCTCCACCATCCTGCGCCGCATCGAGAAGCGGATGTTCCTGACGAAGGTGAGCAACCTGGAGACTTATTTGGAATACATCAAGGAGAACCCGCAGGAACTGAAAGTGCTCTCGCAGGAATTCCTCATCAGCGTCACCCGTTTCTTCCGGGACCCCGAGGCGTTCATGCATATCCAAAAACTGGTGCTGCCCAATCTTTTTCAGGATAAAACCATCAGCGACGTCGTGCGCATCTGGGTGGTGGGCTGCGCCACGGGCGAGGAGGCCTACACCTTGGCCATGCTTATCGAGGACTATTTGGAGAAGGAGGGTCTTCGCCGTAATTTCAAGATTTTCGCCAGCGACCTCGACGCCAACGCCATCTACAAGGCAGGCATGGGACTTTATTCGCCACAGATCAGTGATGATATAGCGCCTTATTTTCTGAATACCTATTTCGAGAAGAATTCAGACGGGAATTACAAAATCGTCAAGAAAATCAGGGACTCCATCGTCTTCACCGTCCACGACGTGCTGTACGACCCTCCGTTCATCAACATGGACCTCCTGACCTGTCGCAACCTGCTCATCTACCTCAATCCAGATGCCCAACAGAATCTTTTTCAGAGTTTTCTGTTTGCACTCCGCTATCAGGGCTATCTCTTCTTAGGCCCCAGCGAGAGCCTGGGCAAGATGAAAAATTCGTTCGAGTGCATCAACGACCGCTGGAATATCTACCGCTCCAATGTCGTGGACAAAGTAGCTCCAGCCTTTGTGCAGCGCACGCATTTGACAAGGCCAAAACCGTTGCCCTTTAAGCCGATCCCCATGTCTACGTCAATGAATCGGGAAGGGGAAGGATTCGACAACGCCCTCAAGCGCATCCCGAATAGTACTTTTGTCAAAATGCTGCTGAAGCGCTACGTGCCCATGAGCATCATCATTGATGAAGACCTCAACGTACTGCACGCCCACGGCGACTTGCAACAGCTCTTGCGGTTCCCCAACAGCCCCAGTATGTTCAACCTGGAAACCATGGTAGATATTGAGGAAATGATCATGTTCAGGAATGGCCTACGGCGGCTGAACGAAACCATGCGCCCCATCCTGTTCGAAAATGTTGTATTCCGCAACAACAACCATGAAATGCTGGTGGACGTCAAGTTCGAGTTCGCCAATTTTTCCATGCAGGACAAGCCCCACTACCTGATAGAGCTGGTGGTAAAAGACGAAAAGGCCCAACAGAAAAAAGCCGCCGTGGAAGTGAGCGTGTACGCGCAGATGCAGGAAGAGCAACTGCGCCTGATGGAAACAGAAATGCGCCGCTTCGAGGAGGAGCGCAAGAATTTGGAGGAACACTTGGAGGCAGCCAACGAGGAATTGCAGGCAGCCAACGAGGAGCTTATCGCCACCAACGAGGAATTGCAGAGCACCAACGAGGAAATGCAGTCGCTGAACCAGGAGCTTTACACCATGAATGCGGAGTTGCAGGCTAAGGTCGGTGAAATCACCATTGCGAACAGCGACCTCGACAACCTGTTGCAGGCCACCGAGATCGGCACCATCTTCATTGACAGCAATTTCCGCATCCGAAGGTTTACCCCCGCCATTGCAAAGCAGTTCCTGCTGCTGGAGTCGGATATTGGGCGGCCCATCAGTTCGTTCAACAGCCTGCTGGAAGGCGTCCGGTTTGAGGAAGGGCTTCCCAAGGTGATGTTCGACGGCGTGGTCATCGAGCAGGAAGTAAGGGACAAGCAAGGCAATTATTACCTCATGCGGTTGGCCCCCTATTACCTGGGTGCGGAACCAAGGGGCGTTGTGGCCACTTTTGTCAATATCCTATCGGTACACAACGTGGGCACCGAAGCGGGCATATTGGCCAAGCAGTTCGAGGCTATTTTCAACCATACCGACCATATCATTTGCGTGCTGGACCGGGAAGGCACCCTGCTCGACCTCAACAAGACGCCAGAGGGCTATATCAAGGAAGGAATCATTGGTGCCAAATTTTTTACGGTCGTCATTCCAAAAAGCGCTCAGCCCAAAGCAAAGGCCGCTTTCGACAAATGCCTCCGCACGGATTTGAGCGTGGAATATGACGTGGAAGTGTTGATGCCCGATGGAAAGGTGCATTTCTATAGGAACACCATGATACCCATCTCCAAGAACGGGGATATACAACGGGTAATCTGTTCCAGCAAAGACCTGACCGACGCCGTGGAAGTGGCGGAAAAAGTGCGCACCGATGCCGCTATTTTCAGTAACGTCTTCCAACATGCCCGTGAGCATATCATCATCATGAACCCACAGGGCATCGTTTTGGATATCAATTTCACGGATGCTGGTTTCAAGAAGGAAGCCATCGTGGGCAAGCCCCTCTGGGAAGCATCCTTGCCCGAAAAACAGACTTATGTGAAATTGGAGGTAGATAAGGTTATCAACGGGCAGCCGTTCAGCGCTTACGAAACGGATTTCGTGGACAACGAAGGCGTACACCGCTGGTACCAGAACATCCTTTCATCGGTGATAAAAGACCAGAAAATGGAGCGCATCGTGCTCATTTCAAGGGACATCACCGACACGAAGCTAAAAGAACAAGGACTGAAGCAGACCAATGAGGCACTGGAGGCACGCATCCTGGAACGTGGGATACAGTTGGAAGAAAAAAACAAGGAACTGGAAATCGTCAACAGCTTCATGGACAGTTTCGTGCATGGCGCTGCGCACGACCTGCGCTCACCCCTGCTCAGCATTAAGGGCTTTCTGGAACTGATGCCCCATGTGACCGACCCCGATATGCTGCAAGCCATCTACTCCGACCTCAGTTCGGCTTCCGTGCGCATGGAACGGGTACTGGCCGGGCTGGTGGAACTAATCGACTTCCAGCGCTCGGAAGGGCCAAAGCCCAAGCTCATCAACCTCAAGGCGATGATATTGAACGTGCTGGAAGGCTTGTATACCGACCTCGAAAATTCCGGCGGAAAGGTGGAAACCGACCTGCCCGACGACCTTCAGGTAATCTATATTGAAGCTTACCTGCAAAGCATCGTGTACAACCTGCTGCACAATGCCATCAAATACCGCTCAAATGAACGTCCTCTTCGAATCCAGGTATCAGCAAGGCGGGAGGCCGACGGCTCCATCCTGTTCTCCGTCAAGGACAATGGCATGGGCATGGACCTGCGCCGCTATGGGCATTTCCTATTCAAACCCTTCCGCCGCCTCACCGTGGAGCGGGACGGCACGGGCATTGGCTTGAGCATCATCAACAACGTGGTGCGAAAAAACGGCGGGCGAATCGAAGTCGAAAGCGAACTCGACAAGGGCAGCACTCTCCAAGTTTATATCCGTCCTTATAAGTAGAAATTGGAAATTAGGAAATTAGGAAATTGTGCTGATAATCAAACACTTGTGCAAATTATAATCTAAGCTAATTTCTCTGGCACTTAAAATAAACAACAAATGAGCAAGCGCTATCGGGTTTTCCTCATTGACGACAATCGCATCGAGCAAAAACTATTCACCCTGTTGGTGAACATCAAGCAACTGCCGCTTGATGTAACGACTTTCATAGATGCCGAGAGCGCACTGAGCAGCTTGGAAATGCTGTCGGATGGAGAATTCCCCGATGCCATCATCACTGACATCAAAATGCCCCTGATGGATGGCTTCGAACTGGCCGATGCCCTGATGGAAAAATACGAGAACAAAAGCAAGGACATGCTTTTCATCATCAACAGCTCCACCATCCGCACCGAAGACATCGAGCGGGCCACCGAGCACCCCCTCGTGAGCAGTTTCGTAGAAAAGCCTTTCAATGAAGAAAAGGTGAGGCAGCATATTTTGGGCAAATTGAATGGTAGTTAGGGATTGCAAGTAGAAGACGGAATAAATTCCGTTAAAAGGCAGAATAAATTCCGCCCGCCACCTTACTCTATCACCAAGAATTTCATTTGTTCAATTTTCCCATCAAGGGCAATCTGAACAAAATAAAGACTCGCAGGCAACCCACTCGTTTCAAATTCATACAGCGTTTTATCATCGCCGAATGCGGCCATCATTTTGCCCTGCGCATCAAATATTTTGATGAAAGGTTTTTCTCCATAATCCAAAGCAGGCAACCATATCCTCAATTTTGTGCCCTGCATGACTGGGTTTGGATAAATCAGCGGCTTATTCATGCCGCCGGGCGATTCTATCACAATGTTTTTGGTGATTTCACGGATGCCTCCTTCGCAATTGGTGATGGTAGCCGTCAAGCTGGCATAGCCAATATGTCCAAAATATGCGGTGATATGGTCGCCATCATCTGCAATTATCCTTGCTGGGCCACTCATTGTCCAATCCACGGAAAATGGGAGGGTATTTCCGATGCTATATTCCCTAGTTTCTGGTGCATTTTCCAGCGTTACCGTGAAGTCGCCCTGCATATCGGAGGCGATATTGTACCAATTATTGGCATTGCGTACCTTAAAGGCATAGCAAGCTTGGGGCGTAGTGTTGAAGCTATAAAACTGAATTAGATACTCAGAATATGGCACAACGGGATAATAATAATGGTAAGTGGAAACAAGCCCGTCCAAATTGTCAAGCCCTTCCTTTTTGACTTCCACGCCATTTTGCAGGATGCGGAACCCGATATTTTGCGGCGCATCCACCCAAATGGCTGCGCAAGTAGGCTGGAAGCGGAAATAGTCCATGTCCCCATTGCTGATGGCGCTGTTCACTACAACACCAAAAGGGATAGCGACCGCCGTTTCCGGCGTGTTGTTGGGTTCGTGGGCATCGCAAGTGGTGGCAAAGTCTTGCGTGGCCGTACAGCTCGTGGCAGCGCCGCCTGTGGCCGTGCCACTGCAATGCATGGCAAGCTCGACCGTGTAGGCATCCGCTGGCGCTAGGTCGGTCAAGATGACTTGCGTCTCCGAGGCCGCCCCCGTAGCCGAAAACACTTGGTCAGGGTCGCTTTTTTTCCACCAATGGAGGTCAAAACCGTCAGGGTTGCCCCGCAATGCTTTCCAATTGACCAGTGCTTGCTGCCCTGCCGGAACCACCTCGCTCACATACGCAACGCAATCGCCAAAATGGATATGCAAGGCGGGAGAAGCGGCCACCGAAGTCGTGGCGCCACAAGGTGAGAACGCTTTTACCCGTAGGGTATAATCCAAGCAGGCTGCCTCGCATGCTGGGGCCGATGGGGCTTGGATGGTAGCGGCGTTGGAATAAACGGTTTGTTGCACCTCGCACCCGTTAGCGCTGCTCAACTCGACCGAATAGTAGGCCGCACTGGGCACGGCATCCCAACTGAGGTCGAAGGAATGACTGGTCGGGGCCGACACAACCTGGAAATTGGTAATCGGGTTGGTATGACTGGCTGGGCCGGGCACATTTACCGTGAAAATCTGGGAAACCTTCCCGTCTGCCAGTTGATGGTCCAGGTTGAACTTGCAATTGATGGGCACTGCCGGGGCAGGGATTTGGGACACCACGAACACACATGCCTCGCAAGCAAGCTGAAATTCATAGGTCGTGCAGGGTTCCAATCCTGGAATCCTAAAATCAAACTTCAACCCCGGATGGTCGTTGTCAATGTATTTGTAGTCGTATTTCACCGCCCAGTCCGTGCCGCCGATGGGCCGATACCGAATGCCGTACCACCATTGGTTCGAGGCCGATGTGGACTGTATCCCCGTTCCGTCAAATACCCAAGTATGCGTTTGCGTAGCCTCATTGAACAAAAAACTGGACTGCGTCAATTGAAAAGTACATTGCGCCAGCAACGATGGGCAGGTGATAACGAGGGCGAAAAAGAAGATAAGCTTTTTCATTGGAAAGATGGTTTAAGCTGGCTACCCTGCAAAAATAGCGGAATTTGGGGTCCTGAATAAACAAGGTTTTTCATCCCTGTAAACCGACCTGCATGGCGGGAAAAACGAGTTTTGCAAGGCCTAAAATGCTGCTTCGGTCGGCTTTTCGAGTGTGTAAACCTTTCCAAGTCCTGTAGAATTGACCCGACAACTTCATAAACCATTGTTACAAAGATGAAGCTGAAAAACACCAAGGGCCGCTGTTACAGGAAGCCAGTACCCCCCTGCAACTTTTCCCAAAAATAGCGGACATTGCAAGCATCTAAACCGACTGTACCATGCCACCATATCATTCCACCTCCCGCCGGGCAGCCCTTGGGCAAATGGCCCTGCTGGGCAGCGCCGCCCTCCTCGCCCCGAACTGCCTGACCGCCCGCCACAGCGACGACCGCAAACTCGGCATCGCCCTCGTGGGACTCGGCAACTATGCCACCATGATGCTGGGGCCTGCCCTCCGCCAAACCAAGCACTGCGAACTGCGGGGCATCGTTACTGGCACCCCGGAGAAGGCCCGGAAATGGCAGTCCGAATACGGCATCGCTCCTGCGCATAGCTACGACTACCAAAGCTTCGACCGACTGAAGGACGACCCCGATATTGACATCATCTATATCGTGCTGCCCAATTTCATGCACGCCGAATATACCATCCGGGCCTTGGAAATGGGCAAGCACGTCATCTGCGAAAAGCCGATGGGCATGGACGCCGCCGAATGCCGCAGCATGATAGCCGCCGCCCGCCGTGCAGGCCGCAAGCTACAGGTCGGCTACCGCCTCTTCTACGAACCGCACCACCTCGAACTCATGAACTGGGCACAGCAGCCCCACGAGGGCCGCATCAAAATGCTGGAAACCAGCCTTGGCTTCGACATGGCCCGGCCCGGCCTCTGGCGCATCGACAAGCGCATGGGCGGTGGCGGCTCACTCATGGACCTCGGCCCCTACACCATTCAGGCCGCCCGCCGAGCTGCCGGGCAACTCCCCCTCAGCGTGCGGGCGCAGGGCTATGTGGACGACCCCGAACTCTACAAAGGCATCTACGGAACCTACACCTGGCAACTCCGCTTCCCCGGCAACGTGCTCGGCAATTCCACCGCCAGCTTCTCCGCTTACGTGGACCGATACCATGTGGCCAAGGGCAACGACTTTCTCGAACTCCGCCCCGCCTTCTCCGCCAATACCAAGCTCTCCCTCCACGACTGGAACGGCGGCCGCTCCCTCCCCTGCGCTGAATTCCAGCAGGCTACCCAAATGGACGCCTTCGCCCGAAACATCCTCGACGACACCCCCGTGGTCGCCTCCGGCGAAGAGGGCCTGATTGACCTCCAAATCATTGACGCCATCAAGCTCGCCATCCAATCTGGCGCAGAAGAAAAGATTGATTATGCGCAGTAAGGGGGTAAATCCAGTATCGTAAAACACTTTTCGGGTAAGGTTCAAGCCTGCGGGAGGCTGTCAACCAACGAAGACATCACCGCTTGTCTTTACCTATTGCAAAACAGCCATGTCCACAGTTGGTGTTTTCTGCCAAGATTTTTGTCGCTTAAAAATAAATTGCCGTTCAGGCAACCATTCAAGCACATCCTGCACATGAAAAATAGCGTGGTCGCTATTTTTCAAGCAGCCCCGCCTTTTTCATCCAACAAAACTTGACAAACGATGCCCATCGGGGTTAACAACGATATTAGGAAAGGCTTCTATCAAAGCGGTTTGAAAACAGGAATACGGCTTTCCGTTGCCATGCTTTTGTTGCTCCAAGCTGCCGCAATATGGGGGCAATGCGACCCGCCCATTGTTACCGGGAACCAGATATTGTGCAGTGGCCAAGACATTACCCTCAGTGCTGAACTCGGTTATGAAAATTATTTTTGGTCAACTGGAACAAATGGGGCTAACACCATCGTGTCCACCCCCGGAACTTATGTAGTGACCGTTACCTGTGCCGATGGCAGCACGGCGTTTACCCAAGTAGGCGTTGCTGGTTTCACAACTGGAATTGGTGTTTTTGGCAGCGGCAATATTTGCCAGGGACAATGCGCCACTGTCTCTGTGTTATTGGTTGGTGGTTCCAATGGGCCTTATGAGATAGTGTTGGAACTCAGTACGGGCGGCACCCAGACCTTCAACGTTAACCCGGCCGGTAGCGGTGGCTTCGCCATCATCAGCCTATGCCCTAGCCAAACCACGACCTACACCATCCAGTCAGTGACCAATTCCCAGGGGTGCGTCGCTTTCCTCAACCCCACCTCGAACAGCATCACCCTCAACGTTTCGGCTGGAGGCCCTCTCAGCATCAACGGTCCAGCGGCAATTTGCCCCGGCCAAACCGCCAGCCTGACCGCCGACCCCAGCAACTACCAGTCCTATTCTTGGTCAAACGGCGGTTCCGGCAGCAGCACCACCATCTCGACACCTGGTACCTACAGCGTCACGGCAACCATTGCTGGGGGCTGTTCAGCAACGGCCAGCATCACCGTTGCCGCCAACCCGTTTACCCCGCCGACCATCACCGGGGGTAGCCTGCTCTGCCCAGGCAGTTCGCTCACGCTCACAGCCGAGGGCGGCCCCTACACAAGCTACGCATGGTCGAATGGGCAATCGGGGCCCAGCATCACCGTCACTGCCACGGGCACTTATACCGTCACCGTCACCAGTGCCAATGGCTGCACCGGGACGGACAGCGAGGTGGTCAGTCCCGGCACACCAGCAAGTACCAGCATCACTGGGCCCACCAGTGTTTGCCCAAACTCGACCATCAACTTGACCGCAACCGGGAGTTTCCAAAGCTACGCATGGTCGAGCGGACAAAGCTCCAACAGCATCTCCGTGAGCACGCCCGGCACCTACACTGTGACCGTGACGAACAGTGACGGATGCACAGGCACTGCATCGCAGACCGTGGGCACCGCTCCCCTTCCGTCGGTCAGCTTCTCGGTTGCCGACCCGAACGTATGCGCAGGGGATTGCATCACGTTCAGCGTGGCGCTGGGCGGCACGCCTCCGTTCACCCTAATCTATACCTCATCTGTGAGCGGCCAGCAGACGCAGTCGTTCAGCTCGAACAGCGGCACCCTCCAGATTTGTCCCCCGTCAGGTGCTTCGCCGGGCCCGGTCAGCGTGACGGCAGTGAGTATATCGGATGCGAATTGTACTTGTAATTGATAGTTGGGCAACTTCCGCTTCGCAAATAGCAACAAAATACCCCACTTCCTTTTGTTATATCCCATCATATCTAGCTGCTTATTGGGGAAATTTCAAAATCCAAAACACCTTTGCCGCCGGGCGACGATGAAGCCTCCCAGGGGAATTTGTGAAGTTCTCTAAGCGGTTAGGGGTGATAATCAATTTTTCATAAACGCTTATCAACCCTGCGCCAGCGGCGGATTTTTGTATATTTGCCCAATACCATACAGCTCATGAAAAAAATCAGCTTACTCGCTATCCTTCTAAGCCTTTCCCATGCCGGGTCAGCGCAAGATGAACCATTTTTACAGGTACCCAACTTTACGCTCGACTTGGGCATAGCCCCGCAAGTATCCAATCGGAGTGCCCTTATGGTTGACTCGATTTATTTATTCAATTGGGACAATACCAGCAGCGAATGGTCCTTGGAGCAAAAGCGATACTACACCAACGACTGCAATTTGAAACAGCCGCTCGAAATTGTTTCGCAGCGGAGAGGCTGGCAAGTGGATACCTTCCACAATGATTACAAGCTGGTCAATGGCTATTACCCCAGTGGCACCAACAGGATTTTTGATGTCCATCATTGGGACGATGACCCGGGCATTTGGGTGAAGCTACGCCACGACACCTTGGACGACCTTGGCCGGTGGCTGACCATTACTGGCAGCACCTACGATGACGAAAGCAATGCCATTACCCACGGCACCATGGACGCAACCAGCTACAACGCGGCGGGCGGCCAGTTGAAATATGTAAAATGGCACCTCGATGTGACCACTGGCCTATACTTCTACCAAGACAGCACGGCTTGGAATTACAATCCAGCCAACCAGCTTTTGGAGGAAATGCGGATGAAATTCGACACGCTTTCCCAAACCTGGACACCCGTTTCCAAAAACATCAGCACGTATGACAACGATGGAAAACAGCTTACCCGAGAGTATTTCAATTATTCGAACAACGAATGGCGGCCAACCAATCGGTTCGAGTACCTGTACAACCCACAGGGAACGCTGATGAACCTTGTTGGCGAACAATATGACGCCACCACGCAGCAGTTCAACGAATACAACCAAGTACTCTATACCTACAATGCCAATGGCCAATTGCAGCAAAGACTGATTCAGTATTTCAACAACGGCAGCTACACCGACTACCAGCGGGTCGAGTACGCCTATTTCCCGGATGGCACGCAAAGCAGCGAAACCACCTACCGTTGGGTGGCGCCTTGGCAAGCTTGGCACGTCTTCATCCTCGACTCCACCAATGTGCAAGGAAAGCAGGCACTCAAAATGTCCATCAATTACAATGTGAGCGGGAACAACGTCACCACCAATGGCAGCAGGCAGACCTACCACTACAATACCGACGGCCTGCTCGACCTCGAAACCTATGAGGACTTGACGGCCAACACCCTCGACGAATGGGTCGTCAACAACCGCAAAACCTATACTTACGAAGACACCGACCTCCTACAAGAATACCTCGTGGAAGTTTGGCAACCGTGGAACGGACAGTACATCAACTCCAATAAAATGGTGTACTTCAATGGCCCCTGCATCCCCAGCGCCACCAGCTCCCTTGCCGAGTCGGCCAGCACCTGCTACTATGCCAACCCATTGCAACTCGGCCAGTCCATCACCTGCCCCGACCTACCCACGGGCAGCCGCTACCGACTCGAATTGTTCAACCTATCCGGCGGCCTTGCACACTCGCAGGCATTCCAATCGGGTGACGCACTACTGCCCGCTGCCAAACTCGCACCGGGCTTCTATTTCCTGACCATTCATAGCGAAACGGGCTTGGCCTATCGGGCGAAAGTGCTTGTGGCGAAGTGAGGGATGGGGATAGTATGAACTGTGCAAAAGCACATCCCTTTAGGTGCTTGCAAAGCGCTATCGTTTCCCGAAGACCGTCTCCTTGGCTATCGTCGCAGGATTATAGTTATTTGACCAACAGGTTGAGTTTTCTCGCCCGCAGATAACACAGATTTACGCAGATAATTTCTATGATTTTTCCTTTGGAAAAATCTGCGTAAATCTGTGTTATCTGCGGGAGCAACTTTGTGGCGTAGCCGCAAAAGTCATTGCTCAACAAGTTATCCAAAGAACCATAGATGCCACAGAAACCTGCTAAAACTAAAGGCCGTCCGAAAACGAGGTATCAATCCAATTTCCGCACCTCGTCCAGCCCCGTGTCAGGGCAGTTGAAACAGCTAACCCAATGCTCATCGTAAAGGGATTTGTAGAAGATGGAAAGGCTGACCCTCGGCAGGTACACGTTGGAGGCAGTATTGCTGGGTGGTTTGCCCTCGAAAACCTGCAAGAAACTCACCCAGTTCTCGGTGCTGCTTGCGGCAAAGACGGAGCCGTGGCCGAGGTCGTTGGAAGTGAAGTCGAGCCGAAGCAAAGAGTCGGCTTTGGCGTTTTCTGCCCGCAGTGTTTCCATGAAAACATCCGATGGCAAGGCTTTACCGTCCAGCCGCAGTTCCACCCGCTCGATGATGGCAGGGCCGAGGCCGTTGTTCGTCACCTTGACGCCCCATGCCTGCTCCTTATCGTTGGCAGTGCCATATCCGCTGATGGAAAGGTAGGGCCACACCGAGGCCAGTTGCTGTTGCCTAGATAGTTGGACTTGGTACCACGATACGCCAAGGGCGCAAACGCTGACGATGGAGGCCATGAGCGCCACACTGGTGCGCTGCTGTATGTGCCGGAAAAATCCGGCGATAGCCGGAAAGATAGGCTTGGGCTTTGTTTTCATGGGGTGAAGATGGGGAAAGAATGGGAAATGCTGTACGCCGAAACCCCAGTTTCGGAGGTACACAATAGCATCAAGCTTACCTGGTATGCACAGGCCTGCCCCAGTACGCCAAACGCCAACGAAGGGTTCAACAAGTTTACAAATTGCTAACGCTAATGGACTCAGGAATTGCTGGAAACACACTTGCGACAACTGGTTCAAAATAATTGGAAGGTACAAATCCAGCGACGCATTTGTATTCCTTATTTGTCAAATTCACCCCAATCATTAAATTCGAGTATCGAGCCTTTTTTGCCGTTTTCGTTCAATTCTTTCCATTGGATAAACC
>Ga0209066_10000692_pt1 | contig 48094 bp, 51 predicted proteins | sample All_14_2_FD_187198 | JGI IMG/M metagenome (GOLD analysis project Ga0209066, IMG submission 187198) | Freshwater microbial communities in response to fracking from Pennsylvania, USA - Allegheny Zone_MetaG_DW_15 (SPAdes) (version 2) ... | reverse complement strand
CGCCAGGGCCAGATAAAGGCAGTCGTAGACCGGATGGTCCAGCCGGCGGGCCAAATCCAGGGCAGCGGCGGCCAGGGGCACCGATGAATGGAAATGGGCGATCATGGTCGGCAGGGTGGCCACGGCGATCTCGGCATGGCTGGGGCTGGCCTTGCCGGTGCGGGCCAGTTTCCAGGCGGCATTGGCGAATTCCACCGCCAGCAGGTCGGGGGCGACCAGGGTTTCGCCCCCCGAGAGTAGGGCGCGGGCCTGGCCGCTGCCTTCTTCCTCGAACAGCCATTTGACGGCGATGCTGGTGTCGATCACCAAGCTCATCGGCTGTCGCGATCCTGGCGGATCAGGTGGGTGCTGTCCTCGGCCCGAGGCGGCGACATGGCCGCCACCTTTTCCACCAGGGCCAGCTTCTGCGCCGGCGTCAGCGGCGCCTGGGCGGCCAGGGCCTCGCGCAGTTCGGCTTCCAGCGACCGGTTGTTCAACTCGGCCTTGGTGCGGAACTGGTTGATGATGGCATCGTCCAGATTGCGGATGACCACGGATCCCATGACCGGCTCTCCTAGAGTGCTATCAAAAATGATAGCAATGTCGGTGCCCGGCCTCAACCTCAACCGACGAAGCGGCGTACGCTGGTATCGACGACGCGGGCGAGGAAGGTGATCAGCTCGGTGCCCTGGCCGGAATGGAAGGTGCGGCCATGGCGCGAGCCCAGGGCCAGCAGGCCGGGCGGGCACTGGCCGCCCGGTTTCAGGCGGACCTGGGCCGAGGACGACACCAGTCCGGCGCCGTCGCCGAACACCGCCGGGTCGCCGGGCATCTGTTCGTTAAGCGCGCAATCGTGATCGGGGCCGCCCATGATGCGGTCGACGCTGCCGGCGGGCAGGCGCAGGATACCCGGTGCGGTCAGGGCCGGCAGCGGCAGCAGCCAATCCTCAAAGGCCAGGGCGGCGACGTCCACATCAAGTACCGGGGCCAGATCGTCGGCGACCACCTGAGCCAGCCCGGCCATGTCGGAGGCCGACAGCAGGGCCAGCACCGCCTCGTGCGTGCGGTTCTGGGTGCTCATGTTGGAACGGCTGGTGTGGATCAGGGTCTCGGCCGCGCCCTTGACCCGGTCGATTTCCTCTTTCAGGCGTTCGATCATGAAGGCCTGCATGTCGACGATGCCGTCCGAGCCGGGCCAGCGCGATGGCGGCGACAGCGTGGTGACCAACTCGGTGTGCCGCAGCAGGAAGTCGGGGTGCTGGCGCAGATAGGCCGCGACCTGCTTGTCGGTCAGCGCCGGCTCGCTCAACAGGGCATCATCGCGCTTGCGCACCATCACGTTTCCTTAGTTTGGCAACAGGGTGATTGCTTCTTGGCTCTTGGCCGCTAAGTTTAGACCATGGTTTCCGTCGCCGCCAACCCCAGCCGTCAATTTTCTCCGCATTCGCGCGTGGCGGTGCTGCTGCCCCTGCCCTTGGCCGGACTGTACGATTATCTGACCGGGGTGAAAAGCCTGCAGGCGGGGGATTTCGTCGCCGTGCCTTTGGGCCGGCGCGAAGTGATCGGCGTGGTGTGGGGCGAGGCCACCGGCGGTGTGGCCGAAGCCAAGCTGAAGCCGGTGATCCGGCGGCTGTCCTGCCCGCCCTTGCCGGCGATCAGCCGTAAATTCATCGATTGGGTGGCCGGCTATACCATCGCGCCGCCGGGCGCGGTGCTGCGCATGGCCATGAGCGTGCCCCAGGCGCTGGAACCGGTGCGCGATCTGGTCGCCTGCCGGGCGGCAGTGGTGCTGCCCGAGATCAAGTTGACCGAGGCGCGGCGGCGGGTGTTGCGGGTGGCGGGCGATTTGCCGCCCTTGTTGCCCGCCGATCTGGCGCGCGAGGCCGGGGTCGGCCCCGCCGTGGTCAAGGGATTGCTGGAGGCCGGCGCCCTGGAGCCGGTGCCCATGGCGCCGGCACCGCCCTTCGCCAGCCCCGATCCCGATCATCCCGGTCCCAGCCTGTCGCCGGGTCAGCAGGCGGCGGCGGATCATCTGCGTCAGGCGGTGGCGGGTGGCTTTTCCGTTTCCGTCATCGACGGCGTCACCGGCTCGGGCAAGACCGAGGTTTATTTCGAGGCCATCGCCGCCGCCCTGGCCGCTGGGCGGCAATCCCTGATCCTGCTGCCGGAAATCGCTCTGTCGGCGCAATGGCTGGAACGGTTCCGCCGCCGTTTCGGCGTCGAGCCGGCGCAATGGCATTCCGAATTGTCCGATGCCAAGCGCCGCGATACTTGGCGGGCGGTGGCGGCAGGCACGGCCAAGGTGGTGGTCGGCGCCCGCTCGGCTCTGTTCCTTCCTTATAAGGAGCTGGGGCTGCTGATCGTCGATGAAGAACACGATGCCGGCTTCAAGCAGGATGACGGCGTCGCCTATCATGCCCGCGACATGGCGGTGGTGCGTGGGCAATTGGGCGGTTGTCCGGTGGTGCTGGCCTCGGCCACGCCGTCCATGGAGACCGTGGCCAATATCGCCTCGGGCCGCTATACCCGCCTGCACCTGCCCGACCGCCATGCCGGCGCCGCCTTGCCGGCGATGGACCTGATCGATCTGCGCCGCGACCCGCCGCCGCGTGGCTTCTGGCTGTCGCCCCTGCTGGTCAAGGCGGTGGAGGACACGCTGGCGGCGGGGGAGCAGGCCATGCTGTTCCTCAATCGTCGCGGCTATGCGCCCCTGACGCTGTGCCGCAAATGCGGCCACCGGCTGCAATGCCCCCATTGCACCGCTTGGCTGGTCGAGCATCGGGGGGCCGGGCGCATGGTCTGCCACCATTGCGGCCACCATGTCCGTCCACCGACCAAGTGCCCCCAATGCGAGGCCGAGGACAGTTTCGCCGCCTGCGGTCCCGGCGTCGAACGCATCGCCGAGGAAGCGGCGCATCGCTTCCCCAATGCCCGTATCGGGGTGATGGCGTCGGACACGGTGACCGGACCGCAACAGGCCGCCGATTTCGTCCGCCGGGTGGCCGAGCACGAGATCGATCTGTTGATCGGTACCCAGATCGTCGCCAAGGGCTATCACTTCCCCTTGTTGACCCTGGTCGGCGTTGTCGATGCCGATCTTGGTCTGGATGGCGGCGATCTGCGCGCCGGCGAACGCACCCATCAGTTGCTCTGTCAGGTGGCCGGGCGCGCCGGTCGGGCCGAGCGACCAGGGCGGGTGCTGTTGCAGACCTTCCAACCTGCGCACCCGGTGATGGTTGCCCTGACCTCGGGCGGGCGCGACGATTTCATCGAGGCCGAGGCCGAGGCGCGGCGTCTGGCCGGCATGCCGCCCTATGGTCGGCTGGCCGCCCTGATCGTTTCCGGCCCCGAAGCGGGGGCGGTGGATGATTTCGCCCGCAAGCTGGCCCGGGCCGCACCAAGTTTAGAGGGATTCCAGGTTATCGGTCCGGCTCCGGCGCCGTTGGCCTTGTTACGCGGGCGTCATCGCCGCCGTTTCCTGATCAAGGTGCGGCGCGATGTGGCCCTGCACGGGCCGCTCCGGGCTTGGCTGGCGGCGGTGCCGGCGCCCAGCGCCATCAGGGTTCAGGTGGATGTCGACCCCTATGGTTTTCTCTAGGGTAGGCGCCGGGGTGGAGTGTGCCCCGCCTGACCGGGTGGGGCGACTTTCTGAACGCCTTGTGCCGCAAGGCTACTGAGTCGTCTTGCAACGCAATACCCGATGTGTTAGTTAACCTCCGCGCTCGTGGGAGGGGGAAACGTCTGCTGCGTCGCAAAATATTTAAAATCAATGCTTTATTGGCTGCCGGCGAATTCGTTTTCGACCTGACCCGAAGGACTTGCCCAGGTGCCCTCAGAAACTACTGGCGTGATCGCCGACCGCTACGCTACCGCACTGTTCGATCTGGCCGATGGCCAGAGCGTTCTTGATCAGGTGGCGGGCGACCTCAAAAGCCTGAAGGCGATGATTCGCGACAGCGCGGATCTCAACCGTCTTCTCGATAGTCCCGCGCTGAAGCGCGCCGAACAGGGCAAGGCCGTGGCCGCTCTGTCCGACGCCGCCCAGTTCCATGGACTGACCAAGAATTTTCTCGGGTTGGTGGCTAGCCATCGCCGCTTGAACTCGCTTCCTGCCATGATCCGGGCCTTCCTCGGGTTGCTGGCCAAGAAGCGGGGCGAGGTCTCCGCTCAGGTGACTTCGGCGGCCGCGCTCAGTCAAAGCCAACTCGACGCTCTGGTTTCCTCCTTGAAGTCCGCGTGCGGGGGCAATGTTGCCGTCGACGTGGCTGTCGATCCCAGCCTGTTGGGTGGGATGGTCGTCAAGGTTGGTTCCCGTATGGTTGACAGCTCGCTGAAGACGAAGCTGCAGCACCTCAAGCTTGCCATGAAAGGGGTTGGATAATGGAAATCCGCGCGGCTGAGATCTCCGCGATCCTCAAGCAACAGATCGCCAATTTCGGCACCGAGGCGGAAGTCGCCGAGGTAGGCCAGGTGCTCTCGGTTGGTGACGGTATCGCCCGTGTGCATGGTCTGGACAAGGTCCAGGCCGGTGAAATGGTTGAATTCCCTGGCGGCATCAAGGGTATGGCGCTGAACCTCGAGACCGACAATGTCGGTATCGTGATCTTCGGCGACGACCGCGCCATCAAGGAAGGCGACACCGTCAAGCGGACCGGCGCCATCGTCGAAGTCCCCGTCGGCAAGGGCCTGTTGGGCCGTGTCGTTGACGGCTTGGGCAACCCCATCGACGGCAAGGGCCCGATCGACGCGTCGGGCATGTCCCGTGTGGACGTCAAGGCCCCGGGCATCATTCCGCGTAAGTCGGTGCACGAGCCCATGTCCACCGGTATCAAGGCCGTTGACGCCCTGATCCCCATCGGACGCGGCCAGCGCGAGCTGGTGATCGGTGACCGTCAGACCGGCAAGACCGCCATTCTGGTCGACACCATCATCAATCAGAAGCGTTGGCACGATCAGTCGGTCGAAAAAGACAAGCTGTTCTGCATCTACGTGGCCGTCGGCCAGAAGCGCTCCACCGTCGCTCAGATCGTCAAGACCCTGACCGATTACGGTGCGATGGATTACACCATCGTCGTCGCCGCCACCGCCTCGGAAGCAGCTCCGCTGCAGTTCATTGCGCCCTACACCGGCTGCACCATGGGCGAATATTTCCGCGACAACGGCATGCATGCCCTGATCATTTATGATGATCTGTCCAAGCAGGCCGTCGCTTATCGCCAGATGTCGCTGCTGCTGCGCCGTCCGCCGGGCCGCGAAGCCTATCCGGGCGACGTGTTCTATCTCCACTCGCGTCTGCTGGAACGCGCCGCCAAGATGGGCGATGCTGCCGGTGCCGGCTCGCTGACCGCCTTGCCGGTCATCGAAACCCAGGCCAACGACGTGTCGGCCTACATTCCGACCAACGTGATTTCCATCACCGACGGTCAGATCTTCCTGGAAACCGAACTGTTCTATAAGGGCATCCGCCCTGCCGTGAACGTCGGCCTGTCGGTGTCGCGCGTCGGCTCCGCCGCCCAGATCAAGGCCATGAAGCAGGTCGCTGGTACCATCAAGATGGAACTGGCCCAGTATCGTGAAATGGCCGCCTTCGCCCAGTTCGCCTCGGACCTCGACCCCGCGACCCAGAAGTTGCTGGCCCGTGGTGCCCGTCTGACCGAACTGCTGAAGCAGCCCCAGTTCGCCCCCATGTCGACCGAAGAGGAAGTGGTTTCCATCTTCGCCGGTGTGAAGGGTTACCTGGACAAGCTCGACGTCCGCGACGTCGGTCGCTTCGAAAAGGGCCTGCTGTCCGAGATCAAGGCCAAGGCGCCGGAAGTCTTGACCGCTATCGCGACCGAAAAGCAGATCAGCGGCGACACCGAAGGCAAGCTGAAGGCTTTCCTGGACGGTTACGCCAAGACCTTCGCGTAAGGGGTTTAGCACCCGATGCCGAGTCTTAAAGACCTACGGCTGAGGATCGTCAGCGTCAAATCGACGCGTAAGATCACCTCAGCCATGAAGATGGTCGCAGCCTCGAAGCTCCGTCGCGCCCAAAGCGCGGCGGAAGCGGCCCGACCCTTCGCCGAACGCATGGAACGGATGCTGGGAACCCTGGCGGGTTCGCTGGCTGGTCAGGCGGGTGCTCCCGCCATGCTGGCCGGCAACGGCAAGTCCGACGTGCACCTGATCGTCATGGTGACCGCCGATCGCGGTCTGTGTGGCGGTTTCAACTCGTCCATCGTGCGTGACGTCCGGCGGTTGACCGCCGACCTGATCCGCGATGGCAAGACGGTGAAGATCCTGCCCGTGGGCCGCAAGGGCCGCGAGCAGATCAAGCGCGACTTCGGTTCCAATCTGATCGAAGGCTTCGAGGGGCTTGGCCGCAAGGGCATCACCTTCCCCGAAGCCGACATGGTTGCGTCGAAGGTCATCACCATGTTTAACGCCGGTGAATTCGACATCTGCACCGTCGTCTACAACCGGTTCCAGTCGGCCATCTCGCAAGTGGTGACCCGCCAGCAGCTGATCCCGTTCGCCGTCCCGGCGGGCGAGGATAAGTCGGGCGAGCTCAAGGCCACCTACGAGTTCGAGCCGAGCGAAGAAGAAATCCTGGCCACCTTGGTGCCGCGCAATCTGGCGATCCAGATTTTCCGCTCCACCTTGGAAAGCCAGGCGTCCGAACAGGGCGCGCGTATGACCGCTATGGACAACGCGACGCGCAACGCGGGCGACATGATCAACGGCCTGACCATCAAGTACAACCGGTCGCGTCAGGCTCAGATCACCAAGGAACTCATCGAAATCATCTCCGGCGCCGAAGCGCTGTAAGGAAAAGTAGGAGCTCACAATGGCTAACACTAACGTCGGCACGATCACCCAGGTTTTGGGCGCCGTCGTGGACGTGCGCTTCGAGGGCCAGCTGCCGGCCATCCTGAACGCGCTTCACACCACCAACAATGGTAACCTGCTGGTTCTGGAAGTGGCCCAGCATCTGGGCGAAAACACCGTCCGCGCCATCGCCATGGACTCGACCGACGGCATGGTCCGCGGTCAGGAAGTGACCGATACCGGTTCGGCCATCCAGATGCCGGTCGGCCCCGAGACCCTGGGCCGTATCCTGAACGTCATCGGCGATCCCATCGACGAGCGCGGTCCGGTCGGCAACACCCAGACCCGTCCGATCCATGCCGAGGCCCCGGCCTTCATCGATCAGTCGACCGATGCGGAAATCCTGGTCACCGGCATCAAGGTCATCGACCTGCTGGCGCCCTACCTGAAGGGCGGCAAGATCGGCCTGTTCGGCGGCGCCGGCGTCGGCAAGACCGTGACCATCATGGAACTGATCAACAACGTCGCCAAGGCGCACGGTGGTGTGTCGGTGTTCGCCGGTGTCGGCGAGCGTACCCGTGAAGGTAACGATCTCTATCACGAAATGATGGAATCGGGCGTCATCAAGATCGATGGCCCGGGCTCGAAGGTGGCCCTGGTCTATGGTCAGATGAACGAACCGCCGGGCGCCCGCGCTCGCGTCGCCCTGTCGGGTCTGACCGTCGCTGAATATTTCCGCGACGAAGAAGGTCAGGACGTTCTGTTCTTCGTCGACAACATCTTCCGCTTCACCCAGGCCGGTTCCGAAGTGTCCGCGCTGTTGGGCCGCATCCCGTCGGCCGTGGGTTATCAGCCCACCCTGGCCACCGATATGGGCGCCCTGCAGGAACGCATCACCTCGACCAAGAAGGGTTCGATCACCTCGGTGCAGGCCATTTACGTGCCGGCCGACGATCTGACCGATCCGGCCCCGGCCGCGTCGTTCGCCCACTTGGATGCCACCACCGTGTTGTCGCGTTCCATCGCTGAAATGGCCATTTTCCCGGCCGTCGATCCGCTGGACTCGACCTCGCGCGCGCTCGATCCCCGCATCGTCGGTGAAGAGCATTACGGTGTCGCCCGTGAAGTGCAGCGTATCTTGCAGACCTACAAGTCGCTGCAGGACATCATTGCCATCTTGGGCATGGACGAACTGTCGGAAGAAGACAAGCTGGTTGTGACCCGCGCGCGTAAGATCCAGCGCTTCCTGTCGCAGCCGTTCCACGTGGCCGAAGTGTTCACCGGTTCGCCCGGCAAGCTGGTGGCCATCGAAGAGACCGTCAAGTCGTTCAAGGCCATCTGCGCCGGTGAATACGATCACCTGCCGGAAGCCGCCTTCTACATGGTTGGCGGTATCGAGGAAGTGATCGAGAAGGCCAAGAAGCTGGCCGCCGACGCTGCGTAAGTAACGGGATCAGGCAGTCCCGCCCGCTTGCGGGACTGCCGCCCGATCCTCGGGTTCAAGCGTAAGGAACACGGCGCATGGCCGAGAAGATCAAGTTCGAACTGGTGTCGCCGGCAAAGCTGTTGATCAGCGAATCCGTCGACATGGTTGTGGTTCCCGGCTCCGAAGGTGATTTCGGTGCCCTGGCGCTGCACGCCCCCATGATCACCACCGTCCGTCCGGGCGTGATCAACGTCCATAACGATGGCAAGATCGGCAATCGCATCTTCGTTGCCGGCGGCTTCGCCGAGGTGAACGAAGAACGCGTGACCGTGCTGGCGGAGGAAGCCATTCCGGTGGCCGACATCACCGCCGACATGGCTTCTGCCCGCTTGCAAGACGCGCGCGAAGCCATCGCAGACGCCAAGACCGACGCCGAAAAGGCTGCGGCCGATCAGCGGATGCTGATTGCCACCGCCCTTCAGGCGGCCATCCATTAAGGATGGAGATATTATTGGAAAAAGGCCGGCCATTGCGCCGGCCTTTTTTCGTTTTGACCTTGAAACGCAACGCGGTTGTAACACAATGTCCGCCGAGCACAGTCAGCAGTGGATCGACAAGATGACGCATTGGACCCCAGAGGACATCCCGTGGGCTGATTTTGACGGCAGCAAGCTGTCCCCCGATATTCTGATGGTGGTCAAGGCCGCATCCATGGTCGAGCGCAATGCCGGCGATTACACCGAATATCTGGGCCGCATTTTTGCCGGCGACCCGGCCTTCAAGCAATTGGCGGTGCAATGGCGCAAGGAAGAGGTCCAGCACGGCGACGTGCTGGGCCGTTACGCAGAACTGGCCGATCCGGATTTCAACTTCGCCCAGCGCTTCAAGCGCTTCACCGATGGCTACAAGGTACCGATCGAGCTGGATTCCTCGGTTCGCGGTTCGCAGACCGGCGAATTGCTGGCCCGCTGCATCGTCGAGACCGGCACCTCGTCGTTTTACAGCGCCCTGCGCGACGCCACCGATGAACCGGTGTTGAAGGCCATCTGTCATCGCATCGCCGGCGACGAGTTCCGCCACTACAAGTGGTTCTACGATTACATGAAGCGGTACATGGATGCCGAAGGGGTGGGCATTTTCCGCCGCGCCCTGGTCGCCATCGGTCGCATCAAGGAGACCGACGACGACGAATTGGCTTTCGCCTATCACGCCGCCAACGAGCCGGCGGACATGGTCTACGACCGGCTGCGCTGCAACCGTGCCTATGCGGCACGGGCCTATGGCTTTTATCAGCCCAAGCACACCGAGCGGGCGGTGAACATGATCTTGAAGGTCATCGGCCTTGATCCCCAAGGCTGGCTGGGAAGTGCGGCTAAAAGCTTCGCCTGGAAAAAGATGCGCTCGCGTGCCGAGGCGATGAAGGCGGCGGCGTAACAATTCCATTGCGGGGCTCCCGCCCCGGTCCCGGCTGGAGGCTTATGCCTCCAGACCACCCTTGTTTCCATCAATAAATCAAAACGGGGAGCGGGGATAACCCCGAATATTACCCCAAAGACGGCCAGGTCTGTCGCGCCTCGGCGGCCAGGCTATCGCTGGCGGTTTCGATCTGGCGTTGCAACTCGGCCATGAAGGCCTTGCGGTCCATGCCGGGGGCAATGGGGTCGAGGAAATGGATGGTGGCGACGCCGGGTCGTTTGCCGAAGCTGCCGCGCCCCCAGAACAGCCCGGTGTTCAAGGCCACCGGCACGCAGGGGATGTTGAGGCCGGAATAGATCATGGCGATGCCGGTATGGTAATCGGGCGGGGCGCCCACCGGCTGGCGATGGCCTTCGGGGAAGATCAGCACCGGGCGGCCCTGTTCCACCGCGCTGGCGGCGCCCTTGACCATTTCCTTCAGCGCCTTGGTGCCGGCGGCACGGTCGATGGCGATCACACCGGTCTTGGCCAGATACCAGCCGAAGAACGGGATCTTCAGTAATTCCTGTTTCAGGATCACCGCCGGCTCGCCGAGGATCAGGCGAAAGGCGAAAGTTTCCAGCGTCGATTGATGCTTGGACGCCACCAGTACCGGCCCCTGGGGCACGGTGCCGCGTACCTGCCACGACAGGCCGCAGATCAGGCGCAACAACAGGAAGGTGCCGCGGACCCAGAAGGTGGCCGCCAGGCCCACCAGCCGGTTCGGCCCCGCCAGCAGCGGCAGATACAAGGTGCCCAGGGTGATGGTCCAAAGTTGGAACAGGACGAAGAAGACGGCGGAACGGAAAGCGGTCACGGTGCGGCCTTTCTCGGCAGGAACCAATGGCGGATGATCGCTGCCAAATACTTCGAATACTCGGTGGCAAGCAAGGCCGCTGTGCCGGGCCAGCGCCACCATTCGCGACTTTTCACCTGATCGGGGAAAACTGGATGGGCGATCAGGGCGATTTCGGGCAGGGCGTGGCGAAACTCGGCCAGGGCGCGCGGCATGTGATAGGCGCCGGTGACGATGCGCAAGGATCGGAGATTGTGCTCGGTCGCCCAAAGTGCGGTCTCGATGGCGTTGCCGACGGTGTCGTCGGCGGCATAGCCCAGCACCACCGCGTCCTTCAGTCCGGCATGGCCGCGCCCCAGTTGAATGATTTCGGCCAGATCGACGCCCTTGTAGACGCCGGAAATGAACAGGCGCTGCGACAGTCCGGCCTCTAGCAAATCCAGGCCGGTGGTCAGGCGCTCGCGCCCGCCGGTGAGGACGACGATGGCGTCGGTATGGCTGGTTTGATCATCGACGGCGCGCGGCACTTCATCGACGAACCACAGGAAGCCACCCGACCACAAGGCCGCCAGTGCCACCAGGACGGCGCCCAGGCGATGGACGCGGCGCGGGTGGCGCGATCTCATGGCATACGGGCCAAGGTGGCATGCACCGCCAGCCGGGCGGTCAGCATGGCCAGACCGGCGGCGATCACCGGCAGCATGGCGATCATCACCCAGCCGGTGACCGGCAGCGACAAGGAAGGCAGAAAGCCGCCTTCGATGCGTCGCGCCGCCCAACCGATGGCGGTCAAGGACGGAACCGCCAGGGCCAGCCCGATCACGCCGCCGGAAAAGCCCAGGGCGAACGAGCGGTCGGCGAACTGACGGGCGATATAATCGTCATGGGCGCCGATCAGGTGCAGCACCTCGATGACACCGCGATGCACCGCCATGGAGGTGCGGGTGGCGTAGATGACGGTGGCCGAAGTGACGCAGCCGATCAGCACCAGGATGGCGATGGCCACCCATTCGGTGGTGCGCGACAGGTTGATCAGCCGCGACAGCCAGATCCGGTGATCGTCCAAGGTGGCGCCGGGGACGGAGCGGGCCAGACGGTCGGCCAGTTCCAGCAATTCCAGATTGGCATCGGGGTCGATGGTGACGTCGATCAGACGCGGCAACGGCAGATCCTTGACCACGTCGGTATTGCCCAGCCAGGGTTCCAGCAAGGCGAGGATCTGCTTTTTGTCGAGCGCGCGGGCGGCCAGCACGCCTTGGGTGCGGCGCATCAGTTCGACCGCCTGACGCACCCGTTCGTCGGTCAGGGCCTCGCCGGCTTCACCCGGCACCGGCTGCACCTGCACGGTCAGCGTGCCCGATACGTCGTGGTCCCATGAATGCACCAGACCGTTCAAGACGAAGACGCCGGCCAGCGACACCGCCGACAGATAGACCATCAGCGCCACCAGCCAGGGCAGGAAGCGGCTGGTGGCGTCGCCTTTCAGCGGCAGATCGGAATGGCGGCCCAGCATTATTCAGCCCCCACCACCGTGCCGCGCTCGATGTGCAGACGCGGATATTGCGAGAAGCGGTCGACCAGCGACTGGTTGTGAGTGGCGATCAAGACCGTGGTGCCCAGGCGGTTCAGTTCTTCGAACAGATGCAGCAACCGCATGGCGATGTGATCATCGACGTTGCCGGTGGGTTCGTCGGCCAGCAGCAGATCGGGACGACCGATGACGGCGCGGGCAATGGCGACGCGCTGTTTTTGTCCACCCGACAGGGTCGGTGGCTTGGCGTTGATCTGTTCCGACAGGCCGACCCAGTTCAACAATTCGGGCACGTGCTTGCGCACTTCCGATTCCTTGACCCCGCGCACACGCAAGGGCAGGGCGACGTTGTCCATGGCCGACAGGTGGTCGAGCAGGCGGAAATCCTGGAACACCACGCCGACGCGGCGCCGGAGCGCCGGCAATTCATAGCGCTTGGTCAGGGCGATGTCCTTGTCGAACAGCACCACGCGGCCACGGGTGGGGCGCAAGCCCAGATACATCAGGCGCATCAGCGACGACTTGCCCGCCCCCGATGATCCGGTGAGGAAGTGAAACGACCCTGACGGCAAGGCGAAGGTGACGTCACGCAAGACTTCCGGCCCCAGGCCATAGCGCAGGCCGACGCTGTCAAAGCGGATGATGTTTTCGCCACGGCGATTGTTGCGCAATTTTGCCTCTCCAGACGCGCCGAAGGATGACACGTGGCATCCTTGTTCGTCCAGCGCGCTTGTGTTGGCGCTGTCTTATGCCTATAACCGAGTAACGATTCCGAAGGCTTGCACAATCCATGCTCATCGGCTGTCCCGCTTGCGCCACCAATTTCTCGGTCCCCGACAAGGCTTTGCAGCCCAAGGGCCGCATGCTGAAATGCGCCAAATGCGGCCATAAATGGTTCCAGGCGCCGGTGGTCGACGATTATGTCGCCCCCAGCCCGCCGCCCAGCTTTTCGTTCGCGCCCGAACCCGAGCCGGTGGCCAAGCCCAGCTTCGACTTCAATCCCGTGCGCAATCCCGATCCCGATCTGGAATTCGAGGCGCCGCCGCGGCCATCCGCGGGCGCCAGTTCGCGCCGCGACCTCGATCTGGATATGGATCTGGGCGAGGCCCCTGACGTGCCCACCCTCAACATCCGCAGCGCCAGCGACGGCGGTCGCCCCATGGACGTGGATTTGGACGGGCTGGAACCGCAGCCCATCCCCGAGATGTTCGCCAACAAGGAAAGCCGTAAAAAAGGCACCGGCGGGTTGTGGCTGCTGCTGATCCTGCTGCTGCTGGGCGGCTTGGGCGGCGCCGGCTATGTGTTCCAGGACCGGCTGGTGGGCTATGTGCCCATGGCCCATGAAATCCTGAGCGAGGCCGGGTTGCGGCGGGAAAAGGCCGGGGCCGGGCTGGAACTGCGCCATGCCGGTGCGCCCGAACGCTTCGTCCATAACGACACCGAAGTGCTGATCGTGCGCGGCATCATCGCCAATATTTCCGACCGTCAGCGACCGGTACCGACCATGAAGCTGGTGCTGCTGGACAAGACCAAGAGCCCGGTGCAGGAAAAGCTGCAACAACCGCCGGTGACCCAGCTTGATCCCGGCGGCACCTCCAGCTTCCGCATCGTGCTGGAACGGCCCGATCCCAATGCGGTCGAGGTCAACGTCCTGTTCGTCGATCCGGCGGAAGCGGGGAAATAGGCTTTCAAGCCTTGCCTTTTCCCTTACCCTTGTCCGGCACCTTGTCGAGGGCGTCGAGCATGGCGCCACGCTGGCTTTCGTCGGTGGTCACCGTCTCCAAGGTGCTGTCCAACCAGCTTTCGATGGTCCGTTTCATTTCTTCATGGGTGCCGGACAGCGGCTGTTCCTTGGCGATGCGTTGAGCCATGCCCTCGACCACCCAATTCTGGCACTGCGCCCCCAGCACCTGACGATAGCGGGCCGGTCCGAAAGTGCCGTAGACGGTGAACAGGTACAGGGTGAACTTGCGGATATCGTCGCCCAGCACCGGCATCAAAATCTTCAGCGCCGCCGGGCTGGTGGCGGCCACCAGCGATACCGCCTTGCGCATTTCGGCGGTGTCGTAGCCGGGAAACAGCGCCGCCATGCGCATCTTCTGGCAGACGTTCCATAAGACTTCGGCGTTGATGTTGTCGGACGCGGCGCTCATCAACCGGTGGGCGTCGGACAAAAGCAGCGGCAGCTTGCCATCGACCAGGGCGTTTTCGGTGGTCTGCTCGGACAGCAATTGCACCTTCAGCGGATCGCGGTATTCCAACAGCTTTTCACCCAACGAGGTGACCAGTTGTGGCGACAGGTTGGAATAGGCCGGGATCAGCGGCACCTGCCATTCATAACGCAGCAGATCGCGCATGGCGGCGTAAAGCTTGTCGCCGGCACTGGGCTGAGGCTTGCGCGCCACCGGGCGCGGCGGTTCGGCCAAGCCGACCAAAACGCCAAGCGCGCGCCAGAAACCGATGTCGGGCTGGCGCAGCGGGGCGAATTTTTTCGCCTTCAGCCGTTGCTTGAAATAGCGCCGGGCGCAGGCGCGCACCACCAGGGCGATGCCTTCGGCCAAGGTGCGACCGCACCACAAGGCGTCGGTGTCGCTTCGCGGCATGGTTCGGGTCGGCGTGGTGATGATGTCCTTGAACAATTCCGGCTGCGCCCGCAGCACCCGAAACGCCTGCTCCAGCAAGATGGGGTCGGCCATGACGTGGTCATAGACCTTCTCCACCGGCACCAGGGTCAGGGCCGGCATGGCATCCTTAAGCACCATGGCGACCTCGCGCCGCAGCAAACCGCGGATGGTTTCCACCGGTTGCGCTGGCGGAATAAGGGGCGGCAACGGGGCTAGGGCGGGGGCAACGGCACTCATGATCATGGTCCACAAAAAGCGGGGGGCATAATCAAGATGAACCGATGATAAATGAAATGCAACAAATGGTGTTGTTGATAAAATAAAGCAACAACTAAAGATAATTTGAGTAAAATTGTCCGGATCAGTCCAGCCAGCAAACCCGGTTGCGGCCTTCCTGTTTAGCCCGATAAAGCTGCTGGTCGGCTTCGGCGATCATGCCGTCCAGCCCCAATTGGACATTGCTCGACACGCCGATGCTGGCACTCAGCGTGATCGGCTGGCCGTTGAAATCCAGGTTCAGATCACTGATACGGCTGCGCAGTCGTTCAAAATACGCGTCGCGGCTTTCACCGGCGAGATTGAAGGCGAGCACGCAGAATTCCTCGCCGCCGAAACGGGCGACCAGATCGGTTTGCCGGCATTCCGCCACCAGCAGGCGGGCGACGGTGGCCAGGGCGGTGTCGCCGGTCTCGTGCCCGTGACTGTCATTGATGGATTTGAAATGGTCCAGATCGATCAGCGCCACCGCTACCTCGGCCTGACCGCGTTGGGCGGCGGCTAAAAGCGGCTGGGCGCGCTCGAAGAACGAACGGCGGTTGGGGATGCCGGTCAGGTAATCGGTGGTCGCCGCTGCCTTCAGCGCATCCACCTGTTCCATCAGGTCAACGTTCATGGCGATGCGGCAAAAGAATTCCTCGCGCAGGAACGGTTTGTTCAAAAAGTCATTGGCGCCGCTTTTGATGAACTTGGCCGACAGCGTGCTTGACCCTGAAGACGACACCCCGATCACCGCCACCTGATCGCGGCGCCAAGTCTTGCGGATATTCTTGATCAGTTGAAAGCCATCCATCACCGGCATGTGATAATCGGTGATGACCAGCCGGATGTTGTCGGTATCGGCCAGACGCTGCAAGGCCTGTTCGCCATTGGTGGCCTCGACCACCTGGAACTGATAAAGCGCCAGCAGATCGGCGATGTATTTGCGTGCGGTGGTGGCGTCGTCCACCACCATGGCCCGGATCGAGCGGTTGTGGTCCAGCCGGTGTACCAGCGAGGTCAGATAGTCCAGGCTGCTGGGATCGTCCTTGACCACATAATCGATGACCCGTTTGGAGAGGACGCGGTCGCGGGTATCCTCGGAATAATTACCGGTGAACACCACCGAGGGCACGCCGAAGGAAATGGCCAGATCGACCACCTCGCCCTCGGGGCCGTCGGGCAGGAACAGATCCAACAGCGCCATGAAGATTTCGTCGCGGCGGGTTTCCAGCACGACACGCGCCTCGGCGATCGAGGCGGCGCCGATCACTGAAAAGCCGGCGGAGCGCAGCTTGGAACTGAGAACCGACAGGAAAAACTTGGAATCATCGACGACAAGAATGGTGGTCATGCTGCGCCCGGCACCTTTCCCCTGTCCCTCGCATACACCCGCCATGACCTTAGCACAGCACTATGCACAGGGTAAGGGGGGCTTATTCCCTTGCTTCCGTCGCTCCCAGTTGGGCCGGCAGGATGCGAAACGCACTGATGCCGACGATGGTGATGACCAAAGCCAGGGCACAGCCGCCGAGGCCTAGCAGGATTTCGGCCAAGGTGGGGGCATAGGCGGCCACCTGACCATCCATGAAGCTGGACGACACCTCCATGCCGGGGAACAGGCCGAGCGGGAAGGCTTGGCCGCCGATGAGGATGACATAGACCTGGGCCAGTCCGCCGGCCACCACCATCAGGGAGGCGAAGCGGATATGGCAGCGGGTCGCTTGCGACCGAAACAGCAGGGCCATGGGGACGATGCCGCCCAGCAGAACCTGACCACCCCAGAACAAAATGGTGTAGATGCCGCCGTTCATCAGGATGAAGGCTTCCACCGGTCCGCGATCGGCCATGTAGAGCGCGGTGCCGTGCTGAAGCGCGACGAAATACAGATTGGCGGCGGCGAACAGGGCCAGCAACTTGCCCATACGGCGCAGCAGGTCGAGGGAAAGCGACCGTTCCAGCGCCGTGGCGGCGCCCAGCAGGAAGAGGTTGAACAAGGCCAAGCCGAAGGCGAAGGACATGGCGATGAACAATGGCGCCATCACCGCCGAATTATAGGCGTCGCGCGCCAGCAGAAAGCCGAAGATGGAGCCGGTACCGGTGGTCAGCACCAGTCGCCAGACAAAGGCGGTAATCGCGGCGGGCTTGTAGGCCCGCTTCATCTTCCAGTCCAGCATGGTCCACAGATAAACCCCGACCACGGCGAAGAAGCCGGAATAGAGGATGACGTTCCAGGCGAAGATGGATTTGAAGTTGAAATGGGTCATGGCGACGATCAGCCGGTCGGGCCGGCCCAGATCAAGCACCAGAACCCCCAGGCCGCCGGCCAGCAGGGCCATGGCCAAAAGCGCCGATAACCGCCCCAGCGGCTGGTAGGGCTCGCGTCCGAACACCGAGCCGATGGAGGCCACGTTCAAGGCGCCCGAGGCGGCGACGATCAGGAAGATGGCGAAGACGTGGGGCATGCCCCACACCACCTGATTGGTCATGCCGGTGACGTGGTGGCCCTGGTGTTCCATGTACAACACCGCCGCCCCGGCCAGGGCGACGATCACGGCCAGGCCCGCCATCAGCATCAGCCAGCCCGGGGTCCAGGCGCGAACGGCCACATAGTCGATGCGCTTCATGGTTAAATCCCCTGATAGCGGATGGCCGGGTCCAGGCCGAGATCGGCACGGATGCGGCTGCTGGCTTCCTTGGACAGGCGGCGCGAGATCTCGGAATTGGGATCGTTGAGATCGCCGAAGATCATGGCGGCGCGGCCCGTGTCGGCACAGGCCTCGACGCAAGCGGGCCTGCCACCGGCATCGATACGGTGGACGCACAACGTGCAGCCCTCGACACAGCCCTTGCCGCGTGGGTTATGGGCCTTCTGGTTGCTCTGGTCCTCGTGGGCGAAGGACCGGGCCTTGTAGGGGCAGGCCATCATGCAATAGCGGCAGCCGATGCAGATGTGACGATCGACCAAAACGATGCCGTCGGCCCGCTTCATGCTGGCCCCCGTGGGGCAGACATCGACGCAAGGCGGCTTGGCGCAATGCTGGCACATCACCGGCAGCGAATGCTGGTGCCCGGTCTTGGGGTCTTTGACGTCGACCTTGCGGATGTACTGGGCGTCGGTGGCCGGGCGGTCGAGGGCGGGCAGGCCCATCTCGGTCTTGCAGGCATCGACGCAGGCGGTGCAACCGGAATCGCATTTGCTGGTGTCGATCAACAGGCCCCAGCGATTGACGGCGCTGGCGGGAATACCGGCGGGGCGGGCCTGAACAGCGGGGGCGATCAGGGTCAGGCCGGGGGCGATGGCGACCGCCCCCAGGGCTGCGCCCTTCAACAGATCGCGGCGGCTGGGTGCTTGGGTCATGGCTTTCCCTCGCCCGGAGTGGTGGCGTGACAGGTGAAGCAATCCATGCTGACCGCCGCATAGTCATGGCACGAGGCGCAGAACTGACCGGGGGCGTTGACCGGCACGGCCTTGCCGTCCTTATGCACAGCGTGACAGGACACGCATTCCTTCAGGCTGTGCTTGGCCCCCCTTATCCCCGAACGCATGGTGTCGTCGCGTTGATGCTTCAGGAAGTCGAAGTGGTGCCGGCGCATGGTGCCGGCATCCTCGACGCATTGCCCTTGCGCCTTGGGGAATTGGGGACCGGCTTCCGCCGCCCAGGCGCCCTGCCACTGCATCAGCACCAGCAGCAGGGCCAGCATGACCGCCCGCATGCCCATACCTATTCCCCCAAGCCCATCTGGATGAAGCCGGTGGGGCAGACATCGGCGCAGATGTGGCAGCCGATGCACTTGGAATAATCGGTCTCGACATAGCGCCCGGTGGTGCGCTCGTTCTTGGCCACCCGGCTGACGGCGGTTTGCGGGCAGAACACCACGCAATTATCGCATTCGAAGCACAGGCCGCAGGACATACAGCGCTTGGCCTCGTCCACCGCCTGCTTTTCGTCCAACGGCAACAGGCGTTCGGTGAAATTGCCGATCACCTCGTCGGCGCCGATATGGATTTCCTGGCGGTGGCGGCGCGGATTGTGGGTGAAATGGCCCAGGAACAAGTCTTCATGGGTGATGATGTCGTTGGCGCCGCGATCTTCATAATTATGCACGGCGAATTTGGCATCCGAGGTGCCGCGCGTGGGCTGGCCGTCATATTCCGCCGGCGACAGATTGGTCTCGCGCAGCTTGTTCAACAGCTTCCAGTGATGCACGTCGACCTTGGGCCGCTTGCTGATCTCGCCGGTCTCCAGGAACTCGGCGATGGAGGCGGCGGCGATGCGGCCATGGCCGATGGCGGTGGTCAACAGATGCGGACGGACCACGTCGCCGCCGACGAAATGCTTGGGCCGACCGGGGATGCGCATGGTCTTGTCGGCATTGATGAAGCCGTTGCCGTTATCCAGTTCGGGCAGGCCTTCCAGATCGCCCTTCTGGCCGATGGCGGCGACGATCAGATCGGCCTCGATGATGAATTCGGTGCCGGCCTGGGGCTCGGGCACCATGCCGTTCATGGTGCACTTGCACATTTTCAGGCCGGTGGCGCGGCCATCGGCGCCTTTCAGCACTTCCAGCGGCATGACGCCGCCCTTGATGTCGATGCCTTCGCGCTTGGCGTCGTCGACCTCGCGCTGGGCCGCCATCATCTTTTCCACCGGGAACAGGCTGGTGAGCGTCGTTTCGCAGCCTTCGCGCTTGGCGGCGCTGGCGACGTCGTGGGCGGCCTCACCGAAGATCACGTGCTCGATACGGTCCTGGGCCGAGACTTCCTTGATGTGGCCCAGGCGGCGGGCGACCGAGGCGACGTCGATGGAGGTGTCGCCACCGCCGACGACGATGATGCGACCGGTGACCGCTTGCAGGCGCCCCTCGTTGAAGGCCTTGAGGAAGGCGATGCCCGACACGCAATTGGGCGTGCCTTCCCAGCCCGGCACCGGCAGGCCGCGGCCCTTATGGGTGCCGACCCCCCAGAACACCGCGTCGAATTGCTCTTCCAACTGGGCGATGGTGATGTCGCGACCGACCCTGGTGTCGGTCTTGACGGTGACGCCCAGATCGGTGATGCGCTTGCATTCGGCATCCAGCACGTCGCGCGGCACGCGATAGCCGGGGATGCCGTAGCGCATGAAGCCGCCCAACTCGGCATTGGCCTCGAACAAGGTGACGGCGATGCCGCGCTTGCGCAATTGATAGGCCGCCGACAGGCCGGCGGGACCGCCGCCGATGACGGCGACATGCTTGCCGGTTTCCACCGCCGGGGCGGCGAAGCCCGCCGCGTTTTGGATGGCCCAGTCGCCGATGAAATGCTCGACCGAATTGATGCCGATGTGTTCCTCGACCATATTGCGATTGCAGCCCTGCTCGCACGGCGCCGGGCAGACGCGGCCCATGATCGAGGGGAAGGGGTTGGCCTCGGTCATGCGGGCGAAGGCGTATTGCTGCCAAGACTGATCGGCGGCTGGCTTTTCCATGCCGCGGACGATGTCGAGCCAGCCCCTGATGTCATGCCCCGACGGGCACGAGCCCGAGCACGGCGGCGTGCGCAGCACATAGGTGGGGCATTTGTGCGACCAGCTCGCCTGGAAGATGGCGTCGGTCCACTGCGGATATTCGGTGGCGCCATCCTTGTAGCGGCGGAAGTTCTTGCCTTCGGTGATCGCCTTGGCGGTGGTTTTGGCCATGAACCCTCTCCCTGAAACTGATTTTTTCAGTCGTTGTTGCCCAAGATGATGGCGTTGCTCACCAATTGGTGAACCGACACCACCATCTCGCGGTCGAATCCGTATGTGGGCAGCACCTTGGTGAACTGCGCCTTGCAAATGGCGCAGATCGCCGCCATGTGGGTGACACCCTCGCGCTTGGCCACATCGGTCAGCGCTTCCATCCGGGGCGCGGCGCCCTTGATGCGCAAATCCATCAATTCGTCGGTCAACAGACCGCCGCCGCCGCCACAGCAAAAGGTTTTCTCGTGCGTGGTGTCGGGGTGCATGTCGACGAATTTCGGCACGCAGGCCTTGATCACCTCGCGCGGGATGACGAACTGGCCGCCCTCGAAATCACCCATGCGGCTGGCACGCGCCACGTTGCACGAATCGTGGAAGGTCAGGACCATGCCGTCATTGCCCGACTTGTCCAGCTTGATGCCGCCGCGCTTGATCAGGTCGTAGGTGAATTCCAGGATATGCTGCGGCGCCGGATAGCGCGGATCGAGGAAGTCCATGGGACCGATCAAGGTGTTGAGGAAGGAATAGGCGACGCGCCAGGCGTGGCCGCATTCGCCGAAGACGATGCGTTTGACGCCCAGTTCCAGTGCCGCCTCGCGGATGCGCATGGCGACCTTGCGCATCTGCTCGTAATTGCCGATGAACAGGGCGAAATTGGCGGCCTCGGTCGCCTTGGTCGACACCGTCCACGAGGTGCCGGCGGCGTGGAACACCTTGGCATAGCCCATCAGACCCAGGACATGCGGCTCGGCGAAATAATCCGCCGACGGCGTCACCAGCAGGATCTCGGCACCGTGTTCGTCCACCGGCATGCGGATATCCAGGCCGGTTTCGTCCTTCAGGTCTTCTTCCAGGCCTTCCAGATTGTCGATCAGCGCCGGCCCCGGCAGGCCCAGATTGTTGCCGATCTTATGGACCTTGCCCAAAATCTCGTTGGCGTATTTATGGCCCAGGCCAATGTTGTCCATGATGTCGCGCGCCGCCATGGACACCTCGGCGGTGTCGATGCCGTAGGGGCAGAACACCGAGCAGCGGCGGCATTGCGAACATTGATGGAAATAGTTGAACCACTCGTCCAACACGTCCTTGGTGAATTCGCGTGCGCCCACCAGCTTGCCCAGGCCGACCGCACCCAACGCCTTGCCGGCGGGGGTGAAATAGCGGCGATAGACCGAGCGGAACAGATCCTGGCGCGCCACCGGCATGTTCTTGGGGTCGTTGGTGCCGATGAAATAATGGCATTTGTCGGTGCAGGCGCCGCATTTGACGCAGATGTCCATGAACACCTGCAACGATTTGTACTTGCCCAGCAATTCGCCCATGCGGGCGATGCCACGCTCCTGCCAGTCGGGGACCAGCTCACCGGGAAAGCCCAGGGGTTCGTTATGGACAGCAGCGGCCACATAGGGCTTGGATGCGGCCATGGCGCCGGGCTTCAGACAGGGCATGGCCCGTTCGCCCGGATCGCCCATGACGGGGATTTCGATATCGGCCATGGTCAAGTCCTCTCGCGTTCAAGGTCGGCGGCCCAGGGCGCCAGATGGCGGCGCTCGCGCGGGTCGTCGGCCTGATTGCGGGTGGGGCTGAAGAAAATGCCCGGCGCATGCAAAAGCTTGGAGAACGGGAACACCAGCATGAGTACCGCCACCAGCAGCAGATGCAGCCCCAGGATGGGGTCGGCGGGCAGCGGCCGCAGCTCGAACACCATCAGACCGGTGAAGAACGCCTTGACGGCGATGATGTCGGTATGGGCGACCATCTTCATCATCATGCCGCTGGCGCCTATGGCCAGCAGCAGCACCAGCATGGCGTAATCGGACGGGCCGCTGATATAGGCGATGCGGGCAACGATGATGCGGCGGACCAGCAGCGCCGCCAGACCGGCGATCATGGCCATGCCGCCATAGATGCCGAAGGGCTGCAACAGGGTGACCGGCAGCCACACCGGGTCCTGGAAATAACGCAGGTGGCGGATCAGCACCAGGGCCAGGCCCAGATGGAAGACCATGGCAAAAATCCACAACGGCTTGTTGGCCTTGAACAGGCTTTCGAACAAGGCGACCTCGCGCCCCACCCGAAAGGCCGCACCCGAGCGGGTCAAGGGCGCCGGGGTGGTGGGAATCTTCAGCGGCGCCGGGACGCGGGCGTATTGGGCGATTTTCAGCCCCACACCCACCACCAGCACGGCGAAGGCCGCATAGTACAGAACGGCGAAAAAGGTCGTCACGTCACCCTCGTGTCAGCCTGCGGACAAGCGTCACCTTTCGCCCCCGAAACGGGGCGGGAAAAGAGCCCCCGCCGAAGCGGGGGCAGCATCGGGTCATTAAAATATCAGACGCAACCGGTCGGCTTGGGCAGGCCGGCGATCTTGCACGCCTGCTTGCCGGGGCCATAGGGGAACAACTCGTACAGATACTTGTTGTTGCCCTTGTCCGGGCCCATCTTCTTGGCGATGGCCTTGGTCAGCACGCGCACCGCCGGAGCGATCTGGTACTCGGCATAATATTCGCGCAGGAAGTTGACGACTTCCCAGTGCTCGGGGGACATGTCGATGCCCTCGTCCTTGGCGACCAGGCCGGCCAGTTCCTCGTTCCAGTCGTTGATGTTGACCAGAAAACCTTCTTCGTCGGCCTCAATGGTCTTGCCATTCACTTCGTAAGCCATCTGTGTTCACTCCCTCTTTTTGTTATCAAAGCCATGAATGGATGGTGGAATTTTCCGCCGCCAGATCGACGAAGCCATCATAGTCGATGACGGTGATGCCGCTGGCCACCTTGGCCGGGTCGAGCCCGCGCGCCTTGAGGTCGGGCCCCAGCACGAACAGCTTCACGCTTTGCCCGGCATCGGCCAGCTTGGCGGCGAAGGCGTTGCCGGAAAGCGCGGCCATCACCGCGTCCTCGATCAACAGCACGCTGTCGCTGGCTTGGGCATGGCCCAGACAGGCTTGCAGGGCCGAGCGTTCGAACGGCGATTTGTTGACGGTGTGCAAAGTGCTCATTGTCGTTTCCCCCTACGCCGTCAACACCACGTCCATGCCGGCCATCAGTTCGCCCATTTCGGCGCGGCTGATGACTTCGACCGGGACCAGCAGATCATCCTCGGTCAGGCCGCGTTCTTCCAGGCTTTCGCGTTCGACGAACAGCTTTTCGATGTCGTAGCCTTCCAGGGCCCGGTAAGTGGGCGAGAAGTTCTTCATGCCCAGTTCCTTGGTGTCCTGGCCCTTCTTGATCTGGTAGATGCCGTCATCCAGGAACGCGATGTGCACATCCTGGTCGAAAGCCGCCGAGATCAGCACCATTTCCAGCACTTCCAGCGCATAGATGGTGCCATAGGGGGCCTTGCGGTTGACGAACATGAACTTCTTGACCACGCCGCCTTCGTATTCTTCTTCCATGTCTTCCCCCATCAATCGCCGAAGGTGACCATACGGTCGGCCTGGATACCGGCCTCGATCAGTTGCCCCAGCCCGGAAATACGGAAACCGGGGGCCAAGCTGTCCTCGACGATGCCCCGGCGCAGGCCGGCGGCGACGCAGACCACCAGATCGACCTTGTGATCCTCGGCCAGCTTCTGCCAGTTCTTGATCACGTTGCGGTCGTCCGACGGCGGCTCCGAATGCTTGGTCGCATTCAGGACGCCGTCGTAATAGAAGAACACGCGGTAAATCTCGTGCCCCTTGTCGAGGGCCGCCTTGGCGAAGCGATAAGCGCTGTCGGACGCCTGATGGTTATACGGTCCCTCATTGACCAGAATGCCGAACTTCATACCCCATTCCCCTAGAAGTGCAGATGGGCCGAGGTGTTCAGATTGGCGCGGCCACCGCGCCAATTGTCCACGTGGTACTTGGTGAACGGCAGTTCGGTCAGTTCGAAGAACCGCGGCCAGCCGATACGTTCGATCCACTCACCCATGCGTTCCCACGCCCGGGCATCGGCCTTGTAGGCATAAAGGATCTTGCGCACCACTTCCGACGCTTCCGGCCAACGGGGTGCGTTGTTGGGAATGCCGGCGGCGACCAGCTTGTGGAACATGGGCTTGGAGCGGGTCGAGGAATGCTTGCCGCCGACCCAGATGGCGATCTTGGAATTGACCGGATCGTTGATCTGCATGGGCGGGCAGGGCGGATAGCAGGCGCCGCAGCACACGCACTTCTTTTCGTCCACTTCCAAGCTGGGCTTGCCGTTGACCAGGGCCGGGCGGATGGCCGCCACCGGGCAGCGGGCGATGACGGCGGGGCGTTCGCACACGCCGGCCACCAACTCGTGATTGATCACCGGCGGTTTGGTGTGCTGGACGTTGATGGCGATGTCACCCTGGCCGCCGCAATTGATCTGGCAGCAGCTGGTGGTGATCTTGACGCGGTTGGGCATGTCCTCGTTCTTGAACTCGTCCACCAACTGGTCCATCAGCGCCTTGACCACGCCCGAGGCATCAGTGCCGGGGATGTCGCAGTGCAGCCAGCCTTGGGTGTGGCTGATGAAGCCGACCGAGTTGCCGGTGCCGCCCACCGGGAAGCCGGCGGCTTCCAGACGGTCGATCAGCGGCTGGACGTTTTCTTCCTTCGGCGTCATGAACTCGACGGCCGAACGGATGGTGAAACGGATGTAGCCGTCGCAGAACTCGTCGGCGATGTCGGCCAGCTTGCGGATGGTATAGACGTCCATCTGCCGCTGGGTGCCGGCCTTCACCGTGTACATGGCCTCGCCCGATTGGGACACGTGGCGCAGCACGCCCGGACGCGGCCGGTCGTGCCAGGCCCATTGGCCGTAATTCTTGCGCAACACCGGGTGCATGAATTGCGTGCTCTCGGGCACGCCGCTTTCGATGGGACGGCGCAGTTCGCTCATGGTCGAAATCTCCCTTTATCTTGCTTATTCGGCCGCGTTGGTCTTGCGCTCGTTCCACTTGCGCGCTTCCTCGTCCCAGCCGTCGGTGCGGACATAGGAATTGGTGCGCGGCTGGGCGATCATGTTGACGTCCAGCTCCAGGCCGATGCCTTCCAGATAATTGACCACGCCGATGCGTTCGATCATCTCGCCGGTGCGCTCGTGTTCCAGGGCGTTTTCGGCGAAGAAGTCCAGCATGTTGTGGGCCATCTCCAGCAGGCGTTCATAATCCTCGTCGGTTTCCAGCTTCATGAAGGGCACCAGCACCGAGCCCATCAGATCGCCGATCTTCAGCGTGCGCTTGCCGCCGACCAGGATGGCGATACCGCGATCCTTGCCCGGCTTCAGCGCCTTGGTGCAGACATTGATGCAATGCATGCAGCGCACGCACGACTTGTTGTCGATGTCCAAGGTGTCGTCGTCATTGAGCGCCAGCGCCTGGCTAGGGCACATGCGGATGACCTGATTGATGAATTCCTTGCGGCCCAGTTGGGCGACCTTGGCCTTCACCTCGTCCTGGTTGACCTGCATGTCGTCGCGCCAGGTGCCGATGATGGCCACGTCGGCGCGTTGCGTCGCGTTGGCGCAGTCATTGGCGCAGCCCGAGAACTTGAACTTCATCTTGTAGGGCAGGCTGGGACGATGGATGTCGTCGGTGAAGTCGTTGATGATGGTGCGATGGGCCTTCAAGGTGTCGTAGCACGATTGCTCGCACCGCGCCGGGCCGATGCACGAGGCGGCGGTGCGCACGCCGGCGCCGGCGCCGCCCATGTCGAAGCCCAGCTCGTTGATCTTGTCCCAGGCCTGCTGCACCTGCTCGGTACGGCAGCCCTGCATCATGATGTCGCCCGATTGACCGTGCAGGGCGATCAGGCCCGAGCCATGCTCGGACCAGATGTCGCATAGATCGCGCAAGGTCTTGGTGTCATAGAAGAAGCCGGGTGCCGGCATGATGCGCAGCGTATGGAATTCCGACGATTCCGGGTGCTTGTCGGCCACTTCGGAAAAGCGCGGGATGACGCCGGCGCCATAGCCGAACACGCCGACCGTGCCGCCCTTCCAATAGCCCTTGCGGGTTTCGTAGCTGAGTTCCAGCTGACCCAGCAGGCTTTTCATGTAATCGGCATAGGGCTTGCCCTCGTCCGTGGCCAGCCGCTTCAGCCCGGTCACGAAGCTCGGCCACGGACCGCTTTCCAGCTGGTCCAGCAGCGGCGTCTCCGGCATCTTCTTCGACATCGTCCTTGATCTCCCTGACCGTCATTATTGAAGGGCCGCGTCCAGCGACAACCGCCGGGCGCACGCGTCCCCCTACGCCACCCACGCCGGCATCGTGCCGGCACGGGCGTGGTTCCCTCTCTTCTCTTCGCATCCAGGAAGCTTTTCGCCTGCCTTGGAGCCGTCCCCGTTGGGCGCTTTTTTATCGGTTCCTGCCTGCCCATGATGGTGGCGGCGGACCATTCGCCCTTGTTACATTAATGGATCATAATATTATGGACTTGTTTGATCCAAGCGGATTCTTTTAGCAAAATTGAAAAACGTCGGCGGGAGTTTTTAATGCGCGTGATTCGCAAATGGCCCTATGGGGTAAGTCGCTGGAATCCCGTTATTTGCTGCAAGCGCGAGGATTATTGTGCGATGCGAGAAAAGGCATGAGCGGCAATCCCTTCGCCCTCGACGATGCTTCCGCTTATGGCCGCTGGCGTGATCGGAAACTGAGGGACAAGCCAAAAGCGCTCACCGATCTGGTGGTCGAGGTGGGCGATATGGCGGCATTGAGCCCAGCGGAACACGCTGCGCTGGGTGATCGTCTGCGTCGTGCCAACATGGTGATCTATACCGAAACCAAGCCCGGCCCGGGGCGGGACGACAAACAGGCGCTGGCCGCCTTGGGCCGCGCCTTCGGGCTGGTGTCGCTGGACCGCAATCATCTGGCCGACGATGACGGCATCACGCCCTTGGCGGTGGCCGCCGACGGCCCGCGCAGCCGCTATATCCCTTATACCGAACGGCCCATCGCCTGGCATACCGACGGCTATTACAACCGACCGCAAGCCCGCGTGCGCGGTCTGATCCTGCATTGTGTCCGCCCGGCCGCGGCGGGCGGCGAAAATCGGCTGATGGACCCGGAGCTTTTGTATATCGCGCTACGCGAGCGAGACCCGGCACTGATCGCGGCGTTGAACCGCCCCGATGCCATGACCATTCCCGGTAACGAGGACGAGGGCATGACCCGCCCGGCCATGACCGGGCCAGTGTTCTTTGTCGAGGACGGGCGGCTGTGCATGCGCTATACGGCGCGAACCCGGTCGGTGGAATGGCACCCCGAAGCCGCCGCCGCCGCCCAGGTTATCCGCGATATTCTTGAAAGCGGCGCCGAATTGTTCACCGGCCTGTTGCAGCCGGGTTGGGGATTGCTGTGCAACAACGTGCTGCACACGCGCGAACGCTTCACCGATGATCCGGCGCAGCCCCGTTTGCTGTACCGTGCCCGTTATCACGACGCCATCAGCGGCGTTTAGGAGAAGTCGATGTCCGAGGAAACCATCACCCCCCTGGCCGAGATCGAAGCGCCGTGGAGCCGGCATTTATCCTTGAGCGCGGTCGATCATGACAGCGGCCTGCGCATGCTACGGCTGCGCATCAAGGAGGGGCGGGCACGCTTCACCATCATCGATCTGGATGAGAAGACGGCGCGCGAACTGGCCTCGCATCTTCAAGACTGGGCCAAGACGGAATAAGGAGGAATCAGCGCTGGAACGGGGCCAGCGAGCCGCGTACCCGATCCAGCGCCTGGCGCATTTCCGCCTGGAAACGTTGCGAGGTTTCCTGGGCGTATTGCGCCTGTTGCGCCGGCATCTGCCGCAGCAATTGTTCGGTTGCCGCCTGGGTGCCGGCGATGCCGGCTTCGACCGCGTCGACCACGTCGTTGGCTTGCTTGATCTGGGTGTGGGCGGCCCCGGCCAGCACCTGGGCATCAACGGCGGCCAGCAGGTGGCCTAGGCCGGTGACGGCGTTCTTCAACTGGGCGCCGGCTGACGACACGGCGATGGCGGCGCCTTGCTGCACGGCGTTGTCGTTCAACTGCCGCACGGCGGCGATCATGGTTTGCAGTTGCTGGGTGATGTCGCCGGTCTGATTGCTGTCTTGCGGCTGGCGGCGGTCGCGGGCGCCGCCGGACTGTTCCGTCATGCGGGCGGAATCAGCGCTCACCTCGTCCGAAGCCGCCAATGCGGCGGATTCCGAACCGGGAGACAACGAACTCAGGAACGTGGCGATTCTGCCGATTCCCATGAGTGACACCTCAAAGCAACGCCCTTTGGGCGCAATCAGGCACCTACCTGAACCAAGCCAGCATACCCCTCTTTATCGCCGGTTTTCAATGTTTAGGCGCATGCCGCTCCCGCAGTATGGCGAAAGGCGAGGAATCCTGGGTCTTGATCGGTTTGGGCCGGGGCTTGGTGTGGCCTCGGCGCGGCATTTGCCAGCCTTGATCGCCCTGGCGCCAGCCCAGGACGGTCAAGGTTTGGTGTACCATGTCCGCCTTGGCCGCCAGCATGGTCGCCAGCGGTGGCGGCAGGGCGAAGCCGTCGGGATGGGTGCGGGCCAGGGCGCGCAATTGGGCGGTGAAGCGTTCCAGCATATCGACGCGGACCGCCAGCCCGTCCAGGCAGCGATAGCCCAGGGCGGTCAGATAGGCCGGGGGCAGGGTGCCCACCGCCAGACTGACCTGGCCATTGGGCAGCCAGGGCGGCAGGGGCTGGTCCGCATGGGCCGCCCATAATTGTGCCCGCAGCATTTGGGCATGGGTTTTCAGCAGCGCCGGGATGAACACGCTTTCCAGTCCCAGGCGGATGTCTTGGGCGGCCAGGATGCGGCGGTCGGCTTCGGTCAAGGTCGCCACCTGGGCCTCCGCCTCGACCCGTGATGTCGAGCCCAGGCCCTCGGCCAGTTGATGCAGCAAGCCGCGCCCCGACCCCGATAAGTGCGCGGGTCGCTCAAGCAATGGGGCGAAAACCGGGGCGATGGCGGTGACGACGAATTGGTTGAGCCGCTTTTGCACGCGTTCGCGCTGGGCCGGCTCCAGCAGATCGGTGGGCAGTAATTCCGCCTGTGGCGACAGGCGGTCATGACCGGCCGCCAGCCGCGCCACCGCCTGCCCATCCCACAGCACGTGGCCGTGGCGGTCCAGCGCGAAGGATTGATCGTCGTCTGCCACCAGCCGCGCCACCCGGGCGGCCATTTCCGGCTTCAACGAGCGGGCGGCGGCGGCCAGCACCGCCTTGGCCGCCACCGCGCCCTCGGCGCTGTCGGCGGCGAAGCGGAAGCCGTCGAGATGACCGACGAACTGGCCTTCCACCAGCACCTCGCCCGATTTGGCCACGGCGCCGAGCAAATGGGCGTCGTCGCGCATGGCGCGCACCAGCACCGAGGTGCGGCGATCGACGAAACGCTGGGTCAGGCAATGGTGCAGGGCGTCGGACAGCTTGTCCTCGATCACCCGGGTTTTTTCTTGCCAATGGGCGGGATCGGTCACCCAATCGGCGCGATGGGACACATAGGTCCAGGTGCGCACATGGGCGATACGGGCCAAAAGCGTGTCCATCTCGCCGTCGCTGCGGTCCAGTCGGGCCACGTGATTGGCCAGCCAATCGGTGGGCAACCGCCGCCCCGGTCCGCACAGATGGCGGAAAATCTGGCCCAGCAGCCGGGTGTGGTTGTCGGCCATCACCTTGCGGAAGTCGGGCACCTGACAGACGTCCCATAACAGCTTGACCCGCTCGGGATGGGTGGTCAGCGCCTTGATCCCGTCATCGGCGGCCAGGATGGTCAGGGCTTGCTGGTCATCGGCCTCGCGCGCACGGATCAGGCCCTTGGCCTCGGGGGCGCGGTCCAGGCTGGCCAGCAGGGCTTCGGTGCTGGTGAAGCGCAGATCGGCATTGCGCCACGACAACGCCGCAAGCGGCTGAAATTTGTGGTTTTCCACCGCCTCGACCACATCCGCATCGATGCCGGCGATATCGGCGGTGGTGCCGAAGGTGCCGTCGTTCATGTGGCGGCCGGCGCGCCCGGCGATCTGGGCGATCTCGGTGGCGGCCAGCGGGCGCGGGCTGCGTCCGTCGAACTTGCGCAGGCCGGCGAAGGCCACATGGTCCACATCCATGTTGAGCCCCATGCCGATGGCATCGGTGGCGACGATGTAATCCACCTCGCCCGCCTGATAAAGCCCGATCTGGGCGTTGCGGGTGCGGGGACTGAGCGCGCCCAATACCACCGCCGCGCCGCCCCGTTGCCGCCGCACATATTCGGCCATGGCATAGACTTCCGACGCCGAAAAGGCGACCACGGCGGAGCGGGGCGGCAGCCGGTTCAGCTTTTTCGCCCCGGCATAGGTCAGTGATGACAGGCGCGGGCGGGAGGAATATTCCACCCCCGGCACCAGCCGGCGCATCAGCGGCTTGATGGTTTCGGCCCCCAGGAACACGGTTTCCTCGGTCCCACGGGCATTGAGCAGGCGGTCGGTGAAGATGTGGCCGCGTTCCGGGTCGGCGCACAGCTGAATTTCGTCCACCGCCAAAAAGGCGACACGGCGGTCCAGCGGCATGGATTCGACGGTACAGACGAACCAGCGGGGATGGGCGGGGATGATCTTTTCCTCGCCGGTGATCAGGGCCACCTGGGCCACGCCCTTGGCCTTGACGATGCGGTCGTAATTTTCCCGCGCCAGCAGGCGCAGGGGAAAGCCGATCATGCCCGAGGCATGGCCGAGCATGCGGTCGATGGCAAAATGGGTCTTGCCGGTATTGGTCGGCCCGAGGACGGCCAGCACCCGCCCCGCCATGGCCTTATTCCCCGTATTCGGCGGCGCAGTTGGGGGTCTCGAACACGCGGACCAGCAGCAGCCGGGCGGCACCACCGGAACGCTGTTTTACTGGTTCGGCCAGTTTGATGAACCAGTGTCGGGCCAGGCATTCGGCGGTGGGCTGGAACGGCACCACCGTCAGCTTGGTCAGCAATCGGGTCCTGGTGGTGGTGGCCTCGCCCTTTTCCCGCACCTGGGCTTCCAGATCGGCCAGCCATTCCGCTGTGTCGTTGCCCGTGGGGGCGAACATGGTCAGCAGCTCCACATCGGCCAGGGCGGCGATGAAGCCATGATCGCACGGCTCGTCGATGGCCTTCAGCATCTCTTCCTTGAGAAAGCCGAAATCCAGGACCATGTCGGTCTGTTCGCCGTCATGGTGCAGATCGACGGCCTCGCACACCGCTTCGATGCCATACCGGTGGCCGTGCACATGCCGGCACTTGGACCCGTGGGTCATGATGCGGTGGCCGGCATCGATCTCGATGCGGCGGGAAATGCGGTAGGGCGCGGACATGTGGTTACGGAATTCCCAAAATCTTGTGTGTCTGCAAACTGAGCCGCCAGCGCGGATGGGTCAAGCAATAGGCGACGCAGGCCTGAAGATGGGCGGCTTGGGCGGCGGAATCACCAGGGACGTCCTTGGGCTGAAGAAAATAATGCCGAAACGGCATTTTCTCGAACCGTGTCGGATCGATGCCGTCTTGCGGCCATACCAGCTTGATCTCGTCGCCGGCGACGGTTTCCAAGTCCTGCCCGGCCTTGGGGCTGACGCACACCCAGTCGATACCGGGCGGCAAACTGATGGTGCCGTTGGTTTCCACCGCGATTTCCAGGCCCCAGAAGTGCAGCGCCTGGATCAACGCTTCGTCCAATTGCAGGCCGGGTTCGCCGCCGGTGATCACCACCAGCGGCTGTCCGCCGCCGCCCTTGGGCCACAAAGCGGCAACGGCGCCAGCCAGGGCGTCCGCATCGGCATATTTGTCGCCGCCGACGAAATCGGTGTCGCAGAACGGGCATTGGGCGGTGGCGCGGTCGGCCTCGCGCCCACTCCACAGATTGCAGCCGGCGAAACGCAGGAAGATGGCGGCACGCCCCGCCTGCCCGCCTTCGCCCTGCAAGGTGTAGAACAGTTCCTTGACCTTATAGGTCATGGCGTGACTCCAAAATTTTCTCCATCTGTCCTCTCGTCATACCCGCGCAGGCGGGTATCCAGGAGTCGCGGAAAAGGCGGTGGTGCGCCTTCTGGATTCCCGCCTGCGCGGGAATGACGGGATGGGAATCAGTGATCGCTGCCGTGCAAAATCGCGCCGGTCGGCCCGACGTCGTAATTCTGGCCATCGACGGTCAACGTGACGGCATGGGGGAAAACGGCGCGGATCAAGCCCTTGCGTTCCAAGGCCACCCACACCGCCGGATTGGTCAGGCCAGAGGCGTCCTTGGTCATCGCCACCTTGTTGCCCACGTGGAAGTGGTTGCCGTGCGGGCGCGGCAGGGTGGTCAGCAGCTTGTCGCCATTATCCTGGACTTGCGAGGTTTCCGGGTAACGGGCCAGTTCCTGGAACAAAACCAGGGTCTTCAGCTGCAACGGGTTGAGCTTGAGCGGGTTGACTTTCGGCGGCATCTCGGGCTCTCCGGGGGAAGGGGGCGCGCATTATGAAGCACGCGGGCGCCGGTTCCAATCCCCAAGCAGCGCCTGCACCACCGATAAGGCGGCGATGGCGGCGGTTTCGGCCCTGAGGATACGTGGCCCCAGGCTGACCGGCACGGCGAAGGGCAGGCGAGCCAGCATGGCCCGCTCGCTGTCGTCGAAGCCGCCTTCGGGGCCGGTCAGCACTGCCAGCGGCCCCGGTTGCAGGTTGTTCAGGGCCTGAGTGATGGGGGCGCCGCCACCGCTTTCATCCAGGAACACAAGCGGGCGGGCCGCATCCCAGCCGGCCAGCGCCTTGGCCAAATCCGTCGGTTCGCGCATTTCCGGCACACTCAGGCGTTCGCATTGCTCCGCCGCCTCGACCATGTTGGCGGCCAGACGGTCGGTGTTGACCCGGCTCATCACCGTGCGGTGGGTGAAGACCGGCCACAGGGCCGAGATGCCCAGTTCGGTGGCTTTTTCCGCCACCAGATCGATGCAATCCTTTTTAATGGGGGCGGCCAGCAGCCACAGATCGGGCTCGGGCGTTTGCGGGCGGCTTTGGCTTTGCACCTGGAGGGTCACGCTGGCCTTGGCCACCTTGTCCAGACGGCCCAGCCATTCGCCGTCGCGGCCATTGAACAAGGCGACATCCTCGCCCGCTTTCACCCGCATGACGTTGGCAAGGTAGTGCGACTGGTCCTTGTCGAGGCCGATCAGGCTGTCGGCGGACAGGTCGTTGGCGACGAACAGGCGGATCACGGCGCCGGCTCCACCCGCAGGATAATGCCCTCGGCGCCGATCACCCTGACGCGGGAGCCGGTGGGCAGATCGGGGCCGGACACCTTCCAGGTGGCGTCGCCCAGGCGCATGCGGCCATAGCCGTCGAGGATGGGGGTGTCCAGGGTGTGGATTGTTCCCACCAACTGGGCGGCGCGCTTGTTGAGCAAGGGGGCGTCGCTGGCCGGGCTTTTCAGGCGTGCGTACAATTTGCGCCCGCCCACCGCCGCCAGCACGGTGAGGGCGGCGAAGATGCCGGCGTGGATTTCCCAGCCCAGGGACGGCGCCATATAGGCGACCATGCCGGTGAGAAAGGCAGCGATGCCCGGCCACAACAGATAGGTGCCGGGCAGCATGGCCTCGGCCCCGATCAGCAGGATGCCGGCGATCAGCCAATGCCAGAACACGGGTTGCATGGTCAGGCTCCGCTATTGGGCAGGCCGGTGCGGCGGGGTTTTTGCGCCGTTTCGGCCATGGCATCCTTGGCGATCTCGGCGATGCCGGCGACCGCGCCGATGATGCCCGATGCCTCCAGCGGCATCATGATCAGTTTCTGGTTGGGGGCGGAGGCCACCTTCTCCAGCGCCGCCACATAGCGTTGGGCGATGAAGTAATTGACGGCGGTGGTTTCGCCGCCGGCCACCGCCTTGGACACCATTTCCACCGCCTTGGCCTCGGCCTCGGCCTCACGCTCACGCGCTTCGGCGTCGCGGAAGGCGGCTTCGCGCCGGCCCTCGGCCGCCAGGATCTGCGCCTGCTTCTGGCCTTCCGCCTTCAACACCTCGGCCTGACGCAGGCCTTCGGCTTCCAGCACGGCGGCGCGCTTGTCGCGTTCCGCCTTCATCTGCCGGGCCATGGAATCGACCAGATCGCGCGGCGGCGCGATGTCCTTGATCTCGATGCGGGTGACCTTGACGCCCCAGGGCTGGGTCGCCTCGTCGACCACGGTCAGCAGCTTGGTGTTGATCTGGTCGCGCTGGCTCAACAACTCGTCCAGGTCCATGCCGCCCATCACCGTGCGGATATTGGTCATGATCAGGTTCAAGGTCGCCACTTGCAGGTTGGAGACCTCGTACGCCGCCCGCGCGGTGTCGAGCACCTGGAAGAACACCACCCCGTCCACCGTCACCATGGCGTTGTCGCGGGTGATGATTTCCTGGCTGGGGACGTCGAGCACCTGCTCCATCACGTTGAGCTTGCGCCCGACGCGGTCGACCAGGGGAATGATCAGGTGCAGGCCGGGGGGCAGGGTGCGGGTGTAGCGGCCGAAGCGTTCGACGGTGAATTCGTATCCCTGCGGCACCACCTTGATGCCCATGAACACGATGATCAGGCCCAAAGCCACCAGGGCCAGGGCAAAGGCCGCCATTTCCATGATCATTCATCCCGCGTTGATTGCAACGGCAACCAGCTTAACCCCAACTTTCCCGGTTGTCGTTGACCAAGTGTTTCGGCCCAAGGCATAACCCTGGGACAGAAAACAGGGGGAAGCGGCATGCAGCGGATCGGCATCATCGGCGCGGGGGCTTGGGGTACCGCCTTGGCGGTCACCGCCAGACGGGCGGGGCGCGACGTGGTGATGTGGGCGCACGAGCCCGAGGTGGTCGCCACCATCAACGCCACCCGCCGCAACCAGACCTATCTGCCCGACATGCATCTTGATTGCTGCATCCGCGCCACCACCGACATGGCCGACGCGGTCAACGCCGACGCGGTGCTGCTGGTGACGCCGGCGCAGCATCTGCGCGCCACCGCCCGTGCCCTGGCGCCTTTTTGGCGGCCAGGGGTGCCGGCGGTGATCTGCGCCAAGGGCATCGAGCAGGGCAGCGATTGCATGATGACCGAGGTGGTGCAGGCGGAACTGCCCGAGGCGCCGCAAGCGGTGCTGTCGGGGCCGACCTTCGCCATCGAGGTGGCGCGCGGCCTGCCCACCGCCATCACCCTGGCCTGCGCCGATGCGGTGTTGGGGGCCAAGCTGGTCGATGCCCTGGGCACCCCCAGCTTCCGCCCCTATCTGTCCACCGATCTGATCGGGGCCGAGATCGGCGGCGCGGTCAAGAACGTGCTGGCCATCGCCTGCGGCATCGTCGAGGGCAAGGGCTATGGCGACAACGCCCGCGCCGCCCTGATCACCCGCGGTCTGGCGGAAATGTCACGTCTGGCCCTGGCCAAGGGCGGGCGGGCGGAAAGCCTGATGGGGCTGTCGGGCATGGGGGATTTGATCCTGACCGCGTCGTCGGCGCAATCGCGCAATTATTCCCTCGGTCTGATGCTGGGCCAGGGCCGCCAACTGGCCGACATCCTGGCCGAACGCAAGGCAGTGACCGAGGGGGTATGGTCGGCGGGCGCGGTGGTCGACATGGCCGCCCGTCTGGATATCGAGATGCCCATCTGCGCCGCCGTCGATTCCGTCTTGAATCGTTCCCGTCCGCTGGACGAGGCTATCACTCAATTGCTGTCGCGCCCGTTCAAGGCCGAAAGCCGGTAACCGGAGAAATCACATGGCCCTTTACATCATCACCTGCATCGACAAGCCCAATGCGTTGGAAGTGCGTCTGGCCAACCGTCAGGCCCATCTGGATTTCGCCAAGGATTGGTGTGACCGCATGCTGGTCGGCGGCCCGCTTTTGTCCGACGACGGCGAGAAGATGCAAGGCTCCATGCTGATCCTGGACGTGGAAGACCGCGCCCAGGTGGATGAATTCATCCAAAACGACCCCTACGGCAAAGCCGGCCTGTTCGAAAGCGTCACCGTCCGCCGTTATAAGAAGGTTCTGCCCTGATGGCGTATTGGCTGGTCAAGTCCGAGCCGGGCGCTTGGTCGTGGGATGATCAGGTGCGCGACGGCGTAACCGCCTGGACCGGGGTGCGTAATTATCAGGCCAGCAATTTCCTCAAGGCGATGAAGCTGGGCGACCGCTGTTTCTTTTACCATTCGGTCAATGAAAAGCGCATCGTCGGCATAGTCGAGGTGGTGCGCGAAGCCTATCCCGATCCCACCGCCGACGATCCGCGCTGGGTCTGCCCCGATCTGAAGGCGGTCTGCGCCGTGCCCAACCCGGTCACCCTGGCCGACATCAAGGCCGATCCGCGACTGGCCGAACTGCCGTTGATCCGGCAGTCGCGGCTGTCGGTGATGCCCATGGATGATGCAAGCTGGGCGCTGATCTGCGCCATGGCCAAGGTGACGCGGTGATCCTGTGCCGGCTCGACGATCTGGCCGATCCGGGGGCCAAGGGGCCGTTCCTGGTGGAATTGGATGGCGAGCGCAAGCAGGTCTTCATCGTCCGCTATGACGGGCAGGTGCGCGGTTACCTCAATTCCTGCCCGCATGTGGGGGCGCCGTTGGAGATGGACCAGGACAAATTCCTCGACCTGACCGGATCGGAAATCATCTGCGCCGTCCATGCCGCCCGCTTCGACCCGCTGACCGGTGATTGCACCTGGGGGCCGTGCCGGGGGCGGCGGCTGGTGCCGGTGGCACTGATTATCGACGATGGGGCGGTGATATTGGCCAATTCCCCTAATCTTTCATAGTTGTGTCACATCATTGCGCGATTGCATCTGAAAAGAATCGGATCGTTGCGCGGCGGGGGTTGAGTCGGGAGCGGATTATGACCATAATTCCGGCCAGCATCGGGGAAACATGCCGCGTCGCACCAAAAAGGGGCGGCGTAAAACCAAACGAAGCATAAAATTTGGGAGACAACCTGACATGACCGAACTCTTTCCCGTTCCCGCCGAATTCGCCAAGCAAGCCCTGATCGACGAGAAGACCTACCAGGAATGGTACGCGCGCTCGGTCAACGATCCGGATGGCTTCTGGGGCGAACACGGCAAGCGCCTGGATTGGATCAAGCCCTACACCAAGGTCAAGGAAGTCTCCTACACCGGCGACGTCTCCATCAACTGGTTCGCCGACGGCACCTTGAACGTGGCCGCCAATTGCCTGGACCGTCATCTGGCCAAGCGCGGTGACCAGACCGCCATCATCTGGGAAGGCGACGACCCGAACGATTCCAAGCACGTCACCTATCGTGAGCTGCACGAGCAGGTTTGCCGCCTGTCCAACGTGATGACCGATCTGGGCGTCAAGAAGGGTGACCGCGTCACCATCTATCTGCCGATGATCGTGGAAGCCGCCGTCGCCATGCTGGCTTGCGCCCGCGTCGGCGCCATCCATTCCATCGTCTTCGGCGGTTTCTCGCCCGACGCCCTGGCCGGCCGTATCCAGGATTGCGACAGCTCGCTGGTCATCACCGCCGACGAAGGTCTGCGCGGTGGCCGTAAGGTGCCGCTCAAGGCCAATGTCGACAAGGCGCTGGAAACCTGCTGGTCGGTCAAGAACGTCCTGGTGGTCAAGCGCACCGGCGGCAACATCCACATGGTCACCGGTCGTGACCATTGGTACGAAGAGCTGACCGCCAAGGCCGGCGCCACCCACACCGCCGTGGAAATGAACGCGGAAGACCCGCTGTTCATCCTTTACACCTCGGGCTCGACCGGCAAGCCCAAGGGCGTGCTGCACACCACCGGCGGCTATCTGTGCTATGCCTCCATGACCCATCAGTACGTCTTCGACTATCATGAAGGCGACGTCTACTGGTGCACCGCCGACGTGGGTTGGGTCACCGGCCACTCCTATATCGTCTATGGCCCGCTGGCCAACGGCGCCATCACCTTGATGTTCGAAGGCATCCCGACCTATCCCGACGCCTCGCGCTTCTGGCAGGTGGTCGACAAGCACAAGGTCAACATCTTCTACACCGCGCCGACCGCCATCCGTTCGCTGATGCGCGAAGGCGAGGAAATGGTCAAGAAGACCAGCCGGTCCAGCCTGCGTCTCTTGGGTTCGGTGGGCGAGCCCATCAACCCGGAAGCCTGGCTGTGGTACCACCGCGTCGTCGGCGACAACCGTTGCCCGATCGTCGACACCTGGTGGCAGACCGAAACCGGCGGCATCCTGATCACGCCGTTGCCGGGTGCCACCGCGCTGAAGCCCGGCTCGGCCACCCGTCCGTTCTTCGGCGTCAAGCCGGTGATGGTCGATGCCGAAGGCAAGGTGCTGGAAGGCGCCGTCGAAGGCAATCTGTGCTTGGCCGAACCCGGTTGGCCCGGCCAGATGCGCACCATTTTCGGTGACCACAAGCGCTTCGGCGAAACCTACTTCTCCACCTATCCCGGCTACTACTTCACCGGTGACGGCGCCCGTCGCGATGAGGACGGCTATTACTGGATCACCGGTCGCGTCGATGACGTGATCAACGTGTCCGGTCACCGCATGGGCACCGCCGAGGTGGAATCCGCCCTGGTCGCCCATCCCAAGGTGGCCGAGGCCGCCGTGGTCGGTTACCCGCACGAGATCAAGGGCCAGGGCATCTATGCCTATGTCACCCTGATCCAGGGCGAAGAGCCGACCGAGGAACTGCGCAAGGAACTGGTGGCCTGGGTCCGTAAGGAAATCGGCCCGATCGCCAGCCCCGACCTGATCCAGTGGTCGCCGGGCCTGCCCAAGACCCGTTCGGGCAAGATCATGCGCCGCATTCTGCGCAAGATCGCCGAGAACGAGTTCGGCGCGCTGGGCGACACCTCGACCCTGGCCGATCCGACCGTGGTCGAAGACCTGATCGAAAACCGCATGAATCGCGGTTAAGCTCGGTTGAAATGATCAAGGCCCGCCGGAAACGGCGGGCCTTTTTCTTTGCCGCTGGCGTATTGGCCCGGCTGTGCCTATGTTTAGAATGCTTTTTGAAGGAACGATCATTTGCTCGGGGAAGTCGCCGCCGTGTTTGCAGGAAGTTTGGCGCTGGCCATGGGTGGATTGGCCTTCTTTCAGCGCGACATGATCTATCACCCGGGCAAGGAACGCGTTGACCCCGCCGAGGCGGGGGTGCCGGAAATGGTGCAGGCGCGGATCACCACCCATGACGGTTTCATCAACACCGCCTGGTACGCGCCGCCGCGCGACCGCTATCAGCCCACCTTGGTCTATTTTCATGGCAATGCCGGTACGGTGGCCAATCGGGCCCACAAGGCCCGATTGTTCATGGATGCCGGCTTCGGCGTGCTGCTGGTGGGTTATCGCGGTTATGGCGGCAACGCCGGCTCGCCGTCGGAAGAGGGTTTGTACGCCGATGCCCGCGGTGCCCTGGGCTGGCTGATCAGCCGTGGCGTGCCACAAGGTCAGATCGTCCTTTACGGCGAATCCTTAGGCACCGGCGTGGCGGTGCAGATGGCCACCGAATTGCCCAATCTGGTCGGCGTGGTGCTGGAAGCCCCCTATACCCGCCTGCCCGATCTGGCCCCGGCCTATGTGCTGCCGGGCTTCGCCGAACTGGCCATGCTCGACCGTTTCGACAACCGCGCCAAGATCGGACAGATTCGGGCGCCGATGCTGATCGTGCACGGCGAGCAGGATGGAGTGGTGCCGGTCTCCATGGGACGTGAGTTGAAGGAGCGCGCCCGTATGGGCGTTGAAGCCCATTTCATCGCTGCTGCCGGCCATAATGACCTGTACAGCCACGGTGCCGGTCAGATGGTGGTGGACTTCGTTCGCAAGCAGTTGGAACCCTAACCGACGCACACCCGGTTGCGGCCCTCGTTCTTGCCGCGATAGGCGGCGCGGTCGGCGGCTTCCACCAGGGCATCTTGCGACAAGGGCGCATCGGCGGTGGATTGGGCGATGCCGAAGGTGCCGGTAATGTGCAGTTTTTCCCCCGATTCGGGCAGGCACAAATCCTGCGCCTCGACCGCCAAACGCAAGGATTCGGCCAGATGCCGGGCGCCGATCAAATCGGTTTCCGGCAGCAGGATCAGGAATTCCTCGCCACCGAAACGGGCGACCAGATCGGTTTGGCGCACTTGTGCCCGCAGGGTCTTGGCGGTTTCGCGCAAGACCATGTCGCCTGCCGGATGGCCGAAGCGGTCGTTGATCTGCTTGAAATGGTCCAGATCCATGGCCACCAGGGTCAGGGTTTTGCCCGAGCGGCGCTGGCGGTCCACTTCCTCCTCGAAGCGCTGGCGGAACTTGGTGCGGTTGGCCAAGCCGGTCAGCGGGTCGTGCAGCGCGGTTTGCTCCAACCTTTCGATCAGATCCTGGATCTTCACGTCGGCCATGTGCTTGTCGCTGACATCGATGAGAACGCCGCGAAAGCCGCCGTCGCCGGTGGGATAACCTGAAATCGACAGCCAGACGTCGCGGTTGTCGTCACGCCGCCGTGCCGCAGCGCTTTTGACCGGTTGGTTCAGCGATCCGTCGATCAGGGCGTGTAGCAGCGGATGTTCATGCGGGTCGAACAGATTGAGGATGGATTGGCCGATTGCGGCCTGATCGTCCAGTCCGATGACGCGTCTGAGGCCACGGGCGAAGCGGAAACAGCCGCGCGGGTCCAGCTCGAACACGGTGATCACCGCATGGGCGAGCACCTCGTCCATTAGGTCGAGGGTTTCGGCCAAGCGCTGAGCGGCGCGGCGGATATCGGTGATGTCGGTATAGGTGGTGACGAAGCCGCCATCGATCATGGGGCGGCCGAACACCTCGATGATGGTGCCGTCGGGCAGGCTGCGTTCGAACCGGTGTTCCTGGAACAGGCGCGCCAGGGCAACGCGCTCGCGCACCAGTTCCGCTGGGTCGCCGGGGCCGTAATCGCCGCGTTCGGCGACAAAGCGGATGGCGGTCTCGTAGGGCACCACCTGACCGGGCGGCATTACCGTTTCCGGAATGCCGAGCAGCCGGGTGAAGGCGGAATTCCACACCACCACGTCAAGCGCCGAATCGATCACCGTCACCCCTTGCGGCAGGTGCTCGATCACCGAACGCAGATGCAGGCGGTTGCGTTCCGACTCGGCCATGGCCGCCTTCAGCGCCTCTTCCGCCTGTCGTCGGGCGGTGACGTCGGTATAGATACTGACGAAGCCGCCATTGGGCAGCGGTGCGCCGCGAATTTCCAAAACGGTGCCGTCGATACGGGTGCGTTCAAACACGTGGTGGGTGGGGTGGCGGGCCTGCTCCAGCCGGGGCGCCACCAGATCATCCACCGCGCCGGGGCCGTATTCGCCGCGGCTGGCGTTATAACGCAGCAGATCGGCCAGATTGGGCAGGCCATGGGCGAACAGACTTTTGGGGAAGTCCAGCAATTCCTGCAGTTTTTTGTTGCAGGCCAGCATGTTCAACTCGGCGTCGAACATGGAAATGGCGCCGGGCATGTTCTCGATGATGGTGCGTAACGCCGTACGCGACGAAATGTCGCGCATGGTCACCGCCCGCCATGGGCCGGCGGGGGCCATGGACAATTCCAGCGGCAGCGGGATGCCGCCGCCGCCGATGCCGGAAACCTCGACCAAGTGCTCGGGATTATCCAGCAAGGGCCAGTGCGGCGGGATGATCAATTGCCGCAGGCTGCGGCCCCGCAAGGCCGAACGGTCCAGATGAAACAGGCGGCAGGCGGCACTATTGGCGTAGACGATGATGTCGTCGCCATCGATGGCCAGCAGGGCCGAGGACGAATTGGCCACGGCATCGCGGAAGAAATCTCCGCCCACCACCGCATCGGCCCTTCCATCGCCCTGATCATCCATTGCGCCTATGTCCCTCGATCTAAGCCCTTGGTTGAGTGAGCCTTCATCATGGTGTGCTTGGCGGTGTTTGCCTAGTGGTCAAAAGAACGGGTGATCGTTTATGCAAAGGGATAGGGATGAGGCCATGAAAAAAGGGCGCCCCGTTGTCAGGGCGCCCCTTGATCGTCACGGGTGTTCGATCAGCTCAGGCTGTCGCAGAACCGCTTGATGCGTTCGCAGGCCTGCTGCAACGCCTCGGTCGAGGTGGCGTAGGAGATGCGGAAGTAAGGCGACAGGCCGAAGGCCTCGCCCTGGACCACGGCGACGCCTTCGCCTTCCAGCAGATAGGTGGCGAAATCACCGTCCGAGGTGATCACCTTGCCGTCGCTGGTCTTCTTGCCGATCACGCCGGCGCAGGACGGATAGACATAGAAGGCGCCTTCCGGGGTGCGGCAGGTCAGGCCCTTGCACTCGTTCAACAGCTTGACCACCAGATCGCGCCGCGCCTTGAAGATCTCCTGGTTCTTCGGGATGAAGTCCTGGGTACCGTTCAGGGCCTCGACCGCCGCCGCTTGGCTGACGGTGGCGGTGTGGGTCACCGACTGCGACTGGATCATGTTGATGGCTTTGATGAGCGGCAGCGGACCGGCGGCATAGCCGACGCGCCAGCCGGTCATGGCATAGGCCTTCGACACGCCATTCATGGTCAAGGTGCGATCGTACAGGCTGGGTTCGACCTGGGCCGGGGTGCAGAACTTGAAGCCGTCATAGACCAGATGCTCGTACATGTCGTCGGACATGATCCACACATGCGGGTGCTTGACCAGCACGTCGGTCAGCGCCTTCATCTCGTCCCACGAATAGGCGGCGCCGGTGGGGTTGGACGGCGAGTTCAGCACCAACCACTTGGTCTTGGGGGTGATGGCGGCTTCCAGGTCGGCGGCCTGCAGCTTGAAGCCCTTGTCTTCCGGACAGGCGATGAATTTCGGCACGCCACCGAACATCAGGGCGATGTCCGGGTACGACACCCAATAGGGCGCGGGGACGATGACTTCGTCGCCGGGATTGATGGTGGCCATGAAGGCGTTGAAGATCACGCCCTTGCCGCCGACGCCGACGGTGACCTGATCGACGGTGTAGTCCAGGCCGTTCTCGCGCTTGAACTTGGCGACGATGGCCTTGCGCAATTCGACGGTGCCGGCGGGCGGGCCGTACTTGGTGGCGCCCTTGTCCAGCGCGGTTTTGGCGGCGGCCTTGATGTTGTCGGGGGTGTCGAAATCGGGCTCGCCCGCACCCAATCCGATGACGTCGCGGCCGGCGGCTTTCAGCTCGGCGGCCTTTTGCGTCACGGCGATGGTCGGAGACGGCTTGATGGCCGACAGCCTGTCAGCGATGAACGGCATGGTGTTCCCCATGAATTGAAGAGAAATCAAGACGCCGAAAGTACTTGCGCCGGACTGCCAGTGCAAGCGGGATCACAGCCGCGGCGCGATGGACGTGCGGTTGACTTTTCCAGCACCACCGCCGCCGCCGACCAATGTTCGTGACCGTCGAAATGAATGGCTCGGGTGGTCAGCCGGCAATGCCAGCCGGGCAGGCGGATGTGATCGACGCAATCGGCCAGCCGCGCCAGCCGGTCTTGCAAGATGGCGCCGCCCTTGGCCCGGTTGCCGCCGATCAAGGTGCTGCTGAAGGCGACCATGCCCAGTTGGAATGACGCCCCCGGCGCCGCCAAGGTGGTGCGCAGCCGTTCCACGTCGGCGGCGATCTTGCCCCAGCCATCCACATTGCGCTTGATCTCGACGATGGCGTGGGGTTGCGGCGTGCCGCGATAAACCAGCAAATCGGCGCGGCGGCCGGTGGCGGTGCGGGCCGGGCGGCGCTGATTGCCTGGGCAGGCCTCGCGCAGGGCGTCGGCCAGGCGGAACTCGGGCCAGACGGTCAGAGGCGCGCACCATTCCCAGATGGATTGGGCGACAGAAACAGTCAGCAGGTATTCGGGCGCCCAAGCAAAATAGCCGCCATCGCGGGTCCAGGTGGCGTAAGTCTGGCGAGCGTCGGCCACCCCGGAAAGCACAGCGTTGACGAGGGCCGTGTTGGTGCCGGTGGTCATGGGGAGCCTCTCCATTAAACAATGTAATGATTCTGGGTAAATGCATACAAAGGTTGTCCGGTCGAAATCAAGTGTCAAATCCCGTAATCATGCAATTATCCTATGCCATATTCCCTCAATGATTGAAAAAATCGGCATCTTGCATCATTGCGATGATGGCTGTGCGTATACGCAAGTATCTATCACGGGTTTCGGCGACTCAATTCGTTGACGCCCAATGGTGTGAAAGGCTATCTTCGCTGCGCCGCAACATACCCCCGGTTGGAGGAATTCAAGATGGCCAGCAAGCAGGCAGAGCAGCTTTTTGACTTCGACATCAGCAAGTATATGGGCGACTTCAAGGTTCCCGGCGTTGACGTGGAAACCCTGGTCGGCAGCCAGCGCAAGAACATCGAAGCGCTGACCCAAGCCAACAAGCTGGCCTATGACGGCCTGCAGGCGGTGCTGAAGCGTCAGGTTGAGATCCTGCGCCAGACCATGGACGAAGTGGCCGTGGTGTCCAAGGACATCGCCGAGCCCGGCAACCCCCAGGACAAGGCGGCCAAGCAGGCCGAACTGGCCAAGGAAGCCTTCGAGCGTTCGTTGTCCAACATGCGCGAACTGGCCGAGATGATCGCCAAGGCCAATAACGAAGCTTTCGAGCTGCTGAACCGCCGCTTCACCCAGAACCTGGATGAAATGCGCGACGTGTTCGTCAAGGCCTCGAAGAAGTAAGCTTCGTGCCCCAGCGTGCGGCCGCCTTGCCCCTGGCAATGGCGGCCGTTTTCGTTTGACCAAGGTCACGGACCTTTGCGAAATCGTCGCATTATAAAAATTCTAGGCTGTGATGGCGACCGTGACTGGGGTAGCTTGCAGCCGGTCCTTGCCTGGGGTAAGCAAAACCCATGATCCAGATAAACTCTTTGACCCACACCTATCCGGGCAGCCGCAAGCAGGCGCCGCGCACCGCGCTCGACAATCTGTCGCTGTCGGTGCGGGAAGGGGAATTCGCCATTTTGTCCGGTCCCAACGGATCGGGTAAATCCACCTTGTTCCGCATCCTGTGCGGGTTGGCCCTGCCCAGTTCGGGTGCCGTGTGCATCGGCGGCATCGATCTGCTGACGCAGCCGGAAAAGGTGCGGCGCATCCTGGGGGTGGTGTTCCAAAACCCGGCGGTGGACAAGCATCTCAGCGTCATCGAGAACTTGCGCATCCATGCCGATCTCTATGGCATCAAGGGTGGTGATTTCAGCCGCCATTGCGACGAGGCGCTGGGCTGGACCGATCTGGCCGACCGTCTGGACCAGCGGGTGGAAACCCTGTCCGGCGGCTTGGCCCGGCAGGTGGAACTGGCCAAGGTGCTGATGACCCGCCCGCAAGTGCTGCTGCTGGACGAGCCGACCACCGGTCTGGACCCGGCGTCGCGGCGCAATTTCCTCGCCGCCTTGCAAAAGGTCCAGCGGGACCGCGGCATCACCGTGCTGATGACCAGCCACGTGTTTTCCGAGGCCGAGGACGTGGACCGCGTCGCCATCATGCGCGACGGTAAGTTGCTGGCCTTCGATTCGCCGCAGGCGTTGAAGGCGATGATCGGCACCGAGATGGTGGTGGTCCAACCCATGGGCGATGCCGAGGAACTGGCCGCCATCCTACGGGCCGAGCTGGGGCTGGCGGTGCGTCGCCACGGCGATGAATTGCGCTTGGAAGAGACCGAGAACGGCGAAGGCCTGCCCATGCTGGAAAGCATCCTGGAGCGTTGGCGCGACCGGATCAAATCCATCTCCATCAAGCAGCCCGATCTGGAAGACGTGTTCGTCCACGTTACCGGTCGTGCCGTCCCCGAACATGCCGTCCATAAGGAGTTGCCGCGATGATGGCCGTCGCCTTCAGCCTGGCCAAGCGCGAATTCACCCGGTTCGCCCGCCAGCCGCAGCGGGTCATCGGCGCGGTGGCCCAGCCCCTGATGTTCTGGCTGTTCCTGGGCGCCGGCATGGGCACCAGCTTCCGCCCTGCCGGGCTGGAGCAGATCAGCTACCTGGAATATTTCTATCCCGGCGTCATGGTGATGATGCTGCTGTTCGCCAGCGTTTTCGCCTGTATCACCATCATCGAGGACCGCGACGCCGGCTTCCTGCAAGGTGTGCTGGTCGCCCCGGTCAGCCGTATGGCCATCGTGCTGGGCAAGGTGTTCGGCGCCACCGCCATCGCCTTGGTGCAGGTGTTGCTGTTCACCATCGCCGCCCCCTTCCTGGGGCTGAAGCTGTCGCTGTTCGGCGTCGTGCTGCTGCTCGTGGGCTTCATCCTGACCAGTGTCGGTTTCGCCGGTCTGGGCTTTTTCCTGGCCTGGGGCATGCGCTCGACCTCGGCCTTCCACGCCATCATGATGGTGTTCCTGATGCCGTTGTGGATGCTGTCCGGCGCCTTGTTCCCCATCTCCGGCGCGCCCGGCTGGATGAACGTGGTCATGCTGGTCAACCCGGTGTTCCACGCGCTGGAAATCATCCGGGCGCCGTTCTATGGCGGTGGTCTGAACCTGCTGGGCCAGCCAGCTTATCTGCTGTCGCTGGCGGTGGTGGTGGCCTGGGCCGGGCTGTCGCTGCTGGGCTCCATGCGCCGGGTGTCGCGGCGCGAAGTCGGGGTGTAGCCGGAACGGCTATTCCACCGGCTCATAGCGGATTTCGATGATTTCCAGCGTCTCCATGCCGCCGGGGATGCGCAGTTGCACCACGTCGCCCTCGTAGGCCTTCATCAGGGCGCGGGCGATGGGGGCGATCCAGGAAATGCGGCCCTTTTCCAGATTGGCTTCGTCGATGCCGACGATGGTCACCGTCTTTTCCTCGCCCTTGGAATTGGCATAGGTGATGGTGGCACCGAAAAACACCTGATCCTTGTTGGTCTGCAAGGTGGGGTCGACGACGCGGGCGGCTTCCATGCGCTTGGTCAGAAAGCGCATACGGCGGTCGATCTCGCGCAGGCGCTTCTTGCCATAGATGTAATCGCCGTTTTCCGAGCGGTCGCCGTTGCCGGCCGCCCACGACACGGTTTCCACCACCTTGGGCCGGTCGACGCGGACCAGTTGGTTGAACTCGTCGCGCAAGGCCTGCAAACCCTTGGGGGTGATGTAATTGGGCGACCCCTTGGGAATAGGGGTCGCCCCTTCCGGCAGGTCATCGTCGTCTTGGTCGGATTCGCGGGTAAAGGCCTTACTCATCCATCACTTCTTTCTGCAAACGCTGACTGAGCGGGCCGGGTTGACCGTCGCCGATGGACCGTCCGTCCAGGGTGACCATGGGCCGTACCGACAGGGCATTGGTCAAGAACACTTCACGCGCCGCCCGCAAATCGTCGGCGCTGATACTGCGCTCCAGCGCCACCATGGAGCGCAGCAATTCCTCTCGCCGGATACCGGGCAGGGCGCCGTCGGCCACCGGTGGTGTCACCAAGATGCCGTCGGCGCCGACCATGAACAGATTGGCGATGGTGGCTTCGGCGACAAATCCGTCGGTGTTCAGCAGCACCGCTTCATCGGCTTTGTTGTCGGCGGCTTCCTGGCGGGCCAGGATATTGTCAAGGTAACTCAAAGATTTGCAGCGCGACAGCGGCGAGTGGGCATTGCGGCGGACCGATGTGGCGATGATGGCCCGGGCCGGCGGCAGGGCGGGCGGAAGCAGCCCGGCGGTGATCAAGACGGTGGGGGTGG
>Ga0209066_10000691_pt1 | contig 48126 bp, 82 predicted proteins | sample All_14_2_FD_187198 | JGI IMG/M metagenome (GOLD analysis project Ga0209066, IMG submission 187198) | Freshwater microbial communities in response to fracking from Pennsylvania, USA - Allegheny Zone_MetaG_DW_15 (SPAdes) (version 2) ... | reverse complement strand
CCCGGTCAAGGTTGCCCCCTCCGCCCGATCCTTGACAATCTGACGCGATAACCGCCCCGACATTGTCGGGGGCTTGCCCCCATGCCGCGCCCCTAGGTGCGCCATGGCTGGCCGGTTTCGCCCATGCCACGGCCCGCGCCAGACGCGGCGCCCGGCCACGGTCGAAACCCGCGCCCCCGACAACCGCGGCGCCCGCGTCAGATACCCCCTATCAGTGACCACCGCACCTAAGCGGTGGGCCACGTCACCCAAGTAACGCCGAGCCCGTCCCCCATGCCAAGGACTGGCCCGCCGCGTAGCCCATACCCCGACAACGCCAGCGAGCAACGCCAGCACACCGGGCACCGTAGCCAGACCCTGTAACGGGGCGATGGCCAGGTGCGCCGATGCAGCGCCAGGCGCTCACGTTGTCACCCCAACCGCGCCCAGTTCCCTGCCCGATCTTCGACGATCAGGTACAGCTGCGCCCGGTGGGGTCTGGGAGCGCGTCGGGATATTCGACAGCGGACAGCAGACCGGCAAAGCGTGAAACAGTGATGTGGTGGCACCTCGTATGGGGCCTGGGCAATCCGGGCAGGGTCACTTCCTGCCGGCAGCTCAAAGGGCTCTGACGCCAAAGTGCCAGCGCATGACCGATGCGTCAACGGTCCCCCTAGGGTCGGTCACGGGGGACGAATCTGCAAGCGTGGGAGTAACACGCCATGACCTGGTTTCGATCAGGCACCCCGACAACGTCACCGACGTTGTCATGGCCGGTGGCCATGCCCTTGTCAGGGCTACAGCACACAACACCGTCCAAACCTTCCCCATTGCCCAGCGTGCTGGGCAGACCTGAGCGCATTCCCGTAGTGCGCTCAGGTCTGGTGCGTCGTCGCAGACGGCGTGGCCAATGCCTGTCCCTGCCCTTGAACGATGACATCGACCCTGTCCCTGACAACGACGTTGTCGGGGGGGCTCTGATGACGGCTATGCCGATGTGCTCTGACGTTGTCGGTGCTATAGCAAATTGGCATAGCCGTTGTCGGGGCTCAAAAACGGGGGCAGCCCTGAGTTGAATTTGTAACTGAACCCACATCCATAACTGGAGGCCAAACCATGTCCAAACGCAAGATCGCCCAGGTCGGGCACGCCACGGTGTACCGCGACGCCGAGTGGGGTGAGTACGTCGTCATGACGCCCGATCAGCGCCAGAACCCGGCACTGTTCGGCGACGGGTACCACACCGACGACCGCGGCGATGCCATGGCCAGCGCCCAGAACATCAGCGACCGCTGGGCCAGTGCGCAGGCTGTGCCCGCCTGACGGTTACATCTTGAATTAACCGACCGGTCGGTCGGGTAACTACACCCCTGAAATTTTTTCGCGATATGAAATTTTGGGGTGGTTTTGTAACAGATCCCCCACCCAAACCAGCGCCCGCATTGGGCCAGAAACTGGAGGCCAAAGTGTTCTACATCCTAAAGCCAGACAACGTCAACGACCCACACCCGGTCTTCACCCGGCACGGGCGCCTGAGCCACAACCTGACCCGTTGCCTGGCCACCGCTGCCAAGGTCAAGGGTCGGGTGTACGAGACCAACGGCGCGGGCAACACCCTGGTCAAGGACTTCTGGGTTGACCCCGTCCCGCAGCCCACCGTCCCGCCCAAGCTGCGCCGCATGCAGCGTGCCGAAATGGCCCTGTTCGGCCGCCTCCTTTGACTTATCCACAGGTTGTGCACAGGTTGTCCACACAAACGCAACCTCGACAACGTCAGCGTGCCCCGACAACGTCAAAACCCCCGTACGTGAGTGGGCACTAACCACCCAAGCCTGAATCTGTTGCTTGCAAGCGACATTACTGCTCAGTTCACGTCTGAACCATGCAGTTCAAGTGCTTGGGTACCTTCGGACAGATCTCCATTTCGCCTTGATCTCAGGGGACTTTTTTTCTCGACCCTTACGGTACCCAAAGCTGGAAAAATCGACCTCTTTTTCTCGTTTCACAATATGAAATGAACTTTGAATTTTTCAGACCTTCCTTGGGCAAAAGTTGGGTACCGCTAGGGTCTGAAAATTTTTTACCTGTAAGATCAACGCCGAAACCTGTTTTGTCCGAAGGTACCCAACCGGGGACCTTGTCTCGCCGAAACAAGTTATCCACAGGCCCGCATTGGGCCGCCCTTTAGGAGTTCAACATGCACCGCACCCTTGCCACGCCCGTGGCCACGCTCCCCTGCGCCCTTGACCCCCGCTCCCCCGACAACGTCGAGGCCTTCCTCACCGGGCTGAACACCGCCGTCCGCGCCGCCCTCCCCAAGGACCCGGTCTCACCCGCCGTCATCGAGCGGGTCGAAACCCACGCCCTCACCCCCTACACGGGGGCCGACACGCCCCGCGGCCACACCACCGTGGCGGTCCTCGACCTGGGTGCCAAGCACCCGCCCTACGCCCGCCACCGCGTCACCCTGCTCCGGGGGCACTCCGGGCGCCTGCAAGTCGAGATCGAATCCTTTCTGCCGCACGACCAGCAAACCCCGGCTCGAATCGAAATGGGTCCGGTGGCCAAGACTGTGCGAACCCTCGCCAAGCTCGGCCTTGACCCCGCCGGTCTCCACGACAAGGTCCGCCTGCCCCGCATCGAGGACTGGTTCGAGTACCGCGACGACTTCCGCACCGGGCTCATGGCCCTGGGTCTGGCGCAGTGCCTGCCGGTGATCAAGGTTGAGCCGGTGCACGATGCCCCGCGCACCCCTGCCGGCCACGGCCTGCCCATCGACTTTGTGGGGGAGTGAACCATGGCCAAGATCACCCACCTCCCCACCCCGAACCACATCGAGGTGCTGCTCCACTGCCACGTCTCGCCTCGCAAGCACCCGGGCTTCAACGCGCCCGCCGTCAGGGAAGCCCTCGAAGAGCTGCGCGACTCGGGCCTGATTCACCCGGAGGAGGCCAACCCCCTCTCGGGCATCTACCACACCACGGCCAAAGGTGACGCCCACGTGCGCCAGCTGTGCAACCTTGCCCTGCCCAAGCAGGCTTGGGTGGGCGCCGACGGCAAGCTCATCGACAAACCCATTTGCTGAGGTCAACCATGCTCACACGCCAAGAACTCACCCCCGGCCTGCGCTGCAACTGGATCGGGCAATCCGAGCGCCTGATCTACATGGGCACCCGGCACTACCCCGGTGACCGCCGCACCTGGTTCCAGTTCTCCCTCGTCGGCGAAGACCCCGCGGTCTGTTGGTGCGAGGTGCTGGAGTCCGACCTCAGCGGTTTCGAGATCACCAAGGAGTGAATCGTGAAATACAGCGAATACCTGAAGCTGGTCAAGGCCCACACCGTTGCGCCGGATGAGCTAGGCGATTGTGTGTTTGCTCCGAACCGCAAGTCCCACCCGATCTGCTACGCCAACGGGGATGTGCGGTATTTCGTCACCGGCGTTGACGGGGCCAAGCACTACCACCGGGTCAACTGTGCGATCGACCTGGAGCTGCGCTTGCTGCGCGAGAAGCTGCCGGTGACAGCGCCGGTGCACGCCATGTACCCCGCGCAGTTGGCGGCTGTCCTGATGCACCAGACCCCCGGGTTGGAGCTGCACTACCACCGGGAGTGGAACCAGGTGGTGCGCCACGAACTGCTGGACAAGTGGATCGCTGAAGCTGAACTGGAGGAGCAATCGTGAAATACAGCGAATACCTGAAGCTGGTCAAGGCCCGGCTTCCCCAGCGGGCCCCGAACACGTTCATGGGCAGCATCTGCAACGCCAACAGCGGGGCCATGACCTTTGACGCGAGCAGGGAGGCGCTGCGCCACTACGAACGCCTCGACAGCGCCATCAACACCGAACTGGAACGCTTGGAGAAGGTGACCGGGTGCACGCATCTCGCCCTCTACCCCGGGCTTCTGGCGCTGGAGCGCGGGGTGGTCGACCACTGGTCCAAGGTTGAGAAGCTGGACCTTGGTTGGCGCCAGCAGGTGCGCCACGAGCTGCTGGACAAGTGGATCGCTGAGGCCCAGGCCGAGGAGGCATCGTGACCAAGTGCTTCCTCTGCATCGGTGGCGACACGCTGGAAGACGCCGAGGCCCACGACTCGATTGCGGATGCGGTGAACTCGTACCGCCTCTACACCGAGGACGTGCTGCGCTTTGACGACACCTGCCACGACGCCAGCATCCACATCCCCGACAACGACAAGGTCAGCGTCGCCGCGCGGCCTGATCCGCGGGACCGGTTGGGCGAGTACCCCGACTACGTGTTGAGCATTGGACCCCGTGGAGGGGTCAGAAAGGAACGGACGTGAGCACCACCCAACTCTTCCTGTTGATGACGGCGATCTACGTGTCGCCCCGACTGAGCGACAGGGTGGGGGACATGCTTGCCATCTCGTGTCTGGCGCTGTCTGCTTTGTCAGGCCTCGTGGAGGTCCTGAAATGAGCACCAAATGCCCATGCTGCGGCCACCGCAGCTTCCAGGTTGTGATTCGCCAGCTGGCGGACGTGACCTTCACCGAAGACGGTGACCACGAGGTGACCGATGGACCCTACGGGGATCTCGATTTCGACGACGAATCGTTCGTCATCTGCAGCGGGTGCGGCTGGTGCGTCCGGCTGATTGATGCTGATGAAGGAGAAAGAACGTGACCACCACCGCCGAACTTCGCCCCGACAACGACTTCGCCAACCTGATGGACATCGTCTACAGCGGGGAGGGTCCGATGTCGCACCCCCAAGAAGTCATCGGCCGGGCCCTGACCCAGTTCATCGAGCGAGAGGCGCAGCTCGCGGCGCTGCGCCGGGACCTTGCCATCTCCGGCGCCATGCGCTGGCCGTGGAGCCAAGAGGCTCCGATCTCTCTGCGAATCGAAGCCCGGGTGGGCTGAAAGGAACCAACATGAGCAAAACCTACACCGTGCTGCTGCTGCGGCCGGACTACATGGCCGACTCCTACGGGTCGGACACCTTCATGACCAGCGTCGAGGCCAAGGACCCGGTCGAGGCGCTGCACCTGGCGCGCGAGGAGGTGATCGAGTGCGACCACGAGGACGTGGACGAGTTCCACGAGCACCACGAACCCGAGGACTACCTGTGCCTGCTGCTGATCGAGGGCCAGCACGAAGACATTAACCCGGAGCGCTGACATGGACATTGCAACTATCGAGGCCATCGGCCAGTACATCGTCGGGCCCCTGGCGATGGTGGCGCTTTTCTGGATCGTCATGAGGAGCTGACATGCTGACCACCAACCAACAGATGGAGATCTATCGCCTCGCCTCGGTGATGGCGACTTCCCGGGTCATCCGGTACAGAGCCTCGAAGGGGCTGATCAGCACGGTGGCCGAAGGCCAGGCCCAATCCCGGGCAGAACGTGCCGAGCGCGAACTGCTTGTCTACATCGACTCGCTCGGAGATTCAGGGCGACCTTCGCACCCCGACAACGAGCACGCCAGTCACTATTGGCGGAGTCTTGTGGAGATCGCCAAAGGAGACGCGCCATGCGAGTGATCATCCGGGGCCTGCCCCACTTCGGCCACGTCCAGATCCACGAGGTGGACGACCTCGACGCCTTCATCAACGAGCATGAGCTGCGTGTCCGCAGGCACGTAGTCATGTCGGACTACGAGGGACACTACTTCCGCCAGACCCCCGAGGGCCAGAAGCGCGTGATGCTGTACCTCGAGGGCGTGGAGGAGAACCGCCGGTTGCTGACCGAGCGCTGCTTCAGGCCCAACGCGAGGCTGCACCTCAGCGCCCTCGTCATCTCCCTGAACGAACGCCAAGGCCTCAAGTCGTTCGGCACCTCCGGCCGCCTAGACCTTGGCCAGGGCAACTGGTACATGCTGGAGCCGAGCAGCGACCAGAGATGGGAGAGTCTGTGGGCCAAGGCCAAGGCTGCCCACGAGGAGCAGGTGCGCCTGCAACGACTTGCCGAGGAGGCCGAGGAAGCGAAGCGCGAAGAGATTGACGAACTCATCAGCGGCATGGGCTACGACGAAGTCCTGCGCCGTCTCACAGGAGGGTGAAATGAAGACCATCAGCATGAGCTATGACGTTCCCGAGTGGACCCGCTACTACGTCGAGGTCGAGGTCGACGAGGCCCTGAGCACGGAGGGGCAGCGTGAGCAGATCATCGAGAAGATCAGCGAGGGTGACTACAACGACTGCGGCACCAAGGTGCTGGGCAACGTCGCAATGTTCGACACGGAGTACAACTTCCCCGACGAACTCGGAGGCCCGACGTGATCACCGCAAGACTTCCGATGCAGGCCTCTCCCGAGATGCTGGCGGCGGTGGGCCGGGGGTACTGCGATGAGTGGCGCCCGTACCGAACACAGGAGGCCGCCAAGCTCTATGAGCTGATGGTCAAGGCGCACCTGCAGAGCCAGGCGCCCCCGAAGCCCGTCATGTACTGCCCCCACTGCGGAGGCACGGGCCTGTTCAAACTTGGCATCGTTTGGGATGCCCAGTCCACTGAGCCGACCGACACAGACAACAAAGCCCAGCTCGACGAATGGCAGTGCTTCTGCGGCCAGACGTTCTGGGTCTGATTTCCAACCACCAACCGAAAGGAGAACCAACGTGAGAGATGAACGCAACCACCCGGGAGGCAGCGGATGAAGCCCAAACGCAACCTCACCAACACCGAGCTCACGGAGCTGGCGATGTGTCTGGAGAACGAGGGGAAGTTTTACAGCAGCTTCATCAACCTCAAGTCCGCGGGCGTGGCCTACAGCCTGATCCTGACCCACACCAAGCTCCTCAGATTGGCGGGGCATATCCCCTACCACGAGTCCGGGGACGAGCGTGAGCTGCTGCGCTACTACCTGGCCCAGACCTGGGAAATCAACCAGGTTCTGGACGACGCCAACAGGCGCCACATCGACGACCGGTACAAGGACTTCTACAGCCGCGAAGACGACTACGACCCCGACAACGTCAAGGTCAAGGTCCACGATCCGGAGCCGGCGTGGAAAGCGGTCACCGCCGACCTCTCGGACCTTGAGATGCGGGCGCTGGCCGTGTCTGCCGACTCGTACCAACTCCAGGGCGAGATCGCAGGTCACGCGGCCCGCGCTCAGTTCTTCCTCGACAAGGTCGAGGCCGCCCTGTCGGACGGGTTCAAAACCGCAACCACCACAGGCCGCATGTCTTCCAGCATGCCGGACTTTCAACAGCTCCCCAAGAGCAACCAACCCAAACCCGCCGACATTGGCACCACTTCGGAGTTCAACACCATGACCAAGATCATCACCATCCGCACCGTCACCACCGTCTCCACCGACGCAAAGGAAAATTCCGTCACGACCTACGTCAACGGCACCGACATCAAGACCCTGACCAGCGCCCAGATCTACGGCCTGATCAGCGATGCGGAAACCTTGGTGGACACCCTCTCCAAGATCCAGAACAAGCCTCTGCAGTTGCAGGCCGAGATCGCCGCACACAAGGACGGCATCGCCGCACTGGTCAAGCACCTGGACGAGCGCTTCCTGGCCGAGAACCCCGGCCACTTGCCGGCCAAGCCCAAGGCCGCCCGCAAGGCGCCGGTGAAGGCCGCTGAAGACCAGCAGACCCCCGCCGCCGCCTGATGTTGAGGGAGGCCGCTCACGGGCGGCCTCCAGCACCATGACCACGACCAACACCGAGAAACTGGCCGCGGACCTCAAGGCCGCGGTGATCGACGACCTGCAGCAGGCGTACGACATGCTGTACGAGGCCAGGGACCGCATCAGGGCCACGCGGCACTACGTGAGGGTACTGACCACGCCCAACAGCTATGCCGACTGCATGCTTGCCGAAGTCGATCTCGACGGAGACATCGGGGCCTTGGCCAGCGCGCTCATAGCCCTCAAGGGCTGACATCCCCCAAAAGGGGGACCTACTTTCGGGGTAGCGCCTGCTCACGGACGTTACACTTTTGCTTCCCCCGCATTGGGGATATTTCAACTGGAGTCCAACATGCTCAAGCCGGTCGAGTGTGACCAGATCATGGGCGTCGTCAGTCAGATGGCGGATCCGTCCACCCACCTGGAGAACTACGTTCTGCCAGGCCTCGCGTCCACGCTGCTTCCCAAGGGCAAGCTGCGGATGTTCACTGCCTCGCGCTACACCGAGGAGTTCATCAACCCCCACAGCCACCGCTTCGACTTCGCGTGCCTGGTGCTGCGTGGCCAGGTGTGGAACACGATCTACAAGCAGACCCAGAGCCTGACCAACGCGGCGAACCCGTGGACGGTGTGGGAAGTCACACCAGTGGACGGTGGACTTGGCACGTACAAGCAGCAGCTGCTCAGCAAGTTCTCGTTCTACGAGACGCAGACCAGCTGCCACGTGGCCGGGCAAGCCTACTCCATGCTGGACAAGGACATCCACTCGATCCGGTTCAGCCGTGACGCCGTGGTCCTCTTCATCGAAGGGCCACCGCGCAAAGACCATTCCCTCGTGCTGGAGCCGTTGAACGGGTTCCCCGACAAGGTCAACACCGTCCCCACCTTCAAGCCGCAGCCCTGGATGTTCCAGAAGGCCGCCAACTGATTTTCAACCCCGCCCGCATTGGGCATTTCAACTGGAGTCCAACCCATGAAGTCTTCCCGCTACCTCGCCCTGTTGAGCATGATCGCTGCCGGCGCCCGCGCGCCGCTGGCCGCCTTCCCCACGCTGCTCAAGCGCACGCCCAAAGAGCGCAAACCCCACCCGAAGATGGTGACGGCGCCTGCCGAGGAGATCCACGCCTGGAACAAGGGTGTGGATGCTGTCAAGCGCGAGAAGAAGCTGGCCAAGATCGAGCGCCGCCGCCTGGCCGCCATGCAGCTGGGCGTTGAGAACGCACAGCTGGGCACCCTGCGCCGCCTGGCAGCCGCCATCAAGCAGCGCATGTCCGATCTGGCCGCAGCACCCAAGCCGGCCGCCGACTGATCGGCACATGGCGCTGCTGCGTTGGCAGCGCCCACGCCCCTGCTGGTGCGGGGGCTACTGGTTCCCGCACCGCAAAGGTGGAGGCGCCTGCATCCACGGACCGAGGTCCGACTACTACCACGCCCTGCGCCACGGACTCGAGGAGTCCGAGGCCATGGCGCAGCTTTCCGTGGCGCAGCTGCGCCGCATGTACCCACTGGAGAACGACAAATGACCGATTGTAACTTTCAGAATTTGTAGCCAGTATGGGCCAAAAGGAGCGCACATGACTGAGCACAAACGGGCACGGAACTTCGATGACAAAACCGGTCACCGGTACGGGAGACTGACCGTGAGGAGCCTAGCCGACGCAGGAAAAGGCAAGGCCACCAAGTGGCAATGCGTCTGCGACTGCGGGGCAGAAAAGGTGGTCGCCGGAAGCAACCTGAAAAGCGGGGCTACGTCGTCCTGCGGCTGCCTGCAGAGGGAGCAATCCAAGGCCCGGTTTCAGACTCACGGCGCCAGCGGAACAAGGGAGTTTCAGGTTTGGGCCGGGATGTGGCAGCGCTGCACCAACCCCAAACACAAGGGCTACCAGAGGTACCACACGTTTGCGCCCCCTGACGTGTGGAGAGAGTTCTCGGAGTTCCTGCGGGAGATGGGGCCGGCCCCGTCAGTTGAGCACACCCTGGAAAGGGTGGACAACACGAGGCCCTACGGGCCCGGTAACTGCGTGTGGGCTACCCGGAGCCGCCAGGCTCGCAACACGTCCAGGACCATTTGGGTGTCGACGCCGGGCGGGGTTTCGAGCCTTCCGGATGCCTGCGAAAAGTACGGCCTTAAGTACGCCAACGTGAAGGCCCGGTGGTACCGATGGGGTGACATGGTCCGAGCGTCGGAAGGACGATTCGACATCTTTGAAAAGGAGTATTGACATGGTACGCATCTACTGCATTGACCTGAGCCCGGTACGAACCGACGGGCTCGTGGGTGGCTCGGACTGGTTCTGGGTCGAGGCCGACCGCGACGCCCGGCTTGCCGAATACGGCTACGACGGCACCCCCTTCGACCTGGAGGTGCCCGACTGGCTTACCGACGAGGAGATCACGACCCGCGTTGACGACGCTGCATGGGCCAAGGTCTACACACCCGTCGAGAACCACGTCCGCGTCTACCTTGGCCGGGTCAGTGGTGTCGACGAACCGGTGCTGTTCTACGAGTACGCCCCCGACAACGACAGCATCTGCCGCTTCCACATGCTCTGCGAGGTGGGGCAGCCGTGGGTGCCCAACGCGGCGCGCAAGCTGCAGGATCTCGCGAACCTGCATCACCACAAGACGGTGCAGGTCCTCGAACTGGCCCACGAGCCCTGGGTGGTGGAGGTGCTGCGATGACACCCCTGCAGGCACAACTGCCTTCACTCAAGAAGCGCTGCGCCTCCTTCCTTGCCGCCAACGGTAAGAGGCCAACCACCAAGGGTGGCGCGGCCCTCGTCCACGCCTTCTACTTCGGCGCCCTCGTGGCGCTGGGGGAGGAGACCAACCCGTACGTCACCCTGTGCCTGCTGTCCGGCCGGCACTCGGAGCTGTGCGACTTTTCGGAGATTCAACAATGACACCGACCTGGGACAAAGCCATAGACCTCATTGCCACCCTGGCCTCGGCGCTGGAGGCGTGGGTGGAGATCGCCGACGCCGAGGACCTGCGCCAGTCCGATCAGGACGCACTGATCGAAGCCGAGCAGTTCCTGCAGTCGGCCGGGCAGGAACACGGCTACTACTTCTACGCCATCTCCGGCCGCATCTGCGGGGACGACGAGGACACGACGCTGGTGATCAAGGCCGATGACCGCCAGGCGGCGCTGGGCGAATACCGCGACCAGATGCGGGACATGGCCGGGATGACGGAAGGCGAACTCGAACACCTCGAGGGCAACGGAGAGGGCCTGTTCGTCAACTCGATCGTCCGGTCCTTGACACCCATCGTGGAGGTCTGATGGCACCCCCCAGGAACCCGAACTCGAGGTCCGGTGTGATCCGGGCCGTGCTGCTGGAGAAGTACCCGGCCTGGGCCGACGCGAAGGAGATATTCACGGGCTACATGGCGAGGGTGAAGGACCACAACACGACGGTACGAGACGTGTCCGCGGCGCTCAGCCAAATGGAGAGCAGGAAGCAGGCCGAAGCGATGGCATTCAACGGGGCACGAGCCAAGTCGTACCGCTTGACCTCCACAGGGTTGGGTGCAGCGAAGGTCACGACAAAGCCGACCCCGACAACGCCGGCACCCTCGCCCGAAACTCCGCCCAAGGTTGTCGAGCAGAAGGCTGCTCCGCCCGCGCGCCCCGACATCGACCTCGGACCGGTCGTCGACCGCGTCATTGACCAGATCGTGGAGGCGTTCCGGGCCCACCTGGAAAAGCGCCTGTCAGACGAGCTGGAGCAGGTTCTGGCTACCCAGGCCTCGGCGGCACTGGAAAAACTTCCCCCGGCCCTGTTCCGCGAGCCGGCTGGGCCTTTGAAGCAGGTGACGATCGTCGGCCTGCTCGACAAACAGGCCGGGATGCTCCACCGGGAGTACCGCAAGGAGTTCAAGCTCCAGTTCGTGGCGAGCGACCACTACAGCGGCCCACGCCTCAAGGGTCTGGCCGCCAACAGCGAGGCCGTGATCGTGATGACCGATTTCGTCAAGCACGCCGTGGACGAGATCGTACTGAGCGTCGGCGGCAACCTCATCCGATGTCCGGGTGGCCTGACCTCCCTGCGGGAGAAGCTCGACGCCCTGTACTTGGCCGAGCCCGTTTAAGCAACCGCCCCGCATTGGGGCACTTTCTAGGAGTCCAACATGTTCCTCGGATACCCAGAGATCTCGATGGCGGAGATCAAGCGCCTGTACCGGCCCGGCGAGTTCCGCCACTGGTTCGATCCCGACACCCTTGCCTTCTTCGGCGAGATGCTGCCAACGATCGGTGTGCGCACCTTCCACGGCATCTATTTCATCACGGCCAACAGCAAGCCGGACGACACGACCCGCTACACGGTCCGACGCCAGGATCTGGAGCACGGCGACATCTCCACCGTGGGCTCGTACCGGCAGTACGAGCGCTTTGCCCAAGCCAAGGGTGCGCTGGTGGCGTTTCTCAAGGAGAAGGAGCGGGAGGACGAGTGCGCCAGTACGACCTGAAGACCCGCCCCGTCGGCGATTGCGAGCGCACTCGCCGCGCCCCGATGTACACGATCGCCGAAGCCTGCCGGGCCCTGAACGTGCCCGAGAACATGCACCGATACGTGGGCGGCAAGGCCCACGCGGCGCTCACCCCCAACTACCTCACGGGCTCAAAGCTGCCGCGTTACCCGCTGGCGCAGCTCAAGGCTCTCCTGACCAAGGAAGGAATCCTCAAATGAACCTCGATGACCTGTGCGTGCCCCACAAGCGGTCGCGCGCCCTCCTCCTCGCGACGACGCACTTTATCAAGGAGCTGGACGAGCACCTGTACCCCGCCGAGTTCGAGCTGGCCATGCGCAAGAACCGAAAGATCGCCGGTGATGCCAAGCACGTCAACTACCTGCACGACTACTGCGATGCGAACCAGATCATGCTGGACGCGCTCGCCAAGGTCTTCCCGAAGGCGGAGATCGACCCGACCGAGCACGGGGTCGGGCAATTCATCGACGAGGTCTACGCCCTGGCCACCAAATGGTGCGGTGAAGTATGGCGCTGACCACCGACGTCTTCGCCCGCGTCGACGGCAAGCTCGCCCGCTGGGATCTGGGCGAGCCCATGGACCACGTCGCCGCCATCGACCTCGTGATGGGTGTCGAGAAACCCCCCAAACCCGTGCTCGCCCTCATCGTCGGCGGGCTCCCAAAGGAGAAAGCAAATGCTGACCAAAGCTGATCACGACTTCATCACCGACCTGCGCAGCCGCGGCTGTGCCGTGGTGGTGTACACCCGCGCCGAGGTGGAGCGTGTGGGTGCCAAAGCCTGGGAGCTGGAGGAGGCCCTGCTGGAGAAGGCCAACAGCATCCTGGTCACTTGGGACTTCGACCACGACCTTGAGTTGACCTCCGAGGAGCTGGAGGACAAGCACGGGGACGAACACCCGTCATACCCCAGGAGCGAGTGGTTGGCCGAGGTCGGTCAGATCGAGGGCACCCCCGGGGACTACTGGCCATGGGTCTGGCTCCAGCTCGACAACGGACGGGAGCTTTCCTGATGGACCGCAAGTACCGCAAGGCTGACCGCGTCAACGTCTACGACCACATGGCCGATCACGACAACGGCGGCGTCCCGATCACCACCCTCAACGTCGTGCCCTACAGCTACGGGGGCATGGACTACTACGAGGTCGAGGGTGTTGTGCGCCCTGGGCGGATCGACCGCAACGACAAGACTGTCGACGCCTTCGTGGTGGCCGCAGGGCCAGGCTCGACCATGAAGATGGTGACGTCATGACCTGGCGCCAGCAATACGACCGGACCTACCAGATCCGCAACAGCAGGGGGACCCTCTGCTTCCTCAAGACCGACTCCAGCGACATCGCCGAGGACGTGCGCCAGATGGGCCGCCGGCGGGTTGTCTGGGTCTGGTCCCACGCCAAAGCCCAGTACGAAATCAAGGAGAGCACGTGTTCCGCAAGCCAACCATCCAAGCTGTGATCCACGACCAGATCTACGAGGTGCAGCGCGCCATCATCGAGCAGTCCGCCAAGACCGAGCATGCCCGCTCACTGGTCAAGGCCGCCGAAGCGCAGGACGCCTACCTGCAAGCCCGACTTGCCACCCTCAAGGCTCAGCTGACCGAGCTGCCGCTGCCCACCCCCGTTGAGTTTGGAGACTGACATGCCTGCATCGGAACTGCCCCCACTGCAGATGTGGTACTTCGACGAGTGCCCTCGGGGCCATGAGGAGTGGCTGACGCGAGTGCTCAAGGACTACGGCACCGCGGCAATGTTTGGGAAGCCCGCAGCGCCCGACCACTGCGACCCGTCCTGCACCAGTTACGACCTGGCTGCGATGGTCATGAGCGACTGCGGGCACAGCACCAACAACGAGCGGCTGCTAGACCGCATCGCCGCGCGGATCGACAAGCATGTCGAGAAGGTGTTGAGTTCCCTTCCGCCGCGGCAGGTGCCGGACAGTATTGAGCCTGAAGGCTGGTACGAAAGCTCCGAGCAGAGGCTGTCAGAACAGAGGTACTGTGACGGGTGGAACGCCTGCCGTACCGCAATGCTCGCATGCGCCGCGCCACTCACCGGCGGCGACGAGCGCCGACACCGCGGGGGTGACCGATGAGCTACCACTTCTACCTGCACGGCGGGTGGTTGGACCCGAACTACCGCCACATGAACGTCGAGCACATCGGGATCATCGAGATCAACGAGAGCGCGGGAAAGCCCAAGCGCCTCGTGTACTTCGAGACAAACCAGGGTTCCTGCGTGTCCCGGGAGTTGGGGGTGCCCGGGGAGATCCGCTTCAACGAGGACACCCTAGACCGCATCCCCGACAACGTCATGCGCGAGCGCTTTGAGAAGGCCCTGCCGTTCCTGAGGCAGCGCCGAACCACGCTCATCAGCCTTGCCATGGACGAGCGTCTGGGTGAGATCAGCCGCTGCGCCTTTCGGCGGGATGCCAACCGCCTGTACTGGAAGGCAGCCCACTTTCTGGACCCAGTGCAGTTTGCAACCGCCCCTGCCGAACCACTCTTTGGAGTTAACCAATGACCAACATTGACCCCGAAACAGGTATCCGCTACGGCTACATCCGGGCGGACTCGTTGGACCCCGATTTGGTCCACGAACTGATGTACGTTCACGGCACGGACCTCAGTCTCCGCCTGGCCGTCGATCAGCTCGTGTCCGACACAGAACGCCGCGCAGACGTGATCGAGGAGCAGGTGCACGACGGCCTCATCGAGGTCGACTACCACATCACGAGCGATCCCGAGTACGAGCGGATCCTCGAAGACCGGATCGAGTCTGGCTACAAAGCCCTGGGCTACAACGACCGCGATGACTTCGTCAGGTGTGCGGTGGAGCGCGAGACTGAGGACCTCTGCATCGAGGAGCCCATCATCGAGGGCAGGTACCAGGACACCTTCTACCGCACGTCGTGGCTGGGCGGCGCCCTGAACTTCTGGATCTTCAAGTCTCCGGTGGCGGGCACCTACCAGTTGTGCAGTCCGTGCGTGCCCGGAGCGGGCAACCTTGACTGCCCCGACATCGACGGCGTGCTGACCTATGACGTGTTGCCCGACTGGCGGGTGGGGAGCTGACATGCACATCGAAACCGTAGGCGATCTGATTGATCTGCTCGAGGAGCACCAGCAGTTGGTGCAAGACGTGAAAGAGGCCCACGCCTCGATCAGGTACGGGGGCAGCGTCGAAACCATGCGGGGCAAGGAGGAGACCCTGGAGATGCACGAGAGGTTCCTCGAGGACTTCCGCAACCGCCGCGTGACTTTTGAACCTGCGAAGGAGTCCTGACATGCAAATCGACAAGATGCTGACCATCAGCACCGCCCACATCCCGAAGCACACGGCCGATGCACTGGGGGGTCTGCCAGACCACCAGAACGCCAAGCTGTACCCCGAGGTGGTGTACACCCCTTGGATGGGTTATGGGTGGGTGTTCATCGCCGGGCAGGACACTGGCCTGCTCGAGGATGAGCACCCCGAGCTGGCCGCCGTGCTGCGGTTTGCCCACAACTACGGTTGCGACTTCGTGAGGCTGGACTGCGACGCCAACCCGATCGAAGCCCTCCCCACTTTTGAATGGTGACGCCATGACCATCAAAACCGCACGTATCAGCTTTTTCGTCGAGTACGACGACGCTTCCCCGCACGGGCCGCCGGCGATCACCCACGAGAACTGCCCAGATGACATGGGAGACCTGCTGGCCATCAACGTGCACAACGTCCAGATGATCGGCACCCCGCGCGTGGACCACCACACCCTGCCCATGTGCAGCCTCTCTTACGACGAGGTGAGGCGCATCGTCAACAGGGTCGAGGACTACGCTGGCGCCTTCGACACACACATCGGCCGGGCCTTGGCCGTGGCTGATAGCGAGAACAAGCAGCGCCTCACGGAGGAGTTCTGGAACCTCCTCTGCAAGTACCGGCCGGCATCCTGACCAACCCGCCCGCATTGGGCACCTTTCGGAGTTCAACATGAAGTACCAGATCAAGATGGTGGGTAGCCACCGGGGCAACGCACGCCTCTACTTCCAGAGCCAGTCGCTGGCCGACAACGGGTTCCTGCCCGGCCATGGCTACGACGCCACGTTCGAGGGCCGCAAGCTGATCCTCACGGCCAAGCCGGTGACCCAGGGTCAGTTCACGATCTCGCGCAAGGCCAAGGGCGAGGGCTTCACCCCTGTCATCGACATCAACAGCGACGGCACGCTGGGACACCTTGCCCACTGCAAGGTCGTCAAGGTGGTGATGAAGCCCGGCCGCATCGAGATCTCCAAGCTGGCATCGGCTGAGCTGGCCACCGCACGGGTGGGGCGCCTGAAGCAGGCGCTGGCCACCACGGTGGCCGTGGCGGGCCTGGCGTTCGGCGGCGGCATCCTCGACCACAGCGCCCACGCCGGCATCCTGCAGGCTGGGGTGCAGGCGCACACGGTGCTGGTCAACGAGATCGACGACGACCTCGTGGAGCATGCCCGTGGCGCGAACCCGGTGTTGACCAAGGACACGGTCATCATCTCCGCGCCGATGCAGGAGGCCATCCAGGACGACGACCTCATGGCCAGTCTGCCCAAGGCTGACTTCCTCGTGGCCGGCATCCCCTGCTCCGGCGCGAGCCGCGCAGGCAAGTCCAAGAACGGGATCGAGATCATGGAGGACCACCCTGAGGTCGGCCACCTTGCCCACTCGTTCCTGACCTTCATGCACCGGCTGCAGCCCGGCATGTTCCTGCTCGAGAACGTGCCCGAGTACGCCTCCAGCGCCTCGGCAAGCATCATCCGGTCGCAGACCCGCGACATGGGCTACGACACCCACGAGGTGCAGCTGGACGCCAGCGACTTCGGCGCCATGGAGAAGCGCGTCCGCTGGTTCATGGTCGGGGTGCCGGCCGGCACCGAGATGGACCTGACCAACCTGGCGCCGGCTGTGCGCCCGGTGCGCACCGTGGCCCAGATCCTCGACCAGCACAACAACCACACGTGGGGCGAGTTCAACTACCTCAAGGACAAGGCGGTGCGCGACAAGGAAGCCGGCAAGGGTTTCCAGATGCAGATCGTCGACCTGAACTCGACCCGCGTTCCGACCCTGCGTCGGGGTTACTGGAAGGGCGGTTCTACGGACCCCATGCTCCAACACTCCGACAACGCCAACCTCCTGCGACTCTTCAGTGGCGACGAGCATGCCCGCATCAAGGGTGTGGACCCGAAGCTGGTGGCGGGCCTGTCCAACACCGACAAGCACATCCTGCTCGGCCAGAGCGTGGTGCCTGGCCCCGTGGTGGCGTTGGTCAAGCGCACTGTCGAGTGTGTGCGCCGTTCGTTGTTCGAGAACAGCGAAGGAACACCCCGCGGCTACCGACTTGACCGGGCCGTCGGCTGACCTCAACCCCGCCCCGCATTGGGGCACAACTTCAAGGAGTCCAACATGACCAACAAACTGCGCCGCCGCACCCAACTGACCCTGGTTACCGAGCACGGTGACCTCGAGCTGGAGTTTGAGCCGTACAACGAGGACGATGTGCTCATCGAGCGTGTCGGCGACAAACTGGTCGTGGCCTACCTCGTGCACGACGACTGCCCTGGGATCAACCCCCTCAAGGACTACGACTGCCAGGGCGACCTGTACACGAAGACGCCCTACTCGGCGTGCGACAGAACCATCACCGATAACGACAGCGAGTTCTACAGCGCGCTGGGGTTGGATGGGTACGGCGAGATTGACCTTGATCAGTCGGTCACCATCAAGGGGGTCACCAAAGACCTGTGCGAGCACGCCGCAGACCGGTTGTGGGACGAACTTGATGGCGAACAGCTCACGGACCTCCTGCTGCACCTTGAGAAGTGGGGTGGCCTCAACCTGAGCGAGGGGGACCACCTAGAGAAGCTGGAGAGCGGTGAACCCAGCCGCCAGCTCCTGACGTACCTGCGGGGCCGGTACGAGAAGCAGATTCGCGAGGACCTCGCTGACTACCGGGGCTACTTCAGCGACCAGATGGCCAAGCACGCCGAGGCTTTGTACTCCGAACACTGGCAGCAGATCGCCGGGCCCTACGTGGTGCCTGTTGCGTCCTCCGGCGGCAACTACGAGACCCGCTACTCGACCACGACCTGGGACGGCGACATCAATGACCTGCCTGACGGTGTGTGGGTGGCCGACAAGGGCGCCATCGAGAACATCGGCAAGGGCTGCCACAAGGGCGTGGTCGTCAAGCGCGGCAAAGAGACCTACCTCGGCCCCAACGGCTGGATCGTCGAAGCCGATGGTCGCAACGTGGCCTTCTTCCCCGACAACGCCGGCGTCGTGGTCGACGGTCAACCCGAGGCCTACAAACAGGCCCGCGACTACGTCGATCAGCACTACGCCGATCGCCCGATGGATGTGCACACCGCCGCGGTGCACTACGCCGCTGGCGTGCTCGAGGAGTACAGCAAGTGGTGCAGCGGTGATGTCTACGGCTGTGTCACCCAGGTCTTCACCCTGGCCAAGGAGCCCGATGAGGGCGAGGAGCCCGAGTGGATTGCCAGCGGCGACTACGACAGCTGCTGGGGCTTCATCGGGCAAGAGCACGCCGAGGAGTCCTTGAAGGACGAGTTCTTCGACCCTGTGGTCGAGCGCCTGAAGAAGGCACAAACCCAACCCGCCTCGAATTGAGGCAACAACCAGGAGGCCAACATGGCAGGTGATTTGAGAGGTGATGCGTACATCGACAGCCGCGACGTGATCGAGCGCATGGAGGAGCTCGAGAGCGAGCTCACCGACGCCCACGACACGGAGTACGAGGAGTGGGTCGACAGCGAGAAAGTGCCGGACGACAAGTCCGACGAGGTGCCGGCCAAGTTCGAGGACTGGCTCCACTGGGTCAACGACACAGGCCCAGCCCACCTGTACTGGGACGAGGTGGACGAGTACCTCGCCCTGCGAGACCTTGCTGAGGAGGCTTCACCCTACTCCGCGGATTGGCGGCATGGCGAGCAGTTGATCCGCGCCGACAAGTTTGCCGAGTTCGCCGAGGAGCTGGCCTACGACATCGGCGCCATCGACCGCAACGCCAACTGGCCCCTCAGCCACATCGACTGGGACGCCGCTGCCGAGGAGCTCAAGCAGGACTACACATCCGTCGACTTCGACGGCACCGAGTACCTGATGCGCTGCGCTTGACGTGCACCCCACCCGCCGGGTATAGCCCGGCACCTCGACGACCTTCGTCAACTTTTTCAGGAGTCCAATATGGAAGAAACCCCCACCGCCACCCGGGACTACACCGGCGTCACCACGAAGCAGATCGTGGTCGAGATGCTCAAGGAGAACACGGGCACCCACTTCCTCGACAGCGGTGGCGCGTACGGCCGGCACTGGGAACGCAACCAGTTCGTCGACTTCGACGCCCAGCCGGCCTGCCGCTACGAGTGGTCGACCTGGCGCGACCCGAAGAAGGAACAGCGTTTCGGTCGCCCGTCCCTGATGGCCACCGTCAGCCTCTACCACTGGATGAACAGCTGCCTGCAGTTCGACGCCGAATTGCAGTCCCGCATGGACCAGTTTGTGGCAGAGGAAGCCAACGACAACTGGTCATGGCTGCACATCCAGGAGGCCTTCGCCGACCACCTGCATGACACCGGCGAATCGCAGCGCAATCCTAAGGTTGTCAACACCTACAACAACCCCGACACCTGCGACCTCAGCCAGGTGCTGCAGTACGTCGAGCTGTTTCTCGACGACGACTACGAGCCCAGCCACCTCATCGTCAGTGTGCATGGCGGCTGCGACGTCCGGGGCGGGTATGGCGCCCCGAAGATCTTCTCGCTGCGTTGTGAGTATTACGAGGCGCTGGACCGCATGCAGGTACGAGAGATGGGCCTGCTCGAACACAGCGCCTACTGGTTCGGCGACGGCGGATACCTGAGCTCCACGGAGCCAGGGGACCGCAACGGCAAAGAGGTCTCCGAAGACCTTGACTGCGACATCCTGAAGCTGCCCTGCTGGGACATCGAGTGGGAGGACGAAGACCTCGACGTCTCCGTTCTCCGAGCGGCAGTGACCCGCTGCGAGCAGGCGGTCAAGGACCTTGCCGAGACAACCCTCGACGAGACCCAGCTGGCGATTGCCCGGCAGGAGGCCCTGCGCCAGAAGGCCAAGTACGAGCTGGAGCTGCGTCAGGCGGTGGCCAACTGGCTCTACGCCGAGCTGGAAGGCCCAGCCCTGTTGGTCGACGGCGACCGCATGTACATCGTCTTCGACTTCGAGGGCGTGATCACGCTCGACGAAGTCCAGTGCTACCCCGGCTTCTAACCCCACCGAGCACCACAACAGGAGATAGACCTTTGCCAGTTTTCGTTAGAGCCCGCTTCAAGTCGGGCCGTTGGGAAATTCGTGTTCGCAATGAGACCTTCCAGGTCGACTCGGCCGTCATGTACATCGCCTACCAGGACGGGCCGAACTATGTCGGCCACCTCGTCCAGAGCCACGGGCTGGACATGGACGTCGCCAGCAAGCTGGACCGCGATACGCTGCGGGACCTCGGCGTCGGCGGCCCCCGCAACCTGTTCCGTCCGACGGGGCGCAAAGCCCAGTTGACCGAGAAAGGGGAGGTGCAGTTCGAGTAATGGCCTCCCTCCCCTGGCTCAGTCGGCCACCGCAATTCGACTGCGACGGGTTCCTCAGCACGAGGGGCCTGATCGTGATCAACGCCGGGTACGCCGACTACGGCGGACCGGTGCTGCTCTACGCCGTCGAGCACATCGGAACCACCAAGCGCCTGTGGCGCAGCTTCTGGACCACCAGGGACAACGCGGCTATCCAGGCCGAGATTCTGGTGGGCGACATCGAGGAATACCTCGAGACCATCCCCGCAACCCCGAGAACGTCCGAGAACCTGAATCTGGACGACTTCATTCAACACATCACCGAGAGATACCAAAATGGGCTTCACTGACAACATGCTGGACAAACTGGACGCCATCGCCGCAACCAGTGCCAAGAAAGACAAACAGGCCCTCGTGGCCACGATGGACAAGGACGAGCAGTGGGTTCTCAAGGCGGCACTGGACCCGACCGTGACCTACTACGTGGCCAACCTGAAGCTGCCCGACACCGCGTTCGGCAGTGACCAGTGGGGGGCCCCGGAATGGGAGCTGCTCGACAATCTGAAGACCCGCCGGCTGTCCGGCGACGCCGCCCACCAGGCCATCGGGTTCCACATGCGGGAGCTGACGCCGAAGTCGGCCGAGCTGCTGCGCCGTGTGATCAACAAGGACCTGCGCTGCGGCATCGGCGCGGGCACGGTCAACGCCGCGTTCCCAGGCCTGATTCCCGACTTCCCGTACATGCGCTGCAGCTTGCCCAAGGACAGTTCGATGAAAGGCTGGGACTGGAGCCAGGGCATGATCAGCCAGCTCAAGGCCAACGGCATGTTTGCTCGTGTCGACGTGGACGAGGACTGCAACGTCACCGTCTCCAGCCGCCAGGGCAACACCTTCTACAAGGGGGCCCTCGGCGCGCTGGAGGGCAAGCTGGGCAAGCTGCAACCGGGGTTCCAGTACCACGGTGAGTTGACCCTGTACGAAAACCACTGCGTCGAGGTCATGCGCCGCTCCGAGGCCAACGGCATCCTCAACAGCCTGCTCGTCGGCGAGAAGGAGCTCCCCGACAACGTCACCGTCATGTTCGACGTGTGGGACTGCATCCCGCTGGTCTCCGCAGTCGTCAAGGGTAAGTACACCCAGCCCTACGTCAGCCGCTTCAACCAGCTCATCGGGTTCGTGCAGGAGGTCAACGATCCGCAGGTGCAGATCATCGAGAACGAGATCGTCTACAGCTACGCCGAGGCGATGGCCCACTACAAGAAGGTCCTGGCGCGCGGCCTGGAGGGCACCGTGGTCAAGCACCCGCAGGCCATCTGGAAGGACGGCGACAGCAAGGACCAGGTCAAGCTCAAGCTCGAAGTCGACGTGGACCTCAAGATCGTGGGTTTCAAGCCGGGCACGCCGGGCACCCGTACCGAACACACCTTCGGGTCGGTGGTCCTGCGCTCCGCCGACGACAAGCTCGAGGTCTCCGCCGCAGGCTTCAAGCGCGACATGGAGCAGTACCTGCACGAGAACCGCGACAGCGTGCTGGGCATGATCATGGCCGTGCGCGCCAACGAGGTCTCGCCACCTTGCGACACGAACGAGCTGTACAGCCTGTACCACCCCCGCGCGATCGAGCTGCGCCGTGACAAGGTCGAGGCCGACACCCTCGAGCGCGTGCTGGCCCAGTTCGAGGCGGCGGTGGCGGCATGATCACGAGCTGGATGTTGGTGATCGCCCTGAACTACGACCGCAGTGGCTCCCTGACGATCGTGCCGAACTTGGCCGACGCGACGGAGTGTCAGCGCGTCACCCAGGTCATCAAGGACACGGACTTCTTCAGCAGGCTGCAGACCCGGTGCATCCAAGTCGTCCACAAGCGTTGACCATGCCCTCTGTCAGCTCGATCAGGCGGTCGAAGAAGGCCGCCAACTTCGACCCCGACACGCCCCGCTGCGGCACGTGCAGGTCCAAACGGATGCGCTCGGACCGCAGTATTCACGGCCCCGTCCCCTGGTGTGACTGGCACGGGTTCATGCTCCCCAACGGGGGCATGGGCCTGTGCGACGAATGGCGCGGCAAGGATGGGGCCACGCTGGAGAAATCAAAATGATCGCCTGGACACTTGCCATCTGCACTGCTGCGTGGGGCCTCTGCGGCCATTACCGCGAGGTCGGGTACCAGACCGAGCAGCAGTGCTACAAGGCCAAGGAAGACCTGGTCCGCCTCAAGGGGGCGGACTATTTCAAGTACGTGCTCTGCGAGCCGCGGGCTCCGCACAAACCAAAGGAAGGCAATTGAGATACGCACCATCACCACCCACAACCTTTGGAGTCGTCGGATTCGCCGCCGACTCCCCCGAGGCCTGGAACCTGGCCTATCTCTCCCACCCATACGAGCAAGGGCTGCCCAGAGACCCGAACTTCGGGGTGTATGTCCGGCGCACGTTGCAGACCAACGTGCGCACAGGGGAAGTGGTCCTTGCCGGCCTCCCGGAGGAGGACACCATTACACCCCTGCTGAGGCTACCCGCCCCCCAGTTCGTGGGTCTGATGAGCAATCTTCCCCTCGTGCTGGTCGCCCGGATGCCGTTGTCCGCCGTCTACGGCGCCTACGGTTGGCTGGAGATGATGCGCCAGCGCTCCTATCTGTTCCGTGAGCCCTACGACCCGGTGCACGACGCACCGGTGACTTCCACAGCGGAGGCCCGAGCACTGATCGCCAAGATCCGCTGACCCTCCCACTCCTGACGCAAAACCCGGAGCGCACCCATGACGCTCGCAAGGAGATCCCATGACACCGTACGACATCGTGCGGGAGCGCTACCTGCTCCCGTTCGACCTGCGCCAGTACCAAGCTGACGAGGTCAACATCCTGGCGCCTGAGCCGCGCGTGGGCTTCTACTGGGAGCCCGGCGCCGGCAAGACTGCTGGCTCTACCGTGTGGGCCCTGTACTGGCACCTGCGGGGCGAGGCCAGCCAGTGGGCCGTGCTGGTCCCGCCTATCCTGCTGTACCAGTGGCAGCGCTGGCTCAGCAGCATCATCGACCTCAGGACCGGGCGCTACCTCGAGTGCACCGTGTACTACGGGCCACCCAAGAAGCGCCACACCCTGCCCCTGGACAGCCTGTTCACCGTGTCCACCTATGCGATGTTCAAGAACGACTTCGACCGCCTAGAAGCGGCCTGGGCCGATCGACCCGTGGGTGGGCTGTGCGACGAGGCCACGGCCATCAAGAACATTGAGACCGACAACCACAAAGCCGTGCGGACCATGTTCGAGGCCCGGCCCCTGGCCCTGCTGACGGGCACGCCGATCAACAAGCCGACGGATGCCTACGCCTACATCCGGCTCGTGGCGCCTCACGTGTACCGGAACCAACGCCAGTTCAACAAGCTGCACGTGGCGGAGTTTGACGACTACGACAACCCCAAAACCTACGCGAACCTTGACCTGCTGGCACAGAACATGCAGATCAACACTTCGCGGATCCTGATCCGAGAGGTGGCCAATTTTCTGCCCCCGGTCATCTACACTCCGATCCACTATGAATTGGACCCTGCTCACCTGAAGTTGTACAAGCGGATTGCAGACGAGCGCTTGGTGGAGTTCGAGGGTCGGGAGGCCGTGGACGCCATCTCCGCCTCTGCGGTGCGGTCTGCCCTGCAGCAGGTGGTGGTGAACTGGGGGGAGTTCGATGAGGATCCCGACAGGCGCCCGGCGGTGCTCGACCTGATCGAGGAGACTCTGGAGGAGCTGGGGGACAGCAAACTCGTTGTCGTGGCCAATTTCCAACGCACCAACCGGTACCTGCTCAGGATGCTGGCCAAGTACGGTGCGGTGGCGATTTACGGTGAGACGACCCCGGCGGGCCGACAGGAAGCCCTGAGAGCCTTCATCGAGGACCCGTCCTGCCGTGTGATCCAGCTGCAGCCCAGCAGCGCGGGTTTCGGGGTGGACGGGCTCCAAGCCGTGTGCCATAACATGCTGTTTGTGGAGGCCCCGACAACGCCAACGCCATTCGAGCAGGTCGTCAAACGACTTGACCGGGATGGCCAGAAGTTCCCGGTCAACGTCCGGGTGGCTGTGGCGAAATCCACAGTTCAGGTCGGAATGTTCAGAGACCTCCTCGAAAACGACGAGCTTGCTGGCAAGGTCCAACGTAGCCATAAAAGTCTGAAGGAGTTGGTCAATGGAGAATAGAAAAGAGGGGAGGTTCCTGGACGATGCCCAGAGCCTGCGAGCGCTCATCGACACGATGCCGAGGGTGTCCCAGGTGGACTATGAGTCCTACGGCAGCCGCTCCATGGAGGTGGGGTTTCCGAACCGGTACATGGCTGTGTACACGTTGCGAAACGGGCAACCCGAGGACATCGAGCTGTGGCGCTTCGGGGACCTGACCATGGATCGCATCAGGGGTCCCCAGCTTGAGCTGGAGATCCCGAACAAGGGGCTGGTTTCGATCGGCCTTGTGCCCGCGCAGGTCGGCGGGCGCGAGGTCTATCTGCACGTTCCACAATCTTTTGAGCTCAAGTGGAAGGGCAAGCCGACCCCCAAAGGCATACAATTCGTGCCTCAGTTTGCTGTGCTGGTCAAAACTCGAAGTCGGGAGCATTCCCAGACCGAGGGGCACACCTACTGCGTCACCCTGAACAAATTCAGGGAGAGGTTTCCGGACGCGAAGATCCGGTACTGACCTCTCACCTGCCCTAGAAGAAAAACAAGAAGTGGGCAAGATGGAAAATACTCAAAACCTGGGCGGCCTGACCGCGCAGGAACCCTGGACGCACCAACAACCTGCCGCGGCAGGTTTCTTCTCGCACGCCAGCTGCACCATCTGAGGGTCATAAATGGCCTTCATTTGGTACCAGCTGACAGGCGGTGATGACGCCTGGCTGGAGGGGCTCTCCGAGCACCGCAGCCGCATCATCCAAGAACGCCAACCGGCGTTCGTCACAGTGCTCGACGCGGACTCAGTTCCCGACGACACCTGGGGCAGGGAGGACTACGCCAAGATGCGTTACTCCGGCCCCTTCTACATGGACTTCGACGCGGAGGATGTGTCGGAGGCCATTGAAAACTTCGGCCTCATGCTCAAGAAGCTGCAGGACCTCGGGGTCAACCTGAAGTCCCTGAGGCTCTACGCGACCGGCGGCCGAGGGTTCCACATCGAAGTTCCGATGCCGGTCTTCATGCCCAGGATCCCCAAGGCGGGTGTCACGGCGTTGCCGTACATCTACCGGGAAATGGCCATGGAGCTGGTGGTGGACACGCTGGACATGCGGGTCTACACGGGCCGCAAGGGCCGCATGTGGCGCACCCCCAACGTCCAGCGCAGCAACGGCAAGTTCAAGGTGCCCCTGCTGGTCGAGGATGCGCTGGCCATGACGCCGGAGCTCTACGACGAGCTGACCTCCGTGCAGACGCCGGAGCCCATGCGGGATCTGCCGGAGCTCAACACCTCGCTGGCGGCCATGTTCATCAAGGCCGAGCAGAAGGTGGGAGACGCGGTCAAGCGCCGGGCAAAGGGCAACGCCGACGAGGCCCTGCTGGCCAAGTTCAAAGGCGAGTTCCCACCCACCTTGCAGAAGCTCATGAGGGGTGAGGGCCTGGCCCCGAACGTCGGCTTCCACAAGGTGGCGATGCAGCTGGCCATCACCGCCAACGCCCTAGGCAAGACGGCCGACCAGCTTGTCGAGTCCGCACGGGACCTGTGCAAGAACTACACCGGGGACTCCTCGCGCTACGGCTCACCCCGCAAGCGTAAGGAGGAGCTGCGGCGGATGTGGGAGTACACCCACGACAACCCCTGCTACGGCTACTCCAAGGGCGCCATCCGGTCCCTGCTGGACGTCGACACACCCTCGGGGGACCTTGACGGCATGGCCTCCTACGCCGGCGTCGGGCACGTCCCCGACGGCGACGAGGAGGAGGACATCCCCGAGGACGTTGCGGCAGAGATCACTGCGGCTGCAGCGTCCCTGATGGAGGGTCTGATGATCACGAAGTCGGGCATCCACAAGCGCACCGCCGAGGGTGCCCGCACGCTGAGCAACATTGCATTCGTCAGGCCCACCCAGCTGATGGACATCGACAGCGGCACCGTGATCGGCCTGGAGGCCGACGTGTACTGCGACAACGTGCCCGCCGGCCGCCGGACCATCCCCGGCAAATCGTTCACGTCCCGCTCCAACCTGTCGGCCCTGTGTGCCGACTACGGTGGGACGTTCTCTGGTTCCGACACCCAGGCCGGTGTGGTGCAGCTCATGCTGTCCCGCGCTGCCAAAAAAGGAGGACGCGTCGTGTACGCCCTGAATCGTGAAGGCCTGGACGTTGTCCAGAATCCGCTGGTCCCGGACCGGTCTGTGCGTGATGTTGTGTGGGTCCACCCCGACGTCGTCATCACCGAGAACTCGGAGGCCCAGTACACGTTCCAACCGGTGGTCTCCACTGGCCCAGTGTTCCGTGCCGACGTGCACAACGCCAAGCCCATCGAGGACACGCCTGATGTCCGCGAGTGGCTGGGCGCGCTGTTCACGATCAACAGCCCGACCATCGTGGCCCAGATGCTGGGGTGGTTCGTCTCGTGCTTCCACCGCCAGTTCTACCACGCGGCCTACCGCCAATTCCCCCTGCTCCACCCCAATGGGCCAGCGGGCTGCGGCAAGACCCAGACGGCGGCCCTGATGGCCCAGCTGTTCTACCTCAAGTCCGAGGTGGTCATGAAGTCCTGTGCCCCGGCAGCGTCGACGAACTTCTCGCTGAAGGCGGCGTTCACCGGGTCCGCGTCGATCCCGCTGGTGCTTGACGAGTACAAGCCCGTCGAGATGGGGATCTCCCGCACCGACCTGCTGCTGCAGGCCTTCCGCCTGGCCTACAACCAAGGCACGGGGTCCTCGGGAGGCATGAGCAAGGGCAACGCCAACGCCTCGTTCCGCGACATCACCGACTACGCCTACTCGACGCCCATCGCGTTCCTGGCCGAGTCGCAGGAGATGCAGACCGCCATCCAGCAGCGCTCGGTTGCCGTGGGGTTCAACTCCAACGACTCGGTGCAGCACACCGCGGCGTTCAACCGGACCACGGCCGAGCGTGAGCGGATGGCATCGCTGGGCCGCGCGCTGCTGGCCATGTCCTTCCGCGAGACAGAGCAGAGCCGCCGCGAGGCCCTTGACCCGCTGATCGCGGACCTCAGGGCATCGTTCGACCGCGGCGTGCACGACCGGCAGGTGTTCAACCTTGCCGTGGTGCTGGAAGGCCTGAACTTCCTGGACCGCACGCTGCTGATGGTGTTCAAAGACGGGCAGATGTCCGCCCACATCGACCGCCTGAAGCAGGCCCTGTACGACCACAAGCAAGACATCTCCGCGCCGGCCATGACCGAGGCCGCCAAGATGTTCAACGACCTGTCCCTGATCTCTCGTTCCGAGGGTGAGGACAGCGAATACGCCCTGCGGGAAGGCGTCGAGTACATCGTCATGGACGGGTACATCGAGGTCCTGATGCGCGAGACGTTCGTCAAGTATTTCGCCTGGTGCAAACGCAAGGGGTTCACCCCCTACTACGCATCGGCGGATGCGTTCATGGCCGCCATGGGGAAGTTCCCCCCGACCATGGACAAGCTGTGCATGTCCAGCCCTCTCCGGAGTTCTGGCCAGGCACGAGTCTTCCGCTTCAACTTGGAAAAGTTGTCCGCGGAAGGTGTCGAGATGTTCCGCACCAAAGCCGGAACGAAGTAAACCAAACCTGAAACTGCAAAGGAAACACAACCATGGCACTCAAGAAGCCCAACTCTGCTACCACCAACGCCGCTACCGCCTTCGAGGCTGACCCCGACAACGCCGTGGCCACCGCGCCCGCCGCTGCCGAGGTTACCGTGGCCGCTGCCCCTGCTGAGGCCCCCGCGGCCGAGGTGAAGGTCGACGCTGCCGCGGCCAAGGTCGAGACCACGACGGCCATCGCCAAAGCCGCCACCACCGCCGTGGGCGCAGTGGACGACTCGATCGCCCGCGCCAAGGCCTTCAAGAAGGAGGTCGAGGAGATGGAAGGCGCCGCTGACTTCAGCTTCGGCACGCACCGCGTGTTCAAGGCCAAAGACGGCGTGATCAAGGAAATGAACGGCGACAAGCTCAAGCTGGGCCGCTGGGTCAAAGTGCGCTTGCTGGCCTGGGACCGCCACTACGAGGTGTCGCCCGGCGAGCAGTCCAAGGAGTCGACGAACTTCGTCGCCTACTCCAAGGACGGCGTGACCATCGACTCGGTGATCGGCGAGGAGCAGCGCGAGTACGTGGGCAAGTCCGTCGCCGAGTACATCAAGTACCTGCAGGAAGAAGAGGACTTCGAGAAGGCCGGTCGCCGCGAGTTCCTGGACACCCAGGTCGCTGTGCTGGGCTGCGAGGAGGAAGAGGACTTCCACGAGATCGTGCAGATCACGCTGTCGTCCTCCAGCATCCCGGCCTTCAAGAAGTACCAGAGCTCGCTGGAAGCCACGGCCAAGGCCGTGTCCATGAAGCTGCCGGGCTTCACCCTGCCGGAGGACCCGTTCACCTTCTACTTCATCCGCGAGGATGCCGAGAAGGGCAACAACACCTGGACCAAGCTGCGCATCAGCGCCACCCTGCCGAGCAAGATCTGATCGGCCAGTGACCAACAAAGGAGCCCTCACGAGGGGCTCCTTTTCCAAACCCCCTGGAGAACAACAATGACGAATGACGATACCGACTTCGACTCCTGGTTCGGGGTCCTGCAGGTCAACGTGCTGGACCGCACAGGCGTCGATTTCAAGGACATGGATTCCGTGCGCGCCGACTACGATGAAGGCCGGGACGTGTACGACGTGATCGACGACATCGTGGCCGAGTACGGGGAGCTGGAATGACGCTGCCGGCCGGCACCCGCTTCTTCATCGCGGACACCGAGACCACCGGCACCACGGCCGAGGACAAGGTCTGCGAGGTCGGCTGGATCGAGATCGACGAGGAGTTCAACATCCTCGAAGAGGTCGAATCCCTGATCGACCCCGAGCGCATGTTCGACCCGGCCGCCCAGGGCGTGCACGGCATCGAGCCGCAGGACGTGGCCAATTCCCCGACCATCGAGCAGTTCTTCAGCGAGCAGGACGAGACCTGCTACGGGAAGCTGATCGAGGGACCGATCGTGCTCATCGGGCACCGCATCGGGTTCGACCGCCGCTTCCTGCAGCCGTACATGCCGGGCTTCCTGCAAGAGCTTGACACCCTTCGCTGGGTCAAGCGTTTGTACCCGAACATGACCAACCACCAGCTCTCGACGTGCATCTACGCGCTGGACCTGCCCCGCTCCAAGGGCGCCCACCGCGTGATGGCCGACGTGATGACTGCCTACCACCTGGTGTACCACATCTGTGCACGCACCGGCATGACCCTTGGCCAGCTGGCCCTGGAGTCCAACCGACCCTTCTGGATCCCGACCATGCCGTTCGGGAAGCACAAGGGGCAGCCCGTTGAAGAAGTCCCGCGCAGCTACTGGCGCTGGATGCTCAACAACGACGACATGGAGATCGACCCCGACCTCCGCCACACCGCCCAAACCCTCTACAACAAGAGCTGAGATATGACCCAAGAACTCACCAAAGAACCGATGGACGCCGAAGTCCAGAACATCCTCGACAACGAGGGCTACGGAGGTTTCGTCCGCGGCCTCTTCAACCGCAGCGGCGACCTCAGCAAGGACTTCACGCACGCCGTGCTGGGCCTCACCACCGAGTGCTACGAGCTGCTCAAGGCCACCGACCACGTCAACGGCGTGGAAGAAGGTGGCGACCTGATGTTCTATTACGTGGCCCTTGACCAGGTGCTGCAGGACTGTGAGTGGCTCGACGGCACGGTGCAGGAGGCGGAGGCCTACCGCGGGCACCCCTCTGTCGAGTACAGCCTCGGCCACACCGCACAGGAGACCCTGGACTTCGCCCTGAACCAACTGCAGGACATCGCCAAGCGCTGGGTCGGCTACGGCAAGCAGCCCGAAGGTACGGCCACCGACATCACCCTGCACGCCGGGGCTGCGCTGCGGGCGGCCATTCAGGTCAGCTGCCTGCGCTTCGGCAGCCCGGACAACCTCGAGACGGTGCTGATCCGTGCCAACATCGCCAAGCTGCTCAAGCGCTACAAAGGCAAGAAGTTCAACGCCGAGCACGCCGTCAACCGCGACGTCGCCGCCGAGCGCGTGGTGCTGGAAGATGCCGCTGCTGGTTCCTGACGCCCGCTCGGCGCAGCTGGCACTGGCCGCACTGCAGCAGGAGATCATCCTCAGCGGCGCTCGTCGGGCGGTGCTGGAGGCTACGGCCTCCAGCGCATCGGTCACCCTGCCGGGTCACTCGATGTTCTCTCACACGCCGCGCGTCCGGGCAGCCAAATGGTTGGCGCCTATGGCGCGGCGCCCGTTCGAGGACGCCGTGGCCGCCTACGAGGCGATGACGGATCGCCCCCTGCACTCGACACCCCGCCCGGACCGCCAGCTGGCGAACCTACTGAGCTCCAAGTGGAGGGGGTGGCTAGCCCCGCAGTCGGCGGGAAATTGGTGGGTGCCGGCGGCGAACCTGCTTGCGGTGATGAGCAACATGCTGGGCAAGCCTCTGCAGATCGCCGAGCTTGAGAACCTGTGCCTCGAGCACGACGGCCTCAGGTTCAAGGTCACGCCCAACGGGATGTTCTCGAACTTCCGGGGGCGCTTCATCTACGCCAACGCCAGGGCCCTGGACGCCCGCTGGGAGCACGTGGAGGTGCAGGCCAGGCAGACCGGCCACTTTGTGGCTCAGGCGGCTGCGGCCACCGGGCTGGAAGCTGCGATGTGGGCGGCCTCACACGTCGTGCACGCTGAGCAGCTGGGCGTGATCCCCAAGTTGGAGTTGAGCGCCGTCACCCTCACGGAGATGCCTCGCAGGACCCGCAGGGTGAATACGCCGGTGCCGGCAAGCCCGGACCTCATCGCCGCGATCGCCGGCTGCCGCGAGGTGGTCGACCTTGATGGGACGGTCTCCGACCTGTACTCCGTCATGGTGCCGTACCTGATGGGTGGTAGGCAGTTCGTGCAGGAGTTTGCATGCCCATGGACCCACCCAGACCACAACCTCACGCCGAAGATCCGCAGCAGGCTCGAGGAACTCCTGTTGGAGTATGAGAGGGCCTCCTGATGCAGACCCGCACCAGATCCCTGATCGAGCAGCTGGCCAACACGGGCAGCGGATTCCTCCTCTCCCTGCTTGTCTGGGAGTGCATCGTCCAACCAGTGTGGGAGATCGAAACCAGCTTCATCGAAAACCTCAACATCACCCTGCTGTTCACCGCAGTGAGCATCGCGCGCTCCTACCTCTGGAGGCGCCTCTTCAACCGACTCGACAACAAAAACAACAAGAAGCGAAGTCATGAACCTGATTGCGATCACGGGCCGGCTGCACGCCGGTAAAGACGAAGCCGCCAAAGCATTCATCGCCGCGGGCTACCGCCGCGAGTCGTTTGCAGACCCCCTGAAGGTGGTCGTGGCGCACCTGGCCGACGAAGACGTCGAGCTGTACCACAACGTCGAGACCAAGGAGCGGCACTCCGACACGCTGGGTATGACCCGGCGCAAGGCTCTGCAGCTCATGGGCACCGAAGGTGTGCGCAACATCTTCGGAGACGACTTCTGGGCTCGCCGACTGCTGGGCCGCTGGCAGCGTCTGGGTCAACCCCTGACGGTCATTGCGGACTGCCGCTTCGACAACGAGGCCATCGCCGTGCGCAACGCCGGCGGCATCGTGCTGCGCATCGTGCGCCCCGACAACGACGCCGACAGCATCGGGGTCCCTGGCCACGCCAGCGAGGCGGGCATCAGCGAACACCTTGTGAACTACACCATCTACAACGACGGGTCGCTGGGGTTGCTCAACAACCGCTGCAGCATCCTGCTCGACCACCTGCACTCGGGGGTGTGATGGAACGCAAAGAGTTCACCCCAGACGTGCTGGACCGGGCCACCAACCTGACCCAGGAACTGACCGAATCTGCCATTGCAGAGCAGCGCCGCAAGGCCCGCCCGGAGCAGGTGCAGAACCCGGACGGAAGCTGGCCGACGACCACCTGCGTGGACTGCGAGGTGGACATCCCGCCCGCACGACTTGCCATGGGCAAGGTTCGCTGCGTCGACTGCCAGACGCTGTTGGAAAAGGCCCGGCGATGAGGGGGCAGGCGACCTTGTCGAACAGGCAGGTGACCGCCCGAGGTGAAGCGGTGTTGCGCAGCTTGCTGCGCACACCCAAGACCCGCAAGGGTCTCATCGCGGCTGTCTCATCCTCAGGCCTGACACAGAACTTCGTCTTCGGCTTCCTGTCGGAGGCCGAGCGACAGGGCGAGGTCGTGAAGCTCAAGGCTGGGGGTGTCGACACCTACCAGCTCTCGAACCACTTCTACCTCGAGGCCCCCGCACCGAGCGTCTGGCCCGATTGGCTGGACCCCCGCACACTGCCGGCCATCCGCGGCCGGAGGGTTTTCTTTGCAGGAAAGCCCGCAGAAGAACAACAACAAAACGAAGCGGAGGACGCATGAGACTCATCGTCGACGCAAACTCATGGCTCAACCAGGCGCTGCTGCGCGGGGTTGACCACGACCACGGGCGCGTGGTGCTGGACGAGAACGGAAAGACCGTCCAGGTCAACAGCGCGCAGTACGGGGTGGACGGCTTCATGGAGAAGCTCGCTTTCACCCTGAAGGACTTCGACCTGCCGCCCCGCAAGGTGTTGCTGGTCTGGGACGGCGCCAACGCCAAGCTGCTGCGCCGCACCTTCCTGCCGACCTACAAGGCGGGCCGCGACAAGGCTCCCGAGGTCAGCGAGCAGTTGAACCTGGCCCGCGCCAAGGTCACCGAGATGGCCTACCACCTGGGCATCACGGTCATCCAGCAGGACAAGATGGAGGCCGATGACGTCATCGCCTACCTCGCCAAACACCTGCGCAAAGAGCGCAACACCATCGTCACCGCTGACGGTGACTTGGCCCGGCTGGTGGACGAGAACACGGACGTGTGGGCCAACGGAAAGCTCAACGAGAATCCGTTTGGCCCGTTCCCGCACCAGTACATCACCCTGTACAAAGCCCTTGTCGGGGACGTCTCCGACAAGATCCCCGGCGCCAAGGGTTTCGGGGATGCCAAGTTCACCCAGCTCGTGGCCGCCTTCGGCCTCGAGGGCCTGGACGCCTTCATCGAGCTGATCGAGAACGACCAGCTGCCCCGCCTGAAGGAAGACGTCGCCGACTTCCCCGCGCTGCAGATCGTGCTCAACGACATGCCCGGGGTGTACACGAGCTGGCGCTGCGCCAGCTTCTTCCTAGACCGCGTGAACACGGTCAAGAACCCGCTGACGCTCCGCCCCGGCATGGTGGCCCAGTGGTCCGAGCTGGACCCTGACCTGCGGGTGGACGAGCTGCGCCGCTTCTACGGCACCAAGACGCTGGTCACGGCCAAGAACTACACCGAGGTGCTGGGCCGCTTCACCAACGCCGTGAAGTCCAGCCCGTTCACCGCGCTGGACATCGAAACGTCGGAGAGCGACGAGTCCGCTGAGTGGTCCGAGCAGCTCAAGGCCGCCACCGAGAGCGACCGAGACCGCCTGGATGTGCTCGGCCACGAGCTCACAGGCATGGGCCTGACGTTCGGTGACAACTGCCAGCACACCATCTACATGACGGTGGACCACAAGGACAGCGACAACATCACGGTGGACCAGTGCCGCCAGATGTGCGAGCGCATCCCGCAGACGCAAGAGATCGTGATCCAGAACCGCCAATTCGAGTTCTCGGTGCTGTACCGCACCTGGGGTGAGATCTGGAAGGACAACGGGTGGTCGGGCATGGTGCCCAACGCCGTGGACACGAAGATCGGCGCCTCCTACACCGACGAGAACCACCCCAACGGCCTCAAGGAGCGCTCCAAGCTGCACCTGGGCTATGAGCAGCAGACCTACGAGGAGACCGTCACCAAGCACGGCCCGGTCGGCAGCCTCAGGGGCGGCAAGGTCAAGAAGTCCTACAAAAAGGAGATCGTCCCCGCTGTCATGGGCACGGCCTGGGACAGCATCAACGAGGTGGAGCGGGAGATCGTCGTCGAGATGCCTGTCATGCAGGAGTGGGAGTCCCGCGAGTACCGCATGAACGAGTTGACCGCCGCCGAAGTCTTCGACTACGGCTGTGACGACACGATCTGCACCGCGGCGCTGCACACCTACTACACGCTGGTGATGGAGATCGAGAACACGCTGGACGTGTACCACCGGGTGGAGACCTTGCCGGAGTACCAGACCAGCCTTGCCTTCGTGCAGGGTGTGCCCATCAGCCTGTCCAAGCTGCGCGATATGGAGGCCAAGGACGACGCCAAGTACGAGGCAGCCTGGAAGGTGCTGCGCGAGTACCTGATGGCCCAGGGCTGGGAAGGCACCCGGTGCCCCGACATCGTCGAGATCACCCCCGCAGTCGTCAAAGAGGCCTGCGCCCTGCTGCTGGACACCGACGAGGTGCAGTTCACCACCAAGAAGCGCAAGCTGGACGCGATGGCCGTGGACATCCGTGCGCAGTTCCCGGACTCCTCAATGGCCGAGCTGCTGGCCAGCATGGTCGAGCGCAACGATGTCGCCGGCCTGGCCGCACTGGTCAAGCAGAACTTCACCGGCGAACCCAAGATCAACTTCGGCAGCCCGAAGCAGATGCAGAACCTGTTCTACCGGGTCCTGAAACTGCGCCCGCGCATCTTCAACAAGATGACCGAGAAGCAGCGCGAGACCAATGAGGCCATGGCCGACGGGTTCCGCAAGCTGCGCGGCGCCAAAGACCTGAAGCTGGACCTGTTCTCGCTGACCGAGGTGGCCGAGGGTCTGAACTCCAAGGGCCGGAAGATCAAGGTGCACCCCGTCACCGACGAGGAGCTGGACGCCCTGATCTCCAAGGCCTCAACCGACGATGACGCCGTGCGCTGGGCGCTGGCCAAGGACGAACTTGACGACGAGCAGAAGTCGGTGCTCAAGGCCTACGAGACGATCAAGACCGTGCAGACCCGCCGGTCGCTGTTCTACAAGACCTACAAGGCGATCGGGCACTGGCGTGATGGCCGGATCCACCCCAGCATGAACCAGTGCGGCACGGTGACGCGCCGGCACTCATCGAGCAACCCCAACGCCCAGCAGATGCCCAAGCGGGGCGAGGGCGTGGAGTTCCGCGAGGTGATCCGGCCGCACTGCAAGGACGCCGTGGTGGTGTCGATGGACTTCTCCGGGCAGGAGCTGCGCTCCATGGCGTTCCAGTCCGGCGACGAGAACCTGACCGCCTGCTACGTCGGTGACGACCTGAAGGACCCGCACAGCTTGACCGCGGTGGCCGCGTCGATCTACCTGTGGGACACGCCGGTCGACTACGACGAGTTCCTGGCGATGCGCGAGTCGGCAGACAAGGTCGTGGCCAAGAAGGCCAAGGACCTGCGCGGCGACGCCAAGACCGTGAACTTCGCCTCGCAGTACGACGCGATGGCCCCGAAGATCGCACAGGAGTTGCTGACCGACGAGGAGACCGCACAGGCCTTCCTCGACGCCAAGGACAAAGCCTTCCCCCGGATCAACTCGTGGAAGGACGAGGTCCGCGCGCAGGTCGAGAAGCTGGGCTACGCCACCACCTTGATGGGCGCTCGCCGCCATCTTCGCGCAGCCATCTTGTCTGACGACAAATGGGAGGCGGCCAAAGCCGGTCGCCAGGGCCCAAACTTTGCGATACAATCTAGCGCAGGGGAACAGACCAAGCTGGCCATCGCCGAGATGTGGGCCCGCGGGATCTTCCGCGGCAAGTACAACGCCCGGTTCTACTTCCCGGTGCACGATGAAGTCGTCTTCAGTGTGCACAAGGACGACGCCTACAAGGTGATCTGCGAGGCCCACGCCTGCATGGTCCAACCCTACGGCGGCATGACGATCCCGATCGTCTCCGAGATCTCGCTGGGCGCGAACTTTGGCCAGCAGATCGAGGTCGGGGCAGTTCCCGACGAGAGTCGAATCAACGAGGCCATTGCGGAGGCCCTCAAGGAGTGAAATGAAGCACGTGGTTGGTGACGTTGTCGGGCGGTGGACCCTAGCGGAGAAACTCCCAAAGACCTGGAGGTGCGTCTGCGCCTGCGGGGTTGAGCGGGTGGTGGACGCGTACACCATCAACGCCGGAAGGTCCAAATCCTGCGGGTGCTTGAGGGCAGAACGTCTGTCGGCACGGTCCACCACCCACGGGGCAAGCCAGACAAAGCTGTACAGGGTCTGGGCGGCCATGAAGGACCGCTGCGGAAATCCCAACGACAAACACTACCCGGACTACGGCGGCAGAGGTATTCGGGTGTGCTCGAGGTGGGCGGACAGCTTTGAAGCCTTCAAGGCCGACGTGGGCGACGCCCCCGGCGAGAGACTCAGCCTGGACCGAGTGGACAACGAGAAAGGCTATGAGCCCGGTAACGTGAAGTGGTCCACCCCGGAAGAGCAGGCTCGCAACCGGAGGACCACCAGGAAGTACGGGGCTTTCGGGGAAACACTAACCGTAGCGGAGTGGGCCGAGAGGCACAAAAGAAAGGCCTCAGCCCTGAAGTACCGAGTCACAACCCTTGGAATGACAATGGAGGAGGCCCTGACAAAACCAAGCAGGTACTCACACAAATGAGTGCATAATCCAGACCCCGGCCAACGAGCCGGGGTTGCGCATCCGATAACAACAACAATAAAGAGGTGCAGCATGGGTGACACCCTGCCACGACCCACCAACAAGGATTGGGTCCTTTTCGATCCCCACACCAACCCGCCGCCACTGAACGTCGACCTGCTGGTCGTCACGTCGGGCGGCATTCTCACGACCGGGCCCTGGCGCGATGATCACATCGCGTGGGGGCTGCGGCCGGTGCTCCCGCCCAGCGTCAAAGAACGCCTGCGCGGGGGTGCCTGATGACCCAACCAGAACGCAAAGCCGGCGACACCTTCGGCCGCTGGACCCTGGTCGAGTATGCCGGGCTGGACAAGCACAAGCAGCACGCCTGGAAGGTCCGCTGCGAGTGCGGCACGGTCGGAACCCGGGCACTCACGAAGATGGTCTCCGGCCAGTCCCGCAGCTGTGGGTGCCTGCGCCGGGCCAAGCATGCGTCTTTGATGTCGACGCTGTCGGGGGGCAAGTGAAATGCCCTTCAAGACCGTCAACCGCTTTGCCGACCGCGGCAAAGTCGCCGAGACCTGTGTGCAGGCTGCTCTCAAATCCTGGATGGGGGAGTCCTCCACCCGCGAGTACGAGCGCCTCCTTGACTCCAAGGCCGCCGGCCGAACGATCAAGGCTGCTGCAGCCGACTTCGACTACCACTGCATCGACCTCCGAGGCGCCGCCACGAGCGGCCTGATCGAGGTCAAGGAAACGCAGCACGAGTACCGGCTTGCCCGTGACAAGGTGCCCCAGCTTCCACGACTGCGTCGTCGCTCTCGATGTGGCGCCAAGTGTGTGGTGCTGGTGCTGCACTCGACCACGGGGCAGTGGCGGGCTCTGACGCCGGCCTGGATGGAGCACAACGGCGACAAGGGTTCGTGGAACCTGAAGGACCACCCCTTCTTCGACACGCCCATGGGCGCCCTCCAGTACATCTACCCGGAGGTGTTCTCTTGAGCGAGCGACGCTTCTGCATGTACTGCCGGTGCGACAAACCCTGCGCAGGGTTTGTCGACATCGTGGACCCCAAGTACCGCACGAGGAGGGGGCAGTGCGCTGACTGCCAGGCCAAGCGTCGCCTCAGTCGCCCAACCCTCGAGAAACTTGCCCAACAGGACCGGTTCGCCCGCAGCGAACAGGCCCGCATCGCAGCCCTTGAGGCCGCAGACAGGAAAAGGAAAAATGAACAAGACCCTGGTCATCAATGACACCCATCTCGGGGTGCAGCGCACCGGCGGCACCACCTGGGCGACCGCAGAAGCCTTGCGCGAATACGCCCTCAACCAGTACAGCAAGCTGCTGCACCTGGCCAAGCGTGAGGGCTGCAACCGCATCATCGTCAACGGCGACCTCACGGACACCTACGACACGCTGCTGGCCGAGGCCCTGAAGATCTACTCGGTCACACGGGACTTCCTGACGGACCACCACGACATCGACCTCATCTGGGCCGTGGGCAACCACGACCTGTCCAAGGACAGCTCCAAGCTGGGCACCGTGGTCTTCGTCGGCGAGCTGCTGGCGATGCAACACATCAACTTCCAGCTCATCAAGCGCCCACAGGCTCTGGTCTCCCAGCCCGACATCTACATCCTGCCGCACGTCACCAACCAGGAGATCTTCGACCTGGAGCTGACGCGCGTGCCGGAGTCGGCCAAGTGGGTGTTCCTGCACTGCAACTACGACAACACCTTCGCCTGCGCCAGCGACCACTCGCTGAACATCTCCCGGGACCAGGCCAAGGCGATCCGCAAGCACGCCAAGCTGGTGCTGGGCCACGAGCACCAGGGCCGCGAGCTGATGGCTGGCAACGTCCTGATCATCGGCAACCAGTTCCCGACATCGGTGGCCGACTGCTTGCCTCATGGCGACGCGCAGGCCGACGGCATCAAGCGTGCCCTGATCATCGACCACGACACCAACGAGCACCGCTACGTCACGACGTGGACTCCAGACGACGCTGAGGGTTGGTTCGCCCGCGTCGACTGGCGCGAGCTCAAAGACGTTGTCGAGGAGGGCCGTGGCTTCATCCGCGTCGAAGGCACGGCGACCTTGTCCGAGTCCTCGGAAGCGATCAAGGCGATCTCCGCCTTCCGTGCCAAGTCCCAGTCCTTCGTGGTCACCAACGCGGTCAAGGTCGAGCAGGCCGAGGGCCTGGACAGCGTGGCCGAGTCCATCGAGGACATCCGCTCCGTCAACGTCATCGAACTGCTGATGGAGTACCTCACTCCAGAGCAGCAGCAGGCCGTCAAGGACCTGCGCGAAGGGGCTGAGCGTGAGTGATCCAAAGCTGACCTACCTGCACGTGAAGATCCAACTTGAGTGCGATGACGGCTACGAGAGTGCGCGGGTTTTCGACTCTGAGCGGCCATCCAACCGCCCGAAAGAGGTGGCGCTGGGGGCTCTGGAGGAGCTGGCCCGGCTCACCGCCCTGTACGGCCTCGAGGACGAAGCCCTCACCGTTTTCAACGCGGCCCGCGAGAGGGTCTCAGCATTCAAAGCCAGCAGAAAGGACACCGACAAATGACCAAAGAAATTGTGATCGAGCCCACCAGGGGCTACGACTTCGCCTACGAAGAACTGCTCGAAGAGGTCCTCAAACGCGGCGCCGACAAAAGCGACCGCACGGGCACCGGCACCCGAAGCCTGTTTGGCACCCGCATGGAGTGGTGGCTGCCCCACGGGTTCCCCCTCATCACCACCAAGAAGGTCTGGTTCAAAGGCGTTGTCGAAGAGCTGCTGTGGATCCTCTCTGGCAGCACCAACAACAACGACCTCGTGGCGCGCGGCGTGCACATCTGGGATGAGTGGGCCAAGCCTGACGGGGACCTGGGCCCGATCTACGGCCAGCAGTGGCGCTCGTGGTCGGGCCAGTATGGCCCGATCGACCAGATCAGTGAGGTGATCCAAGCGATCCGTGTTTGCCCCGACAGCCGCCGCCTGGTGGTCAGCGCATGGAACGTGGACGACCTCCCCCGCATGGCTCTGAGCCCTTGCCACGCGCTGTTCCAGTTCTACGTGGCTGACGGGCACCTGTCCTGCCAGCTCTACCAGCGCAGCGCGGACATGTTCCTGGGCGTGCCCTTCAACATCGCCAGCTACGCCCTGCTGACCTGCATGATCGCGCAGCAGTGCAGCCTGAAGCCCGGCTCGTTCGTGTGGGTGGGCGGCGACACCCACATCTACAACAACCACTTCCAGCAGGTGCGAACGCAGCTGGACCGGACGGGCAACCCCTACCCCGGCCTCGCCCTGCGCAAGCGCGACAGCATCTTCGATTACACGGCCGACGACATCGAGCTGATCTCGTACGACCCCCGCCCACCCATCTCCGCCCCCGTGGCCGTCTGAACATGAAAAACGCAGAAGTCGAAACGCAGCGTCTGATGATGAAGGGCATCCTCTCGGAGATGCCCGCTGAAGATCAGGCCAAAGTCAAGCAGGCCATGGAAGCCCTCAGTCAGGTGGTGACCGCCCACGGTGACCATGGCTTCGTCGCACTGACCATGCTCGGTCTCGAGCTGGCGAGGGATCTCTGACATGGACGGCGACGACATCCTTGGGGGGGCTCCTTGTACTGGCCCTGTTCGTCCTTGCCGGGCTTGGGGTTAGCTCCCTTGTCATGGACCTCCGCCACTACCCGCAAATCGTGAAGCAGTGCGAGGAGCGGGGCTTCATCCAGAACGAAAACGTCCGGGTGCTCTGCTCGGTCGAGAAAAGGTAAGACATGCTGCAACGAATCAAGCTGACCAATTTCCGCCGCCACCGCTCGCTCGATGTGAGCTTCGGTGCTGGCCTCTCCGTGATCCGCGCCCTCAACGAGCAGGGCAAGTCCACGCTGCTGGAGGCCATCTCCTACGCCTGCTTCGGCGTCAAGGCCATCCGCAACAGCCTCGAGGACTGCGTGACCTGGGGCGAGGCCACCAACACCCTGAAGGTCGAACTGGACCTTGCCGTTGATGGGGTGGTCTACAACGTGCGCCGGGGCAAGTCCGGCGCCGAGGTGAACTACGACGGCGGCACGGTCACCGGCCAGAACGAGGTCACCGCCTTCATCGCCCGCCTGCTGAAGATGGACGCCGGCGCCGCCGCGCGCCTGACCCTGTCCAACCAGAACGAGATCCGCGGCGCGCTGTCGGCCGGCGCCAAGGAGACCACGGCGCTGATCGAGCGACTTGCCGAGTTCTCGCAGATCGACGAGCTGCTGGAGCTGATGCAGGAGGAGCTGTCCCTTGGCAGCACCGCCAACATCGAGGCCGGGATCAAGTCGGCCGAGGAAGACTTGGAGCGGGCCAAGGCTGCCATCGTCCCCGTCAACGAGAAGGCCCTGTCCGCCGACATCGCCGCAGCGGACGCCGCCTGGCAGGACGCCAAGGTGGCCCACCTGCAGGCCCAGACCGACGCCGACGCCGCCAACGAGACCTACTCCGCCGCGCGCCTGAAGGCCCAGGCCCGGCAGGACCTCGTCGACCGCGTCTCTCGCGCCGAGCGTCGCCGCGACAAAGCCGCCGACGAGCTGAAGGCCGTGGGCACCGTTGCGGGCGCACCGACCGACGAGGAGATCGCCGCTGTCGAAGCCCAGGCCGCTGACGCTGAGAAGGCCGAGGGGCGCGAGACCGTGTACCGCCAGGTTGAATTTCTCTTCGTCAAATCTGACGACTTCGTCGACGGCACTGCTGACAGCCTGGCCAATTCGATCACCGAGACCCGCAAGATCATCCGCAACGCCGAGACCGAGGCCTCGAAGTTGGCGGGCGACATCCGCGTGCTGGAACAACAGCTCCTGCAGGGCCTGTGCTCCTTCTGTGGCAAGGACTTCAGCGGGGTGCCCGAGGTCGAAGCCAAGAACGCGAGTATCCGTGCCCAGATCGAGGAGAAGATGGCGGCCGAGGCCCACCTGACATGCTCGGTCGTGGGATCCAACACGGAGCAACTGAACCACATGCTGGAAATCCAGCAGGCCTCGAAAACCCCCAACGACTGGCTTGCCCGCTTCCCGGATCTGCTGGAGCAGGTGGGCTGCACCCAGCCGCCGCAGCTGCGCTGGATCGGCCCCGCCGTTGGCGAGGCTCTGCAGGATGTCAGCGCCCTGCGCTCCAAGGTGGCCACGATGCGCAAGCAGCAGCGCGATGCCGCCGCGGCCAGCGCGGCACACGCTGCCGCCTCGAAGGCGCTGAAGGACGCCCAGGCCGATCTCGACGCCCTGATGGAGGATCTGGCTGTGGCATCGGTGGTTGACGCTTCCGCCGCCCTCGAAGCGCTGCAGGCCGCCCGCCAGGCCGTCAACGACGCTGCAGACGCCCGTACGGCGGCGCAGACCCACCTGCAGGCCCTCAAGCAGGGGCTGGAGGCCGCCAAGGCGAGCTACGAGCGCGCCGTGGCCGCGGCCAGCGACGCCGAGAGCCGCCTGCTCAAGTTGCGTGCCTCCTTGACCGAGGTCGAGTTCAACAACGCGCTGCTCAAGCGGGTGCGACAGGTGCGCCCGATGATCGCCGACAAGCTCTGGAACATCGTGCTGTCGGCCGTCAGCGGCTACTTCAGCGACATCCGTGGCGAGCGCTCCAAGGTGACCAAGGGCGCCGACGGGTTCGAGGTCGACGGTCACCCGATCTCGTCGTTGTCGGGGTCCACGCTGGACGCGCTGGGCCTGGCCATCCGTGTGGCGCTGGTCCGCACCTTCCTGCCATCGGCACCCTTCCTCATCCTGGACGAGCCCGCCGCGGCCATGGATGACGCTCGCACCAGCAACCTGCTGGGCTTCATCGCATCGAGCGGCTTCCAGCAGATCCTGCTGGTGACGCACGAGGACGTGAGCTCGGCGGTGGCCGACCACATCATTTCCCTGTAACCACAAAGGAGCTTTCTTTGAGCAATAACGAGAATCCGGACCAACCGGACACCGACGAGATCACCGGGCACCTGGAGGAGATCCACCGCCTGACGGACTGGAACGCAGCGTTGCGCGCCCAGCGCAACGACATCCACGTGGCGCAGGCCCGATCCAAGCGCAACTACTTCTCCGGGCAACCCTACATGTCCAAGCTGGAGCAGGCCCAAGCGGACCTTGACCTTGCCGAGGTCGAGCGGGACCTCAGCGCCAACAACGCCGAGATCGAGCGCCTGCAGCGCGTGATCAAGGGTCTGCGCGCCGCGAAAGCGGGGTCGTGATGCCCACGATCTTCGTCCTGGGCCTGCTCATCAGCTTCTTCGTCGGCCTCGGGGCTGCCATCGAGATCCACAGAGAGAAAAAGCCTGAGGGCTTCGTCTACTTCGCCGCGGCTGTCTCGCTCATTCTGGCGCTCCTGTTGCTGGACAACATCGACAAATTCTTCAAGGACTACTCCACATGCTTCCCGATCTGAAACAGGCCCGCCTGGCGGCTGGTCTCAAGTGGTTCCTGGGTCTGGGCACCGCGGCGCTGCTGGCCCCGGTCATCTTCCTGGCGGTGCAGGGCCTTGTCGGCCTCGTCATCGCCGGCGTCGTTGGCCTGGTGCTGGTGCACGGTGCGCCGCTGGCCTCGCGCTGGATGGCCACCGTGGCACTGCAGGGCTTCAAGGGGTTGGCCCGCACCAACCCCATCGAGACCCGGCAGTTGATCTCGCAGAAGCGCCGCGGCGAGCTGGAGGCCTCCCTGCAGGCCATCAAGGCCTTCTCCGCCGAGGTGCGCAACGTCGAGAACCATGCGATCGCGCTCAAGCAGGCCAACGACGACGTCGGCTACCGCGAGCTGTACGAGACCTTCGAGAAGCTCGATCAGGTCCTCGAAGCCCGCAAGCGGGCCTACCAGCGCGCTGTGGAGGCGGCCGACGAGTACGACAAGGTCACCGAGAAGGTCGCCCGCCGCTGGAAGGCTGCACAGGCGGCCCTCAAGGCCCAGAAGCTCGCCGGCAGCGCCGCCAGCAAGGAGCTTGACCGGATCATGAGCGAGGAGGCTGTCGAGTCGGTCGACACCGCGCTCAACACGGTATTCGCCGACCTGGAAACCACCTTGCTCAGCGAGAACATCGCCATCGAGCACAAGCCCGCCGACGTGATCGAAGTGCCGGCCGTCCGCGTCAAGGAGTACGCATGATCTACCGCATCGTCGCAACCGTGCTGCTGCTGGTCGCCCTGGGCGCAGCAGTGGTGCTGACCGGGGGCGAGACCCGCCCCTCCGCCGTGTCTGAGCAGGCTCCCGCCGGCCCGGACGATTCCACCATGAAGTCTCTGAGGATCGAGTAATGCGCATCTACACCCACGACAAGGGCATCCACTACGTCAACGCCCTGCATCACCCCGAAAACCCGCTGCACGGCCGCGAGTACCAGGTCTCAACCGGGTTCGGCGTCCACTACCTGAACTTCCAGGGTGGTCCGATCGGCGAGGGCAACGACCTGCTGCTCAACGAGCAACTGCTCGCTGTGCTCCGCCACCGCCTGACCGTGCTGCACGCCAAGGCGCCGGACGATGAGACCCTCCACGCCCTGGCCCACCTCAACGAAGCGCAGGCTCTGCTCGAGTGCCGTGAGCGTCAGCGCGCCCAGTAACCCATCCCCAACCGTGACGAGAACAACAATGCAAAAGCTCACACAATTCCGCGCGCACATCGAGCGCTTCTTCACCGCCGCCTTCATCGCCGCCATGGCCTTCGTCGCCATGTCGTGCGCCCCCGCACACGCCCAAACCCTGAAGGTGGCCACCGGCAGCGCCAAGCTGACCTACTCGGCCATGTTCAAGGAGATGGTCCAGCACTGCGGCAACGCCCTGCCGCTGCTGGAGGTCAACTCCAACGGCTCCATGGACAACGTGGACAAGCTGGTGGGCAATGAGGTCAACGCCGGCTTCGTCCAGTCCGATGTGTTGTGGCTGCGCGCCCGCACCGAGGAGCTGGGCAACGTGAAGACCCTGCTTGCCCTGCACAATGAGCAGGTGCACATCATCGCCCCGGTCCGCTCCGGCCTGAAGACGGGCGGCGTCATGGGCGTCGGCGGCAGCGAGGTGGTGATCAACGACATCACCGGCCTGGCCAACCAGCGTGTGGCGGCCACCGGCGGCAGCGCGGTCACGGCCAAGGTCATCCGCCTGCAGTCCGAGATCCCGTTCACCGTGGTCGAGTACCCCAGCAACGACGCCGTGATCAAGGCCTTGAGCACCGGTGAGGTGGCTGCCGCTGTCGTTGTCGGGGGTCAGCCGCTGCCTTTGGTGAAGGGTTTGAGCAAGGACTTCAAGCTGCTGGCCATCCCACCGGCCGTGCAGGAGCGCTTGAAGGGTGTGTACCGCACCACGCGCCTGAACTACAGCAACCTGAACGCCGCCGGCGTGCCCACCGTGGCCACCGACGCGCTGCTGGTGACCCGCGAGTACAAGACCGAGCGCATGGTCGGCGCCCTTGCCTCCTTCCGCGGCTGCGTGCTGGGCAAGGTCGACGAGCTCAAGGAAACCACCGGCACGCACCCTGCCTGGCAGGCCGTGGACGCCGCCAACCGCGGCAAGTGGACTTGGCTGGACCTTCCGAAGCGCTGACCGTCATGGACATCCAACACCTACGGGACTGCCTCGGCTATTGCCCAGAAACCGGTGCGTTTTGGTGGAAAACTGCTCCACCCCGTCGACCAGAGCTGAAGGGTCAGCCGGCTGGCTACGTGTCAGGAGGTTACCTGCTGATCGGCGTGGGTGGGAGGAAGTACCTCGCCCAACACCTTGCGGTGGCCCTGATGACCGGCAGAGCGCCCGTCGGTGTAGTCGACCACGCTGACCGCAACCCGCTCAACAACCGCTGGAAGAATCTTCGAGAGGTGACCCGGGCGGATAACGCCATCAACAGCGGGGTCCCGGCCAACAACACCAGCGGTTTCCGCGGGGTGTCGTGGCACCGAGCCTCGGGCAGGTGGAGGGCGCACATCACCCTGAGCGGCCGTCAGGTAAGCCTTGGGTACCACGCGCACATTTCCGACGCCGTTACGGCCCGGAAGTTGGCTGAGGCTGCTGCGTTCCCCGCCGTAACCTGACAGCGCGGGGCTTCGGCCCCGCTTTTCGACAACAAAAAGAGAAGGACCACCTTCCATGAGCGACCTAGACGCAGAGATGCTTAGGGTCTACAGAGGTTACACGCGACTGGACCTACTGCGTGAGATAGCCCACATACACAACGAGGTCCTCCTCACGGCGGATCGGTTGGCCCTGCTCAACTCCGAAAGCTGCCTAGCTACGCTTGAGGGGCGGGCACGGAGCGCTGGAGGCCTGACCTTCGCCCTCTGGAACCTGCCGGGGTGTTACGCACTGATCAAGGGTGTGAATGTCGTCTACGTGGGTACGAGCACAAGCGTGCTTCGCCGTGTGTCCGAGCACCGCTCAAGGGCGGAGAATGGTTTGGGGCGGAAGGATTTCGACTGCGCCGTAGCGATCTACATCGAAGACGGGCCAGAAAGGCTCCGGTGGGAACGGGAGACCATCGCAGCCCTGAACCCCCCGCTGAACCGGATGGGTGTCAGTGACATCGGCCGCAGGCTATCCGCGATCCGAGCCAGAAAACAAAAACAACAACAAAAAGAGAAGGACCACCTTCCATGATCAAACTCACCCTCTCCGAGAAAGAAGCCGCCGAGGCCCTCGGCTGCTCCATCTCCACCGTGCAGACCCTCGCGCGTCAGCGCAAGGTTCCGGCCACACGCTTCGGCGACGCCGGCTGGGTGTTCCCCATCAAGCCCTTCGAGGAGTTCCTGAACAGCCGGGCCTGGGCCAACATGGAGGAACCGCCTGAACCCATGAAGACACCCACCCAGCAGCTCCACGACACCCTGATCGGCCCTGGCCGTGTCGGCCCCCTGGGCAACGCCGTCGCTCAGCCACCGATTGACCCGAACCGGAAGATCCGGACGGAACCGCAGATTGCCAAAGCCGTCACCGGGTTCGCCTGTGGTGACAGGATCAAGTTCAAGGGTCCTCCGAAGCTGGTGCCCCTGATGGAACCTACAGAGGTGGCCCCCGCTTTCGGCCCGCGCTCCTGGAGTGTCTGCGGATGAGCTACGCCGCCTTCCCCGTCAACGACGTCCTCGCGGCCTGCGCCAACTACAACACCTGGCGCAACGACCACATCCGCAACCAGCGTGCACCGGTCATCGAGCGTACGCTGCGCCGGCACCGGTCAGGCCTGTTCGGGTGGTTCCACCGGAAGATGGGCCACACCATCGACCGAGAGTGGGTCATGCGCTACCTGGAGCGGGACAGCCTTTTCAGCAACTACAACGTCCTGGACATCGCCGACTGGGGGCGAGCAGGCTACATCGACAACCTGCAGTCGCTGGCCGAGGTGGCCCAGATGCGTGGCGTCAACACGATCCACGTGGACGCCGCCACCGTCGACCGGCTCAAGGGCTTTTGGCCGCGAGCGACTGACTGATCCGCTCGACAAGGTCCTCGCCGCGGATCGACGCGTATCTGAGCGCCATCTTCGTCGAGGCCCAGCCCATCACGCGGCAGATCTCGATCTCGGACAGGGCCCACCGGCCCTGTCCGTCTCGAAGCTCAAACCAGCGGCATGCTGCCTCATGCCTCAAATCGTGCTCGGTGAAATCGCTCACCCCTGCATAGTCGAACAGCACCGCAAAGCGTGCCGACAGGTTCGACGTGGCCTTCTTCCGACCCTCGGGAGTCCCGTCCCAGAACGGGAACATCAGGCCCACCCTCCCCTCACACCACGTCTCCAACTTCACCCGCAGAGCAGGTTTCAACGGCACCGTCCGAGGCTTGGCCGCCCCCCGGTGACCCTTGGACCCCTCGACTCGAAGGAACCCCGCCCCAAGC